>JAEEGL010932921.1_pt1 | contig 18678 bp, 15 predicted proteins | sample 9134231 | NCBI WGS metagenome assembly JAEEGL01 (sample SAMN16246548, study PRJNA631951) | gut metagenome | biome: gut microbiome; feature: rumen; material: fiber-attached | host: Bos | place: Iran: Karaj | collected 2018-10 | reverse complement strand
TTCTTTTCCGATCTGGTGGAATACAATAATTTCATCGATACGGTTGATGAATTCCGGTTTGAAGATTTTCTTCACCTCATCCATCACGTTCTTCTTCATTTTCTCATGGCTTTCCGTTTCGGTATCTCCCCTGGAAAATCCTAAGTTTTTCGGATCCACAATCCGGTTTGCACCCGCATTGGAAGTCATGATGATAATGGTGTTCTTAAAACTTACCGTACGCCCCTTGGAATCGGTAATCCGGCCGTCGTCCATCACCTGAAGAAGAATATTGAATACGTCCGGATGCGCTTTCTCGATTTCGTCAAAAAGCACAACGCTGTACGGATTCTTCCTGATTCTTTCGCTGAGCTGTCCGCCGTCTTCAAACCCCACATAACCCGGAGGGGAACCGATTAACTTCGAGACACTGTGCGATTCCATATATTCCGACATGTCCACACGAATCATGGCTTTTTCCGTACCGAATAATGCTTCCGCTAACGCTTTGCTTAATTCCGTTTTACCTACACCTGTAGGTCCGAGGAACAGAAACGTTCCGATCGGACGGTTCGGATCGGCGATGCCGGCCCTGCCTCTTCTGATGGCTTTCGAAACGGCATCCACCGCCTCGTTTTGTCCGATCACACGTTTATGCAGGGTCTTTTCCAGTTTTAACAGTTTTTCGGTTTCTTTCTCTGCCAGTTTGGAAATGGGAATTTTGGTCCAGACGGAAACAACCCTCTCCACGTCTTCTCTTGAAAGTTCACGGTTTGTTTCCGATTTTTTCTTTTCCGCTGCTTTTTTCTTACGATCGATTTTTTTAAGCAATGCGTCTCTTTCTTTCCTGGCTTCCAAAGCCGCATCGAAATCCTTGTTGATCAGGGCTTCTTCCATCCTCTTTAAAGCATCCTTTGCCTGCAAAACAAGTTCGGATAAATCCTCACCCGATGTCTTCTTTAATTTCTTTAAATTCACGGTTGCGCAGGCTTCGTCAATCACGTCAATGGCTTTATCGGGCAGATTCCGGTCGTTGATATACCTTGCCGATAATTTTACTGCGGCGGTAATGGCCTCTTCGGAAATGGTGATATGATGATATTCTTCATATCTTGCCGCAATGCCGGTTAAAATATCCATCGTCATTTTTTCATCCGGCTCTTCCACGATAATCGGCTGGAATCTGCGCTCTAAGGCCGCATCTTTTTCAATATATTTTCGATATTCGTTAATTGTGGTCGCTCCGATTAACTGAATCTCCCCTCTGGCCAAAGAAGGCTTTAAAATGCTGGCCGCATCAATGCTTCCTTCCGCTCCGCCGGCACCGATTAAGGTATGGATTTCGTCCATGAAAAGAATGATGTTTCCGTCCGAAATCACCTCCGAAATGACATTCTTAAGTCTTTCCTCGAATTCCCCACGGTATTTGCTTCCGGCAACCATGGCAGACATATCAAGGGACAAAAGCCTTTTTTTCTTTAAAACATCGGGAACGTTTCCGGATGCAATCCGACGTGCCAGTCCTTCCACAATGGCTGTTTTTCCGACACCGGGCTCCCCGATTAAACAGGGATTGTTCTTGCTTCTTCGAAGCACGGTCTGCATCAGTCTTTCGATTTCATTCTCGCGTCCGATGACCGGATCTAATTTTCCTTTGGATGCCAGTGAAGTTAAATCCCTGCTGTACTTTTCGATGGTTGCCGTAGACGTATCCGACGAATTCGACAAAAACTGCTGAACACGCGGAAGTACCTCGCTTTTTAACATTTCCGGGTCTTCACTCATCGCGGCAATCAAAACGGTGATTAACTTGTTTAAATCAACTTTTAAAACCTCAAGAATGCTTCGTACCGTATAATCCGGATAGTCCAAAAGCGCAAAAAGCATATGCTCCGTACCGATGGATTCCCGGTCCAGTTTACGGGCAAAATTCCCGGCTTCTTCCATGGCAAAAGAAGCTGCCGGTGTCAGTTCCGGCTTTACTCTCTTTCTTTCCAGAATATCGCCCGGTCCGCTTGTCCTTATGACTTTCATAATCTTTTCATAGGTGCAGCCGATTTCATTATGGTTTAAGACTTTTCCGGCAACGGATTCTTTTGTCAGGGAAAGTCCTGCCAGCAGATGCTCCGTTCCCACGAACCATACGTGTTCGTCTTTGGCTACCTGATACGCATTATCAAGCGCCTTTTTTGCCTGGGTTGTATAATTCATGCTTAATCTCAGCCTCCGTACTCTTCATAAATCCGGTCAATCAGATCATGGATTTCTTCTTTCGAAAGTCCCATACAGCTTGCCTTTGCCAGCAAAACACGCAAATCCTTTTCCGTTTCGGCAAGCGCACGCAGACGATTGGCCGAAATGGCTACCACCGCTCCGGTTCGTCTGTCCACCTTAATAAAGCCCTGACTGGCCAGCACTTTATATGCTTTATTAACCGTATGCATATTGATTCCGATTTCATCAGCCAGCTGACGGACACTGGGAAGATCATCTCCCTCGTGAATCACGTCTCTGGCAATCCCGATAATCACCTGATTGCATAACTGTATATATAATGTTTCATCCGAATGGAAATCAAGTTCAAAAATCATATTGTTCTCACACTCCAATCGTTAAAATCAGGCAGGAGAGACTTTCGTCGCGCCCTGCGATAAAAAAAGCCCTTTGTTATACATATGATATAACAAAGGGCCCATCATGTCAATTCGGAAAGTGTTTACAGATCGATGAATCCGGAATCGGATGTGGAATCGTCGTCGTAATCTTCATCCTCATCGTACTCATCTTCATCATCATAATCTTCATCATCTTCATCGTCATCATCGGTTGTGGTGAAGTAGTCGAGGATTTTATTTTTGAACGATTTCTTTTCTTTTTTGCCTTTCTTCTTGGACGGCTTTACATACTCTTCATCGTCTTCATCATCGTCATAGTAGTCATCTTCATCTTCTTCGTCGTAATCCTCTTCCTCGTCATCATAATCCTCTTCCTTCTTTGCTTTCTCAGCCTTCTTGGGGAAGATTACATGCTTGGTTTTTGCCGGCTTTTGATCATAGTAATCGTCATCTTCTTCATCAAGTTCTTCGTAATCATCCGGTTCTTCTTCGTCATCATCATATCCGAAATCATAGTCTCCTTCATATCCGTCGTCTTTGCCGGAGAATGCACGGAATGCAAAGAAGATGGTGGTAATTAAGAAGATTACGGCAAGTGCACCTAAAATGATTACCAGAATCATCGGATTAAAGCTTGATTTCTTAGCGGTTTCGTCTGCGCTGAACAGACCGTCATAGGATACAAACGAATTATTCTTGTAATCGTATACGTACCACTGGGCATCACTGTTTCCGGAAATACCGTAAATAATATAGTAATCGCCTTTTGCCCATGCGGAATAAATCTGTTCGCCCATCATTACTTCAACCGGCTCAAAATCAGCAGGAAGATTGGCAGGCTCTCCGACCGGCTCTAAGAACTGAAGCTGCGCGGTTGTTGCCGTGGAGGAAGATGTTTCCGTTCCGGTTTCGGACGTTGTTTCGGTGCCTCCGCCTTCACCGGTTTCGGTGCCTTCTTCTCCACCTTCACCTTCCCCTGTACCGCCTTCCACGGTTGTTTCCGCCGGCTGGGTATCCGTCTTGGGTGCGTCAAAGGTAACTAAATCGGAACGAATAAAACCGGTCATTGTATTGCCGTTTCCGTTAAACTTAATCTGATACCATTTCTGACCGTCGGCACCGGTCGTCTCTCCGGTAATGGTCAGTTCGGTTTTGGCTGCTGCGGTTGCCACAACATCCGATGTGGTACTTGCGGATTTACGAATATTAACCGTATTGTTCGCTTCCGAAACATATGCGGTTTTATTATCAACGGTTGTTACGTCATTGGTAGAAGGTGTAGTCGGAGTTGTGGTTGTGGAAGTGGAAGTTCCGGATTTTACATAATCCGCACGAACATATCCGACCGTTCCGTTGGAAGTTTTGATTTTATACCACTTGTTTCCATCCGCACCGGTTGTTTCCTCGGTAATGGTAACGGTATCGTTTGCCTCAACCTTGGCAAGAACCGTACTGGTGGTATTTGCCTCGGACCGGACATTGACACGGTCTCCGGTAACGGTACCTGTTGTATCCGCCAAAGCGGTGATTGTAATAAGTCCCGCGGCAAGAATTCCGAGTGCTCCTCCCGCAATTGTATATACCGATTTTTTAATTAGTTTCCGAAAATTCATGATAACTGATTTCTCCTTCCTTTTACTGCTTTCCCCTTAAATTCTGCCTGTCTATATCTTTGTCGTTTTAAGCTTCGTCAATCGCCTTTCCGATATCGTGGCGCATGTATTTATTCCCAAAGAAAATCCACTCCGTCGCTTCATAGGCCTTCGCCCTGGCTTCTTTTAAGTCAGTGCCTTTTGCCGTTATTCCCAAGACCCTGCCGCCGTTTGTGACAATCTTTCCGTCTGCGATTTTTGTTCCCGCATGGAAGCAGTAATAATCGTCTTTTCCTTCGAAGTTTTCAAAGCCTTCAATCGGGAACCCTTTCTCGTAGGATACCGGATATCCGTCACTGGCAAGAACAACACACACTGCCGCGTTGTCTTCAAATTCCAGTTCGTATTGATCTAATTCTCCGTCGATGCAGGCATCAAAAATATCCAGAATGTCATTCTTCATTCTGGGCAGAACAACCTGCGCCTCCGGATCTCCGAATCTCGCATTATATTCAAGTACCTTCGGTCCGTCCGCCGTCAGCATAAGGCCGAAGAAAATAACGCCCTTGAAAGGTCTTCCTTCCGCGCTCATGGCATCCACGGTCTTTTGGTAAATCTCTTTTTTACAGATTTCATCCACTTCTTTCGTATAGAAAGGTGACGGTGAAAACGTACCCATTCCGCCGGTATTTAAGCCTTCATCATTATCTTTGGCACGCTTGTGATCCTGCGCGGAAGTCATAATCCGGATGGTTTTTCCGTCGCAGAACGAAAGAACGGAAACTTCACGGCCGGTCATAAATTCCTCGATAACCATGCGGTTTCCGGAAGCACCGAATTTCTTATCCAGCATGATTTCGCGAACGCCTTCCTTCGCTTCTTCAAGGGTATTGCAGATTAACACACCCTTGCCGAGTGCCAGTCCGTCTGCCTTTAATACAATCGGCATTTTGCAGCTTTCAAGATATGAAAGTGCTTTACCGGCATCATCAAAATTCTCATACTCCGCAGTCGGAATATGGTATTTCTTCATCAGATCCTTGGAAAAAGCTTTGCTGCCCTCTAATATCGCCGCAGCCTTGTTCGGTCCGAATGCACGGATTCCCGCATCATTTAAGACATCCACCAGTCCCGCCGCCAAAGGATCGTCGGGTGCAACCACCACCATATCGATGGCATTTTCTTTTGCAAAAGCGGCTATCCGGTCAAACTCCATCACTCCGATGGGTACACATTCGGCGATCTGTGCGATTCCGGCATTTCCGGGTGCACAATATAATTTGCCGAGTCGTTTACTCTTCTTAACGGATGTGCAGATGGCATGCTCTCTTCCGCCGCTTCCCACAACCAGAACGTTCATTTTCTCACTCCTAAATTGTCGTAAATCTTTTTCGTCTTATGTCCCAATCCGACATATTCAATTATTCAACTACACTCATCGGTCGATTTGGCCGTTCTTTTTTCGAAACTTTCAAAACTTAATGTTTCTTCAAATCGATATTTCCCCTGCCGCTATCATGCGGATTGCCTCGGGAAGAATCACCCACTCGGCCTGCTGCATGACACGAAGCTGTAATTCCTTCGGTGTATCGCCCGGATGAACTTCCACGGCTTTTTGCAGAATAATCGGTCCGGTATCGGTTCCTTCATCCACGAAATGCACGGTAGCGCCTGTGATTTTTACACCTCTTTCAAGTGCGGCTTCATGCACTTTCAGTCCGTAATAACCGGTTCCGCAAAACGACGGAATCAGTGAGGGATGAATATTGATAATCCGGTTACGGTAAGAAGAAATCACTTCTTTCGGAACGACTACCAGAAAACCTGCCAGGACAATCAGATCGGGTTTTGCTTCATCAATGGCACAAAGTAAAGCCTTGTGAAAATCCTCACGATTCCCATACTCTTTCGGAGATACACATACGGCATCGATTCCGGCTTCTTTCGCACGCGTAAGCGCATAGGCATCGGGATTATTCGAAATCACACGAACAATTTCGGTTTCTCCCAAAGAACCCGCTTTTTGCGCATCGATAATTGCCTGTAAATTGGTGCCTCCTCCGGATACACATACGAGAACTCTTAACATATTACGGCTTCCTTCTCTCCGCTGACGGTCTGTCCGATTACATACGCCTTTTCGCCTGCCGCTTCAAGTGCACTCATGGTGTTATCCACATCCGCACCGTCCACGCAAAGCACCATTCCGATACCCATGTTGTACGTATTGTACATCATCTGTTCGGTGATGTTTCCGGTCTTCTGCAAAAGATTAAAAATCGCCGGAACTTCATACGAACCTTTCTCAATACGTGCTCCGATTCCGTCCGGAAGCATACGGGGAATATTCTCATAGAATCCGCCGCCCGTAATATGGCTGCATCCCTTAACGGTAACTCCTGCCTCTTTTACACTCTTTAATGCCTTTACATAGATACGGGTGGGAACAATCAGTGCTTCGCCGAGTGTGGTTCCGAGTGTATCCACATAACGGAACAGGTTCTCTTTATTCACATTAAATACCTTGCGAACAAGGGAAAAACCGTTCGAGTGAATTCCGGAAGATGCGATACCGATTAAGGTATCTCCGGCTTTAATGTTTTTTCCGGTAATCAGATCTTTCTCATCCACAATACCTACCGCAAACCCTGCAAGATCGTATTCTTCTTCCGGCATAAGTCCGGGATGTTCTGCGGTTTCACCGCCGATTAAGGCACATCCGGCCTGAATGCATCCTTCGGAAACGCCTTTTACGATGGATGCGATTTTTTCGGGATAATTCTTGCCGCAGGCAATGTAATCCAAGAAAAACAACGGTTCTCCGCCGGCGCATGCGATGTCGTTTACGCACATGGCCACGCAGTCGATTCCGACCGTATCATGCTTATCCATTAAAAATGCAAGTTTGATTTTGGTTCCGACGCCGTCCGTTCCGGACACCAGTGTCGGCTTCTCCATTCCCTTGATTTTCTCCATGGAAAAGGCTCCGGAGAATCCTCCGATTCCGCCTAAAACTTCCGGACGCATTGTCTTCGTAACATACTGTTTCATCAGTTCTACGGACTGATATCCTGCCTCAATGTCCACACCTGCGGATTTGTAATCCATGAATTTTCCTCCCCGGATTCTTTCGTGATTTTCTCTTACTTCCTGTTTTTATAATCAATGTTTTATAAAAGCTTCGTTATTTCAGTCGCCTACATAATAACAAACGATTCGGAACGTGAATTTTATGGTTCTGAATACTTACTTATTAATTCTTAATGATTTTACTTGCTTTCCATGTAGGCTTTGTATCCTACTTCTTTTAAGCGGGCATCCTTCTTCTCGACGCCTTCCTTTAAGGAAGCCGCATATGCCTTCACTTTGGCAAGAAGTTCGCTGTCGGATGTCGAAAGAATCTTCGCCGCAAGTATACCTGCATTGGCTCCTCCGTTAATTGCTACCGTTGCAACCGGAATTCCGGAAGGCATCTGAACGATGGAATAAAGGGAATCCTTTCCGCCTAAAGACGTGGTATGCATGGGAATTCCGATTACGGGCATCGGAAAAATCGCAGCGCACATACCCGGCAGATGAGCCGCCATTCCGGCTCCCGCGATGATTACTTTAAAGCCTTTCTCCTCTGCGGTTTTGGCATATTCAAAGAACACATCCGGTTCCCTGTGTGCGGAAATAATCGTCATTTCATAAGAGATGCCGAAATAATCCAGCATTTCCGCGGCTTTCGCCATGACGGGCATATCCGAATCACTGCCCATAACAATTCCTACCTGTGGCATTTCTCTCGCCTCTTTTCTTTCAAAATTATGAAACCGGACAAAACGTCCGAAACACTTTTTTCCGAGTTTTTCAGGATGAATGATTCTTTTACCAAAATGTTACAAACCCCAACATATAGTGGTCAAACCATTCCCCATCAAACTAACCCTTGTTATTGTACTATTTTCTCGATACCTCGTCAAGGAAAGAATGTAAAACTTTTGTAACATTTAAGAAACATTTTACAGATTCTTTAAAGGCTCGTTTAACGCTTCCGTTCCGGGCAGAACAAAGCGTCCGTCCTTAAGGATTTCTATGCGGCTTCCGTCCTTTCTTACCGCTTCGATATGACCGATTTCCTCATAGGGTACGGTGATATCCGTATGGCACTCAAAATATGCCTCAAGCGGATTTTCCAGACGTTTTTCGGAATAGGTATTTTCCTTTGCCACGATTTCCTTCCCGTCGGGATTATAAACCCGGATGTCTTCCTCGTGCGAATAGCAGGTATCTCCCACCGCAAAATGCGGTCCTGTTTTCTCCGCAATCAGAATCGGAAGTTTGTCTTCAATCGCAAGCCGTCTGGCAGCGGCAAACGCCGTGGTATTGGTGCCGATGGCAAACTCGCCCATCGGAAGAAATGCATGGTGGTACAGAATATTCTCCGCAATAACCGAATCCGGCAGATTGCTGCAGGAATATTTCTTCGTGATTCCGTCTTCAAAACGAATTTTTAAGTTTTCGTATGCAAGCCCATTTATGTAAACCTTTTTCACATGAAGAAGTCCGTTTGTCCCTTTAAGAACCGGTGATGTAAACACTTCTCCTACCGGGATATTTACATCTGCCACGCAGTTTTCGAAGATGGTCTCTTTTTCCGGATTTTTAAGTTTACATAAATTAACCGTCAGTTCTGTCTCGTTACCATCCTTCCCGAGAATATGCACATAATCCGCCTGATTCAGGGCATCGATTATGCATGCCTGAATATTGCGGTAAAGATTTGAATCCAGCGTGTTGATGCGGATTACTTCATCTAAGATTTCCGGATAATTCTCCCCGATTTCGGGAATGGGAAATGCAATAATGGTAAAACTTCTCTCTTCCCTGTGAATGTAACCCTTTGCCTGTTCGGCCGTTTTTTTCTTAAGTTCCACCCAGAGTTTTTCTCCCGCTTCATCAAAACGAGGCGCTTCCTCTTTGCTTACCGGTGTAAAATCCGCTTCTCCGAAGGAATCAAAATAGGCAGGCCCCGCCATCAGACGGATTTCGGATTTGTACGCATCCAGCGCCTTTTTCCTCGCTTCGAGAAATCTTGTAACCAGATGACCGTCTAAGAAAAGTGCCATATCCTCTCTGTGATCATAGTCTTTCTGACGGTTCGGAGAGGTTGACATAAATCCTATTTTATCCAGCCCTTTCTTACGGAAAATATCCCCACAGGCACGGTGAATTACCGGATGAAGCCCCATCTGCTCAAAATTCTCAACGGTTTTTCGTATCATCTTTTCATGGCCGAGCGGATATATTATGTTGACCGTTTCCTTAATGGTCATGTCCTTTCCGTAGGCTTCAAATCCTTTTCGGAATCCTTCGGTAAAAGTATCCGCCATCCGGGCGATGGTTTCATCCGGCAGCTTGGCCAGATAACGTGATGCCTTCAGTTCGCTGTCCGAAATATATTCTCCGAACAAAAACAGATACCCGGGATCGTTTAAATCGCATTGTCTTATAATATCAAGCGCCAGTTCTTCCTTCGGTGCATAGACTTCTTCCGTACGACTGATTTCGGACATTTCACTGTAATCCGAAACATACCAGTAGAGAATATCATGTATGCTCTCATCATTCGGCGCTTTATGTTCCTCTTCAAAACTGTAAACAAATGCGGAATACACTTCTAAGAAGAGCTCCATCCGGATCAGCACTTCCTCTTCTTTTCCTTCAAAAAGAAAACCGGTCATGCATCGCACTTCTTCATAAAGAAACGACAGATACCGTCCCATTCCGCATCCGAAACATTTTGAGGAATGAGCGGGATTTAAGTAGGATGTTTCATAATTTTCGGGAAGCACGTCTTTGTATAAAGACTTCTGTTTTTCAATCAGAACATCCAGGCTTATTCCGTCTTTCGTTTGGCCTACGCTTGTAGGCAGATTTTTTTTGCATAACGATGTGTATTCGAGTGTTTCTGTAATCCACCCGGCTACACAAGTAAAAAAGGGTGAAAAATCTCCCGCCCTTTCTTCCGTAACGATTTCTTCAATTCTCTCTTTCGCCAGCTGATAGCGCTCGTTCATTTTTGTTTTTCTCCTGTAAGCCGGATATGACCTCCGACGATTTCTTCATTCCATGTCTGCCTGTTTATAATTTGATAATCACGGTTTTTCGAATAAATATTTACATCGCTAATATTCCGCGACCCATGATATAAATAACCAGAAAAATATTAACACTGTTTACCACCATTCCGATGGTCGGAAAGAATACATACGTATCCGGGCGCATTCTTCCTTTTACGGAGAAAAATAATCCGACGGCGGAAAACACAAAAGCCACAACCCACGTCAGGCCATAGGAAAGCGGTGCTTCCCCGCCTTTTTGAAAAGTAAATAATACTGTCAGGACAAGTGCAAGAAAACTCATGGCACCGAGACATAAACCGACAACGGCTATGAGTGGTACCGTCTTATTGGTAAATTTGTAATGCGGATTTACTTTTCTCTTTTTCCCGCGCTGATCGTTTAACTGCATTCCGTTTGTGGATACTCTCCGTTTATCTCATCTTATGTTTTATCAATGCACATTCATACAATGATATGAAGCCAGTCCGGCCTGCTTTAATGACGTTCTTTTGTATTTAAGCCGGTTATGACTTTGCTCCATACTGTTCGTAATAAGCATCGATGGAAGCCTTCAGCGTATCGTCGATAATAACCTCTCCGTTATACGGCTTATTGTAAAGCTTCTCTACAACATCCGCCATGGAAACGATGGCCCTTGCCTCGATTCCGTATTTATCCTTAATATCATCAAGCGCACTCTTATCGGTATCGATTCCTTTCTCCATACGGTTTAAGGAAACCATCAGTCCCTTTATCTCCACATTTCCCTGGGCTTTGATAATCGGGAATGTTTCCTCAATGGACTTGCCGGAAGTCGTTACATCTTCGATAATAACGACCCTGTCCCCGTCCTGCATTTTGCTTCCGAGTAAAATTCCCACATCGCCGTGGTCCTTGATTTCCTTACGGTTTGAACAGTAACGGATTTCCTTTCCGTATAGCTCACTGTAAGCAATGCAGGTTGCCACGCTTAAGGGAATTCCCTTATACGCCGGTCCGAAAAGTACATCGAAATCATCCCCGAAATTATCGTGAATTGCTTTGGCATAGTATTCGCCGAGTCGTTTCAGCTGCGCGCCCGTTACATAGGCTCCAGCATTCATGAAAAACGGGGATTTGCGTCCGCTTTTTAACGTAAAATCACCGAACTTCAAAACCTTGCTTTCCAACATAAACTCTATAAATTCTTCTTTGTACTGTTCCATGTTCCGTTACCTCGTCCGTTTTTTCTTTGTAATCTTTCATTTTCGAAGTGGCACCGACATGTTTTCGAAAGTCTGCACTTCGCGTTATAGTTTAACACTTTTCAACACTCTTTTCCATAGAAAAAACGGTACAGATAACGTGAATCTGCACCGTTTTTCTAGTGATTTTTACTAACATATATTTATTCCGGTTTTATTTTAAATTTCACCTCTTTTAAAATTTTTAAAACTGACGGAATCTCTCGTATCGTTTTGCCGCAAGTTCCTCTCCCGTAAATGCCGACTGCTCTTTTAAGAATGTCTTCATATGTCCTTTCATGTAAGCACAGATTGAAGTAAGTGCAGGTGCATCCGCCATACCGTATTCCGGAATAATGCGCTCTACAACGTGAAGATTTTTCAGTTCCGATGCGGTAATTTTCATGACGCTTGCTGCCTCTTCCGCACGGCTTCCGTCCTTCCATAATATCGACGCAAAACCTTCCGGCGAAAGAATGGAGTAGGTCGCGTTTTCAAGCATCCACACTTCGTTTCCGACCGCCAGTGCAAGCGCTCCGCCGCTTCCTCCTTCTCCGATCATTATGGCCAGAATCGGCACTTTGATTCCGCTCATCTCAAAAAGATTTCTCGCTATCGCTTCACCCTGCCCGTTTTCCTCGGCTTCCAGCCCGGGATAGGCACCGGATGTGTTTACGAATGTAATAATGGGGCGATGGAATTTTTCCGCCTGTTTCATTAAACGAATGGCTTTCCGGTATCCTTCCGGCGAAGGCATTCCGTAGTTATGTGCGATGCAGCTTGCGACATCTTTCCCCTTATTAACACCGATTACCGTAACCGGCTGTCCGTCAAGATAAGCAATACCGCCTAAAATTGCCGGATCATCACGGAAATAGCGGTCTCCGTGCAGTTCTAAAAACTGATCAAAAATCCCCGCAATATAATCTTCCGCTCCGAGTCTTGTTACCTGTCTGGCGGCCGAAACCTTGTCCCAGACCTTCATAATCGGCGCCTTTGCGGCTCTTTCCTTCATCAGTTCCGTAGCATCATAACGGTCTTTGTCATGTTCGGGATCGAAATTCGCATAACCTTCTTTCGGAAGATGCGTCTTTAAAATCTGTTTTAATACACTTCTTAATTTGTCACGTCCGACAATGGCATCCACGAATCCGTGCTCTAACTGGAATTCCGCTCTCTGGAAACCTTCCGGAAGTTTCTGTCCGATGGTCTGCTCAATAACGCGGGGACCCGCAAAACCGATCAGTGCGCCGGGCTCTGCGAGAATAATATCTCCTAACATCGCAAACGAAGCCGTCACACCGCCTGTGGTCGGATCCGTCAATACCGGAACAAATAAAAGACCTTCATCGGAATGGCGTTTCAGGGCGCCGGATGTTTTTGCCATCTGCATTAAGGAAACGATACCTTCCTGCATTCTGGCTCCGCCGGAACAGCAAAACAGGATCACCGGGAGTTTTTCTTCGGTCGCTTTTTCAACCGCTAAGGTAATTCTCTCGCCGACAACATGTCCCATGCTGCCCATCAAGAAACGCGAATCAATCACGCCTAAAACCGTGCGGTTCTCACCGATGGTGCATTCCCCGACCATCACGCCTTCCGTCAGGCCGGTCTTTTCTTTTGTTTCACTGATTTTATCTTCATAACCCGGAAAATCCAGCGGATTTCCCGTACTCTCCTCTTCAAACCAGGGGATGAAAGAACCCTCATCTGCTACCATACGGATACGGTTTTTCGCACGTACACGGAAGTAATATCCGCACTCATAGCAGACATATTTACGCATGACGACAAGCTGTTTGTCCAGTTCCTTTTTACAGCTGGGACAGCTGATAATATCCCGTTCCTTGTTTTCTTCGGTTTTAATAATCGGAAGTGTTTTCATGAAATGCTCCTAATGTTTAAGCAAAATATTTCTCAAAATCCTCAAATGTATCGATATTGGCACATTTAAGACTTCTGTCGATTTTCTTTACAAAACCCGTCAGGGTATGTCCGGGTCCGACTTCCACAAACTCATCCGCTCCGTCTTTTACCAGTCTTTCAATTGTCTGCGTAAAGCGAACGGATGAAGAAACCTGCTTTACCAAAAGCGGCTTGACATCTTCTTTTTGGTTTACATAATCTGCCGTAACATTGGCAATATACGGAATGGCAATATCCTGAATTTCCACTTCGGCAAGGGCCTCGGAAAGTTTCTCTCCGGCGCCTTCAAGCAGTTTTGAATGAAACGGTCCGGATACATTTAAAGGAACACATTTTAAAGCACCTTTTTCCGCTAAAGCGGCAGCTGCCTTTTCCACCGCATCCTTACGTCCGGTAATAACCGTCTGCTTCGGATTATTATAATTGGCAACCGATACAACATAAGGAAGATCCTCCGGAAAATCCGAATCCCCGGCATCTACTCCTGCTGCCTGAACTTCTTCGCAGACTGCCTCAATCACTTCCGGATCCAGACCGATAACCGCGTTCATCGCGCCGCCTGTCGGAACGGCTTCCTGCATATAAATTCCACGTTTTCTGACCACTTTGAATGCATCTTCCATGCTCATGGCTCCGCTTGCGACAACCGCCGCATATTCGCCGAGGCTCAGTCCGGTACATACGTCAAAAACAAAACCTTTGGACTGTAACACTTTAAGAAGCGCAACCTCTTCCGTAAGCATACAAATCTGCGTGTATTCGGTAATATTGATCTGATCGTTTTCCTCAAAACAGAGTTTTGCAATATCAAGACCCGTTACTTCGGACGATAAATCAAAAACCTCTTTTGCTTCCGGGTAGTTATCGTAAAACTCCTTTCCCATTCCGATATACTGGGAACCCTGACCGGGAAACATAAGTACTCTTTTGCTCATTTCATAATCCTTCTTTCATAAAACCGTTTTTATAACAGTCTGTCTGATTCGAAATCCTTAATCTTTCTTTGTCAGACGGATAACGGTTGTGTGTTTTTTCTCTTTCTTTTCGCCGTTAACGGTTGCATTCTTTTTCGTTTTTGCATTCTCAATAATGGTCATCTTTTTTCTCCTGTTTATTTTTTTAATGTTTCTTTGTTCTCCCGATTATCCTTTTTCCGGAAGTGTTTCCTGACGTTTTTTCATAGAACCGGTTTAAGAATAAATGGCTTCTTTATCTACCGCACAGAATGCCAGTCTTCCTTTGGCTCTTACATTTCCGTCCACGGTTACTTTCGCATCGAATTTAATCAGGCCGGCGCCGCCGGATTCTTTGGTCACCTCGATGACCAGTGTGTCGCCGGGAATTACCGGTTTAACAAACTTGAATTCATCCACTTTCAAAAGAACCCAGATTTTGCTTTCGTCCGTTCCGTCCGATTCGATGGTTACGGAACAAAGCTGTGCGCATGCCTCCACGATTAAAACGCCCGGCATAATCGGTGAATCGGGAAAATGTCCCATAAAATACGGTTCGTTAATCGAAACGTTTTTGATTCCCTTTGCATATTCACCGCCGCGGATTTCTTCGATTTTTTCAATCATCTGAAAAGGCGGACGCTGTTTGATTCTTTTCTGTACTTCGTTAATATTCATCATGGCAGTTTCTTTCCTCCTGCTTCTTTTTCAATCATCCGCTCTGTGCCTGAGCGTATCTGTCGCTTTTCACTTCTTCAATGAATTTTTCTATGGTCTGAAAAATTATAAGCTAAGACCGCCGTCAAGCACGATTACCTGACCGGTCAGATAGGAGCATGCATCGGATGTAAGCATCGCTACCACATCACCGATTTCCTCGGGACGTCCGAAACGTTTTAAAGGAATCTCTTCAATGTACTGAGCCTTCTTGTCTTCCGGAAGTTTGTCCACCATATCGGTTGCAATAAAGCCCGGTGCTACCGCATTCACGCGAATACCGTAAGGCGCAAGTTCTTTTGCCATAGTGGCAGTCATGGAATTCACCGCACCCTTTGTGGAGGAATAAACACTCTGGCCGGGAACTGCAAGTTTGGAGCTGACCGAAGACATATTGATGATGCAGCCTTTTTTCTTGGAGAACATCTTCAAAGCCGCCTGCTGGGAACAGTACAAATACCCTTTGATGTTCAGATCGAGGCACTTGTCAATGGCATCGGGTGTCATCATAAGCACGAATTCATCCTGCACGATTCCGGCATTGTTTACCAGCACATCCAGACGTCCGTATGTTTTGGTCACTTCCCTCATCATGGCCTTAACTTCGTTTAAATCGCTGACATTTGCCTTCACTTTCATGGCATCACTGCCGGCTTCCCTGATGATATTTACCACTTCATCCGCCGCTTCTTCATTGGAATTGTAATTCACCGCAACGGTAAATCCGGCTTTTCCGAGTGCAATCGCACAGGCTCTTCCGATTCCTCTCGATGCCCCGGTTACTAATGCAACCTTGATTTCCTGACCCTCTCCCATGATTTCTCCTCTCTTTATCCGAAATCTTTCAACTGTATTCTTTTATTTCTATTCCGGTGACAGGCACCTTCTTCAATTTATGCTTTCTGCAATACAACGGCGCTGTAGCTTCCGCCGACCCCGACCGCAACGACTAAAACATTCTTATATGCGGAAGTATCTGCTGTTTTTTCTTCCACACCGTTTTCAAAGAAGAACGCCTTCTGCTCTTTCGGAAGATCTCCGGATAATGTCAGTGCCGCATGCGCAACGCTTAAGGTTGCCGCTGCCGCCCTTGCTTCTCCGACATAACTTCTTACGTTGTGAACCGGCACCTTGCCGCCGAAGAGTTCTTTATTTACCGCAATCTCTATATCGTCATATTCTTTTACACCGTTGCCGAGACCGTATACGGCATCCACATCCGCCGCGGAAATTCCCGCCATGGCAAGTGCTTTTTCGATGGCACTCTTAAGTCCCGCATCGGACCCTTCTACCGTACCGTATTTCACGCCTTCATGCGTCATGCCGTAACCGGCAACACGCGCATACTTCTTTCTTCCGTGCTTTTCGGCACTTGCAGCATTTTCAAGTGCAACGGATACGGAACCGTCGGATAACGTCATGCCCGTACCGCCGTAAAGTTTCGCTTCATCTGCCGCAACGAGACCAAGCTGGCCGTATAATTTTTCCATTACCGCGGAGTTTTCATCCGTACCGGTTGCAAGCATACCCTGCGCACGATTCTGACGAATTTCATGGAAGGCATATGCCACGCTCTGGAGTCCGGACTGGGCACCGTTCGTAACCGTTACGTTATATCCGCGAAGACCGGTCTTGATGGATAAATATCCGCCGGCCGCATTGTATACGGTATTCGGGAAGTTGAACGCGGAACCGTTCTCATTTCCTTCTTTTGCGATATGATCTTCGAATTCGTAAACGGTGGTAAGCGGGCCGTCGCCGGTTCCGATAATCATACCGTAGTCCTCTTCCTTACCCTCTTCTAGTTCGATTCCGGCCTCTTTTAATGCTTCCAGACCGGAAACTACCTGGAATAAGGAGAAGTTATCCAGTTTGCGGAAGAATGCCATCTTGATATCGAATTTATCGAAATCTTCCTTACCGACCGCAGACTTTGCGGAAGCTCCCTCAACTTTTGCATTTGCGTTTATCTGGTTTACATAATTCTCAACGCCGTTTCCGAGCGGAGAAACGATTCCGAGACCGGTAATATATACGACACCGTCATTTTCGGTCTCCTTCACTTCACCTGCATCCTTCGCAAAAATCACACTGGCGTTGCTTCCGCCGAATGCGAAGTTATTGGACATAACCGCTTTTAACTCTTTTGCTTTTGCCTTATTCGGCCTAAAATCGATATCGCCCGCTTTTTCCTTTAATGCTTCCAAATCTTCTTCGGAGTATCCGATGGTCGGAGGAACCATTCCTTCGGTTAATGCCTTGATGGAATAAACCGCCTCAATGGCACCTGCGGCACCGAGGCAGTGACCAACCATGGATTTTACGCTGCTGACAGCCAGGTTTCCGCCCGCATTGTCAAAAATCGTATGCAGGGATAAGAACTCCGCCTCGTCATTTTTAGCGGTTCCGGTACCGTGTGCGTTTACATAGCCGATATCGGCTCTTTCAAGTCCGGACATATCGATTGCACGGTTAATGGCATACATCTGTCCGATTCCGTCGGGACGGGGCGCCGTAATATGATGTGCGTCGGAGCTGATTCCGGCAGCCAGAACATCACAGTAAATCTTTGCACCACGCGCCATGGCATGCTCGTAGGATTCCACAATCATCGCACCGGCACCTTCACCTAAGGTAATACCGTTTGAATGATTAAAAGGCGAGCAGGGATTTTCGGATAACGCATGAAGTGCGGTAAATCCCGCAAAAGGAACGGAGGCAAACGCATCCGCGCCGCCTACAATGAATGCATCCGCAACACCCGCACGAATCAGTTCGCATGCATATGCTACGGAAATGGCACCGGCCGCACAGGCATTTCCGACATTCGTAATCACACCCTTCGCGCCGAATGCCGTTGCAACATTGTTGGCAATCGGGGAAATGGTCATTTTATTGATGTCTTCCGTCTTTTCGCCGTTTGTAATATAGTTTTCGATACTTACAACACCGCCGACACAGCTTCCCATGATAACGCCGAAACGGCTTGCATCCTGAATGCTTCCTTCAATTCCGGAATCTTCAAATGCTTCCTTTGAAGCCATTAAACAAAGAACGGATACTCTGTCAACTTCATCATTTTTCGGAATTTCAAAATCGATTTCCGCACCTAAATTTGCATAACACTTATCCGCATCTACGCTCTTTACATGATCGATTCCGGTCTTTCCTTCCAGCGCATTCTTCCAGCACTCTTCCACATTCGCTCCGATGGCATTTACCATTCCGAGACCTGTCACAACGCACCGGGTATTTAACTGTTTTTCCATTTTCATAAGCTCCTTATTTCTTAAATTAAACTACATATGTAATCCGAACCATTCTATTCAGCCTACATCCGTAGTTTAAACATATGCCGTGCCCGAGAGGGACAATTGAAATCGTCCTGTCCATATGAGCTGTCATTTGTGCGAAGACCTCGCCACGGGACGGCGATTTCATATGGAACCGAAGGCCGTTTGTCGCGGCCGGTCCTTAGGCGCTGTTTTTTAGCGCCTTAGTACCGCTGCCAGCGACAACCGAGCTGCGAAGCGTGCCAGAGGGATCATTGAAATCGTCCGTCCCGC
>JAEEGL014575884.1_pt1 | contig 18679 bp, 21 predicted proteins | sample 9134231 | NCBI WGS metagenome assembly JAEEGL01 (sample SAMN16246548, study PRJNA631951) | gut metagenome | biome: gut microbiome; feature: rumen; material: fiber-attached | host: Bos | place: Iran: Karaj | collected 2018-10 | reverse complement strand
TGCCGCACCCAGGACGCCTGGGACACGCAGTACATGCTGAAACCGAACACCGCGGCGGGGGCGCTTCTGCCCTATGAACTCATCGCGGGATGCGAGATCTCGCTTGACGAACTCGCCGCCCGCCGGGAGACGGCGTCGCCGGTGTATGCCGGATACGACGTCGGCCGGAAGAAGGACCTCGGCGTCTGGTTTGAGCTGTCCCGCATCGGGGACGTGCTCTGGCAGACAAAATACCAGGTTTTCGACCGCGCGCCTTTCAGGACACAGTTTGATTTTATCGCCGGACGACTCCGGGAGAACCGGAACCTGGTCCGGCTCTGCATCGACGCGACGGGCATGGGCATGATGCTCTCCGAATCGCTCCAGGACGTCTTCGGTAAATACAGGGTCGAGGCGGTCAACTTCAGCGCGCCGGTCAAGGAAGCGCTCGCGATGCCGCTCAAGGCATCGTTTGAAGACCGCAAGCTCCGCATCGCGGCAGACCCGGAGATCCGGGAGGACCTTCACAAGGTCCGCAAGACGACGACCGCAGCCGGGAACGTCCGGTTTGAAGGCGAGCGCGACGACGCGGGCCACGCGGACCGCTTCTGGGCGCTTGCTCTCGCCGTCCACGCCGCGTCCGGAGACGACACCGGCCCGAGCCGGATCTTCGGCCTGGAGGAACCCGGGACCGGCAGGGACATGCGCCCGCGCCGAATCGTCGAACCCGAGCGGAATATCCTTCCGTGGTAACACGAGAAAAGGAATGAACTATGTTTTTCAAGAAACTACTGACCGCAGCCCGAGGCGGGCACACCTGGCTTTCCGGCAGATGGATCCAGGAGACGCCGCAGGACCGCAGCCGATACACGGACCCGGGCGGATATACGCCGGACCGCGTGGACGCGCTGATGCGCGCCGCATCGACCGGCGACACCTCGGACCTGTGCCTTGCCTCCCGGGAGATCCGGTCGCGGAACTGGGACATCATCCACGCGCTTCAGACGCGTTCTGCGGCGCTGTCCGGCTGCGAGTGGAATATCGAGCCGGGGGACGACACGCCCGCAGCGAAAGCGGCCGCGGAAGCCCTGGAACGAGAACTGCGCGCGGCCGGGGCAAACGGCGACGGAACGTTCGCCGACCTGGTCGGATGGCTTCAGCTCGCGGTGGTCGACCCCTTCAGCGCGGCCGAGATCGTATGGTCTCCGACCGGCGGGATCGAAGGTTTCCGCAGCATCGGTGCATGGCATTTCACGCTCCGGGACGGCTTCACGCCGAAGCTCGTCACGGAGGATGCCCCGGCGGGCATGGAACTTCCGCCCGACAAGGTCATCATCCACCGGCGCGGGGGCGAAAGCGACCCGGCATCCGGCGGCCTGATCCGGTGCCTGGCATGGCTGCACGTCTTCCAGAACTACCCGGTGAAGGACCTGATGTCCTTTGTGGAGCGCTACGGCATGCCGTTCGTGGTGGCGAAGGTCGACAACTCGACATTTGAACAGGAGCGGTGGACGCTTCGCAACCTGATCCGAAGTTTCGGGCCGAACGGCGGCGGCATCATCAACCGCTCGACAGAGCTTGAGTTGCTGCAGGCCGCCAATACCGGCGGCGACGTTTACTTCAAGCTATTGGATTACACCGGACAGGCCATCACGAAGGTCCTGCTCGGCCAGCTGGCAAGCTCATCCGACGCAACGGGGATGTCGAACGGCGACGCACAGTCGTCCGTGCGGCAAGACCTGCTCGATTCGGACGCCCGTGCGATGGAAAGCACGCTGCGGGCCTGCCTGATCGCGCCGTGGATGCGGTTCCGCACAGCGGCCGCGGTCCCGGCCCCGTTCATCCATTTCTGCACCGAGCGCCCGGAGGACGTTCAGGCACTCGCCCAGACGCTCTCCACGCTGTCCACGGCGGGCCTGGAGGCGGTCGACCTCGACGAGATCTCCGCCCGCTTCGGCATAAAGCTCCAGCGGAAGCCGGTTCAGGAACAGCCCTTCGGATTCGGCATGGCGGCATCCGTGCCTTCCGTGGCGGAGAACACGGACAGCATCGACACGCTGAACCTGAAGCAGAAATACGACGCGATGGGCGTGGCGATCCGCGCCGGTCTCCTGACCGCGACTCCGGAAATCGAGGAGCAGACGCGAGCGGAGCTCGGTCTTCCCGAGATGACCCCGGAGGTCCGAAAAGCCTGGGAGGCAACGGGCGGAATCCGGCAGCCGATTACGCTGAAATCCAAAGAGGCGGACGCCGTCAACGATGCCTTGAACATCGACGAAAACGAAGACAGGAACGGCGTCGGGCTTTCCGCACGGGGCGCTGCGGATGCATCGCCAGGCGCGACGCTCCCGGACGCGCTCGAAACGTGGCTCGGACCGGCCGCGGACGCAGCGGCGGCCCTGGACAACGACGATCTGACGGACGAGGAATTCGCCGAAAAGCTCAAGCGCTGCGGGGATCTCCGGTTCGGCGACTCCGGCGCATTCGAGAAGCTCGAGACGGACGACATGGAGAACGCGTATGCATCTGCGGATCACGGTCAGAAACGCTGACGAACTGCGGGAAGCCGCGGAAGGCATCACCAGCGAGGAATTCCTCGAGGTGTGGGCCGAGTCGGTCATGCGCCTGGCGAAAAAGAACGCCGAACGCGAGGCCGGAACCGGCTTCGGGCGGCGCGTCGTCGCCGGAGGCGTCCGCGCGGAGACCTTCCCCGGGCATGCCGAAGTGACCGCCGACTACATCGGGGAACACGTCCACACGGGCGGCCCGATCGCATCACGGAACGGCAAGGACCTGGCGATCCCGCTGGACACGCCCGCGTCCCGGCAATTCAACCCGCAGAGGCTGTTTGCCCGGGAGCTCAACGCGATCCGCCTTTTCCCTGTCCGGACAAAAAGCGGGAAAAAACTCCTTTTCCGCAGGCCGGAGAAGGGCGAGAAAAACGCCCTGGCTGGCGGTCCTCTCTTCGCCGTCGTGCATCAGACGCGGCCCCAGCGGGCGCGTCCCTGGTGGCCGACGCAGGAGGAGGCCGAAACCGCATCGGAAAAACTTCTGAAATCTTACCTGGGAACATAACCTATGCCGACCACGACCGAAAACGCGTTCCTTCGGAACCGCGTGAACATGCCGACCGAAAAGGGAAGCGCCGAGCTCGCGCAACTGCCCGCACAGATCCGGGAACGGAGCTTTTTTTCCGCCCGGGTGGCGGAAGCGCACATCCTGGAGCGGTTCCGGCAGGTCAGCGACGCCTACTCCGCGGGAAAGATCGGCCGCGACGAGGCCCGGGCGATCCTGCGCGTCTTTGCCAGGGAAAACGGGAAGGACGACGGCACGTCCTCGCTGAAAAACCTGGCAAGCACGGCACGGCTGCACCTGATCCTGGACCAGAACCGGGCGATGGCGAAAGCGGCCGGGGATTATGCCAGGATGTACAAGCCCGCGAACCTGAAGGTCTTCCCGTATGTCCGGTATGTGGCGAGCGTCGGCAGCAAAAACCCGCGCGACACCCACCAGCGGTACAACGGCATGATCTTCGACAAGCGCGACCCCTGGCTGAAAACGCACTGGCCGCCCTGGGACTTCGGCTGCAAATGCCAGCTGGAGAACGTGACGGCGGAAGAAGCGGAGGAAGACGAGCACGGCATTACGCCGATGAGCCCGCCGGAAGCCGCGGAAACGATCGACACGGACTCCGGTTTCAGCTTCAACCCGGAACACGTTTTTGAAGAGAACAAAATCCCGGACAATCTCCATGTGGAGACCAGGCGGGAAATGTTGTCAAGCATCCGCAAGTACGTTGAAACGGAAAAGGTGCATTTCGTCGCGCTGCCCGCTGAAACGGGGCCGAGGCCGGAGCCGATGGTCCGGGGGCTTCCCTCGGATGAGGACTTCAACCGGTTCATCCGTCAAAACCTGCCGATCCTGAAGGATTCGACGATCACGAAGGACAATGCGGAAATGCGGACCGTGCCGGACTCGCTTGAAATGGGGAAACTCGCGCAGGACGTGGTCGACGCATTCGGGCTGGAGCCCGGCGAAGACAAGGTCTTTCTCAGCCGCGGCAATACGGATTTCGGGCTGTTTCACCAGAAAAAGAAACATGCAGCAGAAATCCTGGACGGCCGGATGCTGAAGGCAATCCGAGAAGCGCTCGGCGGCAAAAACGTCAAGTACACGCTGAGCATGACGCCGGGGAAAAACAACATTATCAACGTCGAGGCGCTTGACGGGACCGGATATGTCACGCTGAAACGAAAAGGCGCGGACGGACACTGGGAAATTGTGGATGCGCACTGCAGCGCATCAGAGCAATACAAAAACAAGTTCAACAGGGTATAAAAAAATCGGAACCGCCATGCCGGGCCGTTACCACCCGGACCCGCTTAGTTTGAGCCATGGGCGAACCATGGGCCGCTGGACTTACGAATATTTATCCCACTATGGCGATTCCAGTTACAAAAATACAACCGACTTTTGAAAATGTCAAGCGGTTTGCGCAAAATAAACCGAAAAAAATCGAAAGGACGCCAAATGGCAGAAAACAAACCGACCGTCGAGCGCGATGAAAACGGTGTGCCGACATCGTGGCTGCTGGTCCGCGCCGGTCCGACCCATCTGCGAAAAAACGGAGAGGATTATGTGCTGGAACTGACATCGAAGGAGCTGTCCGGGATCGTGAATTATCAGCAGACCTCCGGCGAGTCGATCCCGATCGATTCCAACCACTACCTGCACATCCTGGCGCAGAAGCACGGCGTGGAGGAAAGCGAAGCGCTGCGGCTGGTCCCATCCGGGGTGGCGGCTATGGGCTTCGGGACGCTGGACTGCCGCGCGGACGGCCAGGAGCTGTGGATCTCCGCGGAATGGACGCCGAGCGCCTACGAGCTCCTGAAAGAAAAGATCTTCCGGTATTTCAGCCCGGTTTTCCGCGGGCTGAAGGAAGGTCCGGTCCGGATCACAAGCGTGGCGATGGAAAACGAGCCCGCGATCAAAAACCTGGACGCACTCGCCGCCACCGCGAGCGGTGCTGATGAAGTGCCTTGCTTCGCAACGGCACGGGCTTTTGAAGAAACAAACTTTGAACCCATCAAACATACGAAAGGACGGTCGATGAACATGACCCAGAAACTGCGGGACGCGCTGGTGCGTCTCGTGCCGGGCACCGATGCGGCGGCTCTCGCCGCTGAGGACGCTGACGAAACGAAACAGGACGAACTGGCTGCGGCGGTCGACGGTGCGGCGGGCCTCCTGGAAGACCTGAAAAAACTGCTGGAACTGGCCGAAGCCGCCGGTTCCGCCGACATCAAGGCGGCGGTGGAGGCGATGCTTGAGAAAGTCAAGCAGGGCGAAGCCGCGCAGGCGGAAGCGAACGAGCTGAAGCTTTCCGCGGAGAACCGCGAGCGCGCAGATATCTACGCGAAGGCGGAAGCGGAACGCAAGCTGACGCCCGCCATGAAGCCGTGGGCCGACAGCCTCGACATCGCCGCGCTTTCCGCGTGGTACAAAGTCGCCCAGCCGGTCGTCCCGGGCGAGCTCCCGAAAGCGCCGCCGGAAACGCAGGACGCGGTGCAGCTGACCGCGGAAGACGAAAAAGCGATCGCCACGCTGGGCCTGGACCGCGCGGCCTACATCGAGACCAAGAAAAACAACTTTCCCAAAAATGAGGAGAAATAACCATGAGTGCTCTGACCAGCGAAAGAAACACCGTTCTGATCGCCGCGGGCGGACTCGAATTCACGCGTGAACTCGAAGTCGCATCCGGCTCCACCATCTACGCGGGGGCGATGACCGCCGTGAACAGCTCCGGCAAGGCCATCCCGGCCGCCTCCAGCGGAGCCATCACCGTGGTCGGCCGCGCCGAGAACACGGCGTCCGGCGGGCAGGCCGTGAAGACCCGCAGCGGCGTTTTCCTGTACGACAACAACACCACGAGCTCCGCGGGCGTCGCGGACATCGGCAAGAAAGCTTTCGTCGTGGACGATCATACCGTCATGATCGGCGGCGGCTCCACCTCCGTGGTCGCCGGAATCATCCGCGACGTGACGACCGACGGCGTCGTCCTCGAAGTCGGCAACGCCCAGCTCAACTAACCTGAAAGGAGCGAATCCATGAATCACAGCGCAAAACTCCAGGCGATGGTCACTTCCTTCGACCTGACCTTCAAAAACGCTTTCACCACGGCCCCGAACGTCTATCAGAAGTTCGCCATGCCGGTCGGCGACTCGAGCCATCAGATCGTCGAACTCCCGTTCTTCGAAGCCTTCACCTATATGAGAAAGTGGGTGGGCGACCGCCAGGTCAAGAACCTCATGGGCGCAAAGCTGACCCTCCGCGAAGACGGCTATGAAGACACCATCGGCATCCCGGTCCGCGACATCGAGTGCGACACCTGGGGCCTGCACGCCAACGCCATCGCGCAGATGGGCGAGAACGCCGCGGCCCTGTGGGACCGCCTGGCGACGGCCGCCCTCACGAACGCGGGCAACTGGATCGACGGCAAGGCGTTTTTCGCGACCGACCGCAAGTTCGGCAAGAACACCATCAACAACAAAACGACCTCGGCCCTCAGCGCCAGCACGTTCAACACCGCATACGCCACGATGGCGGCTTACGTCGGCCACTCCGGCGAGCCGATGGGCGTGATCCCGGACACTCTGATGGTCGGACCCAAGCTCCGCACCACGGCCTTCGAGATCCTTAACGCCAAGCTCGTCACCTCCGGCTCCACTTCCGTCGACAACCCGAACCTCGGCCTCTGCGAAGTCATCATCAACCCGCTGCTCGTCGGCGACTTTGACGACTACTGGTTCTTAATGAAAGCGAAGGGCGCGATCAAGCCGGTCGCGATCCAGAAGAGCCAGGAGCCCAAGCTGACGCGCCTCGACAAGTCCGACGACGAGAACGTCTTCATGAAGGGCGAAGTCCTGGTCGGAACCGACGCCTACGGCAGCGCCGCGGCGGCCATGCCGCACCTCGTTTACGGGGGCATCCTGTAATGGCCGCGACGGTCAATGCATACGCGACCAATGAAGAGCTGAAGAAAAGGCTCGGCGACAGGATCTTTGACGAGATCTACCAGTACGTCTACAGCGAGGGCGTCAAGGCGGACCTGGAAGCCGCCGCCGCGGAGATCGACGGGTCGGTCTCCGCGCGCTACGTCCTCCCCGTAACGGGGGAAAGATCCCGCGCCCTGCTGAACGACTGGAACCTGACCCTGGCCGAAGAACGTGCGTATGCACGTGCGGCCGGGTCCGGTTTCAGCGAAAAGGTCAAGGACCGCGTCGCCGTGGTCCGAAAGTCCCTGGAGCTCATCCGGGAAGGCGCTTTCAAACTGCCGGACGCCGAGGAAGTCGGGTCCGGGAGCGGGTCCGGCGGTCCGGGCAGCGCACTGTTTGAGGCCGACACCCCGGTCTTCACGAGAGAAAGAATGCGAGGCTTCTGATGTCCGCTTTCCGTATCGACTCCACGATCTCCATGATCGAAGGGCTTCTCGACAGCCAGTACCGGGTGCGTATTTCCGCGATGCAGTCGGGGGCACAATTCCTCGCCGAGCTCAAGGCAATCAGCCCGGATGCGCTCCCCTGCGTCATCATCGTCTTTGACGGGATTGACTTCAACCCCGAAACGATGTGCGCCGAGGCCCGGATCTCGCTCGTCCTGGTCGACCGTTTCCGTGCGGACTCCGACGACCGCGCAAAGAAGCTCTACGAACAGGCCGCAAACCTGATGAGCAACTTCCCTCTGCTCGGGCGCGAGCTCGGCGAGGCGTTCGTCACGCCGGAGGATGTCAGGTCCGCAAGCATCGACCCCATGTTTGCCGCAATCGTCCTGGGCCTTCGCGTCCAGCAGCGGTCGCGGTAATAACCTTTACACTATTTCACAAAGGACAAGATTATGCCCAGATATTTCGGAGTAAACATCTCCGCCGACGGCTCGACCGTCACCGGTTGCGTTATCAACGGCGTATCCACCAAAACCAACGCGCAGAAGACCGACGCGCGCAACGAAAAAGGCCAGGTCACGGATACCTGGTTCTTCTCCTCGGAGAAGTCGATTTCCATCACCGGCGTCATGGACGCGGCCTCACTGTCGAACGAGGCCGGGTCCACCATCGTTTTCCGCGGCGGCACGTTCGGCGTCAACAGCACATCGGTCGACGAAAACAACCAGCAACCGACCGGATTCAGCATCGAAGCCTCGCGTTCCGACAACGCGACAATCCATCCGCTCTCCTCCAACACCGTTTCCTCCGGCGGATCCGCGGGGACGTAATTCATGGACCTCCACGGACTCACAAACGCGGACCTGATCGAGCTCGCGAATGACGACGACTTTCAGAAGATCATCGCGTCAGATCCCGAGCTCGCCAAACTCGATGCAAAAAGGTATGATGAACGCAAGGATTTTTTTGCCCTGAACTGGATGCTGGGCCTCGCACCCGTCGCCGTCGGGCGACTGCCGATCCTTCATCCGTTGACGCCCGCAAAGTGGGCTTTCCTCTGGGGCATCAAAAACGCGTATGTGCTCGGCGGGATCTGTACGCCGAAGGACGCCGACATCTTTCTGTTCGTCCTCGCCTCCGATCTCCGCGATCTCGGCTGCACCGTCCCGGAACTACCAACGAAAGCCGCCGGATTCGCGGCAAGCGCCGGGCTTTCGTTTCAGGCGGCGCACGAAGAGATCTCTTTCCTCGTCGCCGTGTCCTTCCTTCCGCTGCAGATGCTTCCGAGGAGCAAAGACGATACGCCTCCGCACTACGACGTCGAATGGCTCGCCGACCTCGTGTCGGTGGTCTCGAAGGAATCCGGCGAGACGTCCTCCTTCATCATGCACGAGATGTCCCTGACCGCAGCCTGCGCTTTTGTCGTCTCGGGCCGCAAGGCCGTCGACATCAATCACGAAGTCAGACGCCCCGTGCCAGCGGAGATCGCAACAGCAATGTTGGAACGGAGCTACGAGCTCGGACGTGCATATCTTGACAAAAAAAGAACCTGACCATCCCGAAAGAAAACTATGCCGATTATCTGCAAGATTCAGCTTGACACCGCCGACTTCAAGGCGCAGCTTGACTCCATCGTCAGGCTCACGGAACGCGTGCAGGCCGACATCGCCGCGAATGCGGAAGCGACCGCACAGAAAGTCGGTTCAGACGCGGAAGGTGCCGCTCTGAATGTCAAGTCGGCCGCCGCGGACGCTGCGCAAACCGTTTCAACTCTCGCGGAGAATTCGGCACAGGCCGCAAGCTCGGCCGCGGCGAATGCAGCCGAAGCAGGAGCCGCCGCAAAAACGAACGCGGAGGAAGCCGCACAGGCCATCCGGGAAGAGGCCGAAGGCATCTCCCAGCTGACGGGGCAGACGCGGGACGACATCGTCGCAAGCGCCGCCGAAGCAGGAGCCGCCGCAAGGTCAAGCGCGGAGGAAGCCGCGCAGGCCGTCCGGGGAGAAGTCGAAGGCATCTCCCAGCTGACGGAACAGATGCGGGACGACATCGCCGCAGACGCGGAAGCGACCGCACAGGGCATCGGGTCCGCGGCAGAGAGCGCGGCCCGGGACGTCAACTCGGCCGCTGCGGGCGCTGCGCAAACCGTTTCAGACTTTGCGGGAGCGGCAGCCGGAGCAGGTGCCGCCGTGCAAACGAGCGCCGCGGGAGCCTCGCAGGCCATCCGGGGAGAGCTTGAAAACCTTTCCCAGGTATCGGAAGACACGCAGGGCGACATCGCGGCAAACGCCGAAGAAGCCGGGGCCGCTGTCCAGGCAAGCGCGGAGAAAGCCGCGAACGCCGTCAGCGCAGCCGCGGACCAGGCCGCCAGTGATGTCGAGGACGCCGCCGAAAGGGCCGCACAGGCCGCGCGGGACGCATCCTCCGCCACCGGAGATATGGGCGGCACGCTTGACCCCGCCCGTGCGGCGCTGCAGGACGCCGTAAAGGGGATGTCAAAGGATCTTTCGGACGTCCCCGTAGAAGGATTTGTAGACCGGCTGAAACACGCGTTTTCGTCGCTTGGCGGGAGCGCCGCCGGGTCCGTGGAGACCATCAGGGCCGCACTTGGCAAGGCGGTCGGTCTCGGCAGCTCGATTATGATTATTGCCGCCGGGATCGTATCCATCGGCAAGATCATCAAGACGCTGGCCTTCGACAAGCCGATCGAGGCTTTGAAGGACATCGCCGACCGCGCTGCCGCAGAAGGCAAATCCCTTCAGAACGCGGCCGCAGCCGCGGAAAAACACCGTTCCGCAACCGACGCAGCCGCGCAGTCCCTGGCAGCCTTCGCGGAGAAGGACAAGCTGTCCAATCTTGAAAAAGAAAAGGCCATCCGGCTTATCCGCGAGATGTCGCAGGGATACGGGGACCTCGGGATCCGTATCGACGAAGCCACCGGCAAGATCACCGGCTACACGGAAGCGCTTGTCCGCAAGATGGCGAAGGACCGCGAGGACCGGATGGCGGAGCTGAAGCGGCAGGAGAGCAATCTCCTGGCGCAGAAGAACGCGCAATATGACGTCATCGACGCCAACTGGACCAACGACCAGAGCGTCACGAACGAGGCATCGGCGCGGATTCAGCAGATCAACGACCAGATCGAAAAGGTCCGGGCGGAATTCTATGATCTCAAGCGATCCGACCCGGTCGGCGACTATCTCGCGGACCGCTTTGCAAAGGCCGGTGAAAAGCAGCGCGACGTCGAAAAGAATGAAAAACAGTTTGCGCAAAACCGCGAATTCATCGGGCTCTCCCGCGAGGAAAAAGGCGACGCCCTCCGCGCCCGGATTGCCGAGGAACAAGGCAAGATCGATTCCCTGGGCGAAACGCTCAAATACAACGAGCATATCGCATCGCAGAAAAGTTCGACGGACACCGGGAAGGCAAAGATCCTGGAAGCCACCGAAAACGCCATTGCCACGCGTGAGGAAATCCTCAAATCGCGGCAGCGGCTTTCCGACCTGCAAAAACAGCTCGACGCGCTCGATGAGGAAGACCGGAACCGCCGCGACAAGGAGACCGACGAATATGCCGCCGGGCTTGAACCGGTGGAAAAGGCGGAACTGTACCGCAGCCGTCTCGCCGCCGCCCGGAAGGATGAAGCCGACTACCGGAAGGAGCTTGACAAACTCGAAAAGCCGGGTGCGGCACAATATGAGGGCGCGGCCGACGAGGACCGCAAACTCGCGCTTAAAGACAAGATCGTCAAGGCGCAGGAGCGCATCCAGGACCTGACAAAACAGGTCGCCGACGCCGAAGCGGAAGCCATCCGCCAGGAGCAGGAAGCCCAGGACAAGATCAACGGAATCCTGGACGCGAGGGCGCATGCCCTGGAGATCGCAAAGGCCGAAGCGGCCGCCGAGTATGAGAAGGCAGACGCGCTGCGCCTGGAAGGCGAACTCCGGCAGCAGAACCTTTCGCTCTCCGAAGACCAGCTGGCAACGGCGAAAAAGCTCGCCGCGGAGCAGAACGCCGTATCGCTCAAGTCGAACCTCACCGACCAGACGCGCGACCTGCTCGACGCCGCAAAACGGAGCGCCGGGCTGGACAGGGAAGCCGACACGGACAAGGCGATCCGCGAGGCGGAGAAGACCAAACGCGGCAAGCTCGACGATGACGAACGCGCCTATGTCCAGAAACTCGTCGACCTCTCCCGGGCCGTCTCCGGCCAGGAAGAAAACCCGCTCGCGTGGAAGCCCGACCTGTCAAGCAGGACCAATGAGCTGACCGCCAGGGGCGGCTTTTCAAGCGGCGCGGTCATGCCGTCAACCGAACAGATCAACAAGTCAATTCTTTCCGAACTTCAAACCAAGCTGAAAGCGCTGGGCGATATCAAGGAGCTTCTACAGGAGGGCCTGCAAACATGAGTGTGTATCAGGCTTTTGATTCGTTTTCCGAGAACGCTCAGAAAAACAGCTGGAAGACCAAAGTCAGCTTCTACAGCTCGACCGGCAAAGAAGAGCTCGAAGAATACATCGACAAATCCCACCCGCCCGGGTACGGCAGTATCCTCGGCGGCTATGTTGAAAGCGTCAACTACCGCCAGGAAGGGCCGGTATGGTACGCGGACGTCTCAATCTGGCGGGAACGGTCGGAGCTGACGATCAGCATCATACGGAGGCCGCTGAAGCACTCCCTCCGGGCAGTCAGCATCTCGCTTCCGCTCTCCAAAAGACCGGGCTATCTGACAAAGTGGGACCATTTTCTCTGGCAGCGCGTGGCCGTCACCACGACGACCGAGGGCGAATCAAACTCCGGGACAGGCGGTTCCGGGGAAACGTCCGAAGCCGCTGCGCAACTCCCGAGCCAGTACGACTCGGCCACGACCGACGCTCCCTTTGAGTCCGGAGGCGTTTATTACCGCTGGACGAAGGACGGCAGCGACCTTGACGGCGCGCCGAAAAACGGCTATCTCTGGAAGTGCATCGCGACGCCGACAAAGCCCTGTGTTGAGACCTGGGATTTTCACACTTACCAGATCACGGAATACGGGGAGTACCCAAGCGAGGCGTATGCCGCCTGGGTGACGGACATCATGATCGATCATGTCCGGGACAAACCGCTCCTGGGCGACTTCGGGATCTCCTCCAGGCGGTCCGGCAACTGGAAGTGCGACGACGCCTCCGTCGAATTCGACGGGAAACACTGGTGCGCCTCCCTGGTATGGACGCTGTCCGGCGACGAAAACGGGTGGGATGACGACCTGTACGACGAAGCGGAAAGCACAAGCGCCGGGACATCCCTCCCCGGCAGCACAAGCTCCACCTCCGGGAATACCGTCGCCTCCAACTCCGGGACGCTCGGAACGAACATGAACTGGATCGAAATCACCTAACAGGCACCCGCCATGAAAACTCTCGAAAGAATCCGCCGCGGACTTCCCATCCTGCGCGCAGTCAAGGAAAAGGTCAACGAGATCGTCGACTACCTCCGCGCGACAAAGCTTGTCCAGGGGCCAGGCATCCTTCTCAAGGAAACGTCCTCCGGGCTGATTATATCGGTCAACGGAAACGGACATCCGAAAGATGAAGATGATCCCTACGCCTTCGTGACGGCCGGTCCCGGCGTCTGCATTTCGGGAACCTCGGAAACTCCCGCGGTATCGGGCGGCACAAACAGCACGGTCCCGGTCAGCGGCGCGACGTTCTCGCTTCTGCTTGAAGCGGGGAGCAACAATGTTTCGATCACGGACGGCGCAAACGGCAGCAAGGTTATTTCGGTCACAGCAAGCACGGTCGGCGGAGGCTTCGATGTCCCGCCATACAACCAGCTCTATGCCTCAAGCGGGCTGTCTTCGGACCTGTACGGGCGCGCGATGACATTCATCGTCCCGGTCAAGGCCGGGACGATCGGCTTCTGGGACGAAGGCGGGGGCGCGGTCGGGATCTACACCAACAAGGCCGGGACAGTAAGATACGCGCTGACGAACCAGCAGGGCTATGTGGCGCAGGATGACGGGTGGATGCGGATCTCCGTCTATGATGACGGTTCTACGCCCGGAGAATGCCTGCGCTTCTTCTCGCCGACCGGGGGCGTTCCCCTTTACAAATACGGGGGCGCGAGTACGACCGGGGGAATCGGTTATCCCGACTATGTCGCGCTTGCGGGCGGCACGTTCTCCAATTCGCTCGGCGAAATCACGGATGAAGATTACGACGGGACCACGCCGACCGCATCATCGATGCCTCAGAACCCCAAGATCGGCATCACGCACATCATCCCGGTCCCGGCAAACGCGCCGATCAAGTATTATTCGTCGGGTTCCTGCCTTGTAAGGTTTGCGCCGGAATCAGGCGGAAGCGGCCACTTTTACTATGACCTGTCGAATGAAATGGAGTGGACGCCGAACTGCAAGGGGTGGCTGCGCATCTCGATCCTTGACGACGGCACGCACGCGAGCGACTGCATCCGTCTTTATGTCGGCGGCGAGAACTGGTCGGACGCGGTCGCAATGCACAAATGCGGATCGTTCGGCAACAACGGCGCGACGGGGATCACTTCTTCGATCTCCGGCAGCACCGTTACGATCTCACTCTCGGGGGGAACCGGTTCGGTAAAATTAAAGCCGGGCAGCAACATTTCGATTGATGGCTCAAACGGCCTTTACACGATCTCCGTGACGGGCATCACGAGCGGGAGTGGCGGCAGCGGATTCGTCCCCGACTGGTGGTACAACGGAATGACGGGGAACCAGGGCTCGACAAGCAATCTCTGGATCGGCGGGGCGACCGATGAGGTCACGCAAACCGAGGACACGAACAGCAGCGCGACCTTCACCCCATCAGAAGACGCTTTCATCGTCCCCTCCGGCGGCGGATGGCTCTACGCCTTCGCCCGCATCTCCAACTGGAGCAATCAGTCCTTCAGCGGGTCGGCCCACCTCATGGTAAACGGTGCAGCCTTCAAGGTGGCCGAGGCGGAGGGAATCACATCGATGGTCGTCGGCTCCGGCTTTGCAATCCCGGTGCTCGGCGGCGCAAAAGTCTGGTGGAGAATCAGCAAAAGCGGCGACACCTCCATCTTCAAAGGCTGTGTTTTTTACGCTCAAAACACATCATCCTGACGCTTTTATATCAAATTCAAATGGAGTTTCTGCATGGGCACTTACAACGAAGAGATCGCGACCGACCACGGACTCGGCGTGAATGAAATCCTCAAAGAATGCGGTATGGACGACGCATCCTGGAGGAAGGGCGATCTTCCGAACACGATCACACTCAGACGGATGATCGTGCTCTGCGACTGGGTCTGCAGCGAGCCGAAGCGCTGGCAGGCCTACCGGCTTTACTACATGGAAGGGATCACCTCGACCACGAAGATCGCGCAGAGACTCCATGTGGCAGAACGCACCGCGCGGAGATGGCTGGAACCGGTCCACCTCCGCATCAAACTCAAACCAGAAAAGGAAAAAGAAAATGGCAGAAAACCAGGCTAAAAAGGTCCAAATCCAGACCACGTCCGGCGTGAATCTCTATCCCCGGACATCAGTCGACAACATCGTGATCGCGGTCGGCAGCACGGCTTCCGCGCTTGCGACAACGATCTCCGGAGGCACAGCCGCCTCCGACCAGAAAATCCCGACCGAAAAGGCCGTATCAACGGCCCTGGCCGGGAAAGCGGCCAGCAGCCACACCCACACGATCGCAAACGTGACCGGCTTACAGACCGCGCTGGACGGCAAGCTGTCCAGCGTCCCGGACGCGACCACCTCCGCAAAGGGCGCGGTCAAGGTCAGCACGACCGCCAGCAACGGCGTCGCCCTGACGATCAACTCCGGCTCGCTGGGAGTCAGCACCACGCTTGCAAGCGCGTCCGCGTTCGGTACCGTCAAGATCGGAACGAACATCAGCGTTTCCGGCGGCGTCATCAGCGTGGCCGACGCAAGCTCAACGACCAAGGGCGTCGTAAAACTCTGCAGCGACATCTCCGCAACGACCAGCGCCAATCCCGGCGGCGCGGCAGACGGCTACGCGGTCAAGGTCTACGTCGCCGACCAGCTCGACGCCATCTCGGGCAACTATGTCTATGTCTCCAACCTCGTGGCCGACCTGTCCGGCGTGACCGGTACCGGATCCGGGGGCGGGGACAACCCGCCGACGTCATGGGCGGTCAAGCAGGCGCTTTCCTCCCTCCTGACCTACGAGGAAATCTCCTGACGGGAGATGCGGACAGGACGCTCCGGGCACCCGGGGCGTCCCCCCTTGGAGACAGGCACGATGGCGGAAAAAAACATAAAGCTCAAGACCCCGTCCGGCGACTACGTCTTTCCCATGACGAAGCTGGCCAACGTCACGCTGACGCTCGGCCCGGCGCTCCGCATCTCCGGCAACACGATCGGATGTGCGATCGCCGTCGCGGGAACGACCTCGACAGCAGTCCCGGGCGTGGTGAAACCGAACAGCACGCATTTTACGGTGGACGCCAACGGCTTTTTATCGCCGAAGACGGCCAGCACAAGCGCGCTGGGCGTGTGCAAATTCAACTCGACATATTTCTCGGTGTCCTCCGGCAACGTAACACCGAAGGCGGCCAGCACGTCCCAGAAAGGCGTCGTGCAGCTTGCTACAACGTCAGAGGCGACCACCGGCACAAATACCGATAAGGCCGTCACGCCAGCGGGGCTCAAGGCAGCGCTTGACGCGTCCGGAGGCGGCGGCAGTTTTCAGCTCAACGATCTATCGGACGTCGTGAATTCGGATGTCCTCATGAATCCCTATTCCGACCCGAGCGCGCACTTTATTCTCATCTACAACCCGGCAACCCGGAAGTGGCAGCCGAGCAACTGGCTTGAGCGGTTCTTCAGTTATCTCGGCTCCGGCATGGGGAGTATTGGCGGACCGTTCGACTCAAACGACATATCATCCTGAAAGGGTCAACATGAAAACCTATACTTTCGACGGAAAAACCTACGACAAACTGCCGGACCCGCTCCGGACTTCCGAAGGGACGATCTCCCCCGTGAGCGAAGCGCTTTTCGTTTCTCTCGGCGGGGTCATCGAAGACGACGGGCAGCTGAGCCCGAAGGAAGTCGTCATCGCCTCGCTGAATACGCTCCTCCACGAGCTCGAGGGGCAGGTGCAGGGGATTACGATCGCCGAATTCAAGACGGCCGCGGCATCGATGCACAGCGGCGACCTGGTCGCATACGCCAGGGCGCGGGGCGTGAGCGAAGAGATCATCGCGTCCGCCCGCACCCGCGTCATAGAGATCATGGCCGACGCGCTTCGCGAGGGCATCGGGTGGGCGGAACTTATCGCCGGAATCAACACCGAGAGCTGAAATTTTAAATCAAGAATCAAAAAACATTGAAAGGGAATCAATTATGAGCGAGAAACCGATCGAAATCAGCGGCGGCAAGATGCTTGTCGGTGGCGTGGAGTTTCAGAAGACCGGCGGCGAAGACGTCGTCTCCGGCACGGTCAATGGTGAAGCGTGCGTCATTTCCGCGGGGATTGTCTATCTCGGCAGCGGTGCGGATTACCGCTGCGTCGGCAGCGTTCCCTACGCCGAATTCAAAGCGTGGCGGGATGGTCAGAAATGAGGCACAAGATCCTCATCATCTGCGGGGGCGGCATCTTCGGTGCCATTCCCGCGCACTTCCTGGGGATGCTTCCGGCCGAAAAGCAGAACCTGGACGACGTCAACGTCCTGTCCGGGTGCTCGATCGGCGGGATCCTGGCCGCGGCCTATGCCATCGGCCTGCCGTTCTGCCATATCGACCGTGTCTTTCAGGAGAGGGCAAAGGAGTGTTTCACAAAACGCTGGGCCGCCCGCCTGAACCCCCTGGCCTGTCCGACTTACAGGGCGGACACGCTGGACGCCGTGATCCGGGACATGCTCGGCGACACCCGGATGTATGAAGTCCGGCACTCGTACCCGGGGCTTTCCCTGATCGTCCCGGCGCTTGATCTCACCGCTGACGAGCTTCTGGTCTTCGACAACATCCGCGGCCTGCATGAGGACGTTCCCCTGCGGGACGTGGCCGCATATACCTCCGCAGCGCCATCCTATTTCTCCGGACGCGAGTACAACGGACACGCGGTGGTCGACGGCGGTCTGATCGACGTCTCGCCGCTCCATACGACTGTAACCAGCATCAAGCGGAACCTCCGCGTGCCGTTCCTCAATATGGACGTGCTGATGCTGGGAACCGGCAAGGATATCGACGAAAAGCCGCTCACGCCGAAGCGCTACAACGGCCTCGGCCTGCTCGGCCTTGCGACCGACGTCCTCGTGCCCTACGCGACCCTCGGCAACGAGATCGCGACCAGAGAATGGGGCGAAGCGCTCGGCCTCGGCTCGTTCACCTACTTCAACCCGTGCCAGACCAATGGACGCCTTGACGACGTGTCCCTGATCCCGTCGCTCATCGAGCAGACGGAGCAGTACAGGGCCGACTTCCTTAGGACGTGGGACGAGTGGCTGTCCAGATAGAAAGGTTTACACAAATGAAAGTCCGAACAATCCTGAAAAACGGTTTGCTCATCGCCGTGATGGTTTTCTGCGGTTTACGCGGGCCGAACATGCCGTACACGTCCATCCTGAGCATCTACAGATCCCTCCTGCTCGGCATCGGGATTCTGTGCTGTGTCCTGGGCGTCTGGGGCAGCGTCGTATGCCCCGCAGCGCTGAAAAGGGCCCGGGATGAGGAGAAATACAAGGGTGCAGCCACCGAGGCGTCAAACGTCCTCACGCCGCTCTTCCTCGCCCTGGTCCTCTTCCTGGCAACGCTCGGCATCGCGTTCGTCGCGCCCTTCCTGAAGGCCCTGGATATCCCCGGAACAATCCGCGCAACTCTAAAAGCCTGCGCATCAGGACTTTCCGCAGGAATATTCTTTATACTTTGCCTTGCATTGTCTGCCCTGCTCGGGCTTGTAGATACGTTTCAGCATCTTGTCAACCGTGCTGAAACAGAGACAGATATGCGTGCCCGTTTTATGATGGGACACCGCATCAAGGATGACGCGAAGAAAGACTAATAATCTTATCTAATCCAGACGCAAAACAAGCGCTCGGAGACTGCCTTTTCAGAGGCCGCCTTCGGGCGCTTTTTTTTTGCTCGGTTTGCACAAATCTGCACAAACCTTTTTAAAGATTGTTCAAACCTTTTTTCAGGCCGCGGCAGGCGCTTTGCACAAACTTTTTTTCACGCCGCGAGCAAACCGGTCTTTACAATACAGGACTATTATTTCTAAAGCACAATGTACATTCAGTCCGAGA
>JAEEGL014129535.1_pt1 | contig 18679 bp, 7 predicted proteins | sample 9134231 | NCBI WGS metagenome assembly JAEEGL01 (sample SAMN16246548, study PRJNA631951) | gut metagenome | biome: gut microbiome; feature: rumen; material: fiber-attached | host: Bos | place: Iran: Karaj | collected 2018-10 | reverse complement strand
TGTGCTGCTGACCACCTTCAACCTGATAGCCCACAAGGAATCTGATGCTTACGCCATAGGCTTCTCCTTGTTTAATATGGTGGGTGCGCTGGTGCAGTTCTTCGGCGTCATCCTGCTCTCGAACTTCCTGGCCAACCGCTATGGCAAGAAGCTGACATTCATCGTCTGCCTGTCGCTGACAGCGCTGTTCACCGCCATGTTCTGGCTGCCGGAACCCGCTGACGTCAGATCAATGTTCATTCTCTGCATACTGAAATCCCTGGCCTACGCGCCCACGGTGCCCCTGCTTTGGGCTATGATTGGCGACGTGGCAGATCACATCGAATATGTCAACCACCGTCGTGCCACCGGCTTCTGCTTCTCGGGCGTGGTCTTCGCACTGAAGGCAGGTCTCGGCTTGGGCGGTGCCTTTGCCGGCCTCATCCTTTCAGCTTTTGGTTACGCCTCCGGTTCTGGTTTGTTGCAGAGCGACAGCGCTGTGACAGGTATTCGCCTCGTGGGCAGCCTCGTGCCCGCCCTGCTATTTGCCATTGGTGTCGTCGCCCTCTGCTTCTATCCTATCACCAAGCAGTTCAACGAGATGATGCAGGCAGAGCTGGCAGACAGAAGAGAAAAGGCTAAACAATGATTTTTGAAGATTTCATAATTTCACTATTTCACAGATTTCACGATTAAATATTTAATTATTCAATACTATGCGATATCTATTTCCTTCGGACTACATGGCTGACCCTTCGGGTCACGTATTTGGAGATCGTTTGTATATCTACCCCTCTCACGACCGTGAGAGCGGCATTCCTGAGAACGATAACGGGGATCATTTCGACATGAAGGACTACCACGTCCTCTGCCTCGATGATCCCGACCAGCCCGAGGCTCGCGACCTCGGTTGCATCCTCGACGTGAAGGACATTCCTTGGGCCGGGCGCCAGCTGTGGGACAACGACGTGGTGGAGAAGGACGGACGTTACTACCTGATATTCTGCGTGAAGGACAAAACCGACACCTTCCATCTGGGCGTAGCCGTCAGCGAGCGTCCTGAAGGTCCCTTCAAGGCCCTGCCCGATCCCATTCGCGGCAGTTATAGCATTGATCCCTGCGTATTCAAGGACGATGACGGCGAAATCTATGTCTATTTCGGAGGTATCTGGGGCGGACAGCTTCAGCGCTACCGCGACAACCGCTCGCTGGAGAACGCCCACCTGCCTGAGGGCTCTGAGCCCGCTCTGCCCTCACGCGTAGTGCGCATGACAGCCGATGTCACCCAATTCGCCGAGGAGCCCAAGCCTCTGATTATCACAGACGACAACGGCGAGCCGCTGCGCGCCGATGACCCGCACCGCTTCTTCGAGGCATCTTGGATGCATAAGAAGGACGGCATCTACTATTTCAGCTACTCCACAGGCGACTCACATCTGCTCTGCTATGCTACCAGCACTTCACCCTACGGCCCCTTCCGCTTCGGCGGCGAACTGCTGCAGCCCGTAGTGGGATGGACCACCCACCACAGCATCGTGGAGTGGCGCGGTCGCTGGTTCCTGCTTCACCACGATAGCGTTCCTTCGGGTGCCCGCACGTGGCTCCGAAGCGTGAAGATTGCTGAGCTGGAATACGATAAAGACGGTAAGTTACATCTGAAACAAGATTAAGAAAATAAGTTAATATGATTTAGTTAGTTAGTTTTTAAGTAAGCGTTGATTAATTAGGACCGCTGGTGCGGGAAGCATAGGCGGTTCATTTTATTCTTCTTATTACTAACTACCCAATCACTCATTATTATTAACAACATTTGATCAACAACTGAAATCTATAAACGAATGAAAAGAATGACACTTAAACGATGGCTCCTGAGCCTAGCAATGTTCAGTGCAGCCAGCACAATGAGCGCACAGCCCCTGCCCTCAATCCATGTGGAGGGACGATGGCTGGTGGACACCCACGGCAATCATGTGGTGCTTCACGGAGTGATGGACACCCCGAGTGCGTGGTTCAACAACGGCCGCTGGGGCTGGAGCTACGACGACGCCGGACGCAAACGCTGTCTGGACTATTTCGAGAAACTCTTCACGGCTTTCGAGCAGGCACATTGCACGGTGTTCCGCCTGCATCTGGAACCCGCGTGGACCAACGACAGCAACATCACAGCCGAAGGTTTCACCAAGAAAGACGGCAAGACCTACGACCCGCTGGGGCATGAGGTAGGCGGCGAAGCCGATATCTCTCATTTCAGCGAGGCGCGCCTGAAGACTTACCTGAAATCCCTCTATTTCCCGCTCATGCAGAAAGCCATGGCTCATGGGCTTTACGTCGTAGTGCGTCCTCCCGGAGTGTGCCCGGGTGAGATTCGCGTGGACGACTACTATCAGAAATATCTGACTACAGTCTGGGATATCTTCACCCAGAACGACTCCATTCGTCGCTATCCGGGACAAATCAGCATCGAGTTGGCCAATGAACCCGTAAGCGTGAAAGATGCCAACGGCGCCAGCAACAAGTCTGCCTTGCGCGACTTCTTCCAGCCCGTAGTCAACAAGATTCGCGAAAACGGCTTCAAGGGCATCATTTGGGTGCCAGGAGCAGGATGGCAATCCGGCTATTCCGACTACGCCACCTTCCCCATCGAGGATGTCAACTTCGGCTATGCTGTGCACGACTACAACGGCTGGTACGGCTGCGACGACAAGAACCTCTCTCCCAACGATGTAAAGTCCGCCACCCAGCGGAAAATCACCCAGTTCCACAATCAGGTTCCCGTGGTGGACACCAACCCCGTCATCATCACTGAAATCGACTGGAGCCCCTTCAAGCCAGGCAGCGGTCACTACAACGAACACAACGAATGGGTGGAATCCAACTACGGCACGTGGGCCACGGGACGTACATCTGTCTGGGGCACTATCACCAAGAACGTCTATGACCATTACGGCAATGTCTCCATGACACTCTCAGGCAGCCACTGCCTCATCGATGTCGACACACTCATCAATAAGAATAAGGTGGTGCCCGCCTTCGACGGACTGGAGGAAGCTTGCGGCAAAGCTTGCATGGATTGGTACGCCGAGTACTACAAGGTGAACTACCCGCAGCCTGACTTTGCCAGCGTGCCCGTAAGCGACATGGGTGCCAAGTACCAGAACCCCGTCGTACGAGCAGACTTCCCCGACCCGGATGTCATCCGCGTGGGTGATACGTATTACATGGTCAGCACCACCATGCACCACTTCCCGGGTGCAACAATCCTGAAATCACAAGATATGGTCAACTGGGAATATTGCGCCCACCCCCTCGCCCAGCTGGCTGACAACGACCGTTATAACCTGTTGAACGACAAGAACGCTTATGCTGCAGGTATGTGGGCTTGCTCGATGAAGTATCACAACGGCAAGTTCTATATTCTCATCAATGGCAACGATACAGGTGGCTGGCTGCTGACGACCACGAATCCTGAGGGTACGTGGCAGCAGAAGAAACTCGCGCGCGGGTACTACGACCCTGGTATGCTCTTCGACAACGGCAAGGTGTATATTGCATGTGGCATTGACGAAATCAAAGTTTGCGAACTCGACGAGAACTTCAATTTCAAGAAGGAGAAGACCGTCGTAAAACGCAGCGGAGGACTCGAGGGATGCCACTTCTATAAGAAAGGCGACTATTATTATATCTACGCCACCTACGGAGGCTGGCCCAGCGGTCAGGTCGTTTTCCGCTCGAAAGATGTCTTCGGAGAATACGAAGAAAAAATGCTCGTGGAGAAGTTCATCGACGGCAAACCCAACACCATTCATCAGGGCGCCCTCATCGAAGACACCCAAGGCAAGTGGTGGACCATCATGCAACAGGACCTCGGCTGTCTGGGACGATTCCCGAACTTGCAACCCGTGAGGTGGACTGACGACTGGCCCGTCGTGGGCAACAACGGCGTACCCTATGACACGTACACGAAACCTCATGGCGAGGGTGACATCTCCATCAAGAGTCTGCCCACCACAGATGTCTTCCGCAACTATCCCCTCGGCCAGCAGTGGGAGTGGAATCACAACCCCGACAACAGCACCTGGAGCCTCTTCGAACGGCCCGGATGGCTGCGCCTGAAGACCTCCAACGTCGTAACGCGCCTCACACAAGCCCGCAACATGCTGACACAGCGTATCTTCATGAAGAAGGACAAGGCCACGACAGGTACCATCAAAATGGACGTGCGCCGTATGCAGGAGGGCGACCGCGCCGGCATCTGCATCTTCCAGGATCCCCACGCCATGATTGGCGTTGAGGTGAAGGACGGCAAGCACCAGATCTTCTGGGCTCAGGACACCCTGCGCGTCGACAAGAACTTCACGCCGAAAGAAACCTTCAAGGATGTAGATGTTGACAGCATCGTTTACCTGCGCGCTACCATCAACTATAGCACCAGCAAGACCAAGTTCTACTACTCGCTGGACAACCAGCGCTGGACGGCACTGGGCAGCGAGACATCGCTGGGCTTCAACCTCACCGTCTTCGTGGGTGCCCGCTTCGGTCTCTTCATCTACTCCACCAAGATTAGCGGAGGTATGGCAGACTTCGACTGGTTCACCACAGAGGATCAGTTCGATGAAGATGCCCTCTTCCCCGTCTTCGAATCCAAGCTGGACGAGAGGATGTTCACCGTCACCAAGATTGTGCCTGCGAAGAGGAGCCTCGAAGCAATGATAGGAGGATATTGCTCACCCGGTATCACAGCCATTTTCCAAGACAGACACAAGGAAAACGTCACCTCACAGACCTCCTATGAGCCTGATTCCGTGGGTGTCGTGGAATTCAAGAACGGACAGATGTTGGGCGTGGGCCAGGGAACCACCCGCATTAAGGCTACTTACACCGACCCCTTCGGCAACAAGGCTGATACCGCCTTCACCGTCAAGGCCACGTATTTCCCCTTCGACTCGCAGTTCATCACCACCAACCTGGTCGGACAGGGCTCCTACACGAAGAATGCCAGCTACAGCATCTTTAAGTTCAGCGAAGAAGGACAGATGGGTTGGGTTTACCCCAATAAGATGGACTTCTCGGACTACAAGTACTTAGTCATCAACCTCTACAAGAAACAGACTGCCGACGCTCATCTGAACATCTACACGTCAGCAAAGACCACGGGAGCTTGCTATTCCTCAGAGAAGTTCGGCGACTCGCTGCAGATTGTCATCAACCTGGATTCTGCAAAGTACACCTCCAGAACAAGTAAAGGCAGAGCTCTGGACAAGACCAAGATTTACATGGTGAGCTTCACGGGTAGCATCGCTAACAGACCGCTGTATGTCAAGGATATGTTCTTGAGCAACGACAGCCAGTACGCTCCTGTAGGGGTCGTAGACCTCGCCGATGAACAACCATCGGGCGTCACGACCGTCTACTCGCTCTCCGGACAGTTGGTGCGCCGCAGTGTGCTGCGCTCACAGGCCCTCACAGGTCTGCCCGCAGGAATTTACATCGTCGGCGGAAAGAAAATACTTATGAAATGATATATTAATAAGTAGGTGTTCAAAGTCTTAAAAAATTCTGAATACCTACTTAAGCTTTTAACAAACACTCAAGGACATGAATAGGATGAAATCATTCTGCTATGCCTCTTGCCTGTGCCTCCTCTGCTGTCTACCCCAGACAGCATTGGTGGCACAAGGCCTTTCAGAGGCCCCGTCAGCTGACGGACGAATCCATAACCCAATGCTCTGGGCAGATGTGCCCGACCCCGATGTCATCCGTGTCGGCGACACCTTCTACCTCGTCTCTACCACCATGCATCTGATGCCCGGTGCCCCCGTGATGCAGTCCAAAGACCTGAAGAACTGGGAAACGGTAGGCTACGTCTTCGACCGCCTCACCGACTCGCCCAAATACGATCTCCAGGAGGGAACCGTCTACGGCCGCGGCCAGTGGGCCACCTCCCTGAAGTATCACGACGGTAAGTTCTGGGCACTCTTTGCTCCCAACGAGGGTGGCCCCATGAGCCAGACTTATATCTGCACGGCTCCGAAGGCCGAGGGACCGTGGACCATCCACTCCCGCCTGCGCCATTTCCACGATGCCACCCTTTTCTTTGACGACGACGGCACTCCCTATGTCTTCTACGGCACTGGCGAGATGTGCCAGCTGACACGCGACCTGCAGAACGTCGTCGAAGGCAGCAACCGCCACTACTTCCAGCGTGAGGCCGACGAGCGCGGCTTGCTCGAGGGCACCCGTGTCATCAAGCACAACGGCACCTACTACGCGCTGCTCATCTCGCAGGTCTTTGCCCCCGGACGTCATCGACGTGAGGTCTGCTATCGCACCAAGGACCTGAATGCTCCGTGGGAGAAGAAAGTCATCCTCGAAAGCGACTTTGGAGGCTTCCCATATATCGGACAAGGCACCATCGTAGATACTCCTGATGGCGACTGGTACGGCATCATCTTCCAAGATCGCGGCGGTGTAGGACGCGTACTCACACTGTCCCCTGTCCGCTGGCTCGACGGGTGGCCGATGATTGGTGATGAGGACGGCCACGTGCCCGAATACATGCGTCCTCTTGTCAGCGGCCTGCCTCAGACAGCAATTGTCTGCAGCGACGACTTCTCTGCCGATCGTCTGGGTCTGCACTGGCAGTGGAACCACAACCCCGTGGATGCAGCGTGGTCGTTGACAGAGCGTCCCGGCTACCTCCGTCTGAAGACCAGCCGTGTGGTTCCTAACCTCTATCTCGCTCCCAACACCATTACCCAACGCATGGAAGGCCCCATGTGCCGAGGTGCCGTAGCCCTGGAAATCTCGAAGATGCGAGATGGCGACTGCGCAGGTTTCTCGGCCTTCAACGGCGATTCCGGCGTTCTCACCATCAAGAAGAACGGCAAGAAGCTCACCCTCGAGATGAGCGAGCAGAATGTGAAACTCACAGACCGCGAGAAGGCTGTGACAGCTGTGGATGAGAAGGTCGTGGAGAGCGTGGAGCTTGCTCCCAAGACCACGACCATTTATCTGCGCATCGACGGCGACTTCCAGGCCCGCCACAACGATGCCGCCAACTTCTTCTACAGCCTCGATGGCCAGCAATGGACTCAGATAGGCTCAAAGAACTATCGTATGATCTTCGATTACCGCCGCTTCTTCATGGGCAGCAAATTCGCCATCTTCTGCTATGCTACAAAGAAGACGGGCGGATACATCGATGTCAACAGCTTCGACTACGAGAAAATTGAACCTCAGAACTGAACTTTATAACATCCATCATTCATCCCTCTCCATCATGTTCACTAAGCCCCTCCGCATCTGTACTCTGATCCTTACCATTCTGATTCTGCAGTCCACGGCTGCCTCGGCTCAGCAGCGCAGACCCATTGATGCCCAACACCCCTTGTGGTTGATACACATTGATGTGTGGAATACTGCCGACCCCCAGAAAATCATTAACTTGATTCCCGAGGACATACGACCTTATGTCTGTATGAACCTCTCACTTTCCTGTCAATACGACAAGGAGAAGAACCGCTATAAGATGCCGCAACAGGCTGTGCGAACCTATAAGTCATGGGGCACCGTCTGCCAGCAGAACGGACTCTGGTTCACCTGTCAGCCAGCCAGCGGAGGTCACACACATATCCAGGATTCAGACCTCGAGACCTTCGAGTATTTCTTCCGCCATTTCCCTAACTTCCTCGGATGGAACTACGCAGAGCAGTTCTGGGGTTTCGACGAACAGGCATCAGACAAGAGTTCCAGCCCACAGTCCAACCGTTGGGCATTGTTTGCCAAGCTTGTGGAGATGTCGCACAATTATGGCGGTTTCCTCACGGTCAGCTTCTGCGGCAACATCTGGAGCCACCCGCTGAACCCCATTGGCGAGATGAAGCGCAACTCCAATTTCCTCAAGGCTTGCCGCAAGTACCCCGAATCCATGTTGTGGTTATATAAATACACCACCTCCTCCTGTTTTTACAACAACGAGAGTGTCACCTTCGGCCCCTTCATCTCAGGACTGGCCTCGAACTACGGCGTCCGCTACGACAACTGCGGCTGGAACGGTGCCATTGATGATTTATTAGGTAAGAACCATGGAAAGAAATATCCCATTGCAGCCGGTATTGGAACCGTGATGGAGCAGACAGCCGTGAACGGAGGAGCCGTGTGGGACGGACCTGAGCTCATCTGGACAGAGGACTTCAGAGAAACAGACAGGACAACCGTCGACGGCTACACCCGCCGCAACTGGACTACCTTCGAAGGCTTCCGCGGAGCGTGGATTGATATGTTCCGCAAAATCATCGACGGCACATTATATATACCTACGCGCGAGGAAGTCATCAATAAGACCAAGATTGTTGTCATCCAAAATGTCAATTCTGGTAGCGATGAGGACAAATATGCCGCCTGGGGCGACCTCTATACGGGTCTCTACAAGCAGACTGACCCCTTCAACAAGAACGACGGCAATTGGATGAACAACTACTGTTACTTCAAGAGCACGGGCCGCTACGGCGCTGTGCCCATCTGCCTAGAACTCGCCGACAGCCTGGCAAAGACCATTCCTCTGAAGTTGAATAAATCCGTGGCCAAGACGCGCTGGAGCTCTCAGAGAAAGAAACTCGACGAGTTCAACCAATACTACCCAGAAGTAAGCACTGGCGACCTCTATGTCAACCGCTACCGCAACCAGCTCATCACCTACACTCCCTATACTTATCTGAACACCCGAACGACAGCCACAGGCCATATTCCCTTGCAGTACAACACCTGCGACAGCCTGCATCTGACACTGGGCAAGCTCGGCAGCGCCCTCGTTCGTGAATATGCCGACCATATTGACTTCTACTTCAACAACTTCCGAACAGACACCACAACGCTGGTGACAGAGACCATTGTCATCACAGGCGCCACAGCAGAACCCACCTTTGAACTCACCAGACGCCTGCTGGCAAAAGGTACTGCCACAGGCAGTTGGGATGCAGAGACGGGCACTTATACACTGACCCTTAAGCACCTGGGAGGTATTGACCTCAGACTGAGCTGCACTGGTGCAGGCGAAGAGCGGGCCACCGACCCCCTGCCCTCAACAGCCCTCACGGCTAATCCTCCCGTTCAGCCCGCTCCCTATCACGGCGAAATACAGATTGAGGCGGAAGATATGGACTTCAAGAGCGTCAAGAACCTCACCACCAGTCCCTACAACACTCATCCTAACGTCATCGGCCACGCAGGCAACGGCTTTGTCGAAATGGGCACCAGCAGCGCTGCCACCCTACGTCATCAGCTCACCCTCAGCGAGGCAGGCGACTACCGCATCAGCGTTCGCTATATGTGTACCACAAAGGCAGGCCGCGTCAAGCTGACAGTCAATAACAAAGCCCTCTACGCCGACATAGAGAAGACGGAAAGCAACGAATGGAAGAAGGCTACGGTGGACGTCTCGCTCAAGGCCGGCAAGAACAACGTCCTTGTACAGAACAGCAGTTCTCTGCCCCTATTCATCGACCAGATCATCTATACTCCTGCCGATGTGGCACCCGAGCGCTTCCAGATTACGATTCGCAGAGCGAACAACGGCGAACTCACCGTTGCCGTTCCCGAAACAGAAGAGGGCGAGACACCCGAAGCCCTCGAGGGAGACACCATCACCCTCGCCATCACAGCCAAGGAAGGTTACGGGCTGAAGGAACTGAAGGTTATCAATGGCGTCTACTACACACTGGCCAAGACCATCAGCCTCGAGACCCTGTCCAAAGGCAACACCCGTCTGACCTTCGTGATGCCAGACGATAATGTCACCCTGCAGCCCGTCTTCGCAAAGGGCGAAAATGTCGTCGACGGAGTGAGCCTCATCAGTCCTGACGAGGACAACGCCACCACCCTCCTCCGACAGTTCTCCAACGGCACCAGCTACGACCTCTCCGGCCGCCCGCAACCGCAGCAACGCCGAGGTTTCCATATACTCCGAGGCGCCGACGGCAAGACGCGCAAGGTCTATCTAAAGTAAGTCGGCCGCAAGATGAAAGGACGTATGAACAGAAACCTACTGACGTGTGTGGCCAGCCTTATGGTTACCTTCGTCTGGGCGCAGAATCCCATCATCTGCGACCGTTATACCCCTGACCCTGCCCCCTATGTTCACGGAGACACCCTCTACCTCTTTGTGGACCACGATGAAGATGAGACGATCAATGGTTATTTCACCATGAAGGACTGGCTGCTCTACAGCACAGTCGATATGGTGAATTGGACCTATCGGGGTACCCCGCTGACCTCTGCCACCTTCTCCGCGTGGGCCAAGCAGGACAATGACTGCTGGGCAAGCCAGTGTATCGAGCGCAACGGCAAGTGGTACTGGTACGTTACCGCTACCATCAAAGGCGAAGCTTATCCAGGAATTGGAGTAGCAGTGGCCAACTCTCCCGCCGGACCCTACAAAGACCCTATTCGGAAGCCACTGGTCAAGGGGTGGTTCAAGATCGACCCCACAGTGATGATTGACGACAACGGCCAAGCCTACCTTTATTATGGCAACAACAACCTGTGGTATGTCAAGTTGAACAAGAACATGACCTCCTTCACAGGCAGTGAGATTTCTGTGAATGTAAAGAACGAGACAGCCTTTGGCCCTCACAAGAATGAAAAGGGCGACCCCAACTTCGAGGAAGCCTCATGGATCTACAAGCGCAACGGCAAATACTATCTGGAGTACGCCGCTGGAGGAGTTCCCGAGCACTGGGCCTACTCCACCGCCGACAAAGCCACTGGTCCCTGGACCTATCAGGGCAAGATACTGAAGGAGGCTGAGGGCAGCTTCACCATTCACGGCGGCAGCGTGGAGTTCCGCGGACATCATTACCTGTTCTACCACAACGGCAAGCTACCCGGTGGAGGAGGCTACAAACGCTCCACCTGCATTGAGGAATACACGCCCAATGAGGACGGCACCATACCCGCAATCAAATTCACCACAAAAGGAGTTGCCCCCCTGCAGACGATGAATCCTTATGAGCTGCAAGAGGCAGAAACCATCAACCAGTCTCAGGGGGTGCGCTGCGAGGGCGACTACGAAGGCTGCTATGTGACAAACATCAGCGCCGGCGATTATATCAAGGTGCGCAATGTCGACTTCGGTGAGACCGGAGCCCAGTCTTTCACGGCCCTCGTGCGTACCGAAAGCACAGGAACCCTCAACATCCGGGTTGGCAGCAAGTCGAGCATCGTTAAGGGAAAGCTGACTATAGAGTCCACAAACGGCGAATGGGCCGATGTGACGTGCGAACTCTCCTCCGCCATCACGGGAGTCCGCGACCTCTTCTTCACCTTTCAGGGCAAAGGCAGCTCGCTCTTCGACTTCGACAGCTGGCGTTTTGACCAAAGCGACGGCATCACCGAGCTCACATCAGACGAAGCTACCACCCCTCGGTTGTTGAATGGCAAATACTTCGACCTCAGCGGGCGCAGCATTCGTTTGTCCGCTCCCTCCCAAGTCATCCGAATCATCAACGGCAGGAAAATCATCATCCGATAATTCACACACTTCCAATAATAGTTCTATGAACCACATTCGACTCACAACCAGCATCAGTCTCCTGACTGTCATCTGTTCCTCGCTGCTCGCACAGCGACCCGCCAAGGCCACTCCGGCCGAACAGACCGCGGCAGCCCACTTCCGCAACCCCATTGTGCAAACCTGCTTCACCACCGACCCCGCACCGCTCAACGTCGGCGACTCCGTGCTCTACCTTTTCACGGGCCACGACGAGGAGCGCGCCGACTTCTTCTGGATGCAGGAGTGGCGTGTCTACAGCACCCGCGACATGGTGAACTGGACTGACCACGGCTCGCCCCTCGCTCTCGAGAGCTTCTCGTGGGCCGACGACCGCGCTTGGGCTCCACAGGCCATTGAGCGCAACGGTAAGTTCTACCTCTATATCCCCGCCCACTCCAGGAATTCTGGTGGAATGGCCATTGGCGTTGCCGTTGCCGACCGCCCTGAAGGACCCTACCGCGACCCGCTCGGGCGACCCATTTACGAAAACGGCTCGTGGGATCATATCGACCCCACCGTATGGATTGATGACGACGGACAGGCTTGGCTTGCCTGGGGAAATCCCCAAATCTACGTCCTTCAGCTTCAGGAGGATATGATTCACGCCAAAGGCGAAGTGCAGCTCCTGGATATGACGGAGGAAGGTTTCGGTTCGCCCAAGATGTCCGAACGCGATAGAGACAAAAAGTACAAGGACAGCTACACCGAAGGCCCCTGGTTGATGAAAGCCCCATCGCCCCGCAAGGACTGGTACCTCGTCTACGCTGCCGGCGGTATTCCCGAACACATCAGCTACAGCTCCGCGCCTTCGCCCCTCGGCCCCTGGCACTATGAGGGTGTGATCATGCCTGAGGGTGGCACAGGCTCCTTCACCAACCACTCCGGCGTCGTCACCTTCAAGGGACATAACTACTTCTTCTATCATACCGCACATCTGCCCGGTGGCGGCGGTTTCGGCCGCAGTGCTTCTGTCGAAGAATTCACCTACACCGAGGACGGCCGCTTCCCCACCATTCAGCCTACCCGCGAGGGCGTTCAGCCTATCGCCACATTCTCCCCCTATCGTCGGGTGCCTGCTGCCACAATGGCCTATAGTTTCGGTTTGAAAACCAAACAGATGTCTCAGCACGGCGCTCCCCTGACCGTGTATGTTTCCGACACGCATGACGGCGACTGGCTGCGTCTGGACAATGTGGACTTCGGCGTCAACGGCGCTCGTGAATTCACCGTCAGGGCCGCTTCCGGCCTGCGCGGCGGACGCATAGAACTGCGCGCCGACAGCCTGCACGGCCGTCAGCTCGGCACCATCGAGATCGGTGCCACAGGCGGTTGGGAGCAATTCCGCGAGTTCTCTGCCTTCCTCCCGCGCATCACCACTGGTGTGCATGACCTCTACCTTGTCTTCCGCGGACGCAAGGGCCCTGAACTCTTCAACCTCGAATGGTGGCAGATGAACGACGATGCCGACGTCAACCTCCCCATACTGCAGACTCACTACACCGCCGACCCTGCCCCGCTGGTCATTGGCGACACCGTCTATCTCTACGTCAGCCACGACTCTCATCCCGATGAGATTCTGGATGCCCGCGAACGCAACTCTGCTGGTTTCTTCATGTACGACTGGCTGCTCTACACCTCCACCGATATGGTCAACTGGACAGACCACGGCCCCGTGGCCTCCCTGCGCGACTTCTCTTGGCGCTCGCGCGACAATGGAGCGTGGGCCATTCAGACCGTAGAGCGCGACGGCAAATACTACCTCTATGCTCCCCTCCACGGACACGGCATCGGAGTCCTCGTGGCCGACTCGCCCTACGGTCCCTTCCGCGACCCGCTGGGCAAGCCCCTCGTCTGGCAGCAGGAGCACTGGGATGACATCGACCCCACCGTCTTCATCGACAAACAGGGGCAGGCCTGGATGTACTGGGGCAACCCGAACACCTACTACGTCCGCCTCGCCAAAGATATGATTCATATTGAGGGCGACATCGTCAAACTCGACTACCATATCGAGCACTATCAGGAAGGGCCCTGGCTCTATGAGCGCGAAGGCCACTGGTACCTCGCCTACGCCTCCACCTGCTGCCCCGAAGGACTCGGCTACGCCATGGCCGACAGCCCCACCGGTCCCTGGCAGTCTAAAGGCTACATCATGTCTCCCACCCCGCGCGACCGCGGCAACCACCCGGGAATCATGGATTTCAAGGGACGCACCTACGTCTTCGGACAGGACTACGACCTGCTGCACCACGAGACGCGCGAACATTTCGAGCGTCGCAGCGTCAGCCTCGCCGAGATGCACTACAACGCCGACGGCACCATTCAGGAAGTACCCTACTGGCTCGACCTGCGCCTGCCTGAAGCCGTCGCCACCCTCAACCCCTACGGCCGCGTAGAGGCCGAGACGATGGCGTGGGGCTATGGCCTGCGGACAGAGAAAATAGGTATCGCGGGCACGCGCGAACTGGTGGCCAAGGCTCGGCGTAATCACGACAACTCCTCCATCATCAATCAGTTCCCCACGAGCACGGGCAAGAAGAACCTCTATGTCTATGACCTCAACGCCGGAGAGTTCATACGTCTGCGCTCTGTGGATTTCGGCAAGAAAGCCGCCCGCACCTTCCAGCTGACTGCTGCCGCTGCAGAGAATGCTTCGGCCACCATCAGCCTCCACCTCGACAACCCTGGAGGCCCCCTGCTCGGCACACTGGAAATCACCGCCACCAGCAGTGCTGACACCTATCGCGCCTTCTCAGCCCAGCTGACACAGAAACTCGCCACCGGCACCCACGACCTCTTCCTCGTCATCGACCGCGCCCGCGGCGACGTCCGACTCGACTGGTGGCAGTTTAAGAAATAACCATTGATAATTCAGAATTCATCTCCCATGCCCCATTCGACCCATTCGACCCATTCGACACATAAGGCCCATTCGACCCATTTCCCCCTTTTCCCCAGCCACCTCTGCGTGACTGGCCTCCTCTGCCTGCTCCTGCTGCTCCCCTCCGCAGCCCACTCTCAGTCCACCACCCCAAACACCGACGGCCCCACAATGGGCTGGTCCTCGTGGAACACCTACGGCGTGAACATCAGCGAGTCGGTCATCAGGAAACAGGTGACAGCGATGCTTAACAAAAAGCTGAATAGCGTCGGATACCAGTACATCAACATCGACGACGGCTACTTCGGAGGCCGCGATGCCGAAACAGGACAGCTGCTCATCCACCCCACCCGCTTCCCCAATGGTCTGAAAGGCATCGTGGATTATATCCACGCCAAGGGACTCAAGGCCGGCATCTACAGCGACGCGGGCCGCAACACCTGTGGCTCGATGTTCAGCGGCGACCCCATCGGAAAGGGCGTTGGGCTCTATGAACACGACCAGCAGGATGCCGACTATTTCTTCAAGGAACTCGGCTTCGACTTCATCAAGGTGGACTTCTGCGGCGGATCATACTTCCACAACGAAGACCACCTCGTCCTCGACGAAAAGGCGCGCTACACTGCCATCGCCGAAGCCATCAGGAACACGGGCCGCACAGACGTGAGAATGAATGCCTGCCGCTGGGCCTACCCGGGAACATGGATCAACGATGTTGCCTTCTCCTGGCGCACCACGGGCGATATCAACTGCAGTTGGAAAAGCGTGCGCGACATCATCCACGAGAACCTCTACCTCAGCGCCTACTGCTACGGCGGACGCTACAACGATATGGATATGCTCGAAGTGGGACGCTCGCTGTCTGCCGAGGAAGACAAGACGCACTTCGGAATGTGGTGCATCATGTCCTCCCCACTACTCATCGGATGCGATATGAGCACCCTCAACACAACAACGCTCAACCTGCTGAAAAACAAGGAACTCATCGCCCTCAACCAGGACTCACTGCACCTGCAGGCCTACGTCTGCCAGCGCACCGATAGCTGCTACGTCCTCGTCAAGGACATCCTCCAGCTCCACGGCCTCACCCGTGCCTTCGCCGTCTACAACCCCTCTGAGGCCCAGCAGACCGTAGAGGTAGACTTCTCTGCTATGGACCTCGGCGGCACCATCCAGCTGCGCGACTGCTTCAAGAAACGCGATGCCGGCACAGCCGAAGGCACCTTCAGCGTGAAAGTGCCCGCCCACGGCACCGCCATCTACACCGCCACCGCCGAGCAACGGCTGCAACGCACCCTCTACGAGGCCGAGACCGCCTTCAACGGCAGCTACCAGGAAATCAAGAACAACCAGGAATTCCACAGCGGCACCTACGACGACGCCTCCTACGCCTCCGGAGGCTGCAAGGTTGGCTGGCTCGGGCGCGCTGCCGACAACGATCTGCAGTGGCGCGACGTCTATGTGGCCGACGCCGGCCGCTATCGCCTCACTTTCGGATACATCTGCGGCGAGAGCCGTTCCATGCAGCTCTACGTCAACGGCGAGCGCATACAGAACCTCACCGGCCTGAACTCCAATGGCTGGAACCGCGTGGGCAAGAAGACCGTCACCGTACACCTCAACGAAGGCAGCAATGCCGTACGCCTCTTCAACACCTCTGGCTGGATGCCTGATATGGACTACATGAAAGTGGAGCTGCTGGAGGCCGACGGCATCGCAGAACTCCCCCAAGACCCACGCACCAATCAACCATCCGACAATCACACCTTATTTGACCTCAGCGGCCGACGCATCCTCCAGCAGACCTCGCGCCTGCAGCCCGGATACTATATTCTCAACGGACGCAAGGTCGCCATAAAATAACCCTATGAAGCATTCACGTCTGCTGGCAGCACTCCTCGCGCTGCTCCCCATCGGTGCCTCGGCACAGAGCGAAATCTATCCCGAACATTTCGACCTCGAACAGGTCACACTCCTCGACGGCCCACTGAAGACCGCCATGCAAGTCAACGACGAGCTGCTCCTCAGCTACGACGCCGACCGCCTGCTCACCCCCTTTGTGCGCCAGGCAGGGCTCACCACGGGCAAGTATGCCGACTGGGTTACCAGGCACCCCTCGTTCTCCAACTGGGGACTGCACGACTGGAGTCTCGAAGGGCACGTCGGAGGCCACTACCTCACCGCACTCGCCCTGGCCTACGCCGCCACCGGCGATGCCGCCATGAAAGCCCGCTTGAAGGAACGCCTCGACTATGTCCTCGCCATTCTCAAGGACTGTCAGGACGCCTACAACGACAACCGCGAGGGCCTCTATGGCTTCCTCGGCGGACAACCCATCAACCAGATCTGGACGGGCCTCTACAAAGGCGACCTCGAACCCTTCAGGAAATACGGCGGATGGGTGCCCTTCTACTGTGAGCACAAGACGCTGGCAGGACTGCGCGACGCCTGGCTCTATGCCGACAGCCCCCTCGCCCGCGAACTCTTCCGCAAGATGTGCGACTGGAGCGTGCTCGTCGTCAGCAACCTCACCGACGAGCAGATGCAGTCCATCCTCGGATGGGAACACGGAGGCATGAACGAGCCGCTGGCCGACGCCTACCGACTCTTCGGCGAAGAACGCTACCTCGCTGCCGCACGCAAGTACAGCCACCAGTGGATGATCAACGAGATGCAGACTCTCAACCCCACCTTCCTCGACGGCAAACACGCCAACACCCAGGTGCCCAAATACGTGGGCTTCGAGCGCATCTATCAGGAGACACTGCGCGACGGGCACGACATCCTCACCAACTACCACCGCGCCGCCCAGAACTTCTGGGCCGACGTCGCCTTCAACCGCACCGTGTGCATCGGAGGCAACTCCATGTTCGAGCACTTCATCAGCGCCGACAGAGGAGCCACCTACATCGAGCACCTCGACGGCCCAGAGTCCTGCAACACCAACAACATGCTGAAGCTCTCCGAGGACCTCTTCGACTCCTCCCACGACGCCCGCTACGTCGACTTCTACGAGCAGGCCATGTGGAACCACATCCTCTCCACCCAGGACCCACAGACCGGCGGCTACGTCTACTTCACCACCCTGCGTCCCCAGGCCTACCGCATCTACTCGCAGGTCAACCAGGGCATGTGGTGCTGCGTCGGCACAGGCATGGAGAACCACTCGAAGTACGGACACTTCATCTACACCCACTCCACCGACAACCAGAAGCTCTACGTCAATCTCTTCGCCGCCTCGGCCCTCAACAGCGACCGCTTCGCCCTCACCCAGCAGACGCGCTTCCCCTATGAGCCCAAGACCACGCTGACCATCAACAAGGGCGGCACCTTCACCCTCGCCCTCCGTCATCCCGCGTGGACCACCGCCGCCTTCGCCGTCACCGTCAACGGCACCCCCGCCGACGTCTCCGCCGTGCACGAAGGCCGCGCCAGCTACGTCTGCATCAACCGCAAGTGGGCTGCCGGCGACGTCGTCGAAGTCAGCCTGCCCATGCAGCTGCGCGTGGAGCCCTGTCCCAACTACCCCGACTACATCGCCTTCAAGTACGGTCCCATCCTCCTGGCCGCACAGACCACCGCCGCCAGCGAAGCCGAAGCCAGCGCTACCAGACTCTCCTACGACCGCCTCGACAACGAATACGCCGGCGAGGGACGCATGGACCACGCTCCCGGAGCGCGCACCCGTGCCCTCAGCCTCTCCTCCGCGCCCCTGCTCATCGGCAACCGCGCCGACGTCCTCGAGCGCATCACCCCCACGGCACAGCCCCTGCACTTCAACCTCGCCGTCAACCGCGGCAAGTGGCAGACGCTGCCCCTGCTGCCCTTTTACGCCATCCACCACGCACGCTACACCTGCTACTTCTACCAGCAGACCGAGGACGCCTACCAGCAGAGCGACATGGGACGCCTCGACGCACTCAACGCACGCCTCGACGCACGCACCATCGACTTCGTGGCAACTGGCGAACAGCAGAGCGAAGCCGGACACCTCGGCAAGTACTCCCCCGACTCCAACAAAGGCAACTTCAACGGCGAATTCTACCGCGACGCACAAGCCGGAGGATGGTTCGAGTACACCCTCGAGACCCACGGACAAACCGACAGCCTCGCCATCCTCCTGCGATTCACCACCCGCGACAAGGGACGCGTGGCCACCGCCTACCTCAACGGCCAGCAGCTCTGCGACATCAATGTGCCCCAGCACCACAGCAATGCCGAGCGCAACGGATTCTACAACGAGGAAATCCCCATTCCCGCCGCACTCCTCG
>JAEEGL011532452.1_pt1 | contig 18679 bp, 14 predicted proteins | sample 9134231 | NCBI WGS metagenome assembly JAEEGL01 (sample SAMN16246548, study PRJNA631951) | gut metagenome | biome: gut microbiome; feature: rumen; material: fiber-attached | host: Bos | place: Iran: Karaj | collected 2018-10 | reverse complement strand
TCTGCTGGGCGGTCTGGTGGCATTGTTCACGCCGTGCGTGTGGCCCATCATCCCCATGACGGTGAGCTTCTTCCTCAAGCGTGCCAAGAATGATAAGAAAAAGGGCATCAAGGATGCTATCACCTATGGCATCTCGATTGTCGTCATCTACCTGTTGCTGGGTCTGATAGTAACCGCCATCTTCGGTCCCAGTGCCCTGAACGCCCTGTCGACCAATGCGGTGTTCAACATCTTCCTGTGCCTGCTGCTGGTAGTGTTTGCACTGTCGTTCTTCGGCATGTTCGAGATCAAGCTGCCAAGCAAGTGGTCCAACGCTGTTGACAACAAGGCCAGCAACACCAGCGGTCTGCTGTCCATCTTCTTGATGGCATTTACGCTGGCACTGGTATCGTTCTCGTGCACGGGTCCCATCATCGGCTTCCTGCTGGTGGATTTCGCAACGAGTGGTAACTTCTGGGGTCCCGCCATCGGCATGCTTGGCTTTGCATTAGCCCTGGCGTTGCCGTTCACACTGTTTGCCCTGTTCCCCTCGTGGCTGAAGTCGGCACCCAAGTCGGGCGGTTGGATGAACATCCTCAAGGTGGTACTCGGCTTCATCGAGCTGGCATTTGCCTGCAAGTTCTTCTCTGTGGCCGACCTTGCCTACGGCTGGCACCTGATGGACCGCGAGGTGTTCCTGTGTCTGTGGATTGCCATCTTCGGTCTGCTGGGCCTGTACCTCATCGGCAAACTCAAATTCCAAAGCGATATCGTTGAGGGCGAGGAGCAGAAACCCATGCCCGTGATCTGCATCATGGGTGGATTGATTTCACTGGCCTTCGCCATCTATATGATTCCCGGCTTGTGGGGTGCACCGTGCAAGGCCGTTAGCGCCTTCGCACCGCCCATGAACACCCAGGACTTCAACCTCAACACCAAGGAGGTGCGCGCCGCCTACACCGACTATGAGCAGGGAATGGCTGCCGCTGCCGCCGCGGGCAAGCCCGTCTTCCTGGACTTCACTGGTTTTGGCTGCGTGAACTGCCGCAAGATGGAGGCTGCCGTGTGGACCGATCCCAGCGTGGCCGATAAACTCAATAAGGACTATGTGTTGATTTCCCTATTCGTCGATGACAAGCGCCCGCTACCCGAGCCCATTGAGGTGACCGAGGAGAACGGCGAAAAACGCACCCTGCGCACCATCGGCGACAAGTGGAGCTACTTGCAGCGTTACAAATTCGGCAGCAACACCCAGCCATTCTATGTGTGCGTGGATCCGCAGGGTAATGCCTTGAGCGGCTCGTTCAGCTACAAGGAGGACGTCCCCGCCTTCCTCGACTTCCTGGACGGCGGCCTCACTAAATTCAAAGAATAAACCAGAAAAGGAAAACAATAAGTACAACAAATACAATGATTCATATTAATTGTCATTATTGTATTTATTGTTTTCTTTATTTGAAAAAACAACAATATGATTGAGAAAAGTGTCAGAGAGCAGATTATTGCGCTGATAAAGCGTGAAGTAGTCCCCGCCGTGGGCTGTACCGAACCCATGGCAGTGGCATTGTGTGTGAGTCGCGCCACCGAGGCGCTTGGTTGCCTTCCCGAGAAAATAACTGCGTTGTTGAGCGCCAACATCCTCAAGAACGCCATGGGTGTGGGTATTCCCGGCACCGGAATGATCGGCTTGCCCATCGCTATTGCGCTGGGTGCCATCATCGGCAAGTCGGAGTATCAGCTTGAGGTTCTCAAGGACGTGAATCCCGAAGCCATCGAAAAAGGTAAGCAATACATCGACGAGGGCCGCATCGACATCCAACTCAAGCAAGGCGAATGCGATAAACTCTATGTCGAGGTCTTGTGTGAGGGCGGCGGTCACCGTTCTTGTGCCGTCATCAGCGGTTCTCACACCCGCTTTGTCCGCGTCACTCGCGACGACGAAGTGTTGCTCGACGAAAAGGCAGGCAGCAGCAGAGGCGGCGATGAAGGTGATATCGCGCTGAAGCTCCGTCTGGTCTATGACTTCGCCATGGAAGCCCCGCTCGAGGAGATTTCATTCATTTTAGCGACTCGCGACTATAACCTCAAGGCTGCCCAAGAGTCGCTCAAGGGCAACTATGGTCATTGCTTGGGCAAGACAATGGACAGGCCATTGAGTCACGGCATTTTCGGCAACACGATTTTCTCTCGCATTCTCTCCAAAACAGCACTCGCGACCGACGCACGCATGGGCGGCGCCTTGATTCCCGTGATGAGCAACAGCGGTTCGGGCAATCAGGGCATCTGCGCGACCAATCCCGTCGCTGTCTATGCCATTGAAAACGAAAATACCGAGGAAGAGGTCATCCGCGCATTGACGTTGAGTCATCTCACCGCCATCTACATCAAGCAGAGCCTAGGCAAGTTGAGCGCCCTGTGCGGATGTGTCGTGGCCTCCATCGGCAGCAGTTGCGGCATCACCTATCTGATGGGTGGTGACTTCACGCGCATCTGCTATGCTGTGAAGAACATGATTGCCAACCTCACGGGCATGATTTGTGACGGTGCCAAGCCCAGTTGCGCTTTGAAGATTGCCTCGGGCGTGTCAACCGCCCTGCTGAGCGCCGTGCTAGCCATGGAGGGTCGCCACGTCACCAGTGCCGAGGGCATCATCGACAATGACGTGGACCGTTCAATCCGCAACCTGACAATCATCGGCGCCGACGCGATGTGCGCCACCGATGCCATGGTGCTGAATATCATGACCGACAAGTCCTGATTCTGCAGACTTGCCGACCATGTCATCATGCTAAACCCAGATTGAAATCTTTCAAGAACTGATTGAAACCAGAATTGTGCTGCTTGATCTCCTCGACAACTTCGCGGGGGGACAAGATTTTGGGCGTGTCTATGGGCGTTTCGCTCACCTTCACGTCTAGCAATACGCGGTCATTCTTCAACGCATCGCACAGGAAACTCACCACCGCTTGCTTGTGTTCTTCCACATGCTTCTGCTCGGCGGGACTTCCCACTATCATCACATAGTGTTCATCACTGTCACCACGTTGAGGCTGCGCATAGGACATCGTGGTCACCAGGGCGCGTTCCTGCGGGTGCTCCTCAATGTAGGCATGCCATGCCGCGGTCAGTTGCTCGGCAGTGAAGGCTTGTGTGCGTTGAGGCGTAGCTGCGACCTGCGGTTTAGCGGCAGCATTGTCGGCATTGGTGACATTGACCATGATGCGCGGTGCGTTACCCAAAGAACGAGGCGCTGGCCGTCCTGTCGGAGCAGCAGCCTGGGGCGGTGCTACAGGAGCTGGCTTGGCAACGGCTTGAGGCTGCGGGGCAGCTGCAGCTTGGGGCCTGGGAGCGGCGGCTTGAGGCTGTTGTGTCTGGACAGCAGCCTGGGGGCGCTGGGGGGCAGCCTGTTGTTGGGGTTGTGGTGCAGCCGGGGCTGTGGCTATTTTCTTGATGGGAGGTTGCTGCGACGGCTGCTGTTGCGGCACCACCACCAATTGACACAGTTTCACCAGCGTCAGTTCTACCAGCAACTGCTTGCTACTGGCATTGCGGTAATTCAGGTCGCAACTGTTGCACAAGTCGAGCGCACGGTAATAGAACTGTGGCGCCAATTTGGCGCTCTGCGTGCCATATTGCTGTGCCACCTCATCGTTCATCTCCAACAGTTTGCGCGTCTGCGGCGTGCTGGCGACCATCAGGTCACGCAAGTGCTGCGCCAAGCCGTTGATGAAGAACTGCGAGTCAAATCCCTTGTCACGAATTTCCTTATAGATGAGCAAGGCCTGCATGACGTCACCCGTCAAAAAGGTCTCAACGAGCCTGAAGTAGTAGTCATAGTCCAGTACATTCAGATTATCAAGGGCGCTCTGATAGGTGATATGTCCCTGGGTGGAAGCGGCCACCTGATCAAAGATGGAAAGGGCATCGCGCATGGCACCGTCGGCCTTTTGGGCGATGACATTGAGCGCTGCCGGCTCGGCCTCCACTCCCTCCTGCTCGCACACATACTGCAACTGCTGTACGATGTCGGGCACGGTGATGCGGGCGAAATCATAAATCTGGCAACGCGACAGAATCGTGGGGATGATCTTCTGCTTCTCGGTTGTTGCCAGGATGAAGATAGCATATTCGGGAGGTTCCTCAAGGGTCTTGAGGAAGGCGTTGAAGGCGGCTTGAGACAACATGTGGACCTCATCGATGATGAACACACGGTAACGACCCGTTTGTGGCGGAATGCGCACCTGCTCGGTCAAGTCACGGATGTTGTCCACGCTGTTATTGGACGCAGCATCAAGTTCGTTGATGTTATAGGAGCGCTGCTCATTGAACGCCTTGCAAGACGGGCATTCATTGCAAGCCTCGCCATCGGGCGTGGGATGCTCGCAGTTGATGGTCTTGGCAAAAATGCGGGCGCAGGTTGTCTTGCCCACGCCGCGCGGCCCGCAGAAGAGGTAGGCATGCGCCAACCTGCCACTGGCGATTGCCGTCTTCAAAGTGTGGGTCAAAGACTGCTGCCCCACCACGCTGCGAAACGTCGAGGGCCTGTACTTGCGCGCCGATACGATATACTTCTCACTCATCGGGATTTACAATAATAGTCGGTTTGTCTAATGTGCAAAGATAATAATAATCCTCCAACTCAGCCACAACCGCACCAATTATTTTTGTGTGATTTTTCAGAAGCGGATGCCAGCCAGGGCTGTGAAGTCCAATATAGAGCCGGTGAAGAAATAGTTATGGGTTGTGTAGTGGTGGATATCGGTATAACTTTGGATTCCCAGGAAGAAACGATTCAGGTTATAGACGGCAGCCATGCGTGCACGCAGGTTGATGGACCAACGGCTGGCCCGTTCCTCATGTTGAGTGGCGAGCATCTGGCGGTAGCCGGTGTAGGGAGTCACCGTGAGGTTAAGCAGCCATTTCTTACCCAGCACCCAGTTGTGGCCATAACCCACCATCAAGCAATAGTCATTGTACAAGAAATGCGGCATTTCGACATTCTCGGGAAGATTGTCACGCACTATCTGCGGGAATTCGGAGGCGTCAAAGCTCATGTCGCGGTGTTGCAAGCAGATGCCCACGATGAAGGAGCCAGCACTGCGTTTCTGGTACTTAGAGAAACAGTAGGCAGCAGCCTGGGCATAACGTCGGTTATTCAAAAAGTAGAACGCACTCATGCCGTAGAACTTGCGCTTCAATCCGCCGAATTCTCGGATGGTACCCTTGTATTTTTCACCGCCCGATTGCCTGTACTTAAAGATGGTGTTACCCGTGTTTTCCATATAGTAAGCATCGGCTGAAAACCTTGCACAGGTGAAAGAGAAGTCCAACTTCTTGGAATGACGGTCGCCGTGAATCCAGTCCGACAAACCCATCGTGTAAGCCACGCTCACCGCCATGAACGACAACTGCAAACCCAAGTTGGACGTCAGATTGCTGCGGGTGAAAATGTGCGCATTCTTCACCGGCTCGCCAGCATAGGTATCGGCCCAATTCATTGACTTGAGCATCAGTTTCCAATTCTTGCCCGTGCTCACCACATAGGCCGAGTCATAGCTGTTAAACGCCTTGTCGCCCCACTTGTAAACCTTCCAGCAAAAGCCGATAAATGCCGGATAATCAATCGTTCCGCCATCCAGGTCCACCTTGCCGTGCTTCAAGGCACGCCACCAGTAGCCCTTGTCGCGGATGGTGTCGTAGGGCTCGCTCATCTTCTCGTCGATGCGCTGCTTGACTCGCTGCTTGAACTGCTGCACTTTGCCCATGTGCATGACGCTGTCCACGGCCTCGGTCGAGACCGTATCGACTGGTGCCTCCTGCGCCCATGTTCCAAGCGCAACAAGCATGGCTATCATGATCAATATGACACGCAGTTGACCCATATCGCCCACAAAGTTACTACTTTTTATGTATTCATCTGAAAAAAAAATTGAGTGAGGTTGCACATTTTTGATAAATAGTGTATTTTTGTGCCACAATTAACGAAACATAAACCTGATCTTATTTTTAGCACAAAATGAAAAATATCCTGATCATCGGTTCAACGGGACAAATCGGTTCCGAGCTGACAATGAAATTGAGAGGCATCTATACTGGCAACGTTGTTGCCGGCTATATTCCTGGTGCCGAGCCCAAGGGCGAACTCGCCGAGAGCGGCCCTTCGGAAATCGTTGATATCACCAATGCCCAGCAAATCGGTGCCGTGGTGGACAAGTACAACATCGACACGATTTATAATCTGGCTGCATTGCTGAGTGCTGTTGCCGAGAATAAACCCCAACTGGCTTGGCACATCGGCATCGACGGCTTGATGAACGTGCTGGAAGTGTCGCGCGAGAAGAAATGCGCCGTGTTCACCCCCAGCAGCATCGGCTCGTTCGGCCCCAACGCTCCCAAGGACGGAACCCCCCAAGACACTATCCAACAGCCGCGCACGATGTACGGCGTCACCAAGGTGACGGGCGAGCTGCTGAGCAACTACTATGCGCTCAAGTTCGGCGTTGACACCCGTTCGGTGCGCTTCCCTGGCCTGATCAGTTATGTCACTCCTCCGGGCGGCGGCACGACCGACTATGCCGTTGACATCTACTATAGCGCTGTGCAGGGCAAGAAGTTCATCTGCCCCATCGCTGCCGGCACCCTGATGGACATGATGTATATGCCCGACGCGTTGCGCGCCGCCATCGAGATCATGGAGGCTGACCCGTCGCGCCTGATTCACCGCAACTCGTTCAACATCGCATCGATGAGCTTCGATCCGGAAGTGATCTACCACAAAATCCAAGAGTACATCCCCGAGTTTGAGATGGAGTATGACGTCGACCCGTTGCGTCAAGGCATCGCCGACAGCTGGCCCAACAAGCTGGATGACACCTGCGCCCGCGTCGAGTGGGACTGGAAGCCCGAGTATGACCTCGATGCCATGACCAAGGACATGATCGAGAAATTGCGCATCAAATTCGGATTGAACAAGTAATAATCCCTTACCGCGATGAAAAACTTCCTGCGATTGCTCTTTTGCGCCTGCTGCCTGGTGTTGAGCGGCTGTAACGGCAACAGCTACAAGCTCGCCAAGGACTATGCATCGACCGAAACATTCGGCTACCTGGTGTTCCTGAGCGAATCGGGGAAGCAGTATGATGACCTGTGGGTCAACATCTCAGGATTAAACAAGACTTTCCTCGCCTCAACGGCTCAAATTGTTGACGGCGAAGTCGTGGGGATGCGCTATGGCGCCCAACAAGGTACCCGCAGCGTGATGGTGCGGCAGAAGGACGAGCGACTTCTCTTTCAAGACATCGTGGAAATCCGCGCTGGCGAAGACACCTTCATCAAGTTAAAAGACTGAACAAAAAGGGAATCCGACAGGGGGCCACAGCTTCGCCTGGTGGTTCTCAAACAAATAAATGACATCGAACAACAAGGACAACTCTCGAAGTTGTTCTTGTTGTTTTTTTGTTTGAAGAAGCTGGCAGAAGCATCGTGATTTTAGTAGTTTGAATAAAAAATGGTCTGAAGCCGTCGAATTGAATTATTCGTTGTACCTTTGCACAATTTTTTAACAACTATAATATTTATACACTATTTTATGCAATGAAAAAATCACTACTTTTGGCGGCTCTGCTCACAGCAATGACAGCATGGGCAGGACCTTTCACGATGGAACATTCCACCAACCTGACTTCTAACTCCAGTTACACCTTTGACAGCAGCACCGGCACCCTGACGCTCAACTGGGGCGAGTTCAACAAGGAAAATAAATGGGGCAGCGACGTGACACCCTCGACAGTCAAGAGCGTCACCGCCAGCAGTGAAGTGAGCTTTACCGGTAACTGCTATGGCCTGTTCGGCAATTTCAATCATTGCGAGAATATGGATCTGAACAGTGTCAACACCAGCGGAATGACCAACGCCAACAGCATGTTTGACGGCTGCAGCAGCCTCACCTCACTTAACCTCACGGGCTGGAATACCCAGAATGTCACCGACATGAGCTATATGTTCAACGGATGCTCGAGTATGACCACGATCGACGTTACCGGCTGGAATACCGACAATCTCAATGACATGAGCTACATGTTCCGTGGTTGTTCGGCGCTGACCACGCTCGACCTCTCAAGCATCAATACAGGTAACGTCACCTACATGAGCAGCATGTTCCGCGGTTGCACTCATCTGACGACACTCGACCTCTCAAGCTGGGACACAGGAAATGTTGAGTACATGTTCTGGATGTTCAACGGATGCGCCAACCTGACCACCATCTATGCTGGCACGGGCTGGAGTACCGCCAAGGTCAAAGCGGCCGATTACATGTTCGAGGGCTGCACCGCCCTGGTAGGAGGTGAAGGTACAACCTTTAATTCCCTCAACAACTACCTGACCTATGCCCGCATCGACAAGGGTGAAAGCGAGCCTGGTTACCTCACTGGCGCCTTCAGACTCATACTGGACGACGGCATTACTGCCACCGCAACGCCCATCCTCACCCACAGTAACGTGAATCTATATGCTGCAGGCACAACTGTCACCCTGGCGCATGGCGATATTCCCCGCTTTGACCACTATTCCGTTAACGGCAACGACCTCGACGGCAACACATTCGTGATGTCATTTGATGATGTCACCGTTACCGCCGTTTTGGAACCGCGTTACTCCTATGACAGCGAGACCGGCGAACTGACGCTCATCTGGGGCGAGTTCAACAAGTACAACAAGTGGGGCAATGATGTGCCCACGAGAAACGTCAAAAGCGTCACCGCCACCGACGAGGTGAGCTTTACCGGTGACTGCGCGGAACTGTTCGACTGGTTCAAAGAGTGCGAGAGCATGGACCTGAGTAACGTCAACACCGACGAGATGACATTGGCATACTCCATGTTTAACGGCTGCTCGAAACTGACTTCGCTCAACCTCATTGGCTGGAACACTGAGAATGTCACGAACATGACCTGTATGTTCTATGACTGCACGGCGCTCGAATCGCTCGATGTTTCAGGCTTCAACACCAGCAACGTCACTGTTATGGTAAACATGTTTTACAATTGCTCTAGCTTGAATGCGCTTGACGTGTCGGGATGGAATACCGATCATGTCATTGACATGGGTGGATTGTTCCAGGGTTGCTCAAGTCTCACCTCGCTTGATGTGTCGGGATTCAACACCGACAATGTCACAGGCTTTAACAGCACGTTCCGTGACTGCTCAGGGTTGAGTTCACTTGACGTTTCGGGGTTCAACACCGCCAACGCAACCGGCATGACCTGCATGTTCTACGGCTGCTCGAACCTGACTGCAATCGACGTCTCGGGCTTCAACACCGACAATGTCACCAGCATGGGCGGCATGTTTGACGGCTGCTCTAAAGTCACTTCGCTTGATGTTTCGGGCTTCAATACTTCTAATGTCACCAGCTTGGGCGGCATGTTCCGTGGCTGCTCAAGCCTCACCTCGCTTGATGTGTCGGGCTTCAACACCGACAATGCCACAAGTATGGACTATATGTTCAAAGGCTGCTCGGGCCTGACTTCGCTCGACATTTCAGGTTTCAATACCGACCAAGTCATGTTCATGAGCTATATGTTCAATGGTTGCTCGAGCCTCACCTCAATCGATGTGTCGGGCTTCAATACCGCCAAAGTCGAAAACATGAGCCAAATGTTTAACGGCTGTTCGGGCATCACCTCGCTCGACCTCTCGGGCTGGGACACAGGCAATGTGGAGTACATGTACGCCATGTTCAACGGATGCAACAAATTGAGGACCATCTTTGCTGGTCCGGCTTGGAGCATCGAGAAAGTCAAGAACCTCGGTCAAGCATTCCTGCAGTGCACCTCGCTGGTGGGCGGCATGGGCACCGCCTATGACGCAAGCCATACAGATCTGTCTTATGCCCGTATTGACGGCGGTCCCAGCGCTCCAGGCTACTTCACCGAGAAGGGTGACGTCTCCCGTGGCGACGTGAACGGCATCGGTGGTGTCAACATGGACGACTTGACCGCACTGATCAACTACCTGCTCACCAACGATGCCACCAGCATCAATTTGGCCAATGCAGCCTGCTGTAACAGCCTCGATGACACAACCGTGGACATGGATGACCTGACCGCTTTGATCAACTATCTGCTGGCGGGTAGTTGGTAGGTTTTAGGCTTTAGGTTTTAGAGGCTTTAAAGTAACTGAATCTTCTGATTATTTCTGAGGGTTTCACCGCTCAGAGGTTTCAGAAGATTCAGTTTGTTTTTTTGGAATTTCACGTGGAGCGCGTTACTGACGCAGCAGCGTGATGAGTTCGGCTACACCCTGGGTTGCCGGCTTCGGGATGACATGCACCCATTCGGGCACTGAGGCTGGCCTGGGGTCAATGTAGTAGATGGGCACACCACGCTTGACATACTGGATGAGCGCAGCAGCGGGATAAACCACCAGCGAAGTGCCGATGACGACAAAGATGTCGGCATCATGCGCCAGTTGAGCTGCAGCGTCCATGTTGGGCACTGCCTCGCCGAAGAACACGATGTGCGGGCGCACATGGTCGCCATAGGGATCCACGGTGTCAACGCTGGTCACCAAGCCCTTGTCCGAGAGTTCGTCGCACGGCAAAGTGTAGACGCGTTTCTCATGCCTTACCGAACGCACTTTCATCAACTCGCCATGCAGGTGAAGCACATTGGCGCTGCCGGCACGTTCATGCAGGTCATCGACGTTCTGGGTAATGACGCGCACGTCAAAGTCTTTCTCCAATTCAACAAGGCCCAGATGGGCGGCATTGGGCTGAGCATCTATCAGCTGCGCGCGACGCTCGTTGTAGAACTTGTGGATGAGCGCGGGGTTGCGCAGATAACCCTCGTGGCTAGCCACTTCCATCACGGGATAATTCTCCCACAAACCATCAGCATCACGGAAGGTCTTGATGCCACTCTCGGCACTGATGCCAGCGCCCGAAGAGATCACTAATTTCTTCTTACTCATAGTTGTCGGCCAAATTTTAGATGAGTTTTCAAATAAGAGAAAGCAAAAATAGCAATTTTTTTCTAAAAACGCACACCCTAATCACATAAATCACTATCTTTGCACCGTTTTTTACAAAAATAAGAGATAGTTCAATGGATAAATTGAGTTACGCATTAGGCTTGAGCATGGGCGGAAACCTCATTGGCTCGGGTATCAGGAAACTGGAAATCAACGATTTTGCCGATGGCTTGAAAGCCATTTACGAAGGAGCAGAACAGAAGATGTCCTTTGACGAGGCAAAACAGATCGTCACCGAATTTTTCACTAATCTGGAGAAGCAGACCGCCGAGGACAATGAGCGCCTGGGTCGCGAGTATCTGGAGAAGAATAAGGAAACCGAGGGAGTAAAAGTCACCGCCAGCGGCTTGCAGTATCAGGTCGTGAAAGAGGGCGACGGCGCACAGCCCGGTCCCAACGACGTGGTCACTGTCCACTATACCGGTCGCCTGATTGACGGCACCGTGTTTGACAGCAGCGTGGAACGCGGCGAGCCCGCTACCTTTGCTGTCGGCCAAGTGATTCCCGGTTGGGTCGAGGGACTCCAACTCATGCGCGAGGGTGCTGCCTACAGGCTGTTTATCCCGTCAAATCTGGCCTACGGTCCTCACGGCACTGGTCCCATCCAGCCCAACTCGACGCTCATCTTTGACGTTCAGTTGCTCAAGGTCGAGAAAAAATAATCAAGGATTCAACAAAGTAAACCCACAATGAAAAAGTTTTTTGCTATTGCAACGGTTGCCGTTCTCATGGCCAGCATGGCAAGTTGCAACAACAACACGACCAATAATGACAGCGCCAATGAGGCCGCTGCCGAGTATGCCCAGCAGATCAAGGACAACAAGACCATCGGTCGCGAATTCCTGGAAGAGAATGCCAAGAACGACAGTGTGGTTCAAACCACCAGCGGCCTGCAGTACATGGTACTGAAAGAGGGCACCGGCGCCAAGCCCGGTCCCACCGATGAGGTAACGGTTCACTACACCGGTCGCCTGCTTGACGGCACTGTGTTTGACAGCAGCGTGGATCGTGGCGAACCCGCGACCTTCCCTCTAGACAAGGTGATTCCCGGCTGGACCGAAGGTCTGCAACTCATGAGCGAGGGTGCGAAGTACAGGCTGTTCATCCCCAGCGAGCTGGCTTACGGTTCGAAAGGTGCCGGTGAACAGATTCAGCCCAACTCGACGCTCATCTTTGACGTTGAGCTCATCAAGGTCAACAAGAAGGATTAAAACATTATTTAATATCAACATTATTTCAAAAAAAACTACAGTTTTATTATTATGAAGAAGATTTTAGCATTTGCAGCAGCAGGTCTGTTGACCGTTGGTTTCGTTGGCTGCAACAGCAAGGGTGCAAGTGGTAACAGTGAGGTCATGGACTCGCTGAGCATGGCATTCGGTGACCTCTATGGTGCCGGTATGGGTCAGCAGCTCCGCAGCATGGATTCCACCATCAACATGGAGCAGGCGCTCAAGGGTATGGAGTATATCGCTAACGCCGATACCAGCAAGGCCTTTATGCAGGGTCTGCAGATGGGTATGCAGATTTCACAGCTCTACATGGGTATCCAGGAGCAGTGCGGCGCCCCCATCAACAAGAGCCTGTTCATGCAGCACCTGCGTGAGGGTCTCATGAAGGCCACTCCCATGGGCCAGGAAGAGATGATGGCCATGCAGAGCAAGATTGAGCCTCTGCTCAAGAAGGCTATGGAGCAGTCTCCCAAGGCTATCGCCAACAAGAAGGCTGGTGAGGAATACATGAACAAGCTCAAGGCCGACAAGAGCTACACTTTCACCAAGAGCGGTATCGCTTACAAGGTGCTGGCCGAGGGCGAGGGCAAGAACTTCAGCGACAGCGACGTCGTTAAGGTGAACTACGTGGGTCGCCACGTTGACGGCACCGAGTTCGACAAGAGCGGTGAGGAGCCCGTTTCGTTCAACCTGAAGCAAGTCATCCCCGGCTTCGCCGAGATGATCCAGCTCATGAAGCCCGGCAGCAAGGTGACCGTTGTCATCCCCGGTGACCTGGCTTACGGTCCCGAGGGCAGCCGCAACATCGAGCCCAGCGAGACTCTGATTTTCGACATCGAGACCCTCGGTGTTGATGACAGCAAGCCCGCAGCACGTCCCCAGATTAACATTCCCGCAATGAAGAAGAAATAATCTAGCGACATAACTGTTACAAGCCGCCCTGACCTTTCTGGCCAGGGCGGTTTTCATTATATCATGTTGAGATGACTCAGGTTAGAGCCAGAGGAGGAAGTCCTCGCGCTGGAGTTTGGTATTGGGATTGAGGATGGCGATTTTGCCGTTAGTGTAGGTCTGCCCCATCGGCATGTGGTCGCATGCAGCCTCAAACAGATTTGACATCGCCTCTTGTCGCAGATTGCGCACCATGATCACCACACCGGCATCCAACAGGCGCAGCAGCACGCCTTCGGGCAAAAGGGTGTTGATGAGCGCCATGGATGACCCGCCCATTGCCGAAAGCATCTCATCGAGGGCCACATCCAGGTCATCATAGCACTCTACCCTATCGACCTGGCTTTGCAACACACGCACGGCAAGCGTTTTCTGTTCCAACTGCGGGTCATAGAGGTAAAGACGGGTCTTGTGACTCACTTTGAGCATGGTGAGGCTCTCTACCCCTGTAGAAGTCCCGACTTGCAGGATGCGTTGCGGATTGAAATGGTTGGTCACCCTGAAGAGCAGGCGCGCCTCTTTCTCGCTGATGAGGTCCATCTCGCGTCGCTGCTCACGCGTCGTGCTGCCCTTGATGGTGTCCAAGAGCTGGCTGATGCCGCCATAGGCGTAATAGGGCAAGCGCTGTCGCCACACGTTGCGCACGAACTGATAGGCATAAGGCGAATGGATACCGAAGCCGCTACTGTGATGGTAGCGGCTCCAGGCATTCAGATATCGTTTCAGATGAAACAAGGTTTTAGGTTTTAGGCTCTAGGTGTTAGGCTTTAGGTGTTAGGCTTTAGGCGTTAGGTGTTAGGCGTTAGGGACCTCTTCTTTCTTGCGGAACTTGTCGCCGAAGATGGCATAGTTGAGCGCCAGCAAGAGAAGCAGATAGATCACGACCACAGCGATGGTGGCCCAGGTCTGCGTTTTGCTGACCTCGTCGGGAGCGAACTTGAAGTCAATCTCATGGTCGCCTGCAGGCAACTGCAGCGCACGCAAGACATAATTCACACGTCCCATCTCGGCGGGCTTGCCGTCAACAGTCACCTTCCATCCCCAGGGGAAATAAACCTCGCTGAACACTGCCAAGCCACCGTTAGCGCTGTGGCTCTTGTAGGTCAAGTGGTTGGGAGCGTAGGCCGTCTCATAGATGGTGTCACCGGGTTGCACAGCCTTGGCCTCGCCCAACTGCTGTTTGAACTGAGCATCGGCAACTGCACTGCGCGCAGGATTGAAGTCATCCAGGAATGCCATCTCCTTGTCGGCATTGTCCACATAGGTGAGCGAGTCCACAAACCAGGCGTTGCCCAAAGCGTCGGGATTGCGCTGTACCGTCGTTTCATTAAGAATGAAATAGCGGGTGTTGAGCATATTGAGCACCGACATGTTGTTATTGGCAATCTGGCTGTTGATAAGGTCGTTGTAGCGCGACAGCTTGGCAGCATGGTAGCCACCCACTGACTTGTGGAAGTAGCTGGGCATGGCCTCGCCGAAGTGCTGCATATCCATCACACGGTAGTTCATGTCTTTGTCCATGAGGATCTGGTTGTCGGCAGGACGCGGGGTGAACTGCTGCTCGCCCACATCGTAACGCGAAGTGAAGGAGTCGCTGTCGATGTAGCGCTTGTTCACGGCATACATGTCGACCAACACGATGCCTGCCACGATGAGTGTGGCTGCCAACTCGTTGAGTTTGCCCTTGAGGTAAGCGAAGATCACACCGAAGCCCAGCAAAATGATGATGAGGCTGCGCCAAGCATCGCCGCTCACCATTGCGCCACGCACGGCAGCAATGGCCGCATCCACACTGGGATACTGCTGAATCTGTCCCGAGGCGACAAGCTGCTCATGCTCCTGAGCCGAGAAATGGCCGAAGATGCCGGGGAAGATGGCTGCAATCAGGCAGATTGCGGCACTGATGCCGAACGAGGCCAACAGCGCCACCTTGTGCTTGCGCCAACCGTCTTCATCCTTGAACAGTTCACGCAAGCCCAGTACAGCCAGCACAGGCATTGCCACCTCGGCAATGACGAGAATCGACGCCACGGTGCGGAACTTGTTGTACATGGGGAAATGGTCAATCATCCAGTCGGTGAGCCACATCATGTTGTGACCCCACGAGAGCAGGATGCTGATGATGGTAACGATGAGCAGCGCCCACTTGGTGGGGCCCTTGACAATGAAGCAGCCTAACAGGAACAACGCGAAGATCAACGCACCCACATACACGGGGCCGTTGGTCATGGGCTGGTCGCCGAAGTACTGCGGGAACTGCCCCAGGATCTGATAATCCTGCTGGTTCATCTCACCACTGTTGACCATCTTCTCGGCCGTCTTGGTTGCGCCCAAGGTGAGCATCGTGTTGTCGCCGTGCTCGGGCTTGATGGTCGCACCACCCTTGCAGTTGGGGATGAGCAAGGTGAAGGTTTCATCCTTGCCGTAGCTCCACTGAGTGATGTAATCCTTGTCCAGACCGTCCTTGGTGGGCTTGGCTGTAGCGGCATCCTCGCCCTTGGGCGTGAGTTCGCTGTGACCGCCGCGCATGGTTTCCTTGGAGTATTTATAGGTCAGATAGAGGTTGGGCGAGTTGGCAGCCAGCGCCAATCCTGCGGCAACGGCCAGGCATGCCGTGGCGATGCACCAACGGGCCACCTTCTTGTCGATGATAGCCTTGACAAGGAAGGCAATGACCAGCGCCACGATGATGAACATCGAGTAGTAAGTCATCTGCACATGGTTGCTAGCCAGCTGCAAGGCCGCAAAGAAAGCCGCAACAGCCATGCCACCCAGGTACTTGCCACGATAGCACCACACGATGCCCGCGATGGTGGGCGGGATGTAGGCCAACACCATCAGTTTCCAGATGTGGCCTGCGCCCATGAGGATGAAGAAGTAACTCGAGAAGGCATAGCCGATAGCACCCAGCACAGCATAGTACCATTTGACCTTGAAGGCCAGCATCAGCAGGAAGAAACCCAGCAAGAGCAGGAAAATCCAGCTCACCGGTGTGGGGAAATAGAGCCGATAGAGCGCCGAAGCGGGATTCAGCATGCTCGTGCCTTCATAGGAAGGAGCGATTTGGAAAGTGGGCATTCCGCCGAACAGGGCGTCGGTCCACCATGACTTCTCACCTGTCTGCTGTTGGAAGTCCTTGATTTCTTGTCCATTGGCGACGCCTTGCATAACGTCGTTCTGCTGCAGTACGTCACCATTGACGTCATTGGGATAGAAATAAATCCATGAGATAGCGGCAAACACGATGACCGCAATCGCAAAGTGGATCACATCGCCCAGCGAAAGCGACCCAATCAGTTTCTTGTCTAAGTTACTTTTCATTATCTATATTCTATTTTTTATTGTTCTCTTTATTACAACCTGCAAAGATAGTAAAAAGACTTTAGACTTTAGACCTTAGACTTTAGTTTTCTGGTTTCTGGACTTCAAACAACTCGCGGAGAAGCGAGTCCAGTTCACTGGTGTATCCAGTAGCACTTCGGTCAAAAAGCAATGGGGCGTTTTGAGAGAGCTTTCTTTAATATGTTGATTTTCATGGTTTAATGATTTTGAATTTCTTGAAAGGGGGTGGTGCGGAAATGATAACGAAAGTTAAAAGCAATTTTCACCACTCACCGCTGCAAAGGTAAGAACTGCCAGTATTGTTGTCAAGGACAAAAAGCAGTGGCCGTGACAGGAGTCACGGCATAGAGGGACAAGGAGGACGTAGTGAACGGAGGGACGGATAAAACGGGGAATGCGAGCCAGTGGCTCGCACTACGGGACAATTGCCATGTGGAGGCTTGGCGCCTCAGCGAAATGGAGGATGTGCGTTAGAACTCGGTGAAGGACAGTGGCATGGTGTCGATGAAACTGTCGAGAATGTAGATTTTCTCCCTGCCGGCAAGGATGAGCTCGATGGGATGTCCATTTTTCTCAAACTCGAGGAAGGCCTGGCGGCAGACGCCGCAGGGGGCAGTGGGTTCCTCGACAAACTCTCCCCTGGTGAAAGAAGTGATGGCAACAGTCTTGACCGGAACACCCGGGAATTTAGCGCCGGCGGCATAGAGCGCGGCACGCTCGCCGCAGATGCCTGCAAAGGCTGCATTCTCCTGATTAGCACCGATAAACACTTCGCCGTTATCAAGTTTCAAGGCTGCTCCCACCTTGAAATTACTATATGGAGAATAGGAGTGGGTCGTGGCCTCTCGAGCCATGTCCACTAAATTTTTTTGCTCTTCGGTGAGTTCATTATAAGAATAAACCCTTACCTTTGTGGTGATTTTCTTTTCGACCATTTGAAAATTATGAGTTTGAACTTTGAACGCAAAATTATAGATTTTTTTCCGATAAACAAGCAAATAATGTGTTTTTGCTTGATTTTCGTGGCATTTTCGGCCTTTTCGGCATCAGCACAGACCAAACACCAACGATATTTGGACTACATCGAGCGCTACAAGAACGTGGCGTTGCAGTCTGAACGAGAATTCGGCATTCCAGCCAGCATCACGCTGGCTCAAGGCCTGCTTGAGAGTTCAGTGGGCCAGAGCAAGATGGCCCTTGAAGCCAACAACCACTTCGGCATCAAGGCTTATCACTGGACGGGCGAGGTCTATGGCGTCGACTCGTTGAGCAGCCGTGTTGGTTATCGCAAATATGGCTGTCCCGAGGATTCTTATCTGGATCATGCCCAATTCTTGAGAGGTCCCCGCTACAGCATCCTATATCAGTTTGACGTGACCGACTACCGCAGTTGGGCCCAGGGGTTGCGCGACTGTGGCTATGCCGAAGACGCCAACTATCCCACCAAACTGATCAAAATCATCGAGCAGTATGAGCTGTACGCCATCAATGGCGGACATCGCCTGGATGGCACCAAACCTGTCCAACAGATGGAAACCGACAATGATGAACAGACCAGCAGCGAACGCTGGCATCACCGCAAGCGCCGCGACCGCAGCAAGAGCCAACCCGAGGTGACACAAACATCGCAACAGGAGGAGCATCAGCAGCCTTTCACGCCCATGCGTCAAGGCAGGGTACCCTCGAGCGCGGATAATGATTGAGTTAGGCTTTAGGCGTTAGGCTTTAGGCGTTAGGAGTTAATTTTTTGAGGGAAGTAAAAAGCGGGAAGTAAATAACGATATAGAAAAATATTATTACCTTTGTGGGCAAATAGCATATACTATTAATGTCAAACCTTTAAAATAGATTTTTATCATGTTCGGAAAATTTCAGGAACATCTCCAGAAGGAGCTCGCCGACATCCAGGCTGCCGGTTTGTACAAGAATGAACGCATCATCACCACGCCGCAGCGCGCCGACATCAAGGTGAAGCCCAACGACGAGGTGCTGAACTTCTGCGCCAACAACTATCTGGGCCTCAGTGACAACAGCCGTCTGATCAAGGCCGCTACCGAAACCATGTCACACCATGGCTACGGCATGTCATCGGTACGTTTCATCTGCGGTACCAGCGATATCCACAAGGAACTGGAGGCTGCCAT
>JAEEGL010731498.1_pt1 | contig 18679 bp, 5 predicted proteins | sample 9134231 | NCBI WGS metagenome assembly JAEEGL01 (sample SAMN16246548, study PRJNA631951) | gut metagenome | biome: gut microbiome; feature: rumen; material: fiber-attached | host: Bos | place: Iran: Karaj | collected 2018-10 | reverse complement strand
TTACACCATATTTGTTATCTTTTTTAGCAATATAATATCCAGTTCCAAGGCTTCTTAATTCCTGGTAAGTAAATGGTATTTTTTCTTCATTATTCTTGGTTAAAACGCCAACCCCGTTACCTTTTCTTACTACAAAGTTGTCTCCAGATATTTGAAGAACATCATCAAAGTTATTCTCCATTACCGTTTCGCCACTTGATTTTATTATTTTCTTTATCCCGTTTTCAGTTACAACATAATAGCCATTTCCTGTAACAGGGAAAATATTGTCATAAATTACCTCTAGGCTTAGCTTTTTGTTTGTACCCATTAGCCCTTGCTTGCCATCAGCATTTGTTATTATATATCCATTTGAGTAATCATCACCCATTGCTCTTATATCTTTATATTCTGCAGGAACAATTACGTCTCCAACAATGCTAGCCAGTCCTAAATTTCCATCTTTACTTATTATTAAACTATTTTTAGTACCTTTTAATGAATATATATCATCATAAATACACGAAAGAATTTCGTCACCTTCCATGTTTATTAAACCATATTTGTTATCTTTTTTAACCTTTAAGGCATTTTTTTCATACCAAATATTTCCGTTTTCGTCGTAGTTGTCTATAGCTTGTACTACACTATACCCTGCAAAAAGCACATTGTTTTTCTTATCAAATACTTTAGTTGTATAAGTTCCTTCTTCAAAATTTACATTAGCCATAGTAATAAACACATCTTTAGAACTGTCTGGTACGACAATCATCTCTTCGTATGTAAGAGGAACTACCGCATCTCCATACTGGTTTATTACACCCCATTTACCATCTTTATATGCAGCAAAGTACGCATCTTTTATTTGAATTTTTTCTTCGTCTTTCGTTTCTAATAATGTTTTTATGGAAGCAAAGCACATAATTAGTACAGCAAGCGCTATTATTACTCCAAATACTTTTTTCAAATTTAGCTTTTGTTTTCTATCGAATCTTCTTCCACTTCTCACTATAGTTTTCCTCCCTTAAACGGATTTTCAATATAATTATTTCAAAGTTCTTACAATTTTCTTACAATTTTCTTGTAATATCATATCATACTTTTTATAAAAAAAACAATACAAAACAATAAATTTTATGTTATAATAATTCTACTTTATATTTACACTATTTTTTTGGAGGTTATTATGTTTGAAAAAGATTTCATATTAGATTACACTTGTATGGATAAAAGTTTGCATTTAAGTAATTATGGAGCATTAAAAATAATGCAAGAAATAGCCTGCCTGCATTCCTCAGCCAAAAACCTTGGGTTTGAAAATACAAATAAGACAGGGCTTGCATGGATTATTTTAGACTGGAAACTTAAAGTTTTTTCTAGACCTGGTTGGAACTCTAAAGTCCATGTTAAAACATGGCCCTCTGGTTTAGAACTTGCTTTCTGTTGCCGTGATTTTGAAATGATAGATGAAACTGGTAATTTAGTAGCTGTAGCCACATCTAAATGGATTCTTTTTGATTTAAATTCTCAAAAAATTGCAAGAATAGATGATAATGTTAGAACGTCTTTTCAAATTGAAGATAAACATGTATTTGAAGAAGATATTTCAAGATTAAGAGAACCAATAGCTTATGAAAGCTCCTTTGATTACACTATATTAAGAAGAGATATCGACTCAAATATGCATGTTAATAACTTAAACTACCTTTTACTAAGCTTAGAAGTGTTACCTGAAGATATTTATAAAAAAGATGATTTTTCACAAGTTGAAATAATGTATAAAAAACAATGTTTTCTTGGAGCAAGTGTATGTTTACTATGCCACAAAGAAAGTGAAAGCTCATATATCATTGCAATGAAAAGTGCAGATAGAAGTATTTTACATGCATTAATTAGATTAAAGAATTAATATTAGATAAATGCAAAGAAGAACACACACCAAATGCAGATTTCAATCTGCATTTGGTGTGTGTCATTCTTTGCGCCCATTTTGCATCAGCTAATTTTAGTTACAATTACACTCATGTCATCCCTTGCAATGCCTAATCCCATATCAACAGCTTCGCTGATTATTAAGTCTGCAATTTTTTGAGGAGTTTGCGTCTTCATCTTTTTTAGGAATTCCTTAAAGGCTTCCTCTTTATTAATTGCTTCGCGATTTGCATCAAGTATTCCATCAGAGCACATTACAATAATATCACCCTTTTTTATTTCTGAATCGAAAACAACTGAGTCTACATTATTTAATATCCCCGCAGGCAGAGAAATTGCATGAATAATCTCAACATCTTTGCCTCTTTTTATGTATGTTGGGCATGCTCCACTTTTTATTAATTCTAAATTTCCATTGTATAAATCTAAAATTGAAATATCTATTGTTGCAAATGTCTCATTTTTAGTTTTCATATTAATAATATTGTTAATAAGCTCGATAGCCGCCTCTTTTTCAAATCCGGCTCCCATTAGTTTTCTTATCATAAGTATTGCTTCGTTACTACTTTTGCTTGCATCTTCTCCAGATCCCATGCCATCGGAAATTGCAAGAAGAATTTTGCCGTCTTCCATTACAAGTTTTAGTGTGCTATCTCCATTTTGCGTGTTTCCTTGTTTGCTTCTGCTTGTAATACCGACTGTTGCTTTATATTTATCTGCAGATATATAAGTTTGCAATGCTTTGTTTTCTTCTCCACCAATATTTTTCTTTTGCTTTGTCATGACAAAATTTTCGCCAAAAACCTTAAATAATATTTCTTCTATAACTTGGCTTTTTTTAGCTTCCTCTGTAAAGTTGTCATTTTTTTGAATGTATAAATCTACAATAATCTTACCACTACTTTGTTTAGAGATTGCAATATCATAAACACCTATGTTCTTTTGTAATAATAGAATTTGTATTTCTTCTTTTTCTTTTTCAAATGTTTGCTCATTTTTCCTTGAAATTGAACTTGCAACATTTGAAATCACTTTAGAGACACCATCAAGACCTATAGAAATATTCTTTTTGTCATCCTCTATTTTTTTACTCCATACGAAGTTTAACTTGCAAATTTTCATTGCATCATTTGCAATTTTAACAACTTCTATAATATCTTTTTCAACAGTTTTCTTTATGTCGTCATTATCTAAGCCCACTATGTAGCTATTATGCTGTTCAAAAATATCTATAATATCCTGCATAAAAATTTCATTTTTATTTTTTATACAATTGTAAATATCCTCAGCAATTCCGCTACCATTATCCATAATATCTTCATAAAGCATGTTTTGTTCATTTTCTGCCATCTTGTCTCTAATATAATCTATAAATTCCTCTTTTTGTTTTGCAGTTTGCTGTTCAATCTCTTCATCTTCCACCATTGTTGCTGCTGCTTCTTCATAAGTTTTTGAACTTTCAGAAATTGTTTCAGAAACACTGTTTAACTTATATACAGTATCTTCATTTTCTTCTAACATTCGCTCTTTTGATACTGGTAAAAACTTAGTTCTTCCCACCAAGTCTGATATGCTAATTTCAATATTTTTAGGGACTAATAATAACCCAATAGATGCAATTACAATTTCTTTTAAATGAATTATTTCTGCTGTATTTCCATTAGTCACATAAGTAAGCAATACATTTCCCAAAAAGAAGCCAATTACCACTCCAATTTTGCCAAATTTGTTCAATATTCCAGCAATCATGCCGGGATAGTGCATATGCCGCAATTAAAATAGGTTCTCCTCCTCCAATTATTCCTGTTACCACACCTATTGTAACTCCACCTGTTGCACCTACAAGAATTCCATGTTTCCATCCCATGCACATTACTATTAAAATGCATAAAACATTTCTTACAGAAATTCCCCATACTGTAAAGCCAAAGAGTGCTGTAATTGCTATACTTAAAGCTAAACTTGCGCCCATTATTTCTTCTATTGTAAATGCTTTTTTCTCACCATAATCTTTTATAACAGTAATTGAATTCGTAAATATTTTATAAAAAATATAAGTAACGATGATAAACAATATACTCGTTAAAAAATCGTAAACGTAGAACGTCTTAAAAATCATTCCCATGAATTGAACAAGGGATGATGAAACTACTAAATGTACTCCGAGCTTTCTTTTCTCGTTTCGTACCATGTTTTCATATTTAGGCCTATAAATTAAGGAAAAAGTAATAAATACAAGAGTAATTAATAAATACGTAAGTAGTCCTTCTCCACCTTGTCCTAAAAAGCATCCGTACAGCGCAAACAATATAAGTTATACCTATTGTCATTTTATTGCTTATACTTGCTGCTATCATTGCAATTCCAAATGGAGATATGCCTTCACCAAAGCGTATCATTGACACACCAAAACAAACTAGATAATAAATTATATTTCGAATTGAAAATGTTTTAATTAAAAATTCTTTTATTTTACTGAAGTTATTATTTTTCTCTATTTCTTCGTTATCAATTTCATCAAATTCCGGTTCAATATTTTGAAACATTGTTTTTCGCCCACCTTTTTAATTTATTTCCTTATTCTATATTGTAGTACAAGCATATTGCAATTTTTGTCATTTCTAGTAATAAGAAAATAAAAAGTTTTCTACACCTTTTGCCTTTGTTTGTCTTCATTTTTTCTTTTGTAACAAATTGTTTCAAATTGTATTTATTATTTTATTATACTTTGTACGAAAGTGCAATAATTTTGCATAAATTTGAGTAATAAATTTGCTAATTAAAAAACAGGCGTTAGCTTTTGCAATTGCATTGCTAACACCTGTCCCAAAAGGTGGAAAAAACCACCCTTGGGAAACGTCCCCAAGGGTGGCTTTTCGGTAGTATTATTTTACTGTTTTTTCTTCAAAGCAACTTTTTGAATTAATACTATACCAAATATTGCGATAATTGCTACTGTAAATCCTAATGCATAGTAAATTCTAGGTTGTCCTGTTGGGTCTGTAATTGTTGTAGTAGCTTTTCCTGTATCAGGTTCGTCTGCTGTATTAGGTGAGAAGTTACCTGGTATACTGCTTGAATCTGCCCTACCAACAGAGCTTGTTCTTACTACTACCTCAGCATTGTTAACATATCTTAAGTCATCTGTTCCACCAGCTGCCATTACTTTACTAAATGTAATAGTAATTCTATCTGTGCTATCACCATTTTCTCTTAATGCTTTATTTAAGCTTTCTGTTTTTATTGGTGTTTTGTTTTCTTGTGCATCTTTGCTTAAGATTAATTTGTCAACATTATTTATTGTCCAGCCTTCGCTTGTTCCTTCATCATAACCTAGCTTATCTGGGAAGTCGTATACCAATACTGCAGCTGTTGTTGCTAATTGATGTTGATTCTCTCCATATTTGCTATCGCCTTCAAAGTAGTTATACAATGTGTCTTTATCGCCTTTATACTCTACCCAAATTTCGTATTTAGCTTCAAGTTTTGCACCATTTATTAATTCGTCGTCAAGCTCAATACGGAAGTTATTGTTATGTTCAGAATCTAAGTTTGCAACTCCTGATGTAATTCCATTTTCTGTATCTACAAGTGTTACACCTTTGTTAGTAATCTTTATTCCTTTAAGTACTTTGTTTGTAATAAGTTTAGATTCTGGTCTTTTTACCATACCAAAGTTGTATTCGTCATAGTCTTTAGTGTCAATTAATGTTGTTAATCTGTCTGTATCTGCATTCATCCATTGGCTCTTATCACTGTTTGTTTTTAATACTTCAGCTACTGTGTAAGTTTGATTTATTGAAGCATCTATTAGTGCCTTTCTTCTTTCTTTATTATCTGACGCTGAAGAATTGTTTCTACCAATTCCTGTTTTTACAGTTGATTTATAGTTTTGTCCATTATATATGTTATAGTCTACTTCAGTGTCACCATATATAAATCTGATAATGTAGTTACCTGGTATCATATCTGTAAAGATGTATTCACCAGTAGCTAAGTTGCCAACATCTTTTGAATGATCATCTTTATTTAGTTTTCCATCTCTGTCCATATATGCAACTTTGCTGTTTCCAGTTATAGCCTCTTGCCAAATGTATTCATAATCTGTTCCATTAATGTTTACTATTTCAATAAGTTGTACTCTAACTCCGTTTACATTATCTTCTCCAGCACCTTGTTTACCATCACCAACTTTAACTCCATCACCATCTGTTCTGTCTGCTTTGTCTTCCCATGTATGTCCTGCTATTTTCCTTACTAGTTCGTTGTCAATGTATAAGTTTAGTCCTGGTGCTCTATCTGTGTCATCTTCAAATGATTTTACGTAGCTGTCCCATAAGTTAGAAATATCTACATTTCCAGGTTCAGAGTTTATATCAATTAAGCCTTCTGCTGTTCTATATGCAGAAATTTCTGCAATTATAAATCTTTCGCCTAGTTTTATTGATCTGTTATCGTCTTTTTCTGCTTCAAATGTAATATATACATAGGCTTTTTCGTTTGCTTCTAATGTTGAATTTGCTAGGTCACTTGTCTTAGCAACTCTATATCCATTAACATCTGCGCTTTGTGTCCAAGTATTAATACTATCAGAAAGTTTGTATTCTTGTGGGAAGTATATAGTAATTTCACTTGGGCTTACAGGCCTACTTGAATAGTTTTGTACTTCAACTTTGTATGTTATAAATGCTCTTAATTCTTTGTTTTGGTCTTCTACTTTAGCTTTGCCTTCTTCATTGTAATCTTCAATTCTAAAGTTATAGTCAGATTTGAAAATTGCTTTGTTATAAGAAACTGGGTTTCTTAAAGATTCCTCTTTCATGTTAATATCAACTGCAATTTTCTCGTCACGTTCTTCAAAGTTTTGTACAGATTCTTGTCCATTTATTGTTAATTTTACATTGCTTACGTCTGTCATCAATCCTAGGTTAACTTGTGGTCTTTCAAATAAACCTAAGTTAATGTATGTTGTATATGGTGCCATTCCATCAAATACATCTGTTGCAGCAGTTATTTTGCTTGCTTCGTAGAATGCGCTATCTCTTATAATTGTAGAAGTATGTTTAGCTTCATCTCTTGTATAGTTTAATGGAGTTTCTCCACCATTTAATCCTTTAGCTTTACTTCTTACAATTTCATAGAATTTTGCATTTAATGCTTCTCTGTCAGTTGCAGATTCATCTGCTGCTGAGTCAGATTCTGTATAATTTCCACTGCTTAATCTAACTACGTCAACTGGTGCATATTGTTGTCCACCATATTCAAATACTACATAGTATCTATCTCTTGCAGAAACATCCTTAAATAAGTATGTTCCATCTTCACCTGTTGTTTGAACTCTTTGGCCTACATCATCTGTGTAGATTGCACCTGTGTCAGCATTATATAGTCTTACAATAACTCCGCTCATTCTTTGGTCTCTTACAGTTAATTTATTGTCTCTCTCTTCTTGTTTTCCTTCTACTGCATCTAACCAAACTGTTCCTCCAATATCAATATATTGAACGATTACTCTCTCGAAGTCATCATCGTCTTCTTGTCCTTTTACATAATTTCCATCTTGTCCGTTGCCTTCATAATTTGGCATATCAGCTACTGATGGTACGTTTACATTGTTTTCTGTAGAATCTCTGTCTGAAGAAATATCCACAATTTTGTTTAATTTTTCTTCAAATCTTCCGTAATTTGTAATTTCAGCAAGATTTACTAAGTTTACATTTACTGGTGCATCTGCTTTTACTCTACAAACTACTTTTACGTCTGCATAAGAAAGTTCATCTTTATAAGTTACTTGCTTCTCTCCTGTTGTTCTATTTTGTTTAACTGTTGCAAATTTACTTAATGTAGTTTTTGCAAGGGCTGTTGTTGTAAGAACTTGTCTTCCGTCTGGAAGTGTGCTTACACTCCATGTACTATCTCCTGCATATTCTAAGCCTTCTGGCAAATAATCTTTAATCTCTACAGCAACTGCATCTATTTCACCTTCGTTGTATACTCTAATTGTATATTCTACTAGATTGTTTTTGTTTACAATTAGTGCTTCTTTTGTGTGATTGTATTTTGCAGTTGTGCTGCTTCCATTTTTTAAGCCAGATACATCTACGCTTGGAACTCTGTCTGTTACATTTTCATCTTTAATTTTTGTAATGAATTTACGTAAGCTTAAGTCTATATTTCTTTCTGGAATAATTACAGCTTCGTAATCATTGTCATCTTCATCTATTGGTAAGTTATCTTCAGTTGAGTCTCTATCTGTAGGCTCATCTGTTATAAGTTTACCATCTTCATCTATGTACGCATATTTACTAATTTGTGCATTGTTAATTAATTCTTTACCTGTTGGAGCTGTGTCTTTTACTCTACATACAATTTTTACATCTGCGAAATCTAAAGTATCTCTAAATGTTTTTCCACTGTCAGTTACAGTTGAAAATCTAGTTAATTTAGTATTAGCTAAGTAACTTGTTTTTACTACTCCATTAGATTCGCTCCAGCCATATTGTTTGTTTGTTGGGTGATCTGGTAAAAATTCTAGTGTGTCTGGTAAATGATCTTTTATTTCAGCTGCATACGCATCTAAATCTCCCTCATTATATACACGAATTGTGTATTCAACAATACTTCCTCTTTCTACCCATAATGGTGTTTTTGGATGTGTATATGTTGCTGTGGTAGATTTTCCTGTTTTTAAGTCATCAACACTTACTTCTGGTACTCTGCTTGTAATTTCTTCATCATCAATATTAGTAATAAATTTGCGTAAGCTTAAGTCAAATTCAACTGGCTCAGAAAGTTCAATTTCAATAACAACTTCCTCTTCTTCTTTTTTTCCTTCAACTCTTGCTAAGTCTTGAGATTCTCTTTCAATTTCTTGTGGAGGAACATATTCACCACAAGCACGTCCTTCAAATGTACCCTTACTTGTTTCATACATAACAGTTTGACCACAGCCACCTGGTACTCCGTTTAAGCATTTGCTAGTACCACATAAAACTGTTCCTCCGCCTACCATTATTGTATGGGTTTCTCCAACTAATTTCTCTATTGTTCCTGTATAATGTAAAACACTATATTCTATTTTTATATTAGTTGGTCTTCCAATTTTACTTGAATTTTTATTAATTACTACATAAAATGTTTGTCCATCATTTGGAGTCGTTAGCCTATTTGCAAATTTTATAGGATTTTTTCCAGCATCTGCGAAATACCATTCTTCTTCGCTTAAGCTTCTAGAAATTCTTTTATATCCGTTTTTATCTGCAACACTTATTTCAGTTGTTGCCCAATCCTCTGTTAAGCCAAGCACTCTAACTCCCGCATTAATATATGTAAAAGGTCCAATGTAGTAATTCGTTGAATCGCTACTTAGTAAATCTTTTCCTTTACTTTCTATGCTTCTTTTTTCAGCTTCAATGTCTTTAACATTTTTCTCATATTGTTCATACAATACAGCTGCTTCACTTACATTTTCTGGAGCTGAATCATCAGGAACTTGAAGTCCTAATACCCTCCATAAAGCAACCTGCATTGGTTGAAGTCTTAAGTGCATTCCCATTCCAGTATTTAAGCTATCAAATTCTGGTAATGCTATATGGGCTAGTACAAATGCTACTCTATCTCTTCTGTATTGAGTAAAACCTGCAGAATGATATTCTACTTCTTGATCTGTAAGTGCAGTAGTTGGGTCAATACATACAAGAGTCTTTGTAGCTTTTACATCTATTCCGCTTATTTTTTCTGCTCTAACAGATGTACTTCCCATCAAAAATGCTATACCCATAATTGCAAGAATAAATAACACTTTTGAAATTATTTGTTTTTTAGTACTCATTTTATTGCCTCCCTTCTTATACTTTAAGTACCCTTTTATTTATTATATATATTCCTGTTGCTAACATAATTAATACTACTATTGCAAGAGTTACATAAGCAACTTCCTTACCTGTTTGTACTCCTATTAGTACATCTGCAGATGCCATGTCATCTTCCCCTTGCATTCTATTCTTTGGTACCGAGTCTCCGTCTGGCAAGTTTTTGCTATTTTCCACTTGAGAAAGTTCTGCGACATTGTGTACTAAGCCCGTATTAGAATTTGACATTTTCTTTCTCAATACTAAAGTAATTTCTTTTGTTTCTCCTGGGTTTATAGTTAAATTCTTAAGCTCTCTATTATATAAGTTACCATCTGAATCTTGAACCCAACTGCTGTTAAGTTCTGTGCTAAATTGCATATCATTTGGGATATAGTCTACTATTTCTTTAACTGTTCCACCAATTTCGCCTTCATTTGTTACTTTTATTTTGTATTCAATAAGTACAACTGCACCATTTATGTATTTAGCATTTATATCAAGTTTTGCAAAGCTATCATTGTAATTATATGTCTTTGTGCCATTGCTTGATTGTACAATAATTCTACTTATTTCCTTCTTCAAGCTCATGTCAAACTCTAATATTTTTATTAGTCCAATATTCATATACTGTACATTTTTATCTGTAATTGTAATAATATCTGTATATGCTTCATTTGATTGTTTGCTTGAAATTGCGCTTGAGTTAATCTCTGGGGTCCTATTCTTTTGATATGCAACTACTCTGTAGTTTTTGCTATCATATTCAAATACAACTTGATAATTTCCTGCATATACATCTGAAAACTGATATCTTCCAGATGAATCTGTTGTAGTTTCTTGAACTGTAGATTTATCTGATGTTCTAATTAATCTAACTTTTATATTAGATAGCATTTTTTCTTGTATTTCTTTAATTCCGTTTTCGTTTTCATCTAACCACGCCATACCAGAAATAGAATGTGGTATAGTTTTGTCTACACTATCAGGTATTTCTCCGTTTGGGTTTTTGTTTGGTGGTGTATTGCCACCATCATTATTTCCCCCATCAGGTATATTGTCTGGGTCAATATATGTATGGTGATCCATTTCAGTTGGTCCATCATTAAAGTGTGGTACTATATCTACATTATAAGGAATATTTGTTTTTTCCAGATTAACTTCCCACGATACTTCTTTTCCATTCACATCTGCCAAAACAACTATTTTCTTTGTTTCGTTAACATTAGTAACTCTTGTGCTAACATTAAGCAAATATGTTTTTCCAGCATTAATCTTTCTTCCTGAAATTTCGATATTATTTCCTGTTCCATTGGCAGTAATTAGATTGTTGTTTTCTCCATAAGCATATTCTGTAACTGATAATTCTTCCGGTATGCTCATTCTAATTGTTAAATCTTCATTTTCAATACCCATATTCTGTGTTGATAAAATAAAGTTTATTTCGTCACCTAGTTTATTTGTTTCATTTAAGTTCTCACTTCTAGCAACTGTTTCTAGTTTTTGCTTTGAAATTCTAGTCTCTAAATCTCCAGTAGTAACAATTTCGCCTACGCCATTTAGCGTAATTTGTGCACTATTATTAATTACTCTTTCTGCTTCATTTGTATTTATTTCTTCAGCTTTTACTTGAACTTTTAGTAGCTGTGCTACATCTAGATTACCTGTTTGCCAAATAAGCTCTCTGGTTTGTTCATTATATGATACAGTTCCGTCCTTTGTTTCATTTGAATTGTATATTGTGTGTTCTGCTTTTATAAATGTGTATCCAAGTGGAACAACATTTTTTATTGTTGCATTTTCCACTGAATCAGAATTTGGCAATCTCCATGCGTCTATGTAATAATAAAGTGTATTTCCTTCTCTAACAATTGCGTCATTTTCATCAACATAAATACGTACAAATACATTTGCAAGACGACCTAATTGTTGTTTAAGTCTTCTAACTTCTAGCTCTTCAACTTCTTCTGCTACTATATTATTTCCCGAGCCTACATTTGCTACTAATTCTCGAGGCTCTATTTCTTGTTCATTGTTAACTTGCATATTATTTGCTTGAAGTTGCTCTTTTTCTTCTACATTTTCTGTTGTTATTAAAGCTTCCACATTTTCTTCAACTTCAAAGAATTCAGTTTTTTCTTCACTTTGTGGAATAACATCTTCTGTAATAATTTCTTCTTGTACAAAGTATGATGTTAATTTAGTTTCTGCTTTAGCTCCATCTAGTTCTAAACTTATACTGCCTTCGTTTTCTTCTTGTTTGCAATTAACTTTTATATCAATTAATATTGCTGTTCCGCCTTCTACAGTATTAAACTTTGTTTGTTTACCAATAAGTGGTACTACTATGTTATTTCCATTTTCAACTATAACTTCACCTAATGATAATTCATTATCAAACAATATGTTAGAATTTTCTATTTCAACGCTTTCTATAAATTCTGGTAATGTAATTCTTAGCGTTGGATTTTCATATAGCTTAGAGTTTATACTGTCATTTCCGAGTAAAACTTTTAATTCAATATTTTCTCTTGCTTTATCCACCACATCTATACTACTTGAAATGCTTACAAGTTTCTCTTCTTCAAATAATTCAGTATTTTTACTAATTCTTGAATCTCCAAATGCAGTAGTGTTTTCTAGCTTCTTAAATTCTGTCATTTCTTCTTTAGAAAATTCGCTTACTTTTCCTATTGCTTTTATATGTTCAATTGCAAGTAAACCCTCTTTAATTGGTTTGCTTGTTTCAATTATAATGTTTTTTTCATTTTCATAATTAACAACATATATTCCATTTTCATCTTCAAAAGATGAATCAATTTTTACAATTTCACCTTCTTCGTTTGATATAGAAATATATCCGTCTTCTCCTAAAATTTCAATAAAATTATCTTTAGAAATTCTAGTAGATTTATAATAGGTAGCATTTTCTATACTACTCTTGTTTTCAATTTCATTAATAAAACTTTCTTCCGAAACTATCTTTACGCTATCTGCTCTATCAGCATTCAAAACTTCTAATATCTGTTTTACAGTATATTCAGTTTCGTAATTATTATCTTCACTTAAATAATTTGCATAAATTTTAGCTTTATTAACACTTTCTTGAGCAATTATATCTCCGCCAATAATGTCTCCTTTTGTTTCGTTAAGAGTAATTGGGTCTTGAATTGTTTCTTCTGTAATTGCTCCATCATAATTTTCTACTATAACACTGTAATTGTTAGAAACATTTACTTCTTCCAATTTTTCTTCTGTAATATATTCATAAATAATAAGATATTCATCTTTGCCACTTGTGCTCATATTAACAAAGCCATCTTTTTCCTGATTGCTTGTTATAATTTCGAGTTTATTTGTTTCTTTATTGTAATTTGCATTACATTCTGTTTCAACATCTTTTTTGCCATTTGTCATTTCTGTATTAAGTGCTATTACTTTTACATCTTCTGGCACCTTGTTTGCAATTATATTTGTATCTATGCTAATTTTTGTTTCTTTTACTGGTAATTTACCAGCTTCTTTCTCTATGCTAATTTTCTCTCCAACTAGAGTTATATTTTTTTCTTCCTCTTCATAAGATTTATATAGAACTACTTCGCTTTCTGCTTTAACTTTTGGTTCACTTTTCCATGTTAAGTTTAGTTCTACTTCCTTATATATAGAGTTTTCTTTTCCTTCTTCGTCAACATATATTCCGTCCAAAACTATCTTACTGTTTTTATCAATATTAGAAAGTTCAAATTTTTCTTCAACATTTTTTATAGTTATAGGAATATCTAAATATATATCCGTACCAAACATAATTTGTTTCAATTCAAAGCCATCTTCCTGTACTCTTCCTATAACTCCTTCTTCGTTAATGTCATTGCTTATTAAATAATTTGCATCTTTAACTCTAATGCTTGCATTCCTTAAGTATCCAGCATCTTTTACGTTTAGGTGTATATTTAATTTCATTTCTTGGTCAACATTACAAATAGACGAACGGCTTTTTACTCCTTCGTCTTGAAAATATGCATTAAATTCAACATTCTTGTGATTTGTAATTTCATCTTTGTCTTCTGCTTCAGCACTTGCATAGCTTACTATACTATTACCTATAATTGAAAAGTCACTTGATAAAAGTAAAAGTATAAGCAAACTCGCTAAAACCTTCTCTTTCAGTTTACTAATTCTGTTATGCATGTTAACCTCCATCTTGCTCCTCTAAAAATAAGGAACATTGGGCAGATACTAAATCTACCTCGACCTATTTTTATTATACACCGTTTATGTAAAGTTTTCAACATTTTTGTAAAAATTTGTAGTATTTATGGGGCAAATCGGACATTATTATATTCGCCATTTGCCCCAAGGAAAGCTTGTTTTTGTATTTAGGCTCTTTCAAGTGATTACCACTCATATAATCCTATAGTACTGAAAACAAGACTTTCCCACGAGCTATGATATACATACGTGCTCTATTGTGTTATTTAAGTAACACAATTCTTTTGTGCGCTTATTTTTTCTTTAGTACAACTACTTTAACAAGTACAATGCCCAGTGCTAAAACAATAGCAACTGCCAAATATACTTCATAATATGTTCTCGGTCTACCTGTCGGATCTGTTATTGTAATAGATGTGTAATCAGAGTCTGGTTCATCTACTTCTGGGGTATTCGGGTTATAATTTCCTGGTATGCTTGTTTCATCTATTCTACCTACACTATTAGTTCTACTTACAATTTCAACTTGGTTTGTATATTTTAAGTCATCTGCAGATCCAGCTGCCATTATTTTGCTAAATGAAATCTCAATTTCTTGAGTTTCTCCAGGTTTTAATTGATTTCCTGGGTTTGATGTTCTTATTACTGTCCATCCATTTAGGTTTGATTTTATTAATCCTTTGTCAACTCCATCAGCTGTCCAGCCTTCACTTTTATCAAAGCCTAATTTACTTGGATAATCGAAAGATACTTGAGCAGAAGATGTAATAGGCTCTGTTGAGTTTCCTGCTCCAAAATAGTTATATAATGTATCTTTGTCACTGTTATTCTTTACTCTAATTATATATGTTGCCTCTAACGCTGCTCCATTAATTAACTCGTCATCTAGTTCTATATTCCATGTGCTATCAGCTGTTTTTCTAACTCCAGTATTTATACCGTTTTCGGTATCTACCAAAGTAATACCTTTGTTAGTAATCTTAACACCCTTTATTACCTTCGATACCTCTAATCTAGACTTTGGTCTTTCTAGTAATCCAAAGTTAAAGTTACTTGCCATTAAGTCGTCTATACCTATTCCAAAAGGATTTGTATCTGCATTCATCCACTGTGCTTTGTCTTCATTTGTTTTAATTATGTTTGTTGTTTCATAGTTTTGACTTATTGATGAATCCATTAGTTCTCTTCTTCTTGCAACATTATCTGTAGCAGCAGATCTTCCATCACCGATTCCTGTCAATCTAGTAGATTTATAATTTTGTCCATTGTATAGTGCGTAATCTACTTCGGTATCGCCGTATATAAACCTTATAACATAATCTCCTGGAATATGTTCATTAAATCCATATAATCCAAGGATATCTCCTGCACCTAAGTTAATAGTTTTTGCTGCTCTTCCCGAATGTAATGTTCCGCTTCTATCCATATAGTCTATAGACGTTTTTCCAGTTTCTGTTTCTTGCCAAATGTAATCGTAAATAGTGCCACCAATGTCAACTTTCTCAATCAATTGTACTCTTACACCATTTATGTTATTTTCTCCTGGCTCTTGCACTCCGTTACCGACATTTACGTCGTATTCTTTTTCGGTTGCGCTATCCACCCAGGTATGGCCTAATAGTGTTCTTACGTCACTATTTAATTCAATTTTTACTCCACGTGCTCTATCACTATCAACTTCAAATGAATTTCTATAGCTATCCCAAAGATTACTAATATCTAGGTTGCCTGGTTCACACATAATATCTATTAAACCTTCATCTGTTGTATATCCTGTTATTTCAGCAATAATATATTTTATATTATCAATTAACAGTCTTCTCTTTTGTGATATTTCAGTTGCACTTTCATCTGTTTTCTTAATTTCAAATGTTACATATGCATTAGCTTCTCCGTTTGCCTCTAATGTAATATCTTTTAATGCAGTTGTTTTTATTGCTTTATATCCCATATTGTTTGTTGGAGCTGTAGTTTCTTCCCAAGCACTTGTATTTGTTCCATTATTAAGTATAGAATTTACGTCTGGAACAAACTCGTAATCTGGATGATAGTATAATGTAATTTCGCTTGCTTGGGTGTTAACTGTAGAATAGTTCTTTACATTTATTTTATATGTAATAAACAGCCTTAGCTCTCTTTCTTTATCTGGTTTTGGTAAAAGTATACCTGCCGCATCTGTTTGGTTGTAGTCGTCTATTCTAAAGTTATAGTCTGTTTCTAATATTTTGGGATGATATACTGTGTCATTGCTAAGTTCTCTAATTTTGTCAGGTATTGCATCAGATACGTCTACTATTTCCCCTCTACGCTCAAACTCAGGATAATCGTATTTTTGAACTTTATTGTTTATTTTTAGTGATACACTATCCATATCTGCAACTAAACCTAGGTTTGCTTGCTCCCTTTCATATAGTCCTTGATTAATGTAGTCTATATAAATTGCGTTACCTGGGAATAATTGTGTTCTAGATACTATTTTACTTGCATTGTAAAATTCTTCTGTTGTTTTGTTTACTTTTGACATATTAGAAGTACTTCTATCATAAGTTAATGCTACAGTATTACCTTCACTCTTGTTTCTTCCATTTGTGTGTCCATTAACTATCTCGTGGAACCTGTCGTTTACGTCATTTCTATCTTCTTCTGTTTCTTTTCCTGCCGAGTCGGTATTTTTATAGTTTCCACTATCTAATTCAACAACTTCTACTGGCATATATTCTTGTCCACTATATTCGAATGTTGTATTATACCATCCAGTTATTATTACATCTTCAAAAATATAATTTCCATTTTCATCGGTTGTGGTTGTTTTAATTAATTTGCCTTCTTCATTTTTAGTGTTAGAGAATTTATATCCTCCAGTTGTTATATCTCTATTTGCAATCAATGTAACTGGTACATTTGCCATTCCTTCGTCACCATTGCCCAATTTGTTGTCTCTTTCTTCTTGCTTTCCTGTTGGGTTGTCAAGCCATACTTTACCTTTTACATCTACCAAAACTATATTTGTTACAATAAATCCACTCTTGTGATTTCCTGTTATTTCTGATACATATTTGTATATTGGCTCTTCAGAAATTGTATATGTTATTTCTCTTCCTTGTTTGTCATACTTTGGAAGTTCTGTAATAGTTAAGCCTCCCCAACTGCTTGCAGTAGAACTACCACTAAATGTTACTCTTTTTGAAATTACTATATTTCCAGCAACAGAACCAGAAACAATTATGTTTATGCTTCCAGGTCTTCTTCCAAATCTATTTCCTTCATCAATCCACGTTTTGTTTACAGTTATTGGTTTTACTTCTACCATTGTATTTGTAATTGTAATTCCGCCATCTTTAATTCGTCCAAAAGAATCAGCATCAATAGTTAAAGACATATTATATCCTATCAATTTATATGGATTATTTGCAACTTCTTCTACTGTGTATTTTATTACATAGCCTTCACTATCATATTTTTCCAGTTCTGTAAATGTATATGAATAATTATTGCCTGCATTTAGTGTTGCTTCTTTTACTTTTGTTCCATTTGCTTTTAATATAGCCGTTATACTATCTGGTCTTGTAATATTTTCATAGCCATGTTCGTTTGACCAGTCTTTTTTTACGCTAATATCTGTTTTTGCAGATTTGAAATTGTTTACAATAAATCTTCCACTACTTAGCTCTACGCTTCCTTTTGCTTTTGTATTTCCATCTCTTAAAACATAGTCTCTTGCAGATGTGTCTTGCCAGCTGCCATTTACTCTAATTCTTTCACTTGTTATTTTGTATGTTATAAGGTTTCCATTTTTATCTCTTTCTGGTAATCCTTCAAATCCTCCTGTTACAGAGCCATCAGCCCCAACTTCTAGCGTTATGTTTTCAGTAAATGAACCTACACTCGATGATCCTGTTACTGCTAGTTCTATTGCATCAGGTCTTTCCTTTGTTTCGTTTTCTCCATCTGTCCATGTCTTTGTAACTGGTATATTGATTGTTTTTAATGTGTTCGTTATTGTTAGCCCCGAAGCACTTGAAGTATAAGCAGCATGGTTTGTCTCATTTACGGTATATACTATTTCTTTACCATCTTTATCGTATTTTGGAAGGTTTGTAAACGTATATGTCCAGTTTTCTGCACTTAGCATTCCTTCCTTTATTATTGAAGGATAATTACTTGTTAATGTAACATTAATACTGCTTGGTCTTGTTATTGCTTTATATTTTTCGTCTCCACTCCAATTTTTTCTTACAGGTATTGATGTTGTTATTAATGTGTTAGTTATTGTAAATTCTCTGTCTGTACCTGATGTCCTTGTATTATATCCGCTAATGCTATATTCTTCAGCCTGATATTCAATTGTTATTCCATAAATTTCAAATGGCATATTCTTAAACACTGCCTGTCCCGATGAATCTGCGCTACTAATACTTTTACTATTTCTACTACCTATTTTTCTTTCCAATTCAGCAATCTCGTATTCTATTTCGATTTTTTCTTCATCGAAGGCACTTCTCATAGCTATAGCAGTTTCTTTAAGTTCTCCATATTCACGAGCTAATTGATTTGCTCTTTCCAGCAAAGCATCAACTTCAGGCTTTAGTTTTTTGTATTCATCAGAATTTATATCGTAGCTATTTAGTATATTTCTCTTTTCTTCCCACTCATTATGAACTACTGTCCTTTCACTGCTTTTATTAGCCCTAGCAGTTTCAGCTTCTATT
>JAEEGL014158691.1_pt1 | contig 18680 bp, 11 predicted proteins | sample 9134231 | NCBI WGS metagenome assembly JAEEGL01 (sample SAMN16246548, study PRJNA631951) | gut metagenome | biome: gut microbiome; feature: rumen; material: fiber-attached | host: Bos | place: Iran: Karaj | collected 2018-10 | reverse complement strand
TAATAAATTTAGGACAATTAATTTGTTTTATATATAAAAAATTTCCAACTTTTAAAATTAAAAATGAAAGTGATTTAATTAATCATATTAATGAATCAAATGGAATTGATGTAATGAAAGATTTCCAAAATTATTGTAAAGATCATAATTTAAATCCTAATGAAAAATCTAAAGTTTTAATATGGAAAGAAATGAGAAAAAAATATATAATTCCACCTGAATTATTATTTATAAAAACAATTTTTTGTTATGCTTTGACAATTGACTTTGATTTAGATTTTGACAATAATATTTTAAATCAAGAAGAGCTTACTCTCTTTACAATAATATTATTTAATATACAATATATTTTTACTTCTTTTCAAAATATATGTCTGAATTTTACTAATCATAAATGTGTTAAAAGTTTTATTGAATTTTCAGAAAATGAATTAATTCAAGAAATAACTAAAAATCAATGGAATATGACTTCAATTACAAAAATAAATAATAGTCAAATTAAAAGAAAATGGAGTTTTAATAATGAATTTATTAAAGATAACCCAAATAATAATAATCAAACAAGTAATATTATTTCTGCTTTGAACTTTTCTTTTATAGATAATAAAGAATTGTTAAATGAGAAAATAATAAGTAATAAAGTTAATATTGAGGAATTAATTAAAAAAAATTGTACTATATTACAATTAATTCTTATTATTTCTTATACTTTTTCAAGATTAAATATTGATAATTTAGTCAAAATAAATAAATTAAAACTTATATTTATTGATAGTTTATTTCAAGAGATTTTAAAAATGCTTTCAACTTTATATTCTTTAAATCAAGATTATTCTACTTTTCATTTTATTGATCAAATTAAATTTTTAAATTCAATTTATGAATTAAAACTTGAATTTAATAGTTTAGATATTATATCCTTTGAGAAAATTATTAATTTCATTTATTTAAATAAAAATTTAAAAGATTTAAAAATTTCTTTTTTTACAGAAGAAATGATTTATTATCCAGGAGCTATTTATAAATTATATAATAATTTAAGAAATAAAAATAATTTAAAACTAAAAGATAATTCAATTAACGAAGAAATTCAAAATTTATGTATTCAAGATTTAGAAAATGATTATAGTGAAAAACTAAGTCTTTTTTTTACTTTATTAAAGGAAAAAGTAAATATAGAATATTTATCAATTTTCTTAGATGTTCCTTCATTTATTATTTCAAGTGACCCATATTATTTTATTTTAATGAAATTTATATTAAATATATTTCTATTAATTGATAATACAAATTATAAATTAAAATATCTAAAAATTTTAGCTCCTAAAATCAAATTTAATAGTTTTTCTTTTCCTGGAATTGATGAATTATTCAGTGAAATTAATTTAGAAAAAAATAATTATTGTTTAAAAGAAATTTATCTTCAATTTCAGTTTAATTCAATTGAAAATTTATCAAATTTAATTTCTTCTCGTTTATTAAAGATTTCAATTGGTGATTTAGATTTAATAACTTTTGAAAATATTGTAAATCATTTAAGTAAAATAAGTTTTTCTCAAATTTCTCAATTAGCAAGTATAAATATTAGTCTTTTAAATAGCATTACAAATTTTTCAGATGTTAAAAAACAATTAAGAAAATTATTTTTTATTCATTATTGTTTTTTAGATGAAATTTTTTTATATAATCATATAATATTTGATAAAAAAGAAGTAAATGAACTATTAGAAATTTTAAATAAAAATTGGATTCGAAACATTGGTTTTTCTATTCATAAATCTTTAAATGAAGAAAATAATAGTATTACTAATGAATTATTTTCAAAATTAATATATTTTCAAGAACAAAAACCAAGAAAACATATTATACTTTATAAACTATTTAAAGGTAATAGAAAAATATTAAAAAATATATATTCTTTATTATATAAAACGGATAAAGTAAATATTTCAATCCAATGTTAAAAAAATTAAAATATATAATTAGTACAATAAATAATTAAATATATAAAAATATTTATTTTTGAGAATATTTTTTTATCAATTCCTTAATTTGTACTAATATTCAATATTATACAAATTTTCTTTTAATTTCACAAAAATCATTCTTATTTAATAATTATTAATAAAATAAACACAAAATATTGTCTCTATTACTTTTTTATTTTTTCATTTATTATTTATTCCATCTTTTTTATTTTTAATATTATTTTTTTTAAAAGGAATTTTAGAATCATTTGAAGAATGACTTTTTCTATTAATATTTTTTTTTTTAATTTCTTTACAACTATTATAATTATGATTAAAATTAATATTATCAACATTATTATTATTAGCATTAATAAAATCACTTGAAAAATCTAATTGTTCTAAAGCCATTCCATCAACAAATTCACTTGATGTTATAGTTTGTTTAACTTCTTTCATATAATCTAACATCATATTTATATTAATATTATTATGAGTAATATTATTATCAACATTTACAAAAGTAGAATTACCATCAATTTTTTTTATTTTTTCACATTCTTCAGATAATTCTATATTTTCTTTATTTAATCTTAAATTTTCTATATTTAATTGCTCATTTTCTTCATCCATTAATTTGATTTGTAAATTTTTATCTATTAAATATTTATATAAATATTCAATAACATCAGTTAATTTCTGAGTTTTTTTATTTTTACAATAATTAACATATTCTTCTTGACTCATATTACAATGTTTTAATGTATCAAACCATTCTGAAGTTAAATCAAATTCTTTTTCATTTAATTCTTTAGTAGATTTTTTTATTCCTTCTAATCTTTCTATTTCATCATATAAAGATTTTTTCTTTTTACTCATTTCTGAAATATTATTTTTATTATCTAAAGTATTTGAAAATGAACTTCTATTATTTTTTGAACTTGATAATTCTTTATTTAAACTTAATTGAGATATTATATCTGCATTATTTTTCTGTTGTTTAAATTCTGATATTTCTTTTTGACAATTATATAATTCTAAAGAAATTTTTTGGAGTTCTGAATTTTTTTTTGATAATGTTTCTTTTAAAGTTTTTATTTGATTTGATAAATTTAAATTTACTTCTTTATAAATTTGAAGTGTATCATTTATATTATTTATTGCTATATTTGGTTCTGTTATATAAATTTCATGAATAAATTTTTTTTCTTTAATTTCTTCTTTTTCTTTATTTTCCTTATTTTCTTCATTTTCTAACTTTTCTTCTTTTTCTTCGATTAATTTGTTTTCTAATTGTTTATTTAAATCTTTAATAATATTTTCTTTTTCTGTTAGTATGTTTTCAAAAATAAAAATTTTCCCTTTTGCAACTTCAAGTTGATTTTTATATATATTTGTTTGACTACTTGTAACGAGTAATCTTTTATTTTCATTTGATAATTTATCTATTTGCTCATATAATAATTTATTTTCTTCTTGAATCTTTGATAATACTTCTTTAAATTTTTTTTGAAATGGAGTGTTTTTAAAAAAATTTTTTATTATTTGTTTATTTATTTCTAGATTTTGTAATAAATCATTATTTTCTTGTTGAAGTAATTTATATTTTATTTCTAAAGTATTTAATGATTCAACATAATGATTAACTATATTGATTTTATTATTAATAGTATCAATTTTTTCATTTTTTTTCAACATTTTTTTTTTCTTTAGATTATTAAATTAAATAGATTTAATTATTAAAAGGTAATTTTTTATTTTCAATTTATAATTTTAACAAATTATTCATATATAATTCAATTTATTTTTGAATAAATAATTTCTAAAAAGAATAATAAACCATTATTTATCAATTTACAAATTACGCATTTATAAATCCTTTTTTAGTTAACCATTTATTTTTATTGTCCACTCTAAATTTAAAATTTAAAGGGCTTTCACTTGGAGTCATTTGAACATAATTACCAATATAATTTGGTTTCATAGAATATTTTCCAACAGAAACAAAAAAACCTTTTTTATTTAAAAATTTTTTTTTATTTTCTCTTTCTTCATATTTCCTTTTTTCATCTTCTGTAATATAAGGAGAAGAGTTTCTAACAAATTTTTGATGAGAATAAAAATTATTTATAATTTTTGAACTTTCTGAACTTATAAAAGGATCATGTTCTCCAAAAGAAAAATTTTTTGGAAAATTTCTGAGTGTTAAAGGTTGTTGTGATGAAAAATCATAAGATAAAGTAAAATTTCTATTTCTTTTTTTTTTTCTTTCTGAAGTTAATATATTTTGCTCTACTGAAAAATTCTTATTATGATTTATTTTTGTGAAATCTAATTTTTTTGAATTTTTATTATTTTGTTTTATTGAATTATAATAATTAATAAATTCATTTTTATTTTCATTTGAATTAAATGTTATTTTTACTTTATTATTGTCATTTGATAAAATTTTTGCTTGATTTGATTTTTTTAAATTATTAAAATTAGAAATTAACTTTTTAACTTCATTTAAATTTGAATTTGAAAGTAAAAGAGTATATTGATAATTTGAAGAAATTAAATTTTCATTATTTGAATTTTTCTTTAATTTATTATTTCCATTTATTAATTCTTTTCCAACTGAAGATAAAATTGTTTTTTTATTTATTGTAAAAACTGAATTATTTTTATTTCCTATTAAAGAAATAAGAGACCTATTATCATTTATTTTTAAAGGTTTATTTTGAAATAAAATTTCATAAAATTTAGAATTTAAATTAAAAGATTCAAATAATGCTTCAATAACTTGTGAGATTGAACCTGATTTATCTATTGTAATAGAATAAGGAATACTATTAAAAATAACGACTATATCAATATCTTTATTCATTTTTTATTAATTTGTTTTTTTCCTAATAATTATTAATTTGATATATTTATTTATATTTTAAAAATATATTAAAATAAATTTAAAATATAATTGTTAATTAAAAAATGGAAAATAATATACTTTTAATTAAATTAGAAAAACCTTATTATTATCCAGATGAAATAATAAAAGGAAATGTATATGTGAATATAGAAGAAGAAATGAAACCAGGAATTGAATTAAGAATAAAAGGGAAACAAATATTAAAAGTCAATCTAGATTCATTTAAAAATAAATCATTTGAAGAAGAAAAAGAAGAGAATGAAAAGAATAATAATTCTAAAACTGATGTTTTTGAAGATGGGGAGAAAGGAAATAATAATTTAAGTTATGATTCAGAAAATAAAGAAAAAGATTTTGAAAATTATAAATATAATGATGATATAAAATTATTTGATTCAAAGAGTTTTCTTTCAAATGATAATTTAAATATAGGCCAATATATTTTTCCATTTTTATTTAAATTAAATAATAATATTCCAGGAACTTGTTTATTATATGAAAAAAATTTATTTGGTGAAATTTATTATTCAATAAGAGTAAAAATTGAAAATAAAAATGGAAAGATTTTTAAAGAAAAAATACCTTTAATAATTAGACAAAATGAAAATGATTTTAAATATCAATTAGAATCAAATATTTCAAAAAACTTTAATTCATCTTGTTGTTGCAATTCAGGGAAAGTAAAAATAAATTGTAAATTATCAAAAAAATATTTTTCTTTTGGTGATCAAGTAAATTTAAATTTTTTTTTAGATAATAAAAAAGGAAAGATGGAAGGAGGACCAACAATAGCAATTTTATATAAAAAAATTATATTACATCCAAATAAAAATGATATGCTTGAAATACCAATTGAAATTGAAAAAATTGAAAATAATGATAGAATTAAAATTAAAGGAGAATATTCTAATACTTTTAATTTTAATTATCAAGGAAATTTAATTCAAAGTGATGAAGTCTTAAAAATGAGTAAAAACTATAAATTAATTAATAATATTAATTTATTAAAATATTTATGTTGTAGTTGCTTAAATAATTCTTTTTCCTGTGAATATGAATTTTTTGTTAATACTAATTTTATTAGTTGGACTTTAGATGATATTGGAATTTTTATTTCTACTATTTTTTATCCTCCTGACAATATTTCTGATTTTTTAAAAGAAAAAATTTTATTTAATTTTAAGGGAAAAACAATGAATATTACTAAAATTAATTATTCTGAATTAGTTGATTTTATTGATGATGATGAAATTAGTTTTGGGAAAAATTTTGTTGAAAATAATCAGATGAATATTAATTCTTCTTTTATGGATAAATCTTCTAGAAAATTAAATGATAAATCTGAAAGGGAGAAAGATGAAAGTACTATAAAAGAGATTAATAGCTTAAAAAATAATATATTTATTTCTGAACAAACTAGAAAATCAAAATATTCTCTCACTAGTAATAATGTAACTATTAAAAAAGATTTCAATCAAGATTGGATTGATGATGAAATTGAAAGTAAAACTTTAGGTGAAGAAAGTTTAAAATGATTTTTTTTCTCATAAAAATATAAAATTAGGGTAATTTTATATATAGATTTATAATATTATTCAAAAATATTTAAAATAAATAAAATATAAGTTTTTGTTTTTTCAAATAACCTAAATCAAAATATTCAAATATACAATTTGCAAACTTTTTATTATTTTCAGTTTAATTTTAAGATTATTATTCATCAAAAATTTTCTATTCTATTTTTTCTTTTTGGTTTTTTAAGTTTTTCTTGAATTAATCTTTGTTGAAATATAATTATTTGTACCAATAAATTGTTTTCATTTTTATAGGGAGTTTATTAATTGTCAAAACAAACAAAAAAGATATATTGATAAAGGAAAAAGAATAAAATTAAAATATAAAGAATAATTCACTTATTATTTTGAAATAACAATAATTTTTAATCATTTATAATTAAATATTTATTTAAACATAAATTATTATATTATATTTTCGTCTAAAGGATTAACTGCTTGATAATTAATTGAATTTGAATCAGTTTTTCTATTAAATGAAATTATGATCAATAATACTATAAAAAAAGATAATATAATTAACACAAGAAATATTATTAATGTAATTAAGTTATTTTTTTTTATATCAACTCCTATTGTAATATCACCTAATTTTTTAATATTACAAAATTTATTATCTATAATATCATATTTCTTAAATTCTAATTTATTTGAAATATAATTATATGAATAACATTTTACATAATCTTTATTTGAAGTCTTAATATTTAAAACTAATTTTTCTTTTAATTCTTTTTCATATTTTATTATATTATAATCCTTATCAAATAATAAAATTCTTAATACATTTAAAGAAATTTTATTTGTGTCATATTTAAAATTTGGATAAGATTCATTTTTAAAAAATAATATTATAATATTTTCAGCTTGAGTTTCTTTAAATAAATTGTCTTTATTAAAAGACAATTCATATTTAACATCATTTGATTCAAAAATATAATTTTCATTTACATTATTTTTTTTAATTATACTTATATAATAATTATCATGATTAAAATCATCATCTAAATCATTTTTATATTTTAAATAATTAGTTAGAACCTTTTCAAAAATATTATTAATATAATCCATTTTTTCATTTTTTAAAATAAAATCATAATCTTCCCTAATTGATATATAAGTAAAATTCTTTGCAACACCAAATTTAATAATATCAAATAAATTCCCAAAAATACCTAATGAAAATAATATATTATTATAATCAATGTATTTTTCTGTACTATTCAATACAAAAATAATTTTTTCAAAATATTCCTCTTTTATAACATCTGGGTTATTAGTAATTTCAAATCCCATTTCCACATTTATATTACTTAAATTCAGGAAATCCATTAATTTAGAAAATTTATTACTTTTTAAATCAAAACATTTATCATAACTAGGATAATTAGAACAATTAACTAAAGATAAAAATCTTGCTATATTTTTTATATCAATTTCACTTTTTTCCATTTCTGACAATAAATATGCTTCTTTATCTGTTAAATTTAATTGTTGAAATAATTGTATTTTTTCATCATTAATTATTTGAAGTGTATGTCTTATTGAATGAATATTTTTATATTTATCTTCTGATTTATCTTTCTCTGGTAAATTTATTGTTTTATTTGTATGAAGAAATGTATTAATATAAAAAGGTCCACCTCTAATTTTTTCATTCCATTTATCAAAACATAATGCATTTAATTTATACATTTGATTATCATATTCTTGAAAATCAAAATTTAAAGATATATTTAACTTTGTTTTATTATATATTAATTTTTCATTATCTTTGCTTAAATCAAATAAATCAAATATACTTGTTATATCATTATTTGTAATTCCAAAATAACATTTAATATCAAAATTTCCCTTATTTTCAGTTTGAATCTCAATATTTTTGGAATTTATTTTATTTAATTTGAAAAATATAAGTGTTTCATTTATATCATAATTAATTTTAGGGTTTATCTTTCTTGCAGATTTAATACGCATATTTTCAAGTTGTAAATATTTTAAAATATTTTCAGTAGAATTTACTTTATTATAAAAATCATCAAACATTTCTTCAATTTCATCAGTTTTACTAAAACTAGAATTACATAATGGATTTATATAGGTACAAATTTCAACTACTTTATTATTATAATCTAAGAATTCATATCGATGTATATTTTCACAACTTAAACATCCATTTTTTTCATAATCATAATTTCCTTCAAATAAATCATTTTTAATCATATTATCACATAAATTAACAGATAACTCTGTGAATTTTTGAATATTAGTCCATTCTTCAAATTCTATAGAAAAACATTGAAGATATTTTAAATAGGTTGAATTAATTTTATATTCTCCTAAATCAATAATAAATGATGAAAAAGATTTTCCATTTCCCATATTATCAACATAACAGGAGATAGCATATTCTTCATCTTTCAAAAAATTAGTAAATGATAAATTAAAAGGAGTATTATTTCTACAATATTCATAAAAAGTTTTTCTTTCTGAAGATTTATATGATTTAGCAGAGCATAAAATATAAAATAAGTCTAAATCTGTTCTTTCAACTTTAATTATATTATTCTCTCTTTTAATTTTTGATTTCAATTCTCTTATATCTTTAACATTTTCATCTATATCAATATAATTGAATGTTGAATTTTTTAAATTAAAACAATTTTCCAATGAATTATCCTTAAAAATAATATTATAAGAATGTTTTTTTAATGTTTTGTTATAATTCCAATTATAATAAATATATGTATTCGGAAAATCATAAGGTCTTATATAAGAAAATTTATCATCTTTGTTTATATTTTGAAAAATTAAATCTAAATTATCTACATTCATAAAAGATTTATTCATTGATATAATTTCAAAAGAATTATTATATAAAGTAGATTTATATATTAATTCAATATTATTTTTTTCATTATAAAACGATACATTTAAAGGATTTAAAGTTATATTTGATTCAGATAATATTAATGGAACAGTATAATTTTTATTTAATTTTATATCATTTGAACATTTAATTCCAATATGAAACTTATATTCAAGTGATTTAAAAGTATCAATATTGATTTCTGGTTCTTTCATTAAAATATAATTATCATGATCATTTAAAGTTAATGTTGCAGTTGATCTTAATTCTTTTTTGTTTTCACCAGATAAAGTTAAAATTATTTCATAATATATACCTTTATTGATTTTAAAGGTTTTTTCTTCTGAAAAAGATTTAAAATTTCCAATCCATTTTGAAAAAATGCATTTTCCAAAGAAAAGAAGAAAAAATATAATGAATTTCATTTTTGATATCAATATATAAAAATTAAATAAATAAAAAATTAAAATCAAATTTTTATTTAGTTAAGAAAATGGGATGTGCAAACACCAATGTTGAAAATTCTAAACCTCAGATTAGAAATTATGGAGCTAGGGATAATGAAATAATTGAAGAAAACAATTTTGAACCATATTTACAATCAAAAATAAATCCATCATTTAATTTTCCTGAAGTTGATGAAGAAAAATATATTGGAACAGGGATAAAAAAGATAAAAGGTTATATTTCAAATATATCTGAAGAAGAATTATTAAAAAAAAGAAAAGAATTTTGGGAAACAAGAATCGAAGGAAATCCAGAAACATGGAATTTTTTAAAAGAAATATGTGAAAATAAAGATAGTGATGATAATGATATATTAGCATATTTACAAGCTTGTGATGTTGTTCCTTATAAATCTTGTATTAATGTAACTTATGATCAAAATGGTTTTTTATATGAAATTCCTAATTATTGTATTCAAGATCCTTATATATATAATATACCTAATGAAGATAAAGAAAAATCTAAAAAACAAACTATTGTTTTTTTTATTTGGAAAGAAGGAAAAACAATTGAAATTAAAAATAATAATTATTTAAGTGTTAGTGATTTAAAAAATCTTTTATCTCAACAATTTAACTATGATAAAGAAAAAATTAGATTGTTTTTTGGAGGAAAAGAATTGAAAGATGAAAAAGAATTATGGTACTATAATATAATTTCTGGATGTACAGTTATGTCAATGTTTATGAAATAAAATAAAATAAAATAATTCAAAACTATTTTTTAAATCATTTTTATAAATATTATTAAATTATATATTTTATGCTTTTATTTTCAAGATAATCATAATTTTATTAATTAAAGAAATACTTAAAGAATTTTTTTTTTAAAAGAAACATTTTTTAAAGTATGAAGTTTATATACTCATTTTTTAATATTTTTTTCATATTTATATTTTAAAATTACCTTTTATTATGTTAAAGAATTTAAATAAAACATATTTAAAAAAGAAATGTATCTCAGTACATTTAATAAAAGAAAAAAATATATTATTAAATGAAAATAATAATAAATTTTTATTTACCCCTATAATAAATAAAAAGAACAATAATGAAATAATACAAAAAAATAATTTATATATTAATAAAAAAAAATATTTATGACAGAAGAAGTAATTCTTCCTTTTGTTTTAGTAAATATAGATGCTACATTAAGTGATGAACAATTAAGAGATAAATTAAAAGAAGTTATGTTAAGTTTAGGAACACATATAACAGGTGAACCAACGAAAAATTCTTTTTGTGTTGTTAAAAAAGAAAAAAATGTTTTGAAAAATTTTTGTCAAGCATTTTGGAATAATAAAAATGAATTAACAACAATTCAAATAACAATAAAATTTTTAGAAAATAGATATGATAGATTAGTTGAATTAAAAGAAATATGTGGAAGTCAAATAGATGGTGAAAATTTAATTTTAAATTTTTTAAAGAAATTTACTAAAATATCTAAAGATATAAAAATAATAAGAAAGGCAGAAGGATATTTTAATAGTTTAGAAAATACTTTAAATAGTTCTTTTACAGAACAAAATCAAGAAATAAATAAAATAATGGGTTCAAATTATATAAATGAAAATGCAACAATGCTTGAAACTATTAATAAAGAGGCAACAAATTATTATGAAATTTATAAAATATTAACTCAAGATAATTATGAATTAGGAAAAAGTGTTACTATTTTTATTAATGATTTTAAAATTAAAAATAATGATATTGAACAAAGTAAAAATTTACTTCCTCAACAAATGAAAGAAATTATTTCAATGATTAATTCATGTGAAGATATTTTTAATAATTATTTTAATAAAAATGGAGCTGAAAATACTTATAAATTTGCAAGACCTGCAATAGAGAAATTTATTTTTAATAAATTATATTTTAAATTATATGATTTATACTCAAGTAAATATGAAGGAGAGAATAATAAATATTTAGAAAAAAAAGAATTAATAAATAGTAATTTATCAATAGTAAAAATAATGGAATATTTAGAAATAAAAGAGCCATTTAAATGTTTAAATGAATATGAAAAAACAAATCAAAGTGAAAACTCAAAACCATATAAAAGTACAATTGATTATGTTAATAAAATGGAATACGAACAAAATCCAAAAATTAAATTTGATACTATTTTAGGAGCTGGATTAGATTTAAGAAATACTATTTTAGGAAATAATAATGGGAAATGTGAATTAAAATCTATGGATGATGAATTACCTATTTATATTTATATTTGTACTCAAATAAATATTAAAAATATTTGTGCTGAATTACATATGATTGAAGATTATTTAATAAATGCTTTCCCTGAAGAAGAAGAAAGTAAAGTTTTAAAAAATATGTTAAGTGCTGTTATGTTTATTACTAATGATAAATTTAATCTAAAATAAATTTCTTAAAAAATTAAATTCATATAAGAAATAATATTAAAATATTTAAGTAGATTCTATTATTTACTTATTAATAAAAATAATATATTTTTTTAAAAATTTTTGAACTTAAAAATATTAGGAAAATCAATTATCCAATTATTTAATAATGAATACATTTGTTTTTTATTATTCCGCTCATAAATTTTTTATTCTTTTTTTGATAAATCATTTCTGAAAAAATCATGAAATTATTTTATTGCCTTTCATTTATTTTTATTCTCCTTGTGTTTAAGATTAAAAATAGATTTTATTTCATTTTTAAAAAAATCCTTTTACTATAACTTTTATAAGATTTTTGTTTATTTAATGAACGAAAGAAATATTTTCAGAATTTAGATATAATAAATTATATTTTTAAATATTGATGAATTAATGAATTCACTTTTTATTATTATTGATTGATAAATAATCTTTTGTTAAATTTAAATGGAAAAGTTCTATTCTCAATTAAATTTTTTTCTGAAAAATTATAATGAATAACAAAAAATTAAAAATTGATTGACATTTAAATCTTTCAAATAAAAAGGAAAGATTTTTTTTGAATTATATTTTCCATTTACTTTTATTTAAACAAAATAAAAATATTATAATAAAAAAATTAATATATAAAATATTGGTTAAAAATTTAAAATATGACACAATAAAGATTATCTTTACAACATCCTTTATCTACTTCTTTATTATGATAAGAAATAGGAGGAGTTAAAGGATAATTTGCACCTCTACCATTAGTAGAATTACTTTTAGTAATTTCAATTTTTTGTTTGATAGTATGTTTTAATCTAAATTGAGGTTTATTTTGATTCATTGTTTGTTGATTTAAAATACTACTATTCTTCATATTTTCATTTTCTGAACTATTTTCTTCAAAAAATTTTGGATCTAATTTACTATTTGCATCTTCATAAAAAGATTCACTTTTATGATCACTACTATTATTCATATTATTTAAATCTTTTTAAATTAAAATTAAAATAATAAATATTTAATCAATCTTATTCTAATAAAAGTAAGATAAAAGAATTTTAACATATTTCATAAATATTTAATTAACAAGATATAATAAATCTTGTAATCTAAATCTCTAATTATTGAATGTGATTTTTTTATTGAAATTTAATATGGAATTATTTTTTTACTCTTATGATTACACTTTTATTATAACTTATTTTTTTATTATCTAGTTTTACTAAAGAAAATAATATTCAATTTTAGAATCATTATTAAGGAAATTTCAAATTAAATATATTTTATGATTTTCATTTTTTAAGTTAATTAATAATTTTGACACTAATTTTTGTATACTATTATAAATTTTAAATCTAATCAATTACCTTTTTAATTATAATTATTTTTTTCGATTAATAAAATTAAATAAAAAAGATTTATATCAATTTAGTTTTCCATTTATTTTATCTATATTTATCGTATATTTCTAATTTTCATAATTAGAATAGAATTCCAAATTGCTAAAATTTTAAAAAATCTGGGAAATATTTTTTGAAAAGATCTTTGGGGGTACCCCCATTTTATAATAGGAGTGCCCCCATTTTCAATTGGAACATATATGATAAAATTTATAAAAAGGCATTTTGCAATGTATTAATTATTTTTATGAAAAAAATATTATTTTTTAACATAAAATTTATGATTAATTAACTAAATTATTTAACAAGAAAAGATAAGTTCAAATTCTTGAAAAAAAACTATTAATTTAAATTTATTTGAAGACTTTATTTATAAATGATTTAAATTAAAGATAAGATGAAAAAATATTTGAATTTAAATAAAAAATTATGATTAATTTAGACAAAAAATATGATAAAGCAAATAATTATCGATAATTATTCTTTAAATAAATAATAATACTTAATTCAATTTATTTATTATATTAAATTTAATAATTTTAGATAATAATGTTATTTATTTTAAATTATTAATTGTATATTTTAATAAATCATTTAGTAAAAAAAATTTAATATTATTTTCTTTTTAAGATTCTAAATACTTTCTTCAATGTTCTTATTATTATTTTTTTCTTCTAAATTATTGTCTTTTGTTAATATTTTTTCATATTCTTCAATTTTTTCTTCGATTTCTTTTTTTTTTTCTAATATTCTTAAATTAGCTTCACCTCTTTCAATTTCAAAAATTTCTTCTAATTTTTTTTGTTCTTCTTCTGTTTCTAATGCATTTTTTTTTTCTTCTCTAATATTTTCTTTTTCTTCTTCTTGATTTATTAATTCAAAGAGTTCCATATTTTTTTTTTTTGTAAATCTATTAATTTCTTTTTCAATTTCTTTGTTTTTTTTATCTTCAATTTCTTTTATATGTTGTTTTTCTCCAATTTCTTTATAAAATTCTTTTAAGAAATCAAACATAAATTTTTGTTTTTGTATTGCTATTAATTTTGCTTTATCAGTATATAATTTATTTTTCATTTTAATAATTTCTTCTTCTAAATTTCCAATTATACTTTTTGGTTTTATGTCTTCATAATTTTCTTCTTTAAATTGAGAATGTTTTGATGAAAATTTTTTTTTTATTTTTTCTTCTTCTTTTTTCTTAATTTTTTCCTCTTTTAATCTTTCATTATTTTTAATAATTTCTAAATCTTCTTTTTTAAACATACTTAATTTTTTTTTTCCACCTTCAAAAAAAAATTTCGTCAATCCAATTGCTCCAAAATTTTCTAAAATAATTGAATCCATAATTATGCATTGTTCTAAAGTATTTGCTTTTAAATTATTATCTTCATTAAAATTTGAAATAATATTTATATTATTTATTATTTCATTTAAAGTCTCTTCATCAATTTCATAATCTTTAAAAAATAATTTTAAATTTTCATTGTTTTCACTTTTAAATATTTTTTTATTATCTATATCAAATAATAATGAAACTAATCCAATTATAAAAAAATCTGATTGAGGAATACTTTGACAAATAATCATTGAAGTATTAAATATTCTAAAATATATATTTATATCAATATTTTTTCCATTCATTATTCCTTTTAAAAAAGCCTTTGCTTCATTTAAAATGTTAAACTTTTCAAAATCATTCTCATTAGTCTTAAATTCATTTTCATTAAACTGTTCCATAAAAAAAAAAATAACAATTAATATTTAATTAAATAATCAAACAAAATAAAAAATAAAAATCCTTATAATAATCTAATAAATAACACATAAAAACATCAAAGAAAAAATAAATATTAATTAAATACAACATTTTTTTTCTTTTTTCTCATCATGATAATCAGTTAATCCAATACTTTGTCTTTCATTTTTTCTTCTATATTTATTTTTATTTTTTTCTTCTTCTTTTTGTTTTTCAATAATTTTTAAAGTTAATTGTTCAAAAGCCAAAGCAATATTACTTCCAATTTTAGCACTAACTTCAGATAATAAAGTCTTATATTTTTCACTTAATTCTCTTAATTGATTAAATTCAATAACTCTATTATGATTAAGATCAGTTTTATTACCAATAATCATAATAACACAATCAGGAGGAGCAATTTCTTGAACATCTTTAATCCAAGATTCAATTTTATTAAAACTATTTTTATTAGTAATATCAAACATTATAAATGCACCATGAGCATCATTATAAAATGTTTTAGTAAAAGCTCTAAATCTTTCTTCTCCTGCAGTATCCCATATTGTTAAATCTGCTATTGTTGAATTATCTATTCTTATTGTTTTTCTATAATTCTCTGCATTTAAGGTACATTTATGTTCTAATATAAATTTATTTTCAATAAAACGATTTATAAAACTTGTTTTTCCTACTGAAATATCTCCTAATACTATCAATTTAAATGAATATTGAGTTATTGATTTATCATTTTTATCTATTTCCACATTCACATTATTCATATTCTCTATTATTGGCTCTTCAAAACCCAATGGATTTTCTAATATATTATTATGTTCTCCTATTTCTGTAAATCTATTATTGTTATATTGAGAAAAATTTGTCTTTCTTTCATCATCTTCATTATTTGTGTTTTTTAATATATCTTGATTTGTATATATATTATTAATTTCTTCATTTTCTTCTTTTATGGGTTGCATTTTTAATTAAAATTAATAAATTTATTTTATTTTTTGAATAAAAATTTATTTTCAATTATATTTTCATTGATTTTTTTTCTTTTAAAAGGTTTGGAAAATATTACTATTCTTCAATAGATAATTTATAATTTATAATTCAATATATATAATTCGTAACAAATTTATAAATAATAATTACCATATTTTATTATTAAATTTTTGTAAAAAAATTGATATTTATTGTAAGAGAAAATTTAAATATTATCTATTTTTGAATTAGTTTTATGACTCTCTTTTTAATGTTTTTTTAACCAAAACATTTCATAATTAAAAGTTTATATTTTTTTCGTTATTAAAGAATACTGAATATTGGAGTAAAATAATAATTTTCATAACAAAAATGATTCTTTTAGAAAAAAAGCTTTTAATTTTTAAAAGACATCTTCATTAAACATAAGAATATTAATGTTTAAAGGATTACTTAAAAATAATTTGGATTTAATGTAGAAATAATAAATAAAAATTAAAAAAATTCAAATATTAATTACAATTTCTTTGATACAATAAATTAAAAAATCTATTCTAATATTGAATTAATAATATCATAACAATATTTTAATATAATAAAAACAATATATAATAGCAAATATTTAAAAGGAACTAAAACAATCAAAATAAAATACTAATATAGCTGATAAAAACAAATAAAAAATATTTCCAAAAAAAAAAATAAGTTAAATAAAAATGTATGAAGAAAAATCATTCAAAATAGAAATTTTCAATTCCAATTTCTTTTTCATATCTTTCAATATTTCTTTCAAAATCAGTGAATTCACTATCTTTTTTAACACTATCAATATATTTTTGAGTAATATTACATTCATTTTCTCCATTAATATTTTTAATATGTTTTCCTTCATACCATTCTCCATATTCTTTAATTTTATGAGATAAAATAAGTCCATAACCATGTTGTTTTCCATCTTTCCAAAACCCTTCAAATTTTTTTCCATCTGCCCAATAAAAAATACCAAAACCATCTTTATTATTATCAACATAATGACCATAATATTTTTTACAATCAGGCCACATAAAAATACCATATCCATTCATTTTATTCCCTTCCCAATATCCTATATATATTCTACCATCTCTCCATTTATAAACTCCTTCTCCTTTTATTTCATTATTAATAAAATTTCCTTCATATGAATTTCCTTCAGGAAAAAAAAATTTACCTTTCCCATTTTTTAATCCATCAATAAAATTTCCAATATAATGAGAATTATCACTATAAGTAACATCACCAATTCCATTTTGTTTATTATTCACCCAAGTTCCTTTATATATAGTACCATCTAATCCAACATATTTACCATAACCTGAAGCTAAATTATTTTTAAATTCTCCTTCATAAATAAATCCTTCTATATTTAAGAATCTTCCTCTTCCTTCCATTCTATTTTCTTTGAAAAAACCTTCATAAATTGAACCATCATTTAAAAATAATTTTCCAAATCCTTCTCTTTGATATTTATCATTTACTGTTCCTTTATATATTATATTATTTGGATAAAGTAATCCCATTGTTTTTAATTGAGATGTATTTAATAAATATGTCTCTTTCTCATCTAATTCAAATTTTGGAAGAAGATTTTTTAATTTTAATATTTTTGGATTGTTATCTTGACTTTCTGTTGTGTAATTCATTGATATTTCTTTTATTTGATTTGTTGCATATGTTGGTGCTATTCCTAAAAAATTCTTTTTTTTTGTTAACGTTATATTTTTTCTTCTAAAATTGAAACCACGAAAAAATGATTGAATTTTTATTATATAATTTATTGCTACTTCTTTATTTATTATTATTCCAGATTTTTTTATCTCATTATCATGACAACAATGTGCTTGAATAATTCCCATTTTTTAATTGTTTTTTTTAATGTTTTTTTATTTTTTAATAATGTTATTAAAATATTTTTCCAATTAACAATATTATATGTTATTTTTATTTTTTGTTTTCATTAAGTTGTATTTTTTGTCATTTATTTAAATAATTGTTTCATTGAAATATCGGTTTATGATAAAAATTTAAATGGGAAAAATTAGAAATTTTTATTTTTTTTTTTTTCATTTTTCATCTTTTTTTAAAATTTTAATAATTTAAATTTCTTTTCAGTTTTTAATATTAATTATGAGTAAAAACTAATTTATCTTAATAATTATACTCTTAAAAAAATATTAATTTAATCATAAATATATATTATATAATAAAATTATCAGAAATACTTAATTTATTAATTTGATTTTTGGTAATAAAATTAATCATCCCACTTTATCAAATATTATAATAACTCTTC
>JAEEGL012409377.1_pt1 | contig 18680 bp, 14 predicted proteins | sample 9134231 | NCBI WGS metagenome assembly JAEEGL01 (sample SAMN16246548, study PRJNA631951) | gut metagenome | biome: gut microbiome; feature: rumen; material: fiber-attached | host: Bos | place: Iran: Karaj | collected 2018-10 | reverse complement strand
GCTCTATTATTCGTTCGTAGTCAGGGGCAACAAGCCCGCGGCGCGTTTTGCGGATGCGCCGGACTGGTTCAACGACTACTACGAGTTGATCGGTAAGCCGCAGGTGTTTACGCTCCCGTTTGAAGAGATAGTCGCGCTGTCGGGCAAGACGAGGGAACATCTTTCCCGAGTTTTCAAAAGCCGGACCGGCGTAAACATCTCGGATTTTATCGTATCAAAGCGCATAAACTACGCCTGCGTTCTGCTCCGCGACGAGAACGCGACTTTGCAGGACGTCATAGCAAAATGCGGCTTTACCAATACCGGAACGTTTTACAGCAACTTCAAGAAGAAGACGGGAGAGTCTCCCGAACGCTACCGCAAGACGCTTTTGGCGGCGGAATCCATCGGAGGCGGAAAAAAGCGTACATACGGCGAATGAGCGCCGAACCGATAACAAGTTGAAAAAGCAACAGCCCCCCGCCGATTTCCGCAGCGAGGGGCTGTATTATACGCTCTTTTATCACACCGGGTTCGCCGTCGCGGCGAAGACCCACTTGTTGCAGTGGATATCCGGCTTTTCGCCGTCTCCGCGGCAGTCGAGACGGAGACGTTCCTCATTAAGCTCCGGCAGCTCATCGAGCTTGCCGTCGAGGTATTCGTCAATGCGGCGCATCATAGTTATGAAGCGGCTGCGCAGTCCGCCGAGGCGCAGGTCCTCGACCTCGAATCCGAAGGTCTTGCTCTCGGTATACCACTGTGTACGGAAGGTCTCGAAAAACTGCTCGAAGGCCGCGAACGCCGCCTCGATTTCGCCGACGCGCAGGCGTTTCAGTTCGGCTTTGTCGCCGGAGTCGTACGCCGGTTTGAGTTTGAGCGCGAGGCCGAGCTTTTCGGAAAGGTAGCGGCAGAGGGCGGCGGAGTTGTCGAAAATGTAGCGCCATTCGGGGTTGCGGTCTGCGGCGCACGAGAGATACTGCGCGTACTTCGCGTAGGTCTCCGGATAGTCGGCGCCGATATGCTTATCCGCCATCCCGATGAACGGATCTCCGTAGACGAGATACTTCGCGGGATTGAGGTCTGTCGGGCTGTCGAAGTTGCCGGCGGGCAGCTGCGGCATATCCAGCATCATGAAGTCCTGCATCTCGCCGCCGACGCAGGTGCGGAAGCGGCGCGCAGCGCGTTCCTCGCTGACTTCGCCGGTGAAGCACCCTTCGGCGTATAGCTGGAAGACGGGCAGCACGGCGAAGAAGGGGCATTCGCAGCCGTTGTCGCCCCACGCGGTTATGAGAATGTCATCCACGCCGTGCTCGAAGCAGCTTGCGATCGCGGGCTTGCTGCGTGTGAAGCTGTAGTGATTCAGCGGCGCAAAGCCTACCCATTTCCACGCGCCGCCTGCGAAGGCGACGGGGTTGTCGAACTTTTGGTGCATCTCTATAACGCCGTCGTATATGCGCTTGTCGCCGTTGTAGTAATCCCAGTAGACGAGAGTCATATTCTTCGGCGGAACGTCGTGTATATCGGCGGGCAGGGAAGCGGCCGTGTCGTATCTGCTGCGCGGGTTGCCGTCCGCGTCGCAGTTGAAGAGCATATCGCTCCACATCATCGGCGAGAGTCCGTATTTATCGCATATGTCGCAGACCTTTTTCAGGTGCTTGCGCATTATCGAGGACTTCACCTCAATCCCATGACGTTCCTTATACTTTCCCTGACCGACCATCCACGCCTCGTCCATACCGACGTGTATGCGGCGGGACGAGAAGTCCTCAGAGCAGGTTCGTATCATCTTTTCGATAAGTTCGTAGGTCTTCGGCTCGTCGACCAGCAGGATGTCAAATATATCGCAGACGGGGTTGTACGTTTCCCACTTCATCACCTCGCCGAGATGGGCGAGCGTCTGGATGCAGGGAACAAGCTCGAGTCCGAAGCGGCGTGCGTATGCGTCGATCTCGCGCAGCTCCGCATGGGAATACCTGCCGCGCATATAACCGAAGTAGGGCTCGCCGTCGAGCGTGTAGGTGTCCTCGGTATAGAGCATCAGCATATTATGCCCCATCAGTGCGATGTGGCGGATCATTTTTTTGAGCGAAGACACAGTCAGCACGCCGTTGCGCGAGCAGTCGAGCATAGGGCCGAGGAACTTGTGCCGCGGAGTCTCGCTGATTTCGCAGTCGCCGTCCGTTTCGGCAAGCAGTCCGAGCGCACGGAAGAAAAACGCGGGCTCGGAGTACGCGACGACGGCGGAGCCGCCTTCGCGCTTTACGGACAGTCCGCGCGTTTCGGTTTTTTCGGCGGTCAGCTTGAGAGCGTCCGCCGATTCTTCGATTTTGAGTATGCCGAGCAGCTCGGCGGCGGGGGAACGGAGTTCTTCGGGAAGCGCTGAAATGTCAAGCTTCAAAGTGAGCCTCCTCTCGACTCAGTCGTTTGCGTTTTTCTGTTTGAATGCAAGTTTTACGGATACGAGTACCGCGAAGACCGCGATGAGCAGACAGGCGAAATCAAAGCCGGAAACGGCTTCGAAGAACGAAACGTTTTTATCGGTGACCGCTTCCGCAACCGCCGGAATGACGGTCATGCAGGAAAACAGCGCCGCGGGCAGCGAAAGCCCGACGACCACCGCGGTCGACGCCGTAAAGCCCTTTGCGGTCGATTTGAAGAAATAGAGCAGGAACATCACCGTGCTTGCCGTCATCAGCACGTGGTAATAGTGGGCGGATATATTCGCGACGCGTGTATATCCGAGAAACTCGTACGCGAGCTTGACGAGCAGCCAGATCAGCGGGATCAGCGCAAGCAGCAGCGAGAGTTTGTATTTGAAGTCGAAGCCGGTGAATATCTGACACGCAAAGATGACTATTACTATCGCCGAAATGAATTCGAACACTCCGAGCAGCAGTGCGAACGCGTCAAACGGCGTGTCGGAGAGGACGTTTTCCAGCACCTTTTGCACTGCGTCGAAGCCGAAAGCGATCGCGGCGGCAAAAAGCACTGCGCCCGACGCTTTCGGGGCGACCGTTTCGCCGCCGTTATCCTTGCGCGTAAGTATCATAACGACGACTGCGAATACTATCGCGAGTATCGAAATCAGCGCCGCAAAGGTGAATTTCTGTCCTCCGAGCATCACGTGCGGAAATGAATCGTCACTCAGCGAGAGCAGGCGCAGAACAGTTCCGGCAACGCAGAAGACGGGCGTTGCTATGACGAGGGATTTTCTCATATTGTTTCCTCCGATTTGAGCCGCGTGCGCGGCGGATGCGTTATCCTCTTTCCGAGAGGGGGGTGTAAGGGGCTTTTTTCAGTACTGACATATACGCCGGACGGATTATTCTGTTGGAGACGGTTATCTCTTCGATGCGGTGGGCGCACCAGCCGGCGATACGCGCCGTTGCAAATATCGGCGTGAAGAGTTCGCGCGGCAGGTTGAGCATCGTATAGACAAAGCCGCTGTACATATCGACGTTGGCGCATATGGGTTTGTCGTTCTGCTTGACCTCGGCGAAGGCCGTAGGCGCGAGGCGTTCGACGGATTCGATGAGCTTGAACTCGTCGAGCATATCCTTCTTCTCCGCGAGGGAGGAGGCGTACTTCTTGAGCAGCACGGCTCTCGGGTCGGAGAGGGTGTATACGGCGTGTCCCATTCCGTAGATGAGGCCGCTGCCGTCGCCCTTTTCGTGGCGCAGGATTCCTTTAAGATACTCGAGCACCTCTTCGTCGTCGCTCCAGTCGGAGACGCCGGACTTGATATAGTCCATCATTTCCGTTATCTTGAGGTTCGCGCCGCCGTGCTTGAAGCCCTTGAGCGCGCCGACCGCCGCGGAAATCGCGGAGTACGTGTCGGTTCCGGAGGAGGAGAGCACTCTGCAGGCGAAGGTGGAATTGTTGCCGCCGCCGTGCTCGGCGTGAAGCATCAGGCAGACGTCGAGCAGCGTCGCTTCTTCCTCGGAGAAGTGCATATCGGGGCGCAGGAAGGTCAGCAGACATTCCGCGGTGGAGAGGTTCTTCGGTATCGGGTGCAGATACATGCTCTGGTTGTCGTAGTGCCTGCGCTTGGACTGATAAGCGTATGAAACGATCGTAGGCACCCTCGCGATTATTTCGATCGACTGACGGAGCAGCGTTTCAAGGTTGACGTCGTCGGGGTTCGGGCAGTAGGAGTATAGGTTGAGTATCGCGCTTTCCAGCTTGTTCATTATATTGCGGCTGGGGGTCTTGATAAGCACGTCCTCGATGAAGCCGTGCGGAAGCTCGCGGCACTCGTCTATCGCCGCGCGGAAATCGTCAAGCTGCTTCTGTGTGGGCAGGGAGCCCATCAGCAGGAGGTATTCCGTCTCCTCGAAGCCGAAACGGTCGTCGGCTCTCGCGCCCGCGACGAGTTCATTGACGTCGATGCCGCGGTATATGAGCTTGCCTTCCTCGGGAACTTTCTCGTTTTCGTTTATGACGTAGCCGTGGACGTTGCAGATGTTCGTCACGCCGGCGACGACGCCGGAGCCGTCGCTGTTGCGGAGTCCGCGCTTGATGCGGTAGTTGTCGCGCGCGTAGCGTTCAACGTCGATGTTGTTATATTTGTCGTGTTCGCCGCATAGAGTCTCTATGTAGTCGTCCGACAGCAGGGGTTTTCTTTCTGCCATAAGGGTCGCTCCTTGTGAGTGTATGATTATACACATTTATTCTACTACTTATTATCGCAACAGTCAACAAAAAATTACCCCGATGATCCGTTTTTTGAAAGGAAAAAGCAATGAAAAGGATACTCGCCGTCTGTTTTTGTTACGCCGCGGTGTTGTTCGCGGTGCCGTTTTTCGTTTCGCGCCCCGGCGCTGCCTCCGCGGAGAATGTGGAAACCGCTTCGCCGCCTGCGTGGGGAGACACCCTGAAGGTCTATAACCATAAAACGGACAAGGTCATGCTGCTTGACGCCTTCGACTACGTAGTGGGAGTCGTCGCCGCTGAGGTGCCCGCGACCTACGAGCCGGAGGCGCTGAAGGCGAACGCCGTCGCCGCGTACACCTACGCGATACGCAAGAAGGAGTACACCGAGGCGCACCCCGGTTACGCGGAAAACGAGCACAAGGGCGCTCACGTCTGCACGAACTACGCCCACTGCAAGAGCTGGAAAAGCGAGGAAGAGCAGCGTGAGATGTGGGGGAGCAAATACGATGAATACCGCGCTCGCGTCGAGGACGCCGTCCGCGCCGTCTACGGCGAAACGCTGCTCTACGAAGGCGAACCCGCGCTGACGGTATTCTATTCGATATCGGCGGGCTCAACGGCGGCGTGCAGGGACGTCTGGGGCAACGACGTGCCGTATCTGCAGAGCGTAGACAGCAGTTGGGACGAAAACGAAAAGGGCTTTTTGTCTACCGTAACGCTTTCCGACGCGGAGGTGAAGGAGAAGCTCGCGGACTGCGCGCTTCCTGACGCGCCGGAAGAATGGCTGACTGTGACCGACCGCGCGGAAAGCGGCTACGTCCGCGCCGTAACGGCGGGGGATAAGACCTTCACCGGCGGCGAAATACGCAAGCTGTTCTCGCTGCGTTCGAATTGCTTCGAAATCGCGCACGCGGACGGAACCTTCACCTTCACCGTCAAGGGCTACGGCCACGGAGTCGGCATGAGTCAGACCGGCTCGCAGGCGATGGCGCTCGCGGGCAGCGGCTACCGCGATATACTTTATCACTACTATCCGGGCACGGTGATCGCCGAGCGTTACGAACCGGCCGAAAAAGTGGAATAATTATTTGTATTTTCTATTGAAATACGCGGCGAAAAATAGTATCATATAGAAGTTGAGAAAAACCCTTGAACGCGAAAGGGGAATGAAAATGCACGAGTATTACGAAAGCCCGCTCTGCAAGCGCTACGCGGGGAAGGAAATGAAGCGCGTCTTTTCCGACGACGTTAAGTTCGCGACGTGGCGAAAGCTCTGGATCGCGCTCGCGGAGAGCGAGAAGGAGCTCGGACTGCCGATAACCGACGCGCAGATCGCCGAGCTGAAGGCGCATATCGACGATATCGACTACGACTTCGCCGCCGCCAAGGAGAAGGAAGTCCGCCACGACGTCATGGCGCACGTTCACGCCTACGGCGAAAAGTGCCCGAACGCAAAGGGGATAATCCACCTCGGCGCGACGTCCTGCTACGTCTGCGACAACGCCGACGTTATCATTCAGCGGCAGGCGATGCTGCTGATAAAGCGCGAGCTGCTCGCGGCGATAAAAGCGGTCGCGGAGTTCGCGGAGAAGCACAAGGGCGTTCCGACGCTCGCGTATACGCATTTTCAGGCTGCTCAGCCGACCACCGTCGGCAAGCGCGCGACGCTCTGGCTGCAAGATTTGCTGATGGATCTCGCGCAGGTGGACTTCGCTGTAATGAATATGAAGCTGCTCGGCTGCAAGGGTACCACCGGAACCGCGGCGAGCTTCCTCGAGCTGTTCGGCGGCGACGCTGCGAAGGTAGAGGAGCTCGAGAAGCGCATCGTCGCGAAGCTCGGCTTCGACTCCGCGTACGCCGTCAGCGGCCAGACCTATACGCGCAAGGCGGATTTCGCGCTGCTTTCGGTGCTTTCCGGCATCGCTCAGAGTGCGCATAAGTTCTCTAACGATATCCGCCTGCTTTCGCATCTGAAAGAGGTGGACGAGCCGTTCGAGAAGGGGCAGATCGGCTCCTCCGCGATGGCGTACAAGCGCAACCCGATGCGCAGCGAACGCATCGCTTCGCTTGCGCGTTACTGCATCTGCGACCTGACGAACCCCGCGATAACCGCCGCTTCGCAATGGCTCGAGCGCACGCTCGACGACTCCGCGAACCGACGCATCGCGATACCGGAAGCGTTCCTGTGCGTCGACGCGATCCTCGCGCTGTATATCAACGTCGTTTCCGGTTTGAAGGTCTATCCGAAGATGATGGAAAAGCACCTCAAAGAGGAACTGCCGTTTATGGCGACAGAAAACATACTTATGTACTGCGTCTCCCGCAAGGGGGGAGACCGCCAGCGGCTTCACGAGGCGATACGCCTTCACTCCGTCGCCGCGGCGGAGCAGGTCAAGCTGAACGGCGGCGAAAACGACCTGCTCGAGCGCATCCTCGCGGATGAGACCTTCGGGCTGACGCGTGAAGAGCTCGACGGAATCCTCGACGCGGGCGGTTTTACCGGTCTCGCCGAGAAGCAGACGGAGGATTTCATCGCGGGTCCCGTCAAGGCGGCGCTGGACGCGAACGCGGGTTTCGAAGCGGTCGACGTTGAGATAAACGTGTGACGTTGCCCGGATAAAAAAACAACGGCTTGAAGCTGATTCGCTTCAAGCCGTTTTGCTTATTCCGTGATTCAGTTGCTGCTGTTTGAAATACCTTCGATAACGAGGTCGATCTGCTTTGAATACATCCCGCGCACCGAGAGCCACGAGCGGTTGTTCTCGACCGAGTCGAGGATGAAATCCCAGGTGTCCGATAACTCGACAAATGTGTATTTGTTCTCGTAATAGCGCGGCTTGCGCATTCGCAGGAACTGCTCGGTCGACCAGTTGTTCAGCTCGCACTGCGCGTTAGTGGAAACGGTGTCGAGCTCGGGAGTCTGCTTGTAAAAGTTGAAGATCTCAATAAACGCCAGCGCGGCTTCCGTATCCTTCGCGCCTATCGGGATCGCGTGCCCGGAAAGCGCGTAGTCCTGTCTCGGGCCGAGGTCGAGACGGGAGTTCGTCGGCGCGGGCACGAAGTCGATCGTTCCGCTCAGATTCATCTCCGCAAAGGGCGCGGACATCGAAAGCCAGTTGCCGTACCAGAGCATCGCGAGCTTTCCCGAGGCGAAGTAGGGGAGCGCCTTATCCTGCTTGCAGGTCACTCGCGAAACGTTGATCTGTTCGTTGAGGTAGGAGATCGCGTCCGTCACGGCGTCGCTGCCGACCGTGTTTACGTATCCGTCGCCGGACTTGACCGAGAGCTGCGCGTCGAACATCGCGAATACCTGCCGCATCCACGTGTGGTCGTAGCCGAAGCCGTAGAGCTGCACGGCGCCGTCCTGCCTGACGGTCAGCCGCTTGCATATGCTGTCGAATTTATCGAGCGTCCATTCGCCTTTATCGTAGAGCTCGATTGGGTCCTCAACCCCGCGTTCCGAGAAGATGTTCTTGTTATACCATATGAAGTAGTTGGAGTTGAACTCGGGCGCGATGAGTATCTGCCCGTTGTACCTGACCGTGTCAAGGAAGGGCTTCAGGTCGATCCAGTTGCGGCTGTCCCAGTCTATCAGACCGGTAAGGTCGGTAAAAAGCCCCTGGCGCATAATGCCGGCAACGTCGCCGTCGCGGACTTTGTACAGATCGGGCGCGTTCTCGGCGAGCACCATAGACTGCAGCTTCGTTCCGCATTCGGCGTAGGGCGCTGTAATGAATTTTACCTGCGGGCCGCCGTATTTTCGCAGGTAGCTGACCATATGTATCGAGTCGGGCGTATCCGCGTCCCAGTGGCTGAGCAGGGAAACGGTGCGACCGGTCATTTCATACTGCGGCGTGATATACGGCGTGCCGTCTTCGTCGACGAAGGTTTCGACCTCGCCGAGATCGAGTTCGGTCAGGCCGGGCTGGTAGCTCATATCGATACCGTCGCCGCTCGAAGCCGCCGAAGAGTCTGTCGGCAGATTCGGCTTGGCGGGCGTACGGGAACAAGCCGCGCACGCGCATAACGCGCATAGAGCGACCAGGAGGGCGGGTATTCGTTTTTTTACCGTGTTTGTCATTTTGCCGCCTTTCACGGAAATCATTCCGCAAACTGAATCATTATAATTTTATACGTAAACCGCAATATTTTCTTGTCGGTGGGTGATATTTTTACCGTTCGGTGATATTTGTTTCGTGAAATGTTTGTTAAAATTGATAGGCCGGTTCGACTGACTGCGGTGAGGGTTGTGAAAAGAAAACGAAAATATTGATATTTTTATATTTGTGAAAATAACTATTGTAAATCTTCGCCGTATTTGTTATAATCATACTATCAGTAATTATGGGTTACTATGAAGAATTGTACCCGAAATGTACCCGGCGCCGCGCGCCGGTATGAGGTGATTATTTGAAAAACAAACTGTTCAGATTTCTGAATACGGACTTGATTTTCCAGCTTTGCGTATACACCGCGATATGCGTCGTGTGCTATATTTTCATGGGCTTCACGAAGCTGTTCTTCATCGTGCTCGGGATCGTGCTTTTCGGGCTGCTTGTGCAGATGCTTCGCAAGTGGGCTATCTCGCGCAACGTCGTCTCGAAGCTGAAGAGTCTCGTCCGTACGCTCGAGACCGCGGAGAGCGGATCCGATTCGATGTTCCCGATGCCGACTGTAATAGTCGGAAAAAACGGGAATATCGCGTGGTACAACGAGCTTTTCTTTGCATACGTACTGGGCGGAGCGGACGCGATGGATTCGCCGTTCTCCGCGATAACGGGCGAGCTTGACTACCGTGCGCTCGGAGTCGACACCGGCGCGGGCGAATGCTGCTTCGACGGCAGGTATTACATGGTTTACGCCGCGGGTAACAACAGCCGCAGCGAAAAGATGCGCGCCTATTACTTCTCCGATATAACCGAGCTGAAGGAGACCGCCATCGAATACGATCTGAGCAGACCCGCGGTCGCGCACATCTCATTCGACAGCTACAATGAGCTGATGAAGAGCGTCAAGGACAGCGAAAAAACGATACTCGCCGGCCGCATGGAGCTCATCGTCCACGAGGGGCTCGAGAAGTACGGCGGCGCGATGCTGAAGACCGCGCCCGATCACTACGTGCTTGTTTTCGAGCAGCGGCACATCCCGGAAATGAAGGAAGCGAAGTTTGACCTGCTCGACAAGACGAGGGAGCTTTCCGGCGGCGAAAACTCGCTGTCGACCATCTCCATCGGCATCGGCTACGGAGGCGACGGCTTCGCCGCCTGCGACGAAATGGCGGTGGAAGCGCTGGATATGGCTCTCGGCAGAGGCGGCGATCAGGCGGCGCTCCGCAACGCCGACGGCTTCGAGTTCTACGGAGGCAAGTCACGCGGAGTCGAGAAGCTGACGAAGGTCAAGACGCGCGTCATCGCCACCGAGATACAGGGCGTTATTTCAGACTCCGACAACTGTCTGATTATGGGACATAAGTACTCGGATTACGACGCCATAGGCTCGGCGATCGGAATGTACCGCGCCTGCATAAACACGGGTAAGCAGGCTCATATCGTCGTAGACAAGAACTCCACGCTCGCGGGTGACATGATCGAAGCGTACGGAGAAATGAGCGAATACAGACACGTCTTTGTCGCTCCGGATAAGGCGGCCGACCTTATAACTCAGAATACGCTGCTGATAGTCGTTGACGCGCACCTTATCGAGCATATAGAATCGAAGCGCATTTACGACGCCTGCGAAAAGGTCATAGTCATCGACCACCACCGCAAGGGAGTCGACTACATCGACAGAGCCGCGGTTTTCTGCCACGAGCCGTTCGCGTCGTCTGCCAGTGAAATAGTCACCGAGCTCGTGCAGTATATGAACAACGTCCAGCTTATAAAGACCGACGCCGAGGCGCTGTTGACCGGCATAATGCTCGACACCAAAAAGTTCTCCGTCCGCACCGGCGTGCGCACCTTCGACGCGGCTGCGTACCTGAAAAAGTGCGGCGCCGACTCCGCAGAGGCGCAGAAATACTTTGCCAAGGATATGCGCGAGTATAAGTTCATGTACGAGGTCATCTCGAATGCGCGTGAATACAAGGGCTGCGCGATTGCGGTCTGCCGCGGCAAACGCGCCGCCGAATACAAGGTCATGGCGGTGCAGGCGACAGACGAGCTGCTGAACATAAACGAATTCAAGGCCTCGTTCCTCGTCTACGAGGAAAGCTACGGAGTCAGCGTATCCGCCCGTTCGATGGGCGCGATAAACGTTCAGGTCATAATGGAAAAGCTCGGCGGCGGCGGCCATCACACTATGGCGGGCGCGCAGTTCGAGAACGCTTCGGTGGACGAAATCTACGAGCGGCTCTGCGACGCCATCGACGAGTATATGAAGGTCAACAAGTAGTTTTAAGAAAGGGAGACGCGCTATGAAGGTCATACTCAAAGAAGACGTAAAGGGCTCCGGCAAAAAAGGCGAGCTCGTGAACGTGGCGGACGGTTACGCCCGCAATTTCCTCATTCCCAAGGGGCTGGCGATCGAAGCCAACGCGACGAACCTCAACGTTTATAACGAACAGAAGGCCGCCGCGAAATACCGTGCCGACGAGGAGAAAAAAGAAGCGGAGCGCATAGCGGGAATGCTGAACGGCGCGAAACTGACCGTCAACATCAAGGCGTCCAAAAACGGCAAGCTTTTCGGCTCGCTGACGTCCAAGGAGGTCTCCGCGGCGATTTCCGAGCAGTTCGGCGTCGACGTAGACAAGCGCAAGATCGAGCTGCCCGCCGTCAAGGAAGTCGGCGAAACGGAAGCTAAGCTGAAACTGTATCAGGGCATTTCCGCCGCTCTTAAGATCGACGTTGTCGGGCAGGAGTTCTGATCGTCCTTCCGCTCGCAAATAACAGCACAGACAGAAGGTGTTCAAGTGGCATTTGAAGATATAAAATACCCTTACAGCCTCGAGGCTGAGCAGGCGGTGCTCGGCGCTCTTGTGGTGGATCCGGATCTTATCAACGATATAGCTCTGCTGCTTCATCCGGACTGTTTCTATATACAGGAGCATGCGGCGATCTATGAGATCCTGATAAAGATGAGCGATCTCAACAAGCCGATAGACTTCGTCACGCTGCTCGAGGAGGTCAAGGCGGCGGGCGTTTACCGCGACGACGACGAGGCGAAGGAATACCTCGTCAACCTTGCGCAGACCGTCCCGACGTCGCACAACGTCAAGAACTACGCCAAGATAGTTGCGGACGACTATATCCTGCGTTCGCTGATTACCGCCTCCCGCGATAATATAAACGACGCCACCGACAGGGGAGCCGAAGTCCGCGAGGTAATGGATTCCGCCGAGAACCGTATCTACGGCATAATGAACGACCGCAACCGCATCCGCCTGACTCCCATAAGCGAGGCGATGCAGGCTTCGCTCAAGAGCATGGAGGATCTTTCCGACCCCGAGAAGCGCGGAGATATAATGGGCGTCAAGACCGGTTTTTCATCCATCGATCAGTACATAACCGGTATGAGGAAGTCCGATCTCGTGTTCGTCGCCGGCCGCCCCGGCTTCGGTAAAACGTCTCTCGCGCTGAACATTGCGACAAACGTCGCCAAAGCTGGTAAAGGCGTCGCGTACTTCTCGCTCGAAATGTCCGCCGAACAGCTCGCGACGAGGGTGCTTGCGAGCGAGGCGATGGTGGACAGCAAAAAAATGCTCCGCGGCGAGCTTGAGGACGAGGACTGGATAAAACTCTCCAACGTCTGCGGATCGCTTTCAAAGGCGCCGATCTACTTCGACGACACCTCAAACATAACCATCACGGAGATGAAGGCGAAACTCAGACGCTTGAACAGTATAGGAAAAATAGGACTTGTGATAATCGACTACCTGCAGCTGATGTCCACCGGCAGGCACAGCGACAACCGCGCCAACGAAGTTCAGGAGCTGACCAGAAATATGAAGACGATGGCCAGCGAGCTCGGAGTCGCGGTGCTCTGCTGCGCGCAGCTCAACCGCGAAGCGGCGAAGCGCTCAATGAGCACGAAGGGTGAAACGAGGCCGGTGCTTTCAGACCTGCGTGAATCCGGCTCCATCGAGCAGGACGCCGATATGGTAATGCTGCTTTTCAAAAAGAACGAAAACTCCTATGAGGAGTCGGAGGATAAGGACACCGTCGAATGCATCGTCGCGAAAAACCGTCACGGCGAGACCGGCACGGGCTTGCTCCGCTGGATAGGTAAATACACGCGCTTCGTATCCATAGATACGAAAAGGGAACAGTAATGAAAGAATCGGTCCTCGAAAAAGTCAGAGCGTATATCTCCGAAACGCATATGATTTACGCCGGAGATAAGGTGCTTCTCGCGCTTTCGGGCGGAGCGGACTCCGTCGCGATGGCGCATATTATGCTGACTCTTTCGGAGGAAACGGGGTTTTCCGTCTGCGCGGCGCACCTCAACCACTGCCTGCGCGGGGAGGAATCCGACTACGACGAGCTGTTCGTCCGCAATTTCTGCGAGGCTAACGGTCTTGAACTGAAGGTCGAGCGCGACGACGTCGCCGCGCTTGCCGCCGCGTCGAAGCGCGGGATAGAGGAGACCGCGCGCGATGCGCGTTATGATTTCCTTTTCCGCGCCGCCGAGGAGTTCGGGGCGGACAGGATAGCCACTGCGCACACGCTTTCAGACAACGCGGAAACGCTGATATTCAACGTCGTCCGCGGCAGCGGTCTGAAAGGGCTCTGCGGCATTCCGGAAACACGCGGCAAGCTTATCCGTCCGTTGCTGAGGTTGACGCGCGTGGAAACGGAGGGCTATGACAGGGAGTGCGGACTGCCGTTTGTCACCGACAGTACGAACTCGGACACCGAATATACGAGGAATTATATCAGGCATGAGATAATCCCGCGCCTTACGGAACTGAATCCGGCTTTTCTGGCTTCCGTTGAAAGGCTCGCAGCCGCGGTCAAGGAGGACAACGCCTTCATTGAGCGCGAAGCGGATCGCCTTCTCGCCGTCGCAGGAGAGAAAAAGTGCGATCTTCAGACGCTTCGAGAAGCTGATCCTGCCGTTGTGAAGCGTGCGCTGTCGCGCATCTACGTCGACTTTACCGGCAGACGGCTCGACGCGAAGAATCTTAACGCGTTCCTCGCGTTCGCGGTCGCGGAAGGAGACGGAAGAACGCAGCTGCCCGGCGCCTTCGCGGTCAAATACGGAGGGAAGCTCTCGCTTAGCGACTCCGCGGAGCGAAAGCAGCCGAAGCGCTTCTACCTCGCCGCCGAAAAGGCAAACGTTCTTCCCGACGGAAGGAAGGTTACAATAAGCGTCGAAAACGGAGGAACTGCGGTTGACAAATTCGCGGTGGACGCGTCGGCGATTGTCGGCGGTCTGCGGCTGAGGCTGCGTGTTCCGACGGACGAAATGCGCCTGCCGAAGCGTCCGACCAAGTCGCTGAAAAAGCTTTTTTCCGAGCAAAAGATCCCGATAGAGGAGCGCGACCGCGCCGTCGTCCTGTGCGACGACAAGGGCATAGTCTGGGTGGAAAAGCTGGGAGCGGCGGAGCGTACCGCGGCTACCGTTTTTACCGACAAGATCATAAAAATAGATATAAAACCGGAGGGGTAAAAAATGGAAAACGTAAAAATGCTCATCACCGAGGATGAGATCAAACGCAGAGTGGCCGAGCTCGGCGCGCAGATCACCGAGGACTACGCCGGAAAAAGCATACTGCTTATAGGCGTTCTCAAGGGAGCTGCGGTCTTTATGTCGGACCTTATGCGCGCGATAAATCTCCCCGTTGAGATAGATTTCATGGTCGTGTCGTCATACGGCGCCGGAACGCAGTCCGCCGGCAACATCAAGATCGTCAAGGACACCGACGTTTCCGTCGAGGGAAGGGAAGTTCTCATCGCCGAGGATATACTCGACACGGGCATCACCCTGTATAACCTCAAGGAACTCCTGATCAAGCGCGGAGCGAAGAGCTTGAAAATCTGCACGATATTCAACAAACCCGCCCGCCGCAGAAGTCCGATCGAAGCCGATTACGTCGGATTCGAGGTGCCTGACGAATTCGTCGTAGGTTACGGACTTGATTACGACCAGCAATACCGCAATCTTCCTTACCTCGGAATACTCGATCCGAGCGTATACGGCGGTTGATACAGAGAATAACATTACCAAGGAGAAATGCTATGAGAAGATCAAGAGGCGGTATCGTACTGCTCGTGCTTATAGTCGGAGTGCTGCTCGCTTCGCTGCTGCTTTCGCAGGGCGGCTCGTCCGAGAAGCGTACGTATTCCGAAATAATCGACCTGTTCAAACAGGGAAAGGTCGAGAGTTATTCGCTTAATATCAGCAACGGCAAGCTCGTCTTCTTCACGAAGGAAGCGCCGACTAAAGAGGAGAGCTTTTCGCTGCCCTCCGCGTCGCTTTTTATTGATGATGTCAAAGATATAGTCAAAGAGCAGCACGATAAAGGCACAATCAAGGTATACGACTACACCAAATCGTCCGACTGGGCGGGATATCTCGTTTATATCCCTTACGTTCTGATGTTCGGTCTGATAATATTCTTCATGTTCCGCACGATGAACAACGCCAACCGCAGCGAGAACCGCGCCATGTCCTTCGGCAAGCTGAAGGTGCGTATGGCGAATAACGAGAAGAATAAAAAGACCTTTGCCGACGTAGCGGGCGCCGAAGAGGAGAAAGAGGAGCTCGCGGAGATCGTCGACTACCTCAAAAACCCGACCAAGTATATGGAGATCGGCGCGCGTATCCCGAAGGGCATATTGCTCGTCGGCCCTCCCGGCACCGGTAAAACGCTTATAGCGAAGGCGACCGCCGGAGAAGCAGGCGTACCCTTCTTCTTCATTTCCGGCTCCGACTTCGTCGAGCTGTTCGTCGGCGTAGGCGCGTCGCGCGTCCGCGACCTGTTCGATCAGGCGAAGAAGAACGCCCCCTCTATCGTTTTCGTCGATGAGATCGACGCCGTCGGCAGACAGCGCGGCGCGGGTCTCGGCGGCGGTCACGACGAGAAGGAGCAGACGCTCAACCAGCTGCTCGTCGAAATGGACGGCTTTTCGGAGAACGAGGGAGTTATCATAATGGCGGCGACCAACCGCCCTGACATCCTCGATCCCGCGCTGCTTCGTCCGGGCCGTTTCGACAGGCAGGTATACGTCAGTGCGCCCGACATAAAGGGACGTGAGGAGATACTCAAAGTCCACGCCCGCAACAAGAAGTTCGAGCCGGACGTCGACTTCAAAACGATAGCCAAGACCACGGTCGGCTTCACCGGCGCGGATCTGGAGAACCTGCTCAACGAGTCGGCGCTGCTTGCCGCGCGCGCCAACCGCAAGGTCATTTCCGCCGCGGATATCGAGAACGCCGTCATGAAGGTCGTCGCCGGCCCGGAGAAGAAGTCCCGCGTCGTTTCCGAAAAGGAGAAACGCCTGACCGCGTATCACGAAGCCGGCCACGCGATCGTGACTCACTTCCTGCCGAGCTGCGATCCCGTGCATCAGATTTCCATCATGCCCAGAGGTATGATGGGCGGCTTCACCCGTTTCCTGCCGAAAGAGGATAAGAGCTATACCTCCAAGACCGAGATGCGCGAGGAAATTTCATCGCTGCTCGGCGGCAGAGTCGCCGAAGCGATTGCGCTGGGCGACATCTCCACCGGAGCGTCCAACGATCTTGAACGCGCCACCCGTATCGCGCGCAACATGGTCACTAAGTACGGCATGAGCGACGCGCTCGGCTCCGTGACCTTCGGCAGCGAACACGACGAAGTCTTCCTCGGCCGCGACCTGACCACGTCCAAGGTCTTCTCCGAAACCACCGCAGCCAAGATCGACGAAGAGGTCGAGAAGATCATCGGCGCCGCCTATAAGAAGGCGGAGGATATACTGAATTCCAACCGCGATAAGCTCGACGCCGTCGCCGCGCTTCTGCTCGAAAAGGAGACGATCGGCTCCGCCGAGTTCAATTCCGTATTTGCCTGATAACCGCGAAAGGACGGACACACCCTTGAACAGAACCATGAAACGCATTCTCTCGCTGCTTGCCGCTCTGGCGATATTCTCCGGAACGGCTGTTTCCGCGTCCGTGCTCAACCCCATAGCCGACGACCGCGATTCCATGATCGCAGCGATAGACGACGGTTTGCGCGAAGCGTTCGGCAGCGGCGAAAGCGAGGTGGATTTCGCCATAACCGGCGCCTTCGTTTCGCAGTTCAGGGCGACGGACGAAAAGTTCGAGCCGGAAGAGGAGTACTTCACGTCCAAAAACCCGATTCTGAAGTATAAATACACCGCCGGCAACGACTATATCGGTCTGAAGATGTCGAGAGTCGACTGGAAGGTCAGCTATACTTTCGATCCGCAGACGTCGGCGGTCGACACATTCAACGTCGTATGCCTCGTCGAGAAGTGGCACGAGACGCCGAAGGAGACGGAATACGTTGAGAAATACGCGCGGGAAAATATCGCGGCGATCCTCAACGGCGCGGAAACTGAATACGATAAAGTTAAGAACATCCACGACTGGATGATACTTAATTACGATTACGCCTACAGCGACACCTATAACGCCAAGTCGCATTCCGCTTACGGGATGCTTACCAACGGCAGGGGAGTATGTTCGGCGTACGCCCTGCTTTTCGACGTGCTCTGCCGTACCGCCGGTCTGAATACGCGCATCGTCTTTTCCGAGAAGACCTACGCGGTGACGAGCAGCACGTTTTACGTTCACTGCTGGAACATGGTCGAGGTCGACGGTAAGTGGTACCACGTCGACGTGACGTGGGACGATCAGCCGCACCTCGGCAACGGAGTGGTTTACAATTATTTCCTTAAAAGCAGCGACTACTTCCTGAAAAACAGCCACCTCTGGGACGACCGCGAGGAAGGCCTCGGCACGCCGTATCCGGAAGCGAAGCGCAATCACTGGAACGCGCCCGGCGCGTCCGGCAGCGACAACATCACGCGTCCGATCGAGGGCGATAAGCCGAAAGTGGTCGAGCGCGCTATAGGCCTTGAATCGAGCGTTCCGGAGCCGGTCGAGCTTGACGAAAGCTCTTCCGCGCCGGAGCCGGCGCCGGTCCCGGCGTCTTCCGAAGGCGCCGCCGCGGTCGGCAGCTCCTCGCCGCTGCTGTTCATTCTTGCCGGCGCGGTGTTCTGCGCCGCGGTCGCAGTTGTCGCGATAGTTATTGTCCGCGGCAGGAAGAAGCGTTCCGCGTCCGATCGGGAGGTTAAGTCCGATGAAACTCCGAAGAGTAGCGGTGTTTACGATTCCTACGATTCTTACGATGGGTTTGACAGCTGATGCGTTATTACGATCCGGAATACGAGAATAAAGTCAGAGAGTTCGTTGAGGGCTCCGGCCGCAAGGCGTACATAAAGACCTACGGATGCCAGCAGAACGTCAGCGATTCCGAAAAGATCGCCGCGCTCGCGCAGAATATGGGCTACGAGCTCTGCGATTCGCCGGAGGGCGCGTCGCTCGTCGTTTTCAACACCTGCGCAGTGCGCCATTCCGCCGAGCAGAAGATACTCGGCAACGTTGGACTGCTCCACGCGCTGAAGGAAAAGAACCCCTCCATGATAACCGTACTCTGCGGCTGTATGACCCAGCAGGAGCATATGGTGGAGGATATAAAGAAACGCTATTCCTTCGTCGATATAGTCATCGGCACGTCGGCGATCCACGAGCTGCCGCGGCTTATCTTCAGCCGCCTGACCGGAGGCAAGAAGATACGCACGCTTTACGACGAATCCGGCGAGATAGTCGAAGGCATCGGCAACGTGCGAAACGAGGATTTCCGCGCCTTCGTGCCGATAATGTACGGCTGCAATAACTTCTGCACCTACTGCATCGTGCCTTACGTGCGCGGCAGGGAACGCAGCCGCCGCTCCGGAGACGTGCTCGCCGAGGTGAAGAAGCTCGTCGCTTCCGGCTGCCGCGAGATAACGCTGCTCGGGCAGAACGTCAACTCCTACTGCGAGCCGGAAACGGGCGAGAACTTCCCGCAGCTGCTCCGCAGGGCGGCGCAGATCGACGGG
>JAEEGL015685947.1_pt1 | contig 18681 bp, 14 predicted proteins | sample 9134231 | NCBI WGS metagenome assembly JAEEGL01 (sample SAMN16246548, study PRJNA631951) | gut metagenome | biome: gut microbiome; feature: rumen; material: fiber-attached | host: Bos | place: Iran: Karaj | collected 2018-10 | reverse complement strand
GATAGAGAACCCGATGCCGCCTTTAGGGCAACCCTCGTGGAAGTCGATGACGACACGCTTGTGCTTCGTGTCCACGAGACGGGCAAGAACATACGCCTCGGACACATCGAAGCCGAAATGGGCGGACAGATGAAGGGAAGCCTGACAAAGGGCAACGAATACTCCATCTTCCCCGATATGGCGAACCTGTCGGTGACAATGGCCATCAACATCAGCGAATTGCGCGGACAGTGGTTCTACGACATGCAGCAGCACCGCGGCTTGACGTTCGAACCCCACGGAGCCATCTCTTCCATCAACACCCAGGACATCAGTTTCCGCGAATGGAAATTGCTCAACGGGAAGCTCTTCATCTACTACCTGACCCTCGACATGGTTTCGCCCAACAGGAACGAGTACCTTGTGGAATCGGCAGAAATCGTTTCGCTTTCAAAAGACAAGCTCCAGTTCCGCTTCCTTGGCAAGAACTACAACTGCCAACGCCAACGGAAGGCTGTCAAGATGAAGTTCTGAACATACATCGCTATGGGAAAGACGAATTAAAAACGTAAATGAACAAAAACTTTTATATTATGAATCTTAAGAAAACACTTTTTACGGCATTAATTGCAATGTGCTGTATGTCGGCCTCCGCTCAGGAGCAAGCGCCGAAAACCGAGTATGTTTTCAATCCTCACTGGTACTTACAGTTGCAGGCTGGTGCCCAGTACACGCTCGGCGAAGTTAGTTTCAAGAATCTCTGTTCTCCCACCGTTCAGATTGCTGCCGGCTATCAGTTCGACAAGCTGTGGGGCGCTCGCCTCGCTGTCAACGCATGGCAGAGCAAGGGCGGTTCCCACTATCTGGGTCAGAGCTACCACTGGAAGTGGAACTATGTAGCTCCCACGGCCGACATCACACTCGACCTGACTAACCTCTTTGGTGGCTTCAACCCCAAGCGTCCCGTTAGCTTCGGCATCTTCGCCGGTATCGGCATGAACATCGGCTTCAACAACGACGAGGCATGGGAAACCGAGGCTGCTATGGGTGCTGCTGCTACTGCTGCCGTTCAGGCTGTCCAGAATCCCAGCGCTGTTCCCTATGTTGATGCTGACCAGCGTCTGCGCCTCATCTGGGACGATGCCAAGGTACGTTTCCTCGGCCACTTCGGTGCCAACCTCGATGTTCGCTTGAGCGACCGCGTAAAGCTGGGTATCGAACTCGCTGCCAACACACTGCCCGATGCCTACAACTCGAAGAAGGCAGGCAACAGCGACTGGTACTTCAACGGTATGCTGGGTGCAAAGATCAACCTCGGCAAGGCTTACAAGACAAGAGTCATCGAGGACGTGAAGGAGCCCGAACCCAAGGTTATCGAGCGCATTGTTGAGAAGATTGTCGAGAAACCCGAGCAGACCGCTGCCGTTGAGACAGTTGAGCCTCTCCGTCGTGACATCTTCTTCGTAATCCGTGGCACACGTATCTCTAACGAAGAGATGCAGAAGGTTCGCGACATCGCTGAGTACATGACGAAGTATCCTCAGTCGAGAGTGAATGTCACTGGTTATGCCGACAGGGGTACAGGTAATCCTACCATCAACCGCAACCTCTCTATGAAGCGTGCCAATGTAGTTGCCGAGACGCTGAAGAACACTTTCGGTATTGCCGCAAGCCGCATCTCTGTGGACTACAAGGGTGACACCGAGCAGCCTTTCGCTGAACAGGTGAAGAACCGCGTGAGCATCTGCATTGCTCAGTAATGAAGATTTATTAATCCTAAATGGACCTATCAGTTCTCATCATTTGAGGGCTGATAGGTCTTATATTATTTAATTTAGTATTGGGAGTTATAAAATGAAGTTAAATGGGAAGTTATGCACTTCGTGCAGGACAATAGTTTTGAATGTAATAAGCATTTGTATGTATTGTCCATTTTAACTTCTATGAGCGTAGCGAATAAACTTCCCCTTTAACTCCCTCTTTTACTTCCGAACGTTTAGATATTTAAGCCAATGAAAAGATTTTTTACGCTTTGTACTTTGGTTATGTCCTTGCTGACCTTAAGTGCACAGATGAAAGGCGATGGATACTATCGCATACAGAACTTCGGTACACAGCGTTATGCTTATCTTTGCGACAACACTGGTTTCATCAACTATGGTACGCAGAGTGCCGACGTCGGTGCCATGCAGTTGTGGCTCGGACTCGAGCGTGCGTTGGACAATCCCGCTTCGGTTATCTACATCAAGACCGTTGCCTCGGACAAGTTCGACCTTATGGCACAGGGAACAGGTCTTTATCAGGTCATCAAGCACTATGTCCAGGTGACAAACGTGGGAGACAACAAGTATCAAGTGTCTGCTACGCAGAAGGGTATGACAAAGTATCTCTCGGACGACAGGACAAGCCTCACCGAGGAGCAGGGCGTGCCGGGCTTCCAGGCTCAGGGCAAGTTCCGCCAGTGGTCGGTTTTCCAAATCAATTCCACCGACAACTATTTGGGCATCACGCCGAAATATGAGGTCAATGGCAAGTTCTATCAGCCTTACTACGTCTCTTTCCCCTTCAAAAAGGTTTCCAAGGACTTGAAGTTCTACTATGTCAAAGAAGTGGATAGCGAGTATGGCATTGCAGTGATGGACGAGGTGACCTCGGAAATTATCCCTGGCGGAATGCCTCTCATTGCAGAATGTTCCTCGGCTTCTTGTGCCAACAACAAGATTCTGCCTGTAACAGGTGGAGGCACTGCTCCGAAGAACAATATGCTGCGTGGTGTGTATTTCTGCAACCCCGAACGTCCCAGCTCGCCTTCTGCAGGTGTTCCCTTTGTAGCAGCCTCGATGCGTACGCTGGTCGTTCGTGAGGACGGCACGCTGGGTCTCGACAGTTCGCCCCAGAACCTGACGAAATTAAAGATGAAGATTGACGGCAAGACAAGCACGTATATGTGTCTGCCTGCCAACAGCTCGTATCTTTCCGTCGGAGAAGACGCGCCTGCCGAGCTGAAGCTGATGACTCGTGCCGACTATGAAGCCTATATAGCCGAACACTCCGCAGTGGCCGTGACAGGCATCACGCTTAGTGAGACAGAGGCCGAACTGGAAATGGGTAAGAGCTTACAGCTTACGGCCACCGTCGCTCCCGACAATGCCGCTGACAAGGAAGTTGTGTGGAGCACCTCCGATACTTCCATTGCCACGGTGTCCGAGACAGGGCTTGTTGAAGCCATTGCTCCGGGCAAGGTTGTCATCACTGCCACTTCGCACGACGGTACGAACATCACGGCACTGTGCAACATCACAGTTAAGCCTGTGGTTGTGACGGGTATTACGCTCAGCGAGACAAAAGCCGAGCTGGAAATTGGTAAGAAGTTACAGCTTACGGCCACCGTCGCCCCTGACAATGCCACAGACAAGGAAGTGGTGTGGAGTACCTCCGATGCTTCCGTTGCCACGGTGTCCGAGACTGGACTTGTTGAAGCCATTGCCCCAGGTACGGCCGTTATCACTTGCACGTCGCACGACGGTAGCAATATCACGGCTGAGTGTACCATCACGGTTAACCCAGTGCTCCTGACAAGCATCACGCTTAATGAGACTAAAGCCGAACTGGAAATCGGAGATAAATTGCAGCTTACGGCAACTGTTGCTCCCGACAATGCCACCGACAAAGAAGTGGTGTGGAGTACCTCCGCTGCTTCCGTTGCCACGGTGTCTGAGACAGGTCTTGTAGAAGCCATCGCTTCGGGTACGGCCGTCATCACTTGCACCTCGCACGACGGTGGTAACATCACGGCACAGTGCGCCATCACGGTTAAACTGTATAATGCAATCGATGCGGTAGAGGTTATGTCGAAGGCTGTGGGTTACTACACCTTGGATGGACGTCGCATCGCCCACTTGCAACATGGCGTGAACATTGTTCGCCTGTCCGACGGACGCGTAATGAAGGTGATACGGCAATAGCCCGTACCCCTACACTCATACAAACAAGAGGCTGTGTCTAAACAAACGACACAGCCTCTTGTGTTACTACTACGAACTGTACATTATACGACTACGAATTGCACGAATTACACGAACTGTACCTTGGCACTTCGAATTGGATTTATACGACTACGAATTACGCGAATTACACGAATTATTCAGTAGCGGAGAATAATCCTGAACAAATTCGTATAATTCGTGCAATTCGTTGTTTTAGAAGATATCGCGGCTGAAGCGTATTTCGAGGACAGGATAGACGGGGAAGCGCTTCATGACGCGCAGGATGTCGCCCACTTGGCCGTTGACGTTTGTGAGGTCGTGAGCTATGTCCACGCCGTCGTGCGTGATGATTTTGGGCGAACCGCCCCAGAACATCAGGCCGGCATCTACGGCGAGGTGGGTCTTCTGGTCGCGGGAGATGGTGGCATTGTAACCTACGCCCAAATAAGGACGGAAAGCGTTTACGACGGCTTTCGCCTTGACCATGATGTCCTCGTTCGGTACCATGTTGTAGGATTCGCCCTTTTGGTAAACCAGGTCACCCTTGTGATACTGAACATCGCCCTTGCGATGCAGGAGGATGTAGCGCCCGTATTCGTCGTAGTTGTCCTTGTCATAGACATCGTGAGTGTAGTACATATCCTGCGTGGCATAGAAGTCGTGCTTGAACTCGCCCATACGTATGCTCATCGTTCCGTAGTCGAGAATCTTCTGGTTAATATCGGGCGGCAATTCAGCACCTGCACCGTTGAACGTGACCACATCCTGTTCGTTGAATACCTTCCAGTAGATGCCGTTGTAGATGTTTACGGCCATCAGCGAAGGCATGTCCGCCTGGGCGTTGACGGCATTTGCAATCTTGGCCCGCCCGGCATAGAATCCGGCAGTCACGTGCCAGTGCTTGTTGTTCTTGAAGGGATAGATGTCGGCCAGTAGCTTGAAGTTGTTGAAGCGCGGCTTCCCCTCCATGCAAATGCTGTTCCTTGCCCTGTAGCCAGTCAGTCCTTCGAGTGCATCTGCCAGTTTGTTGAAACGGTTGTCCTGGATGTCCTTGTTCTCTTCTTCCGTCTTAGTAGGGTCGTCCTCACCGACCTGAACGCCGAAGTGCATGTTCTTCGTGAAGTGAGGCATCAGCGTGAAGCCAGTCCTCAGCCTTACATAATCGCCGGCGGGTATCGACAGGTCGAGTCCGATACCCGTGGAGCCGAGTGTCACGCCGATGTCCATGTGGTTGAAGAGGTTCTTGTCCGTACTGTTGGAACCCTGAGCCCACGTCTGTGTCATACCCCATACGAGGCCCAATAAGATAAAAGTAATGCGTTTCATAGTCCGTTTTGCTTGATTCTTTCTGCAAATGTAGTCATTTTGTGCCGATTTTTCTTGCTATTTCACCATTTTTATCTTACTTTTGCATAAAATTGTGCATAATGCGTGTGAGATGAACATAAGAAAGCCTATTTTTCGTTCCTTGGTCTTTGTGCTGCTGACCCTGACGACCACACTCGTGATGGCGGACAGGCAGAACACCAGAAGGCTGGCTCAGGACTCGCTAACCGTCGAAGCCCCGAGGTGGAACGAGGTGCCCGGCACACGCATGGCACAGAGTCTTTACCCTGTCGAACTGAAGGTCAAAGGCCGTAGCATCCGCGTCATTTCCAAGTATGAGCAAGTGCTGCCCATCTACACCAAGGGCGGTACACTCTATTTGGCTATGCAACTGAACCCCGGTGTCAACTGGCTCAGCGGTCTGCCCCGTGGGCGCTATCGCATCAACAACCGAACCATCAACATCAGATAAGCGAAATGCCAGTCACTGCAATAGACATCGAAGCTATTATCAAGTCGAGGGCAGGACATCGAGCAAAGTATATCCCTCGTTTCGTTTATTCGTGGTTGAGGCGCTTCATTCACGAGGATTTCATCAACGAGTTTCTGCGCCGGCAGTACATGGGTGTGGATTTCTGCGTGAAATCCCTCGAGTACATAGGTGCTACGGTTGAAGTCAAAGGACTGGAGAACCTGCCACCACAGGATGCGCCCTTCTGCACGTTCGTTTCCAACCATCCCCTTGGTGCCATCGACGGTGTGACGCTCGGTGCCATACTTGGGCAGCAATACGATGGTCGTATCAAGTATCTGGTCAATGACTTCCTGATGAACCTCCCCGGGCTTGCACCGCTCTGTGTGCCCATCAACAAGGTGGGCAGTCAGGCGCGCAACCTGCCGGAGATGGTGGAGCAGATGTTCTCGGGCGAGAACCATGTCATCATGTTCCCTGCCGGACTGTGCAGCCGCCGCATCGACGGGGTGGTGCAGGACTTGCCTTGGCAAAAGACATTCGTCCTCAAGAGCCGTAAACACCAGCGCGACATCGTTCCCGTCCATTTCATCGGGCAAAATTCCAACCGTTTCTACCGCGTGGCGAATTTCTGCAAGTTCTTCCATTTGCCCAATTTTGCCATGGCACTCCTGCCCGATGAGATGTATCGCAGTCGTGGGAAACACTTTGAAGTGCGCTTCGGTAAGCCTATACCCTGGCAGACTTTCGACCAGTCGCGCACGGTGATGGAATGGGCTGCATTTGTGAGAGATGAGGTATATAAGATATAGTAGCGTATGGAAGAGATTATAGCTAAGATACCCAGAGAGAAACTGAAGGAGGAACTGACCGAGGCGAAGCGTCTGCGCTTCACCAACAAGAGTAACAACGAGGTCTATGTCGTCACATGGCAGGATTCGCCCAACGTTGTGCGCGAGATTGGCCGACTGCGCGAGATTGCTTTCCGCGATGCGGGCGGAGGTACGGGCAAAGCCCTCGACCTCGACGATTTCGACACTTGTGAGCGTCCCTACCGGCAACTTATTGTCTGGGACCCGGAACACGAGGAGATATTGGGTGGCTACCGCTACATGCTGGGCAAGGACTGGCCGATTGACGAGATGACAGGTCAGCCTCGGTTGGCCACGAGCCACATGTTCCGCTTTAGCGAACAGTTTATGCGCGAATATGCTCCCTATACCATCGAACTCGGACGTTCGTTTGTCACCCTCGAGTACCAAAGCACGCGCATGGGAACGAAAGGGCTGTATGCCCTCGACAACTTGTGGGACGGGCTGGGTGCCCTGGTCGTCATCGAACCGTCCGTCCGCTATCTCTTTGGCAAGTTCACCATGTATCCGAGCTACGACCGCTTGGCGCGCGACATGATTCTCTACTTCCTGCAAAAGCACTTCCCCGACCCCGACAACCTGATTACCCCGATGAAACCGCTCGTTTTGGAGCACGACCCAAAGACTTTCGAGACGCTTTTCACCGAGGATGACTTCCGTCGCGACTATCGCATACTCAATCGCGAGGTGCGTCAGCTTGGCTACAACATCCCTCCCCTGGTCAATGCCTACATGGGACTGAGCCCAACGATGAAGCTCTTCGGTACGGCCATCAACGACGGTTTCGGCGACGTGGAGGAAACAGGCATCTTGATAGCCGTCGATGAAATTCTGCAGGAGAAGCGTATGCGTCACATCGATACGTTTGCTGCCGAGCATCCCGAACTCGTCCGCATCGTCGATGGCTTCCACCGTCTGTTCTATAAGGTTGAGGACAAATAAGTCGGAAAAAGCCCCCTGGGATTGAGGGGGGGACTCCTATACGGTGGCCAGGCTCATGCCGTTAATCTTTCGATAAAGGTCAAGGGCGAAGACGTCGGTCATGCCCGAAATGTAGTCGAGGACAGCCAAGATGCGTTCGTAGAGCGTATTGGCCTTGATGTCGTATTGTGGGCTGACGCGGTTGATGAGAATCTTGGAATAGGTGCGGTCGGTGTGTGTCACGGCCTCCAACATCAGGTCGAGCAACTGGGTGATGACCTTATGGCCGGCAATCTCGATATCTACGACCATCTGTGCATGGTATATTTTGGCAAATGCCGTTGCCACGCAGGCCCGGTAGGCTTGACGCGGACGTTCGCTGATGTGGTCGATAAGGGAACCTTCGAAGCGTCCCTGCAAGATGGCCTTCTCGTTGTCCGTAAACACCTGCACGCACTCGCTTTCTAACAGTCCGATGACGATGGAACGCAGATAGACAATCTGTTCGTTGGTGTCGTCGAGTGTAGCCAGTCTTTCGTGTATCTCCTGCCGTTCGTCCTCGCCGAAGAAGCTGATGAGCAGTTGCTTCGTCTCGTCCGTCGTCAGAATCTTCAGCTTGTGGGCATCCTCGATGTCCATGATTTCGTAGCAGATGTCGTCGGCAGCCTCTACGAGATATACCAGCGGATAGCGCGCGTACCGCTCGCCCTGTGGCGTTTTCAGCTTCTTGATGCCCAGTTCGCGCGCAATCTTGTGGAAGTCGGCTTTCTCGCTCTGGAAGAATCCGAACTTGCCTTTCTTCGATGCTTGACTGCTGGCGTATGGATACTTGACGATGCTGGCCAGGGTGGAGTAGGTCATGACAAATCCCCCTTCGCGGCGGCCCAAGAAATGGTGGGTCAGGAGTCGGAACGCATTGGCATTACCCTCGAAGTGAATCAGGTCCTGCCACTGCTCCGGAGTTAAAGAATCGCCGGTTTCATCGCAGAAATACGTCTCGTACTTCCTGCCTTCGCCCTCGCTGAAGTACGACCCGATGGCCCGTTCTCCACTGTGCCCAAAGGGAGGATTGCCCAGGTCGTGTGCCAAACATGCTGCGCTGACGATGCTCCCCATTTCCGTCATGTGCGTACGTTGGAGGTTCGGGTATCGCTCCTGCAGGATTCGGCTGACATCGTTGCCCAGGCTTCGGCCCACGCTGCTCACCTCCAGCGAGTGGGTCAGACGGTTGTGTACGAAGATGCTCCCCGGCAGGGGGAAAACCTGAGTTTTGTTCTGGAGTCGGCGGAAAGGAGCCGAAAAGATGAGGCGGTCGAAATCGCGCTGAAATTCCGAGCGGTCGTCCTCGCGATGGGGCGTTTTTTCTTGCCCAAGTCGCTTGTTACTGAGTAGTTGTTCCCATTTCATGATACAAAAGTACAAATTATTTCGTAATTCGTAATTCGTAATTCGTAATTATTTCTTATCTTTGACCCTAATTTCATGTATATTGAACATTAAGTCATGGAAATTCGCATCATTAACCACTCTCATCACGAGTTGCCGCGATATGCAACCCCCCAGTCGGCAGGCATGGATTTGCGTGCCAATCTCGACGAACCCGTCACGCTTCGTCCCTTGGAAAGACGTTTGATTCCGACTGGCTTGCGTATCGCTTTGCCCGGAGGCTACGAGGCGCAGATACGTCCCCGTAGCGGACTGGCGCTGAAGCATGGCATCAGTCTTGTCAACACCCCTGGCACGATAGATGCCGACTATCGAGGCGAGATTGGCGTCATACTCATCAACCTTGGTCAGGAACCTTTCGTGGTGAACGACGGCGAGCGCATTGCCCAAATGGTCATAGCCCGGCATGAGCAGCCCCAACTCATCGAGGTGGAAGTCCTCGACGATACGGAACGTGGCGAAGGCGGATTTGGGCATACGGGACGGTAGGCCAAGGGTTGAAAAACGCAAGAATGGAAAAACTGAAAGATTGAAAAGTCGAGCGACGGTTCAAAGTTGAAGAATTGAAAGATTGAAAGCAGAGTGAGAAAACTGTTAATAATCGGAATCATACTGTTGGGGGCCTTGCCACTTGAGGCGAAGCGTAGGAAGAAAGTGACCACGGAGGTGCAGCGCACGATGCTTGCACCCGCCGAGGCACGTCGCCTGTCCTATTTCTATCAGGAAGGCATCAAACGCAAGTTGGCAGGTGAGCTGAGCGAGGCCAGCGACCTGTTCCAGCACTGTCTCGACATCGCTCCCGACGACCCCGATGCCCTCTTCGAATTGGGTTACCTCAAGTTCTACTATGGCGAGGACAGCCTTGCTACGGACATGATTCGTCGGGTTGTGGAGCTCGACAACCGCAATCCGCGCTATGTGCAGTCGCTGGCCGTTGCATATCTCACTCGAGATGAGTACGACAAGGCCATTCCCGTCATCGAACATTTATCGAAGCTGCAACCCCGACGCTCCGACATCCTCTATCAACTGGTGGAGCTCTATAAACTCAACGGCGATACCGACAAGGCCATTCAGGCCCTCGACCGTATCGAACTGCTCGACGGACGTACGCTCCAGACCAGCCTCCAGAAGTATGGGCTCTACATGGACAAAGGACGGAAAGACGAAGCCTTCGGAGTGCTTGAGAAGCAAGAAAAGGAGTCGCCCTACGACCTCCGTATTCCCTTGATTCGCGGCCGCAAGTACATGGAGAACGAACAGTTGGACAAAGCCCTCGAATGTTTCGAGAAGGTGAGACGAGACGACCCGCAGAACGTCGAGCTTCGTATGGCCATGATGGACTACTATACCGAGTCGGGACAGGAAGAACTGCGAACCAAATTGCGCGACAGCCTGCTCTATGCCCCCAGGACTCCCAGCGACCTACGTGCCCGTATGGCGGCCACGCTCATCAACGACCTGGGTGGGCAGCCACAGGGGCGCGAGCGCATCATGCACGCCTTGGACACCCTGTTGCAGATTTCGCCCGATGCGCTCATGCACTCCATCCGTGTCAGCTACCTGATGGGGACGAGGGCAAGCCAGGACAGCATAGCCACGGCTCTGCGCGACCTGCTGGATGTGGCTCCCGACAACGAGGATGCCCTGTCGCGACTCTTGGTGTATTACCTCGGAGAACGCCGGATGGAGGATGTAGCAGAGATATGCCGCATGGGCATCAACTCGCATCCCGAGGAATTGATATACCACTTCTATCTCGGTGTTGCCCTTTCGCAACTGAAGGAGAACGAACAAGCCGTGGAGGTGTTGCGCAACGGACTGAAGCAGTCGGCCGAGCAGTCGAACCCCGAACGTGTGTCCGACATCTACGAGATTCTCGGCGAACTGTACTACGAGCAGGGACGGACGGCGGAGGCCTTTGCTGCGTACGACAGTTGCCTGGTCTATAAGGACGACAATGCGGCGTGTCTGAACAACTATGCCTATTACCTTAGCCTCCGTAACGAGCGTTTGGAGGAGGCAGAACGCATGGCCTATCGGGCTACGAAGCTCGAACCCTTGAACAAGACCTATCTCGACACCTACGCATGGGTACTCTTCATGCAAAAGAACTACTCCATGGCCAAGTTCTATATCGACCGCGTCGTTTCGCCTTCGCAATCAGACAGCCTGATGCTGGCCGACGACGACCTGCACGCCGACGTGCTGGAACATGCTGGCGACATCTATGCCATGACGGACAACATGGAGCAAGCCCTGCGTTACTGGGAACTGGCCCGCAAGAAAGGGAGCGAGAGCCGAACGCTGGTCCTCAAACTGAAAATGAAACAATACATTAAGGAATATGAATAAGAAATTGCTGACCATCATTGCCCTTGTGATGCTTGTCGTGCTTGCAGGTTGCCGCTCATCGCGTCGTGCGGCTAAGGAATCCAACGATGGCGCTGCCACAGTCCTTCTGCCCGCGGACGAAACGCAGCCAGATGGGAGCTCCCGGTCTAAGGACAAGTCCTCGAAGAAAGGCGGAAAGAAGTCAGAGAAGGATAAGGACTATGTGAAAGTACAACCGACAGGCGTGGATGCCCTGACGGCAAAATTGGAACTGACCTTGGAAGCAGGCGGCAAAAGCGTGGATGTCGGCGGCAGCTATCGTCTGCAACGCGACAAGGTGATTCAGATAAACCTCACTTACACGATGATAATCACGGTTGCCGTGGGTACGATGGAACTGACACCCGACTATATTCTCATACTCGACCGTATTAACAAACGCTATTGCCGAATCCAGTATTCCGATGTGCCCGCCCTGCAGCAGGCAGGCATCGACTTCAATTACCTTCAGTCCATATTCTGGGGCGAGGCTGAGGCTTCGCCTACGAAGGTCATTTCGTGGACATACAGTCGATGGACCGACCTCGGACAAGGTCAGTTCCCTGGTCGGATAGGCTTTACGCTTACGTCTGGCACATCGATATACAAGGCCACCTTCGACCTGTCCAATATCCGCGAGAATGACAACTGGGAGAAGCAGACGACCGTTCCTGCAAAATACACGCCAGTGTCGATAGATACGGTGATTAAGGCTTTGATGAGTGTGGCTAAGTAGATTGAGAATTGAGAATTGAGGATTGAGAATTGAGAATTGAGGATTGAGGATTGAGAATTGAATTTTATGAGTTACTTTAAGTTTATCCTGTTGTCTTTTGTTATGCTGTTCGGCATAACCGGCTTTCAGTCTTCTGCCTTCAATGTCCAATCTTCAATGTTGATGGCGCAGAACAGTAAGCGTGTGAAGGAACTGAAGAACCAGAAGGCACGCTTGCAGCAGGACTTGAAGAAGTCGAAGAACGACTTGGACAAGACACGCAACGATGTGAAGAAGGGACAACTGACCATACGCTATCTCGACCAGGAGATAGAGACTCGTGTGCGATACATCCACCATACGGAGAACGAGCTCGATAGCCTGCAAGGCTTGGTGGATAGCGTGCAGAACGAGATACATATTCTCGACTCCATCCTGATTGTAAAGAAAGAGAAATATACCAAGGCCTTGCGCATGGCACAAGCCTACCGAAAGGTGAACAGTTCCTTGCTCTTCGCCCTGTCGGCAAAGGATGTCGCACAGATGTACCGTCGGCTGCGCTACACCCGTCAGTATGCATCCTACGAACGGATGCTTGGAGAGGAGGTGCAGGACAAACAGATTGAACTCCTCGAGCGGCAGAACCAGTTGCTCGGACTCAAGAGCGCGATGAACCGCAAGATGCGCGTCCTCGTGGAAGAAAGGGCAAAGCTAAGTCGTCAGCAGGTTGAGCAACAGACGCAGGTCAATACCTTGCAGAAGAAAGCCACTATGCTACAGAAGCAGGTGAAGGACCAACAAGACAAAATAGCCGCTTTGCAAAAGAAGATTGAGGAGGTCGTAGCAGAAGAAATACGTAAAGCCGAGGCCGAGCGCAAGCGCAAAGAGGAAGAAGCACGCCGCAAGGCTGCTGCCGAGGCTGCAAAGAAAGCCGCAAAGGAAAAAGCTGCAAAAAAGACCACGACAACCAAGCCTGCAACGACTCCGAAAAGCGGAGGCAACACCCATTGGCTTACACCAGAGGAACAAAAGCTTAACGGTAGTTTCGTCCAAAACAAGGGCCGTCTGCCCGTGCCCATAACGGGCGAGTACATGATTGGGGCGCACTTTGGAGCCAATACTTCCGGACACTCGCATGTAGTGCTGAACAACAAGGGAACAAACTATGTGGGACGTGCCGGTGCCCGTGCCCGGACGGTGTTCGACGGCGAGGTGACACGCGTCGTCTCCTTTGGCGGCATGAAGATTGTACTTGTGCGCCACGGAAGCTATATCTCGGTCTATACCAACCTTTCTTCCGTCATTGTGAGGAAAGGACAGAAAGTGAAAACACGCGACCTCCTTGGCACTGTGGCCAACGACGGTACGGGCAATTATGTCTTGCACTTTGAGCTCCGTCAGGAACGCACCATCCTCAATCCCGAAGCGTGGGTAGGACGGTAGGTGGGGTGGATTAGAGGATTAGAGATTAGAGGATTAGAGATTAGAGGATTAGGGATTAGAGGATTAGGGAATAGAGATTGGGGGATTAGAGCGATAGGCCATCGAGCAAGGAACAATACAGCTCGATGGCTTCTTCTATTTCCTTTATTTCGATATACTCGTCGGCGGTATGGCTGCGCCGGCTGTCGCCGGGGCCCATCTTCAGACTTGGGCATTTCAGCAATGCCTGATCGCTGAGCGTGGGACTGCCGTAGGGCTGCCTGCCTAATGCCACTGCACGGCGCACAAGCGGATGGTCGGGGTCGATGCGGCTTGAAGAAAGGCGGAAACTGCGAGCCTCAACTTCGCTCTTCACGTGCGCGCGTATCCTATTATATATTTCCTCGTTTGTGTGGAGTTCGTTTGTCCTGACATCGACGATGAAGGAACAGCGGTCGGGAACAACGTTGTGCTGTGTGCCTGCACCGATGACGGTCACGGTCATCTTTGTGGGACCCAGCAATGGACTGACCTCGGGAAACTGGGTATGGCGTATCCATTCGATGTCGTCCAAGGCATGGTAGATGGCGTTGTCGCCCTCTTCTCGAGCTGCATGACCCGCCCTGCCTGTGGCGGTGCAGTCCAGCACCATCAATCCTTTCTCAGCTATGGCGGGCTGCATCTCCGTAGGTTCACCGATTAAAGCCACGTCAATCGACGGCAATAGGGGCAACATCCGTTCGATGCCGTTCCGTCCGCATACCTCTTCTTCCGCTGAGGCCAAGAACACCAGGTTGTATGCCCCTTGCCCCTCGCTAAGTATCCGGAACACTTGTAACAGCGAAACCAGCGAAGCCCCGTCGTCGTTGGCTCCCAGCCCATAAATGCGGTCGCCTTCTCGTGTTGCCTTATGCGGTGGGCGTGTCCAACTGTTCGTTGGCTTCACAGTGTCTATGTGTGCGCAGAGCAATAGGGTGGGGTGTTCGGCATTGAACTCCGGAGCCACCAACCAAAGGTTATTGGCTTCACGTCGCGGTTCCAGTGCCCTTTCCTTCATCCATGCCTCCAACAGGTCGGCTGCTTCTTTTTCCTCGTGGCTCACGCGCGGTGTCTCAATGAGTCGCGACAGCAGTTCCACGGCTTCTTGTGTCAGTTCTTCAAATCTTTTCATGTCAGTTCATTCATTTCGATGCAAAGATAGTGCAAACTGATTGAAATAGCAAAATTATTCCGAACCGTATTGTGTTTTGGATATTTATTTTTATCTTTGTGCTGTCTATTCAAGTGAGGTAAGCGTATAGACTTTTATAGTAGTGAACAGAACTTGGATTATCAACCATTAATAGAAAGCAATTATGGATACCCTCATTTCTAATCTCAAGAAGCTTCATCGCATATTCATAGCCACACTTGCGCTTGTGGTAACCCTTTCGGCATCGGCTGGCCCCATCGATAGGGGGACGGCTCGCCAGCAGGCAGCGGACTTCCTACAGAATAAAGGGCTGTCGCTTGGCAAAGAACCTGCCCGTGTCATGGGTCGCAGACCTTCAATGTCGCAGGAGCCAATCTACATCTTTAACGCTGCAGGCAACAAGGGATTCGTGATTGTTGCCGGCGACGACTGCATCGACCCTATCATTGGATATACCACTCAAGGCAGTTACGATGACAATACCCTGCCCGACAATTTCCGTGGGTGGTTGGAGCAGATGTCGGCAGAGATTGAAGCCTTTGTTGCAGAACCCGACTTCGTGGGTACGTCGTCGGCTCGTCTGGCTCCTGCAAGAACTGTAGCCATACACTCTGCCATCTCTCCACTGATTCAGACGACTTGGGACCAGGGTAACAACGACAATGTCTATAACTCGCACCTTCCGCTTGTCAATGGACAGCTGCCCTGTACTGGATGTGTGGCTACAGCGGGTGCCCAGATTATGTACTATTACCACAACGACCTGCCCGCCTGGACGACGATTGTGCCTGGCTACACCTTGTTGAACGATGAGGGCAACGATGCGTCAAACGGAGCAGACACTTCAAACGACCTTCCGCCCATCAGTTTCAAATGGAACCTGATGCAGCCCAGCTACGAATACAAAGCCCCCAATACACCAAATTCGGCAGCCGAGGATGCCGTGGCTGACCTAATGCTCTATTGTGCATACGCTGCCAAAATGAATTTTGGTACAGCTGAGGAACATGGAGGTTCCTCTGCTGGAACAACGGATTTGGCTCGAGGCATGAGTTTGTACTTTGGTTTTAATCCAGAGGCTTGGGAGAACGCAAGCCGCAATAAGTATTCCATCAGCGAATGGGACGAGTTGATATACAACGAACTTGCCAACGGTCGCCCCGTCCTGTATAATGGTTCCTATGACGGAGGCCATGCCTTCATCTGCGATGGTTACGACGGCGAGGGCTTGTACCACTTCAATTGGGGCTGGGGAGGCATGTACAATGGCTATTTCAAGTTGCAAGCCACGAACCCATACGGAGAGAGCAATCCTAATAATATGGGATATATCCTCAATAACTCCTGCATCATAGGTCTTCAGCCAGCCTCGTGGCCATACGGAGGAAACCCCAATGCAGATGACACATGGGATGTGCCTGAAATTACGGGAATCGTGGCTACGGCAACAGGTGTGAATGTCAGTGGCACAACAGTAACGATGAACGTGTTTAACTTTAATGCAGATAGCTACGCGTTTGGCTATGGAATAGGCAAACTGAACGATGACGGAACCATTACTACCGTTGATACAAGTAAGGAAGTTTACAAGAATTATGGTGCGCTTGAATATGGAAGCGGGTATGGTCTTTCTTTCAACTTCTCATCCTACAACCTTCCCAACGGAAAGCATCACCTCGTGCCGATAAGCATTCTTAAAGGGGAGAACGTATGGAGACGTTGCAAGCCCGCCGACCTCTATTTCGAGGTGAATGTCTCGGGAGGCAACAAAACCGTCACTGCTCATCCCATTGAGAATATCCAGATTAGTGACTTCGGGCTTGTCGGTGGAGGTGTTCCAGGGGTTAATCAGTACGTCAAATTCACCGTCACCAACAACGGCGACAACATAGAGAAGGATCTATATGTGTTTGATGGGAGCACTTATAAGAACATGCAGACCATCAGGATTGCCTCGGGCAACACAAAGGAATACCGCGTCTATATCGGCACGCTGTCTGAGGGCAACCATACTCTCATCCTGAAAGATGCTTACAGGAACGGCAACGTGCTGGCCCAAAAGGCAGTCGCCATCCGCAAGAGTCTGGCCGTTACTCACTTCGAAGTAGGCGAACCCAGATTTGTCAATACTGCCATAAGGGTTGATGTCACGGTGGCGAACAATGCCGGCGACTACAACCTGCCCCTCTATCTGCTTGCCGGAATGGCGAGCTCAAGCTCAAAGTCGCTCCGCTATGTTGCCGGAACTGCCATAGAGAGCGGAGGCAGCGAGGTGGTGACATTCTATTTCAAGCCCAACCAGACAGGTCAGTGGAAACTCTACGTAGCTACCGATTCCCAAGGTTCCAACGTGATAGGTACCTTAACTATGACCGTAAGCAATCCACCCACGGGTATAGTCACACTCCAAATGGTCAGCAGTAGCGTCGAGTGCAACGGCAACACTGCCACCTACACCATGAACATCAAGAACACAAGCAGCACAACCTATTACAAGGATATCTTGTCCCGGATTATTGAAGAAGGAAACAATGATGGTGTTTTCGTAAAATCGCCGAAGGTAATCATTGCGCCAGGCGAGACAAAGGAAGTTGTGATAACTTATTCCAACCTAACTGAGGGCAAGGCATATACGCTCAACCTGTATTATTTACCTACGTACAATGCAAGTTCCTATATTGGGTTTTATTCCGACAGATTTACTGTTGCCGATACCATAGTCCCAGGCGACCTTGATGGCGACGGTGTGGTAAGCAGCGACGATGTCGCCGCACTCGTTCGTGTCATTCTCGGCATGTCCACGCCCTCCGACGGCTACAACCTGAATGCTGCCGATGTGAACAAGGATACAGTCGTAAACCTTTCCGATATCACCGCCCTTGTGAATATCATGCGTGGAAAGTAACATTATCTTAATTTTTAATTTTAATTTTTAATTTATTTATTGTAACTTTGTAGGCGTATAGACTAAAAAGGGACTACTATGCTGAACGAAACCCCGCTCTCCAGAGTGATACATTCGCAGGCCGAGAAGTATGGCTCGCGCGTGGCTTTGCGCTATCGCGATTATGATTTAAACCAATGGCAGGACATCTCGTGGAACGAGTTCTCGCGCCGTGTACGCCTTGCCAGTAACGCCTTGATAGCGATGGGCGTAGGTGTGCAGGAGAACATCGCAACCTTCTCGCAGAACAAACCCGAGTGCTTGATTGTCGATTTCGGAGCTTACGGCATCAGGGCAGTGACCATCCCCTTCTATGCTACGAGTAGCGAGACGCAGGTGAAGTACATGGTATCGGATGCAAACATCCGCTACATATTCGTGGGCGAGCAGTACCAGTACGACATCGCCCTTCGCGTGATGCAACTGGGTCCTCACGTCAAGAAGCTAATCATCTTCGACCCGAAGGTGAAGCGTAATCCGCAGGACCAGACCAGTATCTACTTCGACGAGTTCTTGGCTATGGGAGAAGGACTGCCTCATGAAGAAGAGGTGGAGAAGCGCAGCAACGAACTGCAGCCCGACGACTTGGCCAACATCCTCTACACCAGCGGAACAACGGGACTTTCCAAGGGCGTGATGCAAACGCATCGGCAATATGCTGTGGCTTTCCGTGGTCATGTGCCCGCGCTGAACCTTTCGGACAAGGACGTCATCCTGAACTTCCTGCCCTTTACCCACATCTTCGAGCGTGCATGGAGCTATCTGTGCATTTGCTATGGTTGTACGCTGTGTGTCAACCTGAAGCCGCAGGATGTGTTGCAGTCGATGCTGGAGGTTCATCCGACCTGCATGTCTGCCGTGCCCCGCTTCTGGGAGAAGGTCTATGCTGGAGTTCAGGAAAAGATAAACAGTAGCAGTGCCGTACAGCGCAAGTTGATGCTCGATGCCTTGCGTGTGGGTAAGGAATACAATATCAGGTATCGTATGCGTGGACTTATTCCACCCATCGGCCTGAAGATGAAGTACAAGTTCT
>JAEEGL013286115.1_pt1 | contig 18681 bp, 18 predicted proteins | sample 9134231 | NCBI WGS metagenome assembly JAEEGL01 (sample SAMN16246548, study PRJNA631951) | gut metagenome | biome: gut microbiome; feature: rumen; material: fiber-attached | host: Bos | place: Iran: Karaj | collected 2018-10 | reverse complement strand
ATCCATTGAGCAGATGATGTTTCTGGTCTTTCTCACATGTGCTGCAATCTCACGCCTTAAATCCTCCTCCCCCTGACTGCTTGGATAATTAAGAAGTCTGTCCTCCTGTCTAAGGGCTGACTTCATGTATCGGCGCCAAAGTTCCAGGCAGGATACTGTCTTATCCTCGCCAATTGTGGCTAGGTCGTATTTGTATTTGGGCGCAGATTTTGCCTTGACACCTCCCTTTGCCGTGGCCTGCTCAAAAAATCTGCCCGCTGTCTCTGATATAAAGTAACCCACCTTTTCCACCGAATAAATGTATCCGTCTGCTGCCAGCTGCAGGTATGCAGTCTCTATTGAAGTCCTGCTTACGTTCAGTGTCTTTTCTGACTCTCGCAGCGATGGCATCCTGTCCCCTGGCAGGAGGGATTTATTCTCTATTTGATTTACATAAAAGTTGTAGACCTTTTCATATACCTTCATAATTTCACCTTTTATCTGTCCCCTAAAAAATATTAAATATTGTATATTTTTATAATGTCAGCTTGGTGTTATTATATCTCTAACATAAAGATTTTCAAAGATAAAATTTTATTTTGAATCTAACTCTATCTACTTTCTAGGAGATTAAAGATTTTTTTCTATGAAAGTTTTATAAAAGACATAACGTTAAGGAGACAACACTATGAGTAACACAGCTACAACTTCAGTCACAACAGACAAAACTAGAAAAGTGATTATATCGGCCCTCTTTGCAGCACTGACCTGCGTGGGCACAATGATTATAAAAGTACCAACACCTACCCAAGGATATATTCATCCAGGCGATGGATTTGTTCTATTATCAGGATTATTACTTGGTCCGGTTTGGGGAGGATTAGCAGCCGGAATCGGCTCTGCACTTTCAGATTTGATTGGCGGATATTTCATGTATGTTCCAGCAACATTTATTATCAAGGCTTTAACTGCTATTGTCGCCTACATTGCCTATCATACCTTAACAAAAGTTATTAGGTCTAAAACTAACATGCCTCACCTAATAATAAGTGGCATCGTAGGCGAAGCAGTTATGGTTATAGGATACTTTGCATTTGAAATCTTCATGCTCGCTTTTGTAAATGGGTCATCCATATCTGCAGGTGTTGTTGCATCTTTAGCAGGAATTATCCCTAACATCATTCAGGGCGTATTTGGAGTTATCATTGCAACGGTTTTGTATAGATTATTGTTTTTTATCAAAAAAACAATAATCGAACTGGACTAGGCTTTGGATTTATCCGAAGGCGTATCCTGCGAAGCAGGATTCTTGCGAGAAATTTCATCTTTCTCTCGCAAGAAGTCATCCATTAATTAAACATTTGAGTAGATAAAAATGAGCCCCTTCAATAATGAAGGGGCTATAAGTTTACTAATAGACTTTAAATTACTTATCTTCATAATGTGTTCTACACTGAACTATCTCGATAGCTCCGTCCTCTATTCTAAAAACGAGACGATTCTTTTTATCTATGCGAACACTCCAATATCCAGAATGATTTCCTTTCAAAGGCTCTGGTTTACCTTGACATCTATATCCATTACGATCTATATCTTTCAACAGCGCATTTATCTTTTTCAGAGTCTTCTTATCTTGTGTCTGCCAATAAAGATAATCTTCCCAAGCAATATCAGTCCATGTTTTGTTCATCTATTAATCTACCTCTATTAAATCATGTTTTTTGCCTTTACCGGCTTCCAATTGCTTTATAGATTCATCAAGAACCCTCTGATTTACTGGATTATAAAAAGGATCTACAGAAACCTCAAATGGAATTCTCATTTCATTGCCCAACTTTACAAGATACAAATTGATAGCGGTTGTCATATTCATACCAAGAGCCTCACATGCAAGCTCGGCTTTTCTCTTAACATTGTCATCTATTCTCATGCTTATCTGTGCCATAATGTATACCTCCATATAGAACTAATAATCTATCCTTATATAGATATTGTAATTCGTTGTATATTCGATGTCAATACAAACACTTGTAGCGGCACAAAATAGAATTATACAATCGCCTCCCCTACTTAATTTGCAAAAAGGCGTTTACCTTTATCATCTGCGTCTACAGCCTAATTCTCGTAATTATCTGCATATATCCTGTCTCGAATTTTCTCATACTCGAAAACTGTATCATTCGCCTCATCTCCATTAAGCGACAATTCATCTAAGATATATTCATCCAACGCATCCACAATTGTATCTATATCGTTTTCTTCAAGAAGACTGTCGAAATCATTGATAATATCTTTTAACTTTTTCTTATCAATATCGTTTATTATCATTTTTCCCTCTTTATGGAATTTACATTTATTACCATATTTGTGTCAGGGTTAACTTGACACCTATATGAATTAACAAGGCTCTCAAACTAATTAATGGTCTGCATCGTGGCATTGCAGTTTGACACCTATATGAATTAACAAGGCTCTCAAACCTTGAACTTGCATATCCATAATTTGAATAGGTTTGACACCTATATGAATTAACAAGGCTCTCAAACTGAGTCATCTACATATTGGCAGAAGGCGCAGTTTGACACCTATATGAATTAACAAGGCTCTCAAACCAATGACATTAACAGAAACATTAGAAGAAGGTTTGACACCTATATGAATTAACAAGGCTCTCAAACAGGCTTGCTATTGTGATTTGCTCGTTGGCGTTTGACACCTATATGAATTAACAAGGCTCTCAAACTCTGCTAATTCTGTTTGGGTTAGTCCTAATGTTTGACACCTATATGAATTAACAAGGCTCTCAAACGAAGGCAGCCCTTATTAGGGCAATCAGAACGTTTGACACCTATATGAATTAACAAGGCTCTCAAACTCTTGAGACATTGTTTCATCAATTCTTATAGTTTGACACCTATATGAATTAACAAGGCTCTCAACCCTGTTTCTGTGTTATAAACCTTACCATTAAGTTTGACACCTATATGAATTAACAAGGCTCTCAAACTGTTTTTGTTGATATTCTCTGATAGCATTAGTTTGACACCTATATGAATTAACAAGGCTCTCAAACTTGATTCTGAGACTAAAGCATTACAGACAGGTTTGACACCTATATGAATTAACAAGGCTCTCAAACCCTATGTATGGTGGAAATATGGGCGGCGGAGTTTGACACCTATATGAATTAACAAGGCTCTCAAACTTGTGAACCACTAGACAAGACTTTTAGTTTGTTTGACACCTATATGAATTAACAAGGCTCTCAAACATTCGGTCTAATTCGTAATATGCCTCTTTAGTTTGACACCTATATGAATTAACAAGGCTCTCAAACCGCTTGTTCTCCGCTTATCAGAAAGCTTGAGTTTGACACCTATATGAATTAACAAGGCTCTCAAACGATAATCCTTGGTAAGTCCCTTTTGATAAGTTTGACACCTATATGAATTAACAAGGCTCTCAAACGTAGACTGCGTCAAACAGGCTAGAGAGGAAGTTTGACACCTATATGAATTAACAAGGCTCTCAAACTATCAGGTAGATAATACTTTTCTGCAATATGTTTGACACCTATATGAATTAACAAGGCTCTCAAACTACTGTACACCCTTCCTTTCTTTATTGTAAGTTTGACACCTATATGAATTAACAAGGCTCTCAAACTACAGTTTACACGCACCTTGGTGGGTATATGTTTGACACCTATATGAATTAACAAGGCTCTCAAACATAACCAGACTTCTTAATAGCTTCTGCTGAGTTTGACACCTATATGAATTAACAAGGCTCTCAAACAAGATCATCCTTGTTTTTGCTGAACTGGAGTTTGACACCTATATGAATTAACAAGGCTCTCAAACTACTCTTACATTATGCCCTCTGTACTTATAGTTTGACACCTATATGAATTAACAAGGCTCTCAAACTACTCTTACATTATGCCCTCTGTACTTATAGTTTGACACCTATATGAATTAACAAGGCTCTCAAACGGGCATCGGGTACGTTTACGGAAACGTTTAGTTTGACACCTATATGAATTAACAAGGCTCTCAAACCTTCAATGGCTACGTATGGAAATACAATTGGTTTGACACCTATATGAATTAACAAGGCTCTCAAACAGTGCTTTAAGTTGCATTTTGAGATAGATAGTTTGACACCTATATGAATTAACAAGGCTCTCAAACCTCAAATCAAAATTTGAGGTTCTCACCGAACCACATGCTGCGGCATGCAGTTAATCCATACTACGCCTCTATTATACATAAATCTGAGTCAATCAGTACCTTCTTCTCTGCCTCAAGCTTACTACTATCACTACTTTCAATCATTATCAGAGATGATTTACTATAAGAGACTTCTCTATACAACATTTCAATCTCTTCATCATCTAAATATGATTTTAGATTCACAAAAAAGAAGACATTTTTTCTCAATACCTGACTGACTGTTCTTATATATGTAACAAGTTTATCTAAAATAGATGAGTATTCATCTTCAAATTTAACATCATATAGTTTAAAGATTCCTTCTACATCTGCAATTGGTTCATATTCAAGTGCGTAAGGAACGTCCACCAATATGGAGTCTAAATAATTCAACATTTTTGCATTTGCTTCAGCATATTGCTCCGGATATACCTGATCTGAAATAATATGTAATTCTTTATAAATAGCAGAAAGTATTTTTCTATCATTACATGAAACAGCAAATGGATTAATAATTAAGTCAGCCACCTTTGCTAAATTATATTCATTCTCATTATCTGAAAGAATCCATTCCCCTTCTCCACCACTAGTTTCAACTGCTAAATCATAAACTAAAGTTCTAAAGGCAACTTTATTCTCGCAAATTATTTCTAGGACATGATTCTCATGTAATTCAAATTCAAGATTATACTTACGATTTAACAATCTCATAGAATTATTATCCTCTCATCTGAATCTATAACATCCTTTTTCCTCTCACCAACAATGAATTCCATTTTACTGTACTGCTTCTCAGTAACCTTCAACGCCTGCACTAAACCTTCAGGTGGCTTATTCTTTTTTACATTTGCAATAACAGAATCTCCTACTGTACTATTTGGAACAAGCTTACAATATACAGATTCTTGCACCATCATAAAGCCTGATTTAATCAAAAATTTTCTAAAATCTCTATATGCTTTTTTGTTTGCATTTGTCAAAACTGGCAGATCAAAAAATACAATTACTCTCATATATCTATAATTCATACTGGTACAATTTAATCAATGAAACATCTTCATCATTCAAAGCATCGAAAACACTCTTTGTATAAATTTTTATAGCATTCGTTAGGTATTCATTTCTATTTGCAATAATAACCTCTTGTTGTAGTATTTTTAGTATCTCCATTTTTTCATCATGCTCAAATTTATCTGGCATCAAATCTTTAACCGCCCTATCAACAACAGGTCTAAATGGTTCCATTAAATCTGAGCCTAAATTAAACTGATTAAACATATTATCATGAAATAACCCCAACTGAGTTATGTAACCATTAGAAACAATTTCTCTATTAAAGGTCGATAGTATTAATCCATATCCATAATTCAAAGCCGCATTGATACTATTTTCTTCCGTTCTTGTAAAATCCATTCCGAACAACGCATTGAAATACACCTTAGCAGCATGTCCCTCTCTATTAGTAGCATCTCCAAATTTTAGTTCTCTAATGTACTGAAACAACATGTCTGCTTCTTGCAGCCCATATTCCTGTAAGTGTTCTGCTTGCTTTTTTATTTTGTCGGTAACTATTTCTGTCCAAATTGCTGTTTTTATATCATCGCGCCACGCAATTTGATTTCTTATCTTTGCGCTAGTATCATGCGCGCCATAATAAGGCATTAATTCAGATGATGGATTTCGCTTTTCATCACAAAAAATAACCTTTACTTTTTTCTTGGTTAGCTCACTCAAAAGTACAGCTGTTATTGCTACAGCCGTACTTTCTACAATCAGCATTTCGACTTCATCAATATGTACTTTTACCGTCTCAGCGCCTCTAACAACCATATATCCCATCTGATAATCGAGTTTAGCGCTGTTAGAAACTACTACTGTTCTCCAACTCATACGCCTAACAAATTTACTTTAGTTTCATAAATACCAGTAATTGACTGATTCACTATACATAACGACTCTAATGCCTCTAAATTTTTGCTCATAAGCATAATTCCCGTAGCAGAACTAGCGCCTATAAGTTTTAAATCCGCACTTTTTTCAGTGTTAGATAACTTTAAAATTTGTAACAAAGCTACCGCCTGTTCTTGCAACGAAAGATTAACAAATAATTGTTTACCAGCTTTTAGTTTTTCCCCAACAGGATTTATCCTATTTCTATATATACCATTGCAATGTTTTTTTATCAGTTCATCATATAACTCCACATTCTTTTCCTCTGTTATGTTTAGTTTCTCATTAGAATTGATGGCATATTTTTCAAGGTTATGTATATAATTATTCCAGGATAACGCTAAACATAATTGAATTTCATTTCTCAATATTATACGATCTCCTGTTCTACCAGTAATTCTGCATCTGAAACCATTTACTTCAAATAAAGACTGCATCTTAATTTTTTCAAAACAAATTCTAGGATTCTTCAATCCTAAGATATTTGTACAATAGTCTAGTAATCCATCTTCTGAACTTTCAATCTTATCTTTTAAATAAATTGGGGCAGTCTCTATTGTACGTATACGCTTTTTCTTATCATCATGTTCAACAATAAAGAAATATGCACTTGAAACGCTATTAAATCCTCCATATTTTGTCACATCCAATAGCTTGGAATCAGATTGCTTAAATGGTATATACCCATCCTCTTTTGCTTTCTTTGCTGGGTATAGTGTTTCATTTGCTATAGCGCCTTTTGCCTCATAAACCCATCTTGTAATCAACGGCGTATTTTTGGACATAATTTTCTTTACAGTTTTTATTGTTGGATTCTTCTCTCCGTCCCGTGCAGCAACCCATGCAACATATCCGCCTCGCTCAACATTATAGTCAAACATCCTACCAAGATTATATCTATATTTTTTTGCATCCTTTGAGTATTCATTTCTTATATAGTTCATTGGATTCTGCGTGAACTTGGTATAGTATACGTTTCCAACCACAATATTAAGGTACGCATCTTTGGCATGATGAAAATCATTTATAGTACGCGACTTTAGAAAATCATTATCTCGTCTAAAATCAGAAACATTACTAGCCTTCGCGTATACAACTACAGTATTCTCTGCAAAGAGTTGCTTAATTAAATCTGCAACACCTTTTGTTCCTTGGCTTGTCTCTACAAGTTGTCGTGCAATAAAACCAGCTTTTTGTTCATCAGTGAATGGATTTCTTCCTGTTAACCTCCTATATTTTTCATCGTTAATTAATTTCTTGTCATGTAACGTTCTCCATAAACCATATACAGAGTCACTCATCTTATCTAATGGATAATTATCACTTTTACGAGCATTTTTCGCCTTATTAACAAGTACTAGATTATTATTTATGTTATCATCTTTAACATAGTGTCTAGGATAAATATGATCAATATCATATTTATTAGAATCAAATAATTCCTCTAAATCAATAGGCTCACCTGTATACATGCAGCGTCCTAATTGCGTGTAATAGAGATATAATTTTTTACTTCTCAACCTACCATCTATATCAGCATTATTAATCTCGTTAATCCAGTTTCTTCCATCATCCTTTATACTCTTATATAACTCAATCAACTGTTTGCCACGAGACTCTGTGCGCTTTCCCTTTTCGCCCTCACTCCTAGTCATTTCAATAAATACGCGAGAAGGTGCGCAACCCATTTCTCTTGTTATGGCTTTTAACAACTCGACTGTTTGCCATACCATTCTCTTTACTGGCGCCGAAAAATAATATTCCTCCAAATCATCATGCTTAAATTCAAATAATGATTTCTGAAGTCGAACCTGCTTTTCTTCTAGCGCCTCTTTAAATGTAAATTCTTCTCCATTGATTAACTCCATTAAATTATTGTTTGTATCCCAAAGCGCATTTATAATGGTTTTTATTTCCCCTGTTTCCTTATCGCATCCCTGTAATTCAAGCATAGCCTTGGACATTCGTCCCCAGTCCTTGAACTTGAATCCTAAGATTCTTTTAATAGATGCTTCATCGAGCAGTTGATTAAACTCTTTTTCAAGTAATTCCTTTAGTTCCTTCTTAGAATCACCATATATTGTCGAATAATAAATAATCTTTTCAACATCTTTTTTTACAGAATCCCTTTCTAAATCATCCCCGAAAATTGCGTAAAACTTTCCATAAGAAGAAAGACTGCTATTAACATTGACGTCTATACCAGTCAATTGTGTTTCGTCATCTAACACACCTCTATCATGCAAGTATTTTGCAATCGATTTTTTAGTTAATCTCTTTCCTGACTTGAACTTGTCATTATAAATATCCTGTTTTAATTCTACAGATATTTTCACGCCATCAATCTTAATATTATTGATTTCATTCAATACACAAAATTTCTCATATAACAATGAGTTTTTTGGCATTACCCTCTCGCCTGACAAATAAGTACATTTTCGAATCAGACGTTCAATAAACTTTTCTCTAGTTGTATCTATATTTATTTTTTCTGAAAGATTCCATGGAAATACTTGTCCAGCACTTTTCCTTACGACCCAACCGGTCTTACTATTTTCTGAAACTGGCCCAATGTAATAAGGCATATGGAAAGAAAACAAGCTAACAATCTTTTGACTAATAGAATACCCCATCTCATCTATGCTTGATAAAAATGGCAATCTCTTTTCCGCATTTTTTATTATTTTTTCCATTTCCATCTTATGCAACTGATTAGGAATGACACCGTTGTCTGCTGTAAGTTGTTTGGGAAGAAATGTTTCTTTATCTATTTCCTGTAGTATGTATTCAACATCATCACCTGATAGATTCTTTAAATCGCTCTTAATTGTTTTATATAAGTCTTCACGACTTCTTCCCTTACCTACTAATGACCTACGAATTAATCCGTTACCATCTTTCAGAGCTCCAGAACTATTTGTAGAGTTTACATAAGCGCTATAATTGCCTGCTTGAATTTCTCTGAACATAGCATCATACTTTTCCGCAGATAGTTCTGTTCTATAAACCTTCTTTAAAATCTTCAAATCTTCACTGTGCTTATTATATGCATCAACACGTGCCATAGATAGAAAAGAATAACCGTGCAAAATACTTGATAACATTCCAGCATCATATATTTGCTTCATCAAAACTACAAGCTCATAATTGTCTTCACCTATAGCATCACTTATTTCTGTAGCTTTCTCTTCGTAATTTGAATCTGAAAAACAAATATCTATTTTATTCGAATCATCTAAACCCTCAAATATTTTTGTCGCATCAATTTTCAAGCCACAAATACCACGAATAATTATATTTTCAACTTTTCTATCTTTAGTGAAATCTAACTGCTCAAATATTCTTGTTGCTCTTTCGCTTCTAGAAATACTTCTATCAGCCAAAATACTCTCAATCTTTTGTGCACCATCAACTGGAAAAGATGCACTTGATATCAACTCTTCTATTTTTTCAGTAAACAAAGCGTAGGTACTATCAATAGCCACTATTCCCTCTTTACCAATCTCGCCTCCTAGAAAATGGCCTCTATGTTTAAACATATTCATTAATGCAAGATATAGAAATCTTACATATCTCTTTTCATCGTTTATTGTATCTTCAATCAATGCTTTCCTTAAATGAAAAACTGTCGGAAATTGACGATAATAATCCCTGTCACTATAGTCTTCATCATCAAATATACCCTTATCTGATTTCAACGATTCATCTTTATCTTCTGCAAAATATCTACTATTATCTAAACGAATAAAAAATTTATCGTCTTCATTTATTATTGCTTCATGAAAGAAATCCTTAAGTAAACCTATTCTGACAATCTCTCTTTGACGTCTACGTCTACTTATTCTGTGACTTCTGCGTTCTGCAGAGGTTTGAGCTTCATCAAATTCCCTAACGCCCCAATAATCCTTTCCTTTCATTCGGATAAGATTGTATTGTTCATCTGTAACAGCCCATCCTACTGAATTAGTTCCCATATCTAACCCAACATAATAATTCTTATTAGTTTCTTTCACGCTACCTTCTCCTTTACTGTTGACAATTATTTCAACACCATGCTATTATCAAGATGAATTAACAAGGCGAGTGCAAATAAGGTTTATCCGGAATCGTCTTTTATAAGAACCGCATGGTGCGGATATTTAAGAAGTCATTTATTTGACTTCTTTTTTATTTTACATATACTAGTGTCCCTATATAACCCCACTAAATTTACAATACTAAAAAAGACAGGCGAAGCTTACTAGCTCTCCCTGTCTTTTAATATCTTTATATCACTTAATTAATCATCACGCAACATTATTTAGTGCATTATTCTTCCTCTGGCATTACGATTGCGATGTGTACATCTTCAAGCTGCTTTGGCTCTACAGTTGCAGGAGCATCCATCATAATATCCTGTGCGTTCTTGTTCATTGGGAATGGAATAATCTCACGGATTGATTCCTCACCAGCGATGAGCATAATCATACGGTCAACACCTGGAGCGATACCGCCGTGTGGTGGTGCACCATAAGTGAATGCGTTGTACATAGCTGGGAACTTAGCCTTAACGTCATCCTCACCAAGACCTACAAGCTTAAATGCTTCGATCATGATTTCAGGGTCGTGGTTACGGATAGCACCTGAAGAAAGCTCTACACCGTTACATACAAGGTCGTACTGATAAGCTAATATATCAAGTGGCTTTTGATTCTTAAGAGCATCCATACCGCCCTGTGGCATTGAGAATGGGTTGTGGCAGAACTCAAGCTCGCCTGATTCCTCACCGATTTCGTACATTGGGAAATCAACTATCCAACAGAACTCGTAAGTATCCTTTTTCATGTGGCCCTCTGCTGCCGCACCAAGAAGCTTTCTAAATACACCTGCTGTCTTTTGAGCAACGAGAAGTGGACCTGCTGCAAGACCAACAAAATCGCCTGGCTTAAGGCCAAGTGCATCGATGACTGCCTGCTTTCTCTCCTGAAGGAACTTTGCGATACCACCAACGATTTCGCCGTTCTCATCAAGCTTGAACCAATATGTCTTTTGAGCAGTGGCAACCTCTACCTCTGCAATCATAGCATCAATCTGCTTACGTGTAGCTGTAAGACCATCAACAACAATAGCCTTTACAACATTGCCTTCGAATGGACCAAAGCCACAATCTGCCATAACATCTGTAGCATCCTGAAGTACAAGGTCGATACGAAGATCTGGTTTATCACTTCCGTACTTATCCATCGCCTCAAGATATGGAATGCGTACAAATGGAGCTGTTGAAGCGCTCTTGTATACGCCATATTTTGCAAATATAGGTGGAAGTACGTCCTCGATTACTGCAAAGACATCTTCCTGAGAAGCAAATGCCATCTCCATGTCGAGCTGATAGAACTCTCCTGGTGAACGGTCTGCACGTGCATCCTCGTCACGGAAACATGGTGCAATCTGGAAATACTTATCAAATCCAGATGCCATGAGAATCTGCTTGAACTGCTGTGGTGCCTGTGGAAGGGCATAGAACTTTCCTGGGTGATTACGCGCTGGAACAAGGTAATCACGAGCACCCTCAGGTGATGAGCATGTAAGAATTGGAGTTGTAATTTCCATAAAATCGTGTGCAATCATAGCATTACGAAGCTCTGCTACAATCTTGCTACGAAGAACGATTTTGCTCTTAACCTCTGGATTACGAAGGTCAAGGTAACGATATTTAAGACGTGTATTCTCATCTGCTTCCTTTGAACGATTAATCTCAAATGGAAGCTCGTTGTGAGTACATTTTCCAAGAATCTCTATTGATGTAGGAACTACCTCAATCTCGCCAGTAGGAAGCTCGGCATTCTTTGAAGAACGCTCACGAACTGTACCAGTAACAGAAATAGTGGACTCCTTGTTAACAGAATCGATAACAGCCATCATCTCTTCTGTCTCAACAACTATCTGTGTAGTGCCATAAAAATCACGAAGTATAAGGAAACCAAGATTTTTAGACACCTTTCTAATGTTTTCGAACCAACCAACTAATGTAACCTCTTTGCCTGCATCTGCAAGACGAAGCTCATTACAATTGTGTGTACGTGACTGAGTCATGTTATATCTCCTCTTCTAAAATAAAAATCCGCATGAATTCTTTCGGATTCTTGCCTCAAAAATTGAGCTGCCTAACTACCGCAAAACAGCCCTTTTATAATACATCAGAAACTCTATTTATTCAACCATCCAAATCTGCTCAAAACTATTGATTTTCTCATGCATATATGGTAAAAAATAGCAAAAATACAAAGGAGAATATGATTATGACTAAAAAATTTTTTTCACTATTGGTGTTTAGTACAATGCTCCTTACCATAGGATGTTCAAAAAAAGCACCTGAAAACACAAATGAAGAAACTACACCTACAGAAATTACCGAAAATGAAAATCCTTCAACATCTGATACAGTTGTTAACGATGGTGAAGATAACGATGATATTTCTAACGATGGTGAGATTGTCGTAGATGGTATTACAGTAGGATATAATTCAGATGTTGACCAACTAATAGAATCTCTTGGAAAACCTAATTATGAAGACACAAGCTCTTCCGTTGAAAATTATAATTATAAAAATGGTCTAAATATCTCGGCTTATAATGATGGAAGTTCAAAACAAATATTTGAAATCCATGTTTTATACAATGAAACAATTTCAACCACACGCGGTATCAAAAAAGGTGATTCATTGCAGGATGTATTATCAACATACGGAGAAGATGCTGAAGAATATCAAGATGATAATGTACATTCTTTAAAATATCAGTTTGATGGTTACTCACTTTCATTTGTTCTTGATGGGAATAACAATGTAGAATCATTCTTTATAACAAATACGACAACAGATAGCAAACTAACAAAAAGCTAAAAAAAAGAACTTCCCAAACAAATAATTTGCTGCGGGAAGTTCTTTTTGTTTTGAAAATATTACCTAGTCACTATATCTACATCGCAAGTCGCACTATCTTATTCTGACTATTGATTCGTCCCTTGGCCTGCAAACCTGCCTCTAATATTTCTTGAAGCTCAGCTCGGTCAAAGACCATCTTGGTGTCATCATCCAATGTGACTACAACTCGAGATTCACAGGCTGCGCAATCTCCATCTATACATGGGTTGCCATCGCATGCATCGCCACATCCAAGCTCGCAGTTAGAACAATCCACCTGATACATATTCTTACGATTGATAACTCCAATCTCCTCAAGGGTATTGACCATACGATAAACTGTGGCACTACCGATGTTCTTGTCCTGCTTAACAGCTTCCCTATATATCTCCTTCACGCAGGATGGTTCCTGGTTGAGAATAATATCCAATATAATAAGTCGCTGCTTAGTGATACGGCATCCTGAGTCCCTAAGCTGCTGTATTATCAGTTCTCGCTGATTGTTATCCATAATATCCATAATTAAGAAATCCTCTAAATGTTTAAAACTTTAAAAATCCAGCCCAACGATACTGGACTGGACTTCCTTACTATAAAATATCCTTCAAGAAATTATTTAAGAATCTTATCCTTTGCATAATCGCGGACAGCCTTAAAACTCTCCTTGCTAATAACATGCTCGATACGGCAAGCATCCTCAGCTGCAATTTCCTCATCAACACCAAGCTTAACCAAGATAGCTGAAATAAGCTCGTGACGCTCGTAAATCATCTCTGCGATTTTCTTGCCCTCATCTGTAAGGTAAATATATCCAGCCTCTGTAACAGTAATATGTTTCTTCTCACGAAGATTTTTCATTGCAATACTAACAGATGACTTTTTGAAATTTAATTCGTTTGCTATATCTACTGAACGAACTACTGGAAGCTTTTTGCTAAGTAATAAAATTGTTTCCAAATAGTTTTCTGCTGATTCATTAACAAATGTTCTCAAAATGAATTCCTCCTCGTCCTGATGGATTAAATTGCACACAACCCACCTTTTAAAAAAGGGTAACACATTTACTCCTGCAGTGCAATACAATTAACTATCGTTAGTTTAGCCTAACCACTTTATTTTTTCAAGGTTTCTTAATCAATTCTTAAACGTTTCTTAAATAATGCCTCAAACTGTTGACGTTGGCGTCAAACTGCTGTAAAACTGTAACTAATCCAAGGGACACACAAGTTGTTTTGTTTGATTGATAAAGAAGGTACTACATGTTTGGATATATAAATGCCGATCGAAGACAACTTTCCAATGAAGATAAACAACTGTATCAACAGTTTTACTGTAGATTACGTCGCCAACTTGGTGAAGTATCTGGCTTCAAAGGACAGCTATTAACAAATTATGATTCTTGCTTTTTGGCAATGCTGCTTCAAAGCATATACGAACCAGATATAAACAGCGGTAATTCTAGCAAGGCTATCGAATATGCCGCAGATATGAATATTATTCTTTCATATCATAGTCTCATGGACAAGTTCCTTGATGAAGATTCAAGGTTTGCCAAATTGATTGCACGTCTTTTAACCAAAGACTACAAGAGACTGAAAGTAAAATATCCAAGACAGACTAAGGCTGTGGAGGATTATATTCATAAGCTTTCTTTGGCAGAGTTTTCCAAGGAACAAAACTTAGACATTGTTTCCAGTTACACTGGAGAAATGCTTGGAGAATTATTTAGATGGAAAGATGACGCCTGGTCAAAGAGCCTGCATTGTATGGGCTATTATATAGGCAAGTTCATCTATATTATGGATGCTTATTGTGATTTAAAAAAGGATAAAAAGTTCGGAAACTACAATCCACTGATTTATCTTGAAAATGAATCACCAAGGGAATTTGAGACCTTTGTAAGAGTTAATCTTACATCACTCATGTCTGAGTGCTCTAGATCCTTTGAGCGTCTACCAATCTCAGATAATTCCGCCATACTAAATAACATTATTTATTCAGGAGTATGGCAAAGATATCAGTGCATGCATGAAAAAAATAAAGGGCAATCACTGATTTTAAATTAGTTTACGACAAGGTCATTCGGGCCATTCATATATTTTCTCCCTACATCTGCATATTCGCTAGGAATGTGCAAAAAACAATCCCGGGCTTCAGCCACCCGGGATTGTCTCTCTTTATAGGGAAATTTGATTTTTAAATTCTAAATTATTAGCATTCGCACGCGAACTTCTTATTAGAAATGCTCACATTTGTTAATTTTCCATTCACAAAAGAAAATGTTTCTATCACTTTATCGTCTTCGTAACTAAATGTTACGCCTCCGCAACCTTCTGAAACTGAATCCTTTGGAGGCTCACCGTAGGCAGCTTTTACAGCATCTTCAGAGGCATCCATCTTGATACCATTTTTTAGCACTATACTTTTAGAACTACAGATTATGTCAGCAATCTCTTCTTTACCGTCCACCTCACGAGTTGAAAGAATAAGGCCATCATTTTCATATTTGTAAATATACATTTTAGTAGATTCACCAGTTTCTGCGTTAAGAACCAAATCGTTATCGTATTTTTCATCTGGCTCGCCAAGAGCTTTAACCAAATCTTCTGGATTGCTATCAATACTAATAGATGTACCCTTATATGAAACCTCCTGAATGCTTGCACTTCCTGCAGACTTTGAAACATCAGAAGAAGCCTGTGTATCGCCTACAACATTAGCATCCTTGCCACATCCTACTACTGATAAGGCCATTGCCGCAATTAAGCCTAGAGTAACTACTTTTCTTTTCATTTTCATCATCCTCCGTTAGTTATTAATTAGTAGTTGTTATACTCAAGTGCTATAGAATCGCTAGAAATCATATAATCAGATAGCTGATTTTTTTCAAAAGAAAACCATATGGTACAACCATTGTTGCTGTAGGCTACGTAATTATTGTCATCCTTGGTTGTCTCCTCATCGGGGTCGCCGTAGGCAGCCTTAACTGCCTGAAGGGTATCTCCCACTCGGATTCCCTTTGAAAGCTGAGCAGCATCAGTATTAATCACTATGTCAGAAATCACCTCTTTGCTGCCATCATCAACTGTAATTATATTTATATCCTTATCTGCATAGTAATAATATTTTACTATAGCACCTTCGTATACCTTGTCATCTTCAAAGAATTCATCTGGCTCGCCAAGTTTAGCAAACACCTTTTTGCCACTATTAATGTCAAAAATAATGCCATTATAATTAACCGTACCAAGCTCATCTGGGTCTGCTTGGGTCGGTTCAGCTTTGGCGCCCATAGAAATACTTTTGTCTACATTAGTTTGGGGTTGCTGCCCACAACCTATTGTCAATGCTACTGTTGCTGCTAGCCCCAAAACCATAACGCGCTTATTCATAGGAAAATAACCTCCTTATTTACTAAGCCGCACATTAATTAAATGTATCCTGTCTTGCTACCAGTGTCTTTATTTAATAAGTAGAATGACTCTACGTTGTTTTCGTAATCAAAAATAACTGTGAATGTGTAGTTGTCGTAGTCATAGCTTACGTCATGAACTAGGCCATCATTTGTCTCCTTGAAAGCCTCTCCGTACTTTTCAATAACTGTTTCTAACGAATCGCCAATTTTTAAACCTCTGGCAGTTTCAACAGCATTATTCACGAAAAGATGAATCTCAAGAATTTCACGCTGACCATTGTCGTTAAACACAGCAATATCCAAGCCGTTGTCGTAGTCATAGTATTCAACTTCATGTCCTACATCTTTGAAACGTGGCTCTCCCAATGAATCAAGCAACGCATCCACATTTGAATTGTAAGATACATCCACACCATCAACTACAAATCCGCCGTCTTCTGTAGATTCAGGATTTGCCTGGTCTGCTTCAGCCTGTGTATCCTCTGGAACTTGTGCATCTTCGGCTGCATCTGTCATTTCGTTGTCGCGTGGGTTATTGATTTCTGCTGCATCCTCGATGGTTAGTGAATCGTCATTAAGATTTTCTGATAGATTAACTCCGGCCTCAACCGAGTTTTCCTGGATGGCACCTGCATTATTAGCCTTATGTCCGCATCCTAAGACTAATATCATTAATGCAGTTACCATAGATATATAAATTATTCTCCGCATGTAAATAATCTCCCTCCAGTGTCCTAGTTGTACTAGTCGTTCTAGTACAGTTATAACACGTTTAAGATTCTATTGCAACCTTATATAGAAAGATTTCACATATTTTTTCCAATTATTATCTAGATATAGTATTTTATAGGAGATTGCAAAGCAATTTCCTATAAGGTAAAAAAGCTCCCCCACGTATCTGGGGAAGCCCTTTATTCCAATATAACTTCTTTAAGTATTACTTCATTGCCGGTAACAAGATATGTATTCTCACCGCCGCAATGAGGACATTTTTTACCATGCTTAACTGTCTCATACTCTTGGTGACAGTCCTCGCAAAAGGTAACCGCCTTGATGGTTTCACAAGTAAGTGTACTGCCTTCAAGACAAGGATATTTCTTTGCATTCCAAGACCAACAATCAATCAGGTAATCAGGAATAACTGTGGACACTTCTCCGATGGATAAAATCACCTGACTAACATGCTCCGCACCATTTTCCTTTGCAACCTCTTCCACCTGCTTGGCAACGTGAAAGACAATACCTAATTCATGCATGGCTTATTCCTTTCTCCCATTACTGGGCATGTAATTTTTTATTCATGTAAGTAATAAGCATCTCAAGTCCAACTGTATTTTCACCGCCACGTGGGATAATTATATCAGCATATTTTTTAGATGGCTCAACGAACTCCTCATGCATAGGCTTAACTGTCTGAGAATACTGCTCAAGGATTGACTCTACGCTACGCCCACGCTCAATCATATCACGCTTGATTCTACGCATAAGGCGCTCATCTGCATCCGTATCTACGAATATTTTGATATCCATCAAATCACGAAGCTCTTTGTTCTCAAGAACTAGGAATCCTTCCATTACAATAACTGTCTTTGGCTCAACTCTAACAGTCTCATCGGAGCGGTTGTGATTTACATAATCATAAACCGGCATATCAATTGCAAAGCCCTTGATAAGCTTTCTAACATCCTCTGCCATTCTGTCTGATTCAAATGCATCTGGATGATCATAATTTAAATGACTTCTCTCCTCAAAGCTCATTTCTGGATGAGCCTTGTAATAAGCATCATGGCTAAGAACCGCAATATCCTCTCCAAAATAATCATGCAACTTATTAACTATTGTAGTCTTGCCTGATGCAGAACCTCCTGCAACACCAAGTACGTAAATTTTTCCTGACATATTATATCTCCATCTAAATTTTTTAGAAGGTCTACGCTAGTCCACCTTCATTTATAGCATTTATGGTTTGAATCTCTTAAAGCCCTCACCATATACTGCCTTTGATTCCATTATGACAATAAATGCGTCTACGTCAATCTTTTTTGAAACTCGATTAACCTGATACATCTGCTTGTTGGAACAAGCGCACATAAGCACCTGGCGCTCATCACCGCTATATCCACCCTTGGCAGTAAAAATGGTTGTGCCTCTATCCACAGCAGCATCAATTGCATCTGCAATGGCCTCCGCCTTGTTGGTAACAATCATACACATCATACCT
>JAEEGL017006505.1_pt1 | contig 18683 bp, 5 predicted proteins | sample 9134231 | NCBI WGS metagenome assembly JAEEGL01 (sample SAMN16246548, study PRJNA631951) | gut metagenome | biome: gut microbiome; feature: rumen; material: fiber-attached | host: Bos | place: Iran: Karaj | collected 2018-10 | reverse complement strand
TATTTAGGAATATTCATCATATTTTGATATTTTTTTGAATATTTTATAATATCTTTAAGTTTGTCAATTTCCAAAAAAAGAAAAATTTCCCCAAAAATATTAGTAGAAATATTCATTATAAAAAAAAAAATTATATAATTACTAATTAAAATATCTAAAAAAAAAAAATATAACAATCTAAAATCTAAAATAAAAAATTAAAAAAAAAAAAACAATTATTAATAAAAAAATAATGAAAAAACAACCTCAAACATCAAACTACAATCGTTTAAAAGCAGAACGTCAGCGTCAATTACAAGAGAAAGAGAACACAATAAAAACAGTATTAGAAAGTGCAAAAAATCGTTTAAAATTTATCCACTTAATAATATATTGTTTAAACAGTATAGAAAAATTTATCTCTCCACCAAACAGAGAAATACGTATAAACGCAAAGATAATAATTCGTTTAGAAGGAGTAGGAATTTTAAGAGCAATCGCTTTAGTAAATTCCTCAAATATTCCAATAGTAGAACAAACAGGAGAAATAATGTGGAAATTAATATCAGTTTATGATATAATTGATACTGAATTAGCTTTATTATTTGCAGAAAATAAAGGACATGAATCAGTAATTGATATTTTATGTAAGAATGAAAATGGAAATGGTACTTCACATTATTTAAAAGTTATAAATGGTTTATGTAGTATTCCACAATTAGTTCATTCTCTTATTGATGCTGGATTACCTCAAACTATTAAAATTATTAATGAGAAATATCCTGATGATATGAATATTATTAATGCTAATTTTGAAGCTATGAAAAAAATTAGTTTTAATAAAAATGGAAGAAAAAATTTAATTAATGAAATTAAGAATATTTTAAAAAATTTAAAAAGTTGTGCTTTACATAAAAATACTAAAGGGATTTTAACTGGATTTTTAGTTTTGGAAAATATTTGTAAAGATGATGAAGGAAGAGAAAAATTAATTAATGAGAAACCTATGAAAATTTTAACTGAGATTTTAGATCAATATAATAATGATGAAAAAATTTTAAGTGAAGGTGCTAAATTATATGCTAAAATTTCTAGTGAAGATGATATGAAAGAACAATTAGAAAAAATGAAAAAATGTTTAGATAAATTAAAAAATAATATTTCTAAAGAAAATTTAAATGAATTAAAAGAACCTTCTATTTTAGTTTCTAATTTAATGCTTGTTGAAAATTTATGTAGAATTGCTATTGAGAAAGATAATTTAAAAATGATTATTGAATTATTTGAAGTTTTATATAAAGTTGATTTAAATGGAAAAGATAATGAATTTATTGATATTTATATTAGAGTTATGAAAAATTTTATGATTATTTTTCAAAGAGTTTTTAGTAATATTGATTGTAATGAATTCTTTGATTTAATTGATGAAATTGAGGATTTAATTAAAAAAATATTTAATCAAATTAAAAATAAAAATGATGAAAATATTATTAATTCTTTTAGAAATTATTTCGTATCTTATGTTGATTTATTAATTCAAAATTATAATAATAAAAATGATAAAGATAATGAAAAATTTATAACTTTAATTGAATTTATTTTAAATAATATAATATCAAATGGTGAAAAATATTTTGGAAAAGATGAAAATGTAAATTATGCTGCATCTCAAATTTTAAAATTATCATATGAATTAATCAATAAAGGAAAATATGAAAATTTAGAAAAAGAAATATTAAACATATTTTCATATATTAAAAGTATAATATTAGTAATTGAGAATTATAAAACATTAGAAAATGTTTTAAAAATATGTAATGAATGTATTTTAAATAATAAAAATAAAGACCAAAAGAAAAATAATGAAGAATTTATTCCAATTATAGTTGAATTTATGATAAATAAATTTAAATATAGATCTCCAAATAAAATTAATTTAGATATTTTAAATAATTTTTTTACACAAGAATTCCTTTCTGAATATTTAAAACAAAATAATAAATCAAATGAAAAAAATATTTATAATATTAATTATACCGAAGCAATTAATAATGTAATGTCAGGTAAAAATTATGTTCCATTACATAAAAAAAAAGATGATGAAGAAAATGAAGATGAAATTATAAAAGAAATATATGATGAAAATTTAGAAAATGAAATATTAACTTTAGGAAGTGAATTATTAAAAAAAGTAATAAATATGAAAGATTTTTTAAAAGAAGTTGAAATTTTTAAAAATAATGCTTCAAAAATTACAACATTAGGAGGAAATGAGGAAGATTATATAAATTTAGAAAAAAATATTATTTATCAACAATGTGCAATTACAATAAAAGAATTATTAGATGCAGGAGGAAAAGAAGATTTAGATATAAGTGAAAATTTAATTAAAAAAGAAATAAATGAATATGAAAAATATAAAAGAAATCAACTTCAAGCAACTGATCAAAATTATAAAGAATATCAAAAAAATTGTTTAATTATTTCTAAAAGAATAAAACTTGAATTAAGTTTAATTAGTAATATTTTAAGTTCTTCAATTAAAAATTATAATGAAACAAATGATGAAAAATATTTAGATTTAATTAGACAAATTAATCAACTTTATATTGAAATTATTGAAAAATCAAGTGATAATATGATTTTATGTGATATAATTGAAGATATTCAAAAAAGTATTTCTTTTATGAAAAAAAATATTGAACAATTAAAAACAAAAAGAGGAGAAAATATAATTGAAAAATATATAAATTCATTAATTAATTTAATAAGAAAAACAGATTATGAAGATGAAAAATTATTTTCAATAATAATAAAAACATTTATTGCATTTACAAAAGAAAAAAAAGAAACATGTAATTTCTTAGTTAAATCAGGATGTCCAAGACAACTTTTAATAATAATGGAATCAACAAATAATATTCAATTAGTTTCAATTGGAATGGAATTATTAAAAATTTTAACTTTTTCTAATCAAGAAAATTTAATTATGATTGCTAATCAAAATATTTTATTAAAATTATTTGAAATTAGAGCAAAATTTTCAAATGATGAAAATATTACTCAATCTTGTGATTTAATTTCAAATGAAATATTAAAGTTACCTGGACAAGAAGATATTGCACAAAATGTTATTTCTGAAACTATTATTAAATTTCATGAAGATTCTCAAAAAAATTTTGAAGAAGAAGAAATTAGAAATAAATTATTAACTGATTTAGAAATTTTAAATGCCTTTTCTTCAAATAAAAAACAAGTTGAATTTTTAATTAATGATGAATTTATAAGTGATTTAAATTTAATTATGAATAAAACATTAAAATCAAATTTAATGAATAGAACAAATGAAAAATTATTAATTAATGAAATTACAATATTAAATAAAATAAAAGATAATCTTAAAGAAGATGATAATAGACATGAAGTTATTATAAATAATATAATTAATATTTCAAAAAGAAGAGATATATATAGTGATTCATTAATAATGTCAGTTAAAATTTTAAGTGATTACATAAAAAATGATAATTTATATCAAAAATATTTATCAAAGAAAATAGATGAAAAATTCATTGATGAAATATTTGAAACTATTGATTATTATAGTGAAGATATTGAAATATCTAAAACTTTAAATGGACTTTTATGTGATATATCTCTCAAAAATCCAAAATTAGGAGAATATATTGTTAAAAAAGGAGGATTAAATAATATTTTAGAAGAATTAAGAAGTACAGTTAATTTAAATGATGATAATAGTAAAAAAATTAAATTTAATTCATTAAAAATGCTTGAAACACTTTTGAAAGATAATAAAAATATGGATAAATTTGTAAAAGAACATGGTGTTGATTTATTAAATAATATTATTAAAAATGAAGTTAATTTTACTAAAAATTTAAATCAAGATTCAAATGATGATTTATTTAAAATAAATAAACCAGATAAAAATCAAATCATTAATAATGATGAAGATTATTGTCTTCAATGTTTAAAAATTTTTAATAATGGAATATTAGAAAAGAAAAAAGAATTTGTTGAAGGAATTGATATGAAAAATATTTTAACACTATCACAAATTAAATATAATAAAAATATAATTAGTCAAATAAGTTCAATATTAAATAATAATGAAATTAATTATAATGAAGATTTAGAAAGAGATATGAAATTAATTAAATTTATCTTAAGTGCAAAAGGTGAAAATTTAATAGAAGAAAATAAAAATAAAGAAAATGAAGAAACTTTAGATTTATTATTAAAAAAAATAGGAAAAAATACATTTTCAAAAGATGAATATAAAAAATTATTTAAAAATGCAATTTCTAAAGATGAAGATTTTATAGAAATGAATAAGAAAATGTCATATTTATCTTTAGCATCAGATACAAATGATTTTAATGAAATAACAAAAGAAAATAAAAATGAAATATCTCAATTTTATAATTCAATAATAACAATGTTTCAAAATCAATTAGATTCATATGAACAAAATTCTCAAAGAGGTTCAATTAAAAATTTACCTTTTGATCAAAGTGACATTATAACATTAATAAAATTAACAAATTATTTAATTTCAAATAATATAGTTGAACCAAAAGAAGAATATATTAATTTAATTACAGATATTAGTAATTATTATTATAATCCAAATAATTATTTATTTGTTCAAATTTATAATCAACAAATGAAAACTTTATTAGATAAATATGGAAAAGATGAAGAAATTGAAGAAGATTTATCAAATAATAATCCAACTTTAAAAAGTTCAAAATATAAAATAACATATTTAAAAAAAGTTCATTCTCATATGAATCAATTTATTGATGATTATAAAAAAGATTTAGATGAATCAAAAGAAGGAGAATTATTAAAAATGAATTCAATAAAAATAGATAATTTTAATGATATATGTAATTCAATAAGTGAATATTATAGAAATAATCCAAATGTAGAAAATATAAAAGAAGAAAATGAAAATAATGAAATTCAAATAAATAAACCAAAAACAATTTTAAGAAAATCATTAAATTTAATTGATTCTTACAAAAATAAAGATTTATTAAATCATGCAGAAGAAGAAGGATATGAAGAAGAATATAAAATATCAATTAAAACAATAAAAAATTTATTTAAAGTAATAAAATCTTCACTTCAAGCATCTTCAGATATTTTAACAAATGAATCAAATACTGAATTAATAAAAGAAATAATTGATAAAATTGATGAAAGTATGAAATATCCTGATATTGATAAAACTGAATTAAGAAAGTTAATAAATAAAATTGCTATAATATGTAAAGATAATGATATAATTGCTGAAAGAATATTACAATTTTTAATTGATGATACAATGAGATGTAATGATGAAAATATTAAGACAAATAATTTAGAAATTATTCTTAAATTAAGTGAAAATCCTACAATTTTAAATCAAATTGTTAAAAATGAAATGTTTTGGAGTGAATTAAAAGAAATTTATTCTGATAAAAAAAATCTTAAAAATCCTCAAAGAAAAATTATATGTCAAATATTTAAAAATGTAACTAATTCAAATCATAATGTAACTTATTTAATTAATAATGATCCAATATTCTTTACAATAATTACAAATGAATTAAAAAATAATAAAAATGAAGATGAAAATGATATAGATATTGTAACAAATGTAATTAGAGATTCTACAAATTATAAAATTTTATTAGGAAATAAAATATTAAAAGAAAGTGATTTAGATGAAATGGAAAATAAATATAAATCAAGTTCATCAAGTGCTTTTAAGAATTTTAAATCAGTGGCAAAAAAATTAAAAGAAGAAAATGAATCTCCATTAAATAAAGAAGAAAATGAAATTAAAAAAGATGAAGAATTAATTAAAAAATATAGAGAAACAATTAATAATGCATATAAAAAACATATGAATGAATTACAAAAATATTCAAATGAAGAAAAGCAATTATTTAAAGATAAAAAAGAAAATGAAAATAAAAGTAAAGATGATGTTGTTAAAATGTCATCAAGTATTATTAAAAGACAAGTTTCTATTATAACTGGAACATTACTTTATAATAATGAAAATAATTTAAAAATAAAATCAGATTTAAGTATTAAAAATAATTCAGAAATGAATTTAATTTTAGAAAAATTACTTTCAATAATAAGAAAAAATTATTCAATTTTAAATAATTCAAAAAATGAAGAATTAAATAAAAAAAGAAGAAATATAATAAATGAATGTTTTAATTTATTAAAAACAATTTCAGTTTGTCCTGATAATCACAGAGCAATTTTAGAATGTGGTTTAATTTCATTTATTGAAAATTTACCAAATAATGATTTAAATAATGAAGAATCAAATAAAATATTATATAATGATGAAAATGTACGTTTATTTAATAAAAATTCAAAAAATGTTTTACAAGATTGTTCAAATAGTGAAAATACAATTCCAATTATAATTGATTCTCCAATAATGAAAAATTTAACTAATGAAATAGTATATTTATATGAAAATCCAAATGAATTATCAAATGAAGATATAAAAAAAATATTTTTATATGATAATATAATTTTTTCAAATATTTGTAAAAATCAAAAAGGTTTTGAAGAAATTTTTAATTCATTAGGTTTTGATAATTTAATTTCTTTAGGTAAAAAAACTGGTAATGTAATATTATTAGATGCAATTATGTCAATGTTAATAAATTATTTAGAAGGAATTGAAAATAAAAATTCTTTACCAGATTCATTTTGGGGTGACGTATTAACATTAATAAATAAATGTTTTGAATTAAATGATAGAAATCCATCTTTAATATCAAAAACTCAAAAATGTATTTCTTTAATGTGGTTAACTAAATTAATACCATATTTTGATAAAATAAATATATTAAAAAAAATAAATGAAAATTTCGAAAATTTTTATTATGATAAAGATTATCTTAATTCATTATTAAATTGTTTAAGTGTAATAACAGCAAATAATTCTCGTTATAGTAAAGAATGTGTTTCAAGTGGTTTAATTACAAAATTAAAAGATGAAGTAACTAAATTAGATAAAGATGAAAATTATTATGAAATGATATTTAATTTAACAAAATTATATTCTTCACTTGTTATGAATAATATAGAAAATATTGAAGCATTTAGTGAAATGGGAATTACTGCAAATATTTTATATTTTATTAAAAATTTTGAACCTTTATTAAAAGCTCCTGAAGAAAAAGAACAAAAAGCAACTTTTCAAAATGTAAATTTTTTAAAAAAAGGTTCAATAATTTCTCAAAGTAGATATGATGAAGATAATGATGATTTAGTTGTAATTAAAGAAGAAAAAAATGAAGAAGATTCAATTAGTAATCCTTTATCAATGAGTGTTTCTCTTGAGAAAAGTATTCAAAATTATAAAAAGAATAAAAATCCTCTTATTGGTTCAATGACTTTTAAAAGAAAAAAAAGTAAAGATGGATTATCAACTTCTTTAATTTTAAGAAATGCTATTCATCAAAGTTTAATTATGAATAAATTAATTAGTAAAGATATAGATGAAATTAATGAACAAAAAAAATTTGATTATATTAGAGGAATATTAGAAAATTCTATTAAAACTATTGATCATGTTACTATTAGTAAGAAATCAAATGGTGTTTTAAGTAAAATGAATTTTTCTGAAATTATTAAGAATTCTTTAAGAAATAAAAATCATAGTATTTATTATATTACTACTGCATTACATTCTTTAGGTAATTTCTTATATTATGAAACTGGAGAAAATATTAAAAAAATTAATTTAGATGAAATACATAATTTATTAAAAATAATACAAAGACAATTTTATTCTAATTCAAATATTCTTGCAAATATAAATTATATAAGTGGTGTTTTATTAAGAAATATTAATACTAATGATAATGAAAATGATTATATAATTAAATTCTTTACTTTAATAAATGAAAGTACTAAATGTCAAGATTGGAATAATCAATTAGTTTTAATGTCACTTAGATATTTATTAGATGGAATAAATAAACATACATTTCTTTCTAAAGATGATTTTATTTTCTCTGATACAGTACCAAATTTATGTAATTTATTAGATATTTATAAAGATAATATTAGAGTTCAAGTCTTAATATATAAAATTTTATGTCATTTTGCAAATGGAAATGAAATGAGTCATACAATGATTAAACAAAATAATTTATTCCTTCATGTAAAAGAAAGTTTAAATAACATAACATTTAATTTAGATATTAAATCAAAAAGTGAAATTAGAAAAGTAATATATGATTTATTAGAAATATTATCAAATAATGAAAAAAATTGTAAAAGTATATCAGATGATTTATTAGATACTTTATTACAAGAAATAGAAAACAATAAATCAAATTCAGATGAAGAAAATTGTAGAGTATCAAAATTAATTTCAAAACTATTATCAAACATTAATTGTATACAAAGCTTCATTCAATATAATGGAATAGAAAGAATATCAAAAACACTTTCAGAAGAAGATGACTCAGACACAATATTAGAATTACTAAGAATTTTAACAATATTAGCATCACAAGGAAATGAATATAAAATAAAAATGAAAAATTTAAACATTCCAGATATAATTAATTCAATAATAGAAAAAATGGGAATATATGAAAAAATGATAGAATATGAAGGAAGATGTTGTATATTTTTAATTAATATGGCAGAATTTAATATAGATAAAATACAAGATGTAGATTTAAATGATATAAAAGTAGTCACACCAGTTGAAATTGATATAAGAGACTTTTTATCAGATGGTGAAATGGTAAATTTAATAAAACAAAATGGAGAAATATCAAAAGTTCATTTATATTGTGATGAAGATTTAGAAAAAATATATTCTAAAGAAAGACTTAAACCAATTGATAATAATTATACTATTGATATTGAAAATATTGATCAAATAATTGGAGGACCTTATGATGAAAGTTTTATTTTGCAAAATGAGATTAAAATTATTCCTGAAAATTGTTTTACTGTTACTGATAAAGATGGTAAAATACTTTGTATTGTTTGTGATGATGAAGATTCTGCTGATAAATGGGTTACTTGTTTAGAAATTGTTGTTAGTTATATTAGAAATACTAAAAAAGATTTAACTGGAAGAAGATATGAATGGGAATTTGATGATGGTTATGAATTAATTGCTACGAGAACTTTAACTAAAACTATGACTAAAAGTAAAAGAAGCTCAAAAAAAAAGAAAAAAAGATATGATGATGATTTTTAAGGTTTTTTTTATAATTCGGTTTTATTTTATTATTTTATTATATTTAAATATTTAAAAATTGGAAATGTAATATTTTTTTAATTTCTTTTTTTTTATATTAATTTTAAAGGTAGTAAAATAATTTATAAATTATTAAATAATAAGGATTATTTTTTAGAAAATTAATTCAAGTTTTGTTTTATTCTTCTTATATTTACTTTTATTCAATTATTTAATTGGTTTAAATGTTATTTTATTATATTTAATTCATATAAATAATAATATTTTATGCCTTTATAATTTGTTGATGATAATATATTTAATAATATTAAAGAAATATTATTTTTAATATTTAATTTTTTATTAATTATCATAAATTTGAAATGAATGTATTTTAACTAACTATTTTGAAGAATTAAAATTATGGAATCTTTAAATGAAATTTCATCAATTTATATATCAAGTAATTCAAAAGTTGAAAATTTAAATTTTTCAGTTCCTTCAATTTCAACAATAGATTTCAATAATACGAGTTCATTTTCTTTAAATATTAATCTAAATGAATTAGATAAGTTAACAGAACTAAAATGTTGTAGATGTATTTTTTGTAAACAATTTCCTTTAATATTTTATTATGAAAGATATTTTTTTTAAAATGCTTATATTGTAAAGAGGTTAGAACAAAAATGAAAGTGTATAAATTATTTCAAAATGGTTTTATATCATTAAAGACATTAATTGGAGAATCAAATTTAGAAAATTTTCTTTTTCGAAAAGGGAATTTTTATAGAATTGAAGAAATAAATGATAATTATAAAGATTATTTGAAAATTATTGAAATTGATAATTTTTGTGAGACACATAAAAAGCAATATATTTCATTTTGTGAAGAATGCAAAATAAATTTATGTGATATTTGTGAAAAAAAACATAAAAATCATAAAATTCAAGTACTCATTTCATATAAATTATGTTATGATGAATTAGAAGAAATAAAAAATATTATACAATTTTTAAAAGTTTATAATGAAAAAATTAATGATTTAATAATCAATAAAAATATTGCAGAACCATTAAAAAATGAAGTTTATTATATTATGAATATTGATTCTACTAAAATTCCTAAAAACGATTGGGAAAAATATCCCATAATAGAAAAAATAAAAGATTTTCCATTATTATTTCATAAATTTTATATATATATTAAAAATAATGAAAATTTTGATAATTCAAATAAATCAATTTCTAAAAATGAGAGTTCAATAGAAGAAATTTTTAACAGAATTGAAAATGATATTAATGATTGGGAAAAATTTACTGATAGTACTCTATCTAATTTTGAAATATATTCTGATGATATTAATAGTATAATAAATATTGCTGAATGGTTATTAAATATTTATGAGTTCAATAAAAATAAATTAAATTATCAAATGTGTTTTAATTTAAAAAATATTCAAAATAGTCTTTATTATGAAAAAGATTATTTAAGTAAAGATGACTTTGAATTTTATAATCTTATAATTAATAAATATATTAATGATCCACAAATAATTAAAAATTATGATTGTGTTATTGAAAATTTTTCACAAGATTTATTAAATCTTACTTTAGAAAAAAAAGATCTTATACCTATAGTTTCAAATATTTCAAATACTTCAAAATTATTAAATATACCTGTTCGACAAATAAAAATGTTTAATTGGATATATAATGAAGATTTATGTAATTTGATGATTTATAATATTAAACTTAATTAAATAATTGTATAAAATTATTTTATTTGTAAAACATACATTTTTCTTTATTTAAATAAATAATAAATATTTATTATAAATAATAATTATAATTTTTTATAATATTGATTAGATAAAAAATATTATCATAAAGATTTAAATATTAATTTAGTGTTTTTTGTTAATTCTTAATCAAATGAATTATTTTAAAAATTAATATATTAAAAAATAATTAAGGTTAATGGAACAAATTTTTGAAAAAGATGAAAAAGGATTTGTTATTCCTTTATTTAGAAAAGATATTTATGAAAAATCTTTTCATTATTTCTTTAATGTTTTCAAACAAATAAAAATTGATGAATGTATTAATTTATTAATAAATTTAAAAGAATTGATTTTAAAATGTCCTGAAATTGGTCAAATTTTATTAGATATAAAAGATATATTTAACATGAAAAAAAATGGATTTATTGAAGTAATAATGGAAAAATATATTTTTGAAGAATTATCAGAAAAAGAAGAAAAAATTTTCAATGAATTTTTTGATTTTATTTCAAATCCATTTCAAATTGGAAAAAATATTTATGATTATATTTATAGAACAATTGGATTACTTTTTCGTAATCCTCCTATTATTCAAATTGATAATAAAAAAATTTATAAAAAATGTATTCATCTTCTATATATTTTTTATAAGAAAAAAAATATTTCTTATGATGTTCTTAAAGATAATTTTTTTTATTTAAATAATAACGAAATAAATACAAATATTTCACCAGAAAATATTTTAAAAATAGATAATATTATAGAAATAAGTCTTTTTATTTATATTAATGATAATTATAAAAATATGAATGCTATAATTGAAAAAATTATATTCTCTAGAACTGATGAATTAATTATAAAATTATCTGATAATGATAATATTAATATTTTATATAATTATAATAAAATTCATTCAAGTCAATTTAAAAATAATCAATGGAATTTTCTTTGTTTAACAATAAAACCAAATAATAAAAGATGTGAAATTTCAATTAAAATTAATAATACACAATATAAATATTACATAACAAAAGAAATTAATGAAATTATTGGTTTATCATTCTATTATTTATATTCAGGAGTTGTTTCTCCAATAGTAATTTCTGAAAATGAGATAGGAAAAACAAATTATTTTTCAAAAGAATATTTACAACAATTTTTCATGGTTAATGATAAATTTGAGTATCTTAATAAATTAAAATTAGATGAAAGTTCAACAATAATTACTTTGAATGAAAATGAAAATAATAATATAAAAAATAATAATGAAATACCTTTTATTATATTTCCAAAAAATGAAACATATAAAAATGAAATTAATAAAAACAAAGTTCATTTAAATAATTATAAATCAAAATTTCCAAATTTTTATTCATTTAATAATTTAGATTTAAAAAATAATATTTTTTTAATAGGAGGGATTAAAAATATTTTACCTTTATTTGAAATGTTATATAAAATTTATGAAAATGAAACATATTCAAATGATATGAATGAAAGTTTTCAAAATATTATTAATATATTAGCTACAATTTTAGATGCTGAAAATAATATTGATGATGCAATTTATTCAAATTTTTTTGAAATTTTTACATTATTTATTGAAAAATTAAATAATTATAATTTATATTTATTACCTCAAACTCAAATTATATTTCATATTTTATTTAAATTTAAAAATAAAAGTGATTTTATATTTTTTGGAATAAAATCATTATTATTAAATAATACTATCATTAGAATTTTATCAAAAAAAGCTAAAGAATTTTTAGAATTTTTAATAAGTCTTACAAAATATAGAATTGAAGTATATTATTTTTTAATTAATTTAATTCTTGAAAATCATGATAAGCATAATTTTACAGATGATTTTTATGATGAAATATTTGAATTTTTTTATCAATTTTTAGATAATGAAAAATCAGAAAAAATAAATGATATATTTATTTTTTTGGAGGATGAATCAATGAGTAAAAATATAGTTATAAAAACACTTAAGTTAATAATTAAATTAATAAATATTGATATATCAAATAATCTCATAACCTATACACTAACAACACAAAAAAATGAAATAATTAAATCATTATATTCAAATAAATTAAAAATATCTGAAATTTCTCGTCCAAAAATAAATAAAGATGAAATTAAAATTAAATTATTAATTGGAAAAAGGGGAAAAATGTTTAAATATATTGCTAAAAATCATCTATTAAATTTTTGTGAAAAATTATGTAAAAGAAAAGAACCACTAATTAAACTTTTTATAATAGATATATTTCAATTAATTATTTTATATTATATTTCATTATTTAAAGATATTGATATAGAACAGTTAGGTGAATTTACCCAAAATTTAGATAAATATAGAGGAAAACAATTTATTTATGAATATAATTATAATAAAGCAAATTCAATATATAATCATCTTATTGAATTATTCCCTCAAAATCTAATTAATGAAGAGCATAATAAAAATAATATTACATATAAACTTTATATTGATTTAATTAATTTTATTCAAACTACTAATACAATCAATTTTCATGAATATAAAAATAATAATATAGATGATTATTTAGATGATATATTATCATATATTGAAGAATTTTTAATTTTAACTAGAAATAATCATTTTTCTCAATATTATTATAAAGAAATATCTTTAAATTTTTATGATTTATATCACAATTATAAATTTATTAAAACATTAATACCATTGTATCATCATATTTACATTCTTAATCAAGAAATATCGAACACTTATTCACAAAATATTGAAAACCAGATTCAAGATATAATTTCAGATATTTATTTAGATGGAATTGAAAAAGGTCTCTTTTCTTTTTTATTGTTAATTGATAAATTTGATACTTATATTTATAAAAATTATAATGATAAAACAATAGATTCATTTAAATCACATTTTTTTATTACATTAGGTAATAAAATTTCTTTTATTCATTCAATATTTGATGATAATGATATTGTTGAAGAATTTGGAAATTTATTTTATATAAGTGATGATTATAATTGTAAAAAAATTTTTTATAATTTTACTGTTGCATTTAAAACAATAAATACTATTATTCAATTTTTTTCAAAATTTAATTATACCACATTAGATTATATTATATTGAAAAAATATTTAATGTATTTTGAAATATTTTCTATTAATTCAAATAAATTTGATATAAGTTTAAAAAATTTTATAGTTTTAGTTATTTTTTGTATTATATTAAATGAAAAAAATTTTCAAATATATACAAAAGCTAATAAAGATTATTTTTTTTTAAGATTAGTATTTTTATCAATTAAATTTATTTTAGAAAAGATTGAATTAAAATATTCTATAAATACTTGGATTAAAGTATTAACTCTAATTATGTCAGTTTTGTATTATTGTATTAAATATTTTGAAATTAAATTTTATAATGATAAAATAATAAAAGAATGTTCATATGAATTTTATCAAATTTTCAATAAATCAAAAAATGATGATTCTTATATAGAACCAATTAAAAATTTAATAAATAAAAAAATCAAAAATTATTATAAAATTTTTAAAAATGTTAAAACTGAAATACCATTTCAAATACAAGCATTTCCATATATTTTAACAGAAATATTTTTAGAAAAATATGAACATAAATTTAAAGTAACTCAAATTACAGAAACAAATATGTTAAAACAATATCAAATAATAAAACTTTATTCTGACATAAAAAAACAATTATTTTCTTGGAATAATAGTTATAGTGATTTAAATTTATTTTATACTGAAAAAGGTAAAAAACAATTAAAATATAAAATATTAAATCATTATACTGAAGAGATGTCACTACCTTTTATTATTCCAATAATGAATTTAAAGAATTATATTCCAAATGAATTTTATAAAAATTTTAATGAAAAGTATAAAGGAATTGATATAATAGGAAAAAATTTTATTGAACTTGATTTTGAAAAAATAAAAAATGAAACAATAAAAAATAAAAATAACTTAAGTTCAGGTTCAAATAACAAAAATATTATAACTGATAATGATATATTAAAATATTATTTTAAAATAACAGAAACAGTTTTCCCATGTTGTCAAATTAAACCTGGATTACATATAACAGGATATATTATATGTAAAAAAGATGAATTTGATTTTATTGGTTTTCCAAGAGAAATAAATGATCCAAATTATTTATTTTATGATAATGAAAAAAAAATGTGTTATGGAAGTTTTTTTAAGACTAATAAAATTTATTATTTAAATATTAAATATATTGATATAATGTTTGTTTATAAAAAAAAATATATTTTCAAAGATAATGCAATTGAAATATTTACAAGGCAAAATAAATCATATTTTTTTGAATTTAATGTTGTAAATAAAGATGAGGAGAAGAAAAAAAAAAACATAAGAGATAATTTTTTTAATTTAATAACAAGAACTGGTAAAAATATAAGCACTGAAAATTATTATTATTTTGGAAAATTAAAAGGTTTGTACAATAATATTGATTCATTAATAGAAAGTGTTAAAAAAAAATATATTTCAATATTTGAATTTTTAATAAGATTAAATTTAATATCAAATCGTTCATTTAAAGATATTTTTCAATATCCAATTTTTCCATGGATAATATCAAAAAATTATATTTTAAATAAAGAAAAAAAAGAAATAAAAAATATATATGACTTTTTACAAAATGAAAATTTAAGACCATTATCAAAACCAATTGCAAGTTTAGATGAAAAAAGATTAGAAAAAGGACAAAGACAATATGAATTAACAAAAAAGAGTTTTATTACTGAATATGGTGATTCAATTCCTTTAGATTATTCTGAACTTGATCAATTAAAAGAAATATCTAATTATCATTTAATTCCTTATTATTTTTCATTTCATTATTTAGGAGTTAGTAAAGTTCAAAATTATTTAAATCGAATTTTTCCTTTTTCAATTTCATTTTTTTTTTCTGAATTATGTAATTCAAAAGATGATTTATTTACAAACATCAGTAATATTTATATTAAAGCAACTGAAAAAGGAGTAAATGATTTTTCAGAATTAATACCTGAATTTTATTATAATTCAGAAATATTTAGAAATTTAAATCATATTAATTTTGGTAATTATTCAATTGTTAATAATGATAATTCAATATATCAAATAATAAAAAAAAAATTTAATATTAAAGAAAAAGATATTAAAATAAATGATGTATATTTACCTTATTGGTCAAATAATAATCCAGAAAAATTTATTTGTATTATGAGAGAAATTTTAGAAAGACCTGAAATTAAAATTTTTGATTGGATTGATTTAACTTTTGGTTATGCACAAAAAGGACCTGAGGCTTTAAAAAAAAATAATATTTATCCTCATTGGTGTTATGAAGATTTTATTAATTTAGAAACACTTAAAAAAGATGATAGAGAAGGATATATTAAATTAAATATAATAGGAATTAATCCTTCTCAAATTTTAACTAAAAAAATTAATGTTAAGTATCAAGATAATGAAGAGATTAAAAAAAATGAAGACTCTGAAAATAAATCTAATGAACCTAATGAAATTGTTCTTTTAAAAAATAAATTAAAAAATTATATTAAAATGTTAGAAAATGAAAAAGATTTATATAATAATGAAAGTAAAGAAAAAGAAAAAAAAAAAATTTCAAATAAAAGAAAAAATTTAAATAAAACTGATTATGAAGAATTAATAAATCAAATTAATATTAATTTAAAGAAAGCAAGAACATTATTAAAAAAAATAACGGATGAATATTTTGAAAAAAAAGAATATAAATCATTAATAGTATTATATAATTTTTATGATGGTGATATTTTAGTTTATAATTCAAAATTATCAGGAAAAGAATTTAAAATTCCAATAAATTTAAGAGCAAATCCCATTAAAAATAATGTTATACCAATTAATTTAGATAATAGTAAAATTACTGCAATTTCAATAGATAAATATTTTATATTTGGAACGAGATTAGGTTCTATTTTAGTTTGTAAATCAGGAAGAGATAGAATGGAAAAAATGATAAATAATAATTCAAAAAAAATAATTGCAATTGAACAAAATTTTATTTTACATATTTTTATTTCATCTTCTGAAGATGGTTATATTAATATTTATACTTTACCAAATGTTAATATGATTAATTCAATATATATTCCATATTTTTATGTTAATTATATTTTAATTTCACATTCTCCTATTCCTGCATTTTTAATTTATAATATAAATAAAAAAGCTTTTAAGTCTTTTAATATTAATGGAAGAAGTTTATTAAGTTATGATAAATATATTTCTAATGTAAATGAACCAAAATTAATAAAAAATGAATTTGGTATTGAATATTTAAAAATAAATAATAATGATAAGAAAAAATATAAAATGCCTTTCTTAGAAGATATGGATCTTGAAAATTTAAGTTCAAATGAAAATAAAAATAATTCAATTAAAAGAGAAAGAAAAGGTAATCAACCTTTAAAAATTGTTGAAAAATCTATAATAAGGTAATATATTAATATATTTAAATAAATAATTTGAATAAAAAAATAGATATTATAAAAATTCAAAAACTTAAAAAAAAAATAATTTAAAGAAATTTTTCACAAATAAAATTATAAAAAATCAAAAATAAATTTCAAAAAATCAAATAATAAAAAACCTAAATATTAAAAATCTCAATTTTAAAAAACACTACTTCTCATAGGTTTAGCAACTCTAAAATCAGTTCTTTTCCTATTCATATAATAAACTTTCATAGTTCTTCCATTAATTTCTTTTTCTTCTTCAACTTGTTTAGGTCTTTCATTAATATCCATATCAGCCATTTTCCAATAATAATCAGGACCAGGTGAAAAATCAGGATGTTGTTCCTTATTAGTTTTATATTGATCAGTTCCAGCATAATCAAAAGGTTTATGAATAATATAAGGAAATCTTCCTCTATTTCTTACAGTTTCATAACTTTTAGAAACATCAATCATTAAATCTTTATCAGTTAAATTTTTACCACTTTTATAATTTTCAACTCTTTCTTTAAAAGCACTTTCACGAGCAGCCATTTGATCATTAGGAAATTGAGTTCTTTTCTTAAATTGAAAAGACCAAATTGGTGCTTTATGTAAACAAGGTTCTTTATTAGGATAAAATAAATTTTTTTTATCAATTGCTTCACCTTCTTTAGCATAAGTATTATAAAAAGGTATTCTTTCACCAACATATTCAGCATCACTCATAACAGAAACTCTATCACATCTTGGCCATTGTGGTTTATCTTTAGTATATTTCTCTTTATCTTTCTCCCATTGTGTTTTTTCCTTTGATTTAGCTTCATCCATTCTTTGTTTAGCATTATCAACACCATTAACTTTCCATTCAGGAATTTGAGGTAAAGCAGCTCTTCTTTCTTTAATATCTTTTTCCCATTTTAAAAATTTTTCTCTCATATTTGGATAAATTGGAGGATCTTTTGGTTTAAAAATACCTTTTGGTTCTAATTGCTCTCTTAATTCTTCACTACGTTTTGGATCATTAAATGATTTTGCCCATTTTATATATTCATCTATGTAATTTGGACGCTTTGGAGGAACTTTCTTATCTGTTTCTTTATCTCTTGGCCAATTCTCAGGAGGCCAAACACGCTTATGAGCAT
>JAEEGL016725501.1_pt1 | contig 18683 bp, 14 predicted proteins | sample 9134231 | NCBI WGS metagenome assembly JAEEGL01 (sample SAMN16246548, study PRJNA631951) | gut metagenome | biome: gut microbiome; feature: rumen; material: fiber-attached | host: Bos | place: Iran: Karaj | collected 2018-10 | reverse complement strand
GTGGTTATTGCGGCGGGGTCCCACCTCTTCCCATTCCGAACAGAGAAGTTAAGCCCGCCTGCGCCGATGGTACTGCAATGCAATGCGGGAGAGTAGGAGGCCGCCACTTTTTACAGCGAGGACTGTAGTTCGATTCGGACTGCAGTCCTTTTTTTGGTCTCTCTCGGCTAAAATACATCAAAACTCTCCCAGAAACACAAAAACTCCTTGCCCCTCGTGTTCTTCTGAACTACTCGGAAGTCGGGTTATTGTGCGTGTTAGGGGGAAAATGAACTTTTCTCAATATTTACCGCTCGAAAATTTGGAATGTTCAGATATTCTTTTTATCTTTGCCAAATAAAACAATAAAACTCCAAAGAATATGATAACAGCAACAAGGACAAAAGCTACTCCCGACACGTTCACGCTGACCGTACCGAAGGCAGACGTGAGTTTTTTCAGGACGATGGCAAAGAAGATGGGTTGGACGATAGAACGCAAGCGCACGGCCAAGCCCCGTCTCTACGACCCCGAGACGGGCGACTGCCTGAACGATGCTACGATGAAGGTCATTGAGGATGCCCGCAAGGGAAAGGATGTCATCGAGGTGGGTTCGATGGACGACTATCTGAAATTGGTCAGCAATCTGTAGATGGCGATGGCAAAATACTCACTCAAACTTACCAAGCGTTATCTGCGCGACTTGAAGCTGGCCCGCAAGCGCGGCATGGACGAAAGCCTGCTCAATGAGGTTATCGGCAAACTGTTTGACGGTGAGCCCCTGCCCGAGAAAAACCACGACCACCTGTTGCACGGCGACTACGAGGACTATCGCGAGTGCCACATCACGCCCGATTGGCTGCTCATCTACATCAAGGATACCGGAATCAAGATTATCTCACTCTTGCGGACCGGCACACACTCCGACCTTTTCGGGAAGAAGAAACGATAAACAAAGCCTCCAGCATCCCGAACGCTATCCGCCTCGAAGACCGCACCGCCATCCATCGTATGCAGGACGAACTCTCCCAGAAGAACAAAAACTCCTTGCCCCTCGTGTTCTTCTGACGAATCGCGCGATCTTAAACAATTCAACAAACGGACTATAAATATTCACAAACAAAATCTAAATCACAATGAAAAAACTATTTATTTCGCCTGTAGAGCCGGTTATGATTGCTTCTACACCCAAAAATGTAGCAATGAAGAAGCACAGACTTATGATGCTCATGATATTGCTATCTCTGACAATCAAGTTGGGAGCATCTAATTCCACTTGCATCCTTCCTGATGGATGGAAATACTCAGATGTTTGGCTTAACGGCAGTAGAGTTGAAGTAGGTGTAAATGAAGAAACCGTCTATATACCACCATATTACTATGCAGGACCTCAAGATGGTAACACTTATCATTGCTCAGTTGTAACCACTATAAAAGGTTACTATGATCCAAATGCTGGTTGGATTGTAAAAGCTCCAAAGGATAAGGGCGGAAAGACTGGTCTCAAAAAGTTACCAACAATTGGTCCAGCTTATGACTGGAATGAAGTTAGTCCTGGTGCCTTCAAGAATTGTACTGCGATGAAGAAATTGGTATTACCTCCTACTATTAAATCCATAGGCCAATTAGCATTTGAAAATTGCGAAATAGACGAATTAGTATGTATGGCAACAACCCCACCAACACTTCAACGAGCAGGAAACGAAATAGGAAGTGCAGATTCTTTTGGAAAAGCTACTATCAAGAAAATTGTTGTCCCTAAAGGAACCTTCAGTTCTTATAAATCGGCTGATCAATGGAAAGACTATCCAATAGAAGAAGGGGCTGAAGTTTATAGCGACCACCAGATGATAGAGCACAATGGAGCATGGTATGAGGTAATCAATGGCGAGGCATCGCTGGTGAACTCCGATGATATGAAAGAAGACATGATGATGCCAGAGAATGTGAGTGGACTTATTAATGGTGAATGGAAAATATTTCCAGTCAAGAAAATTCTCCCATGGTCTGTTGGAAATGATATTATTATAGGTCCTAATATTCTTGAGATTCCTGATGATTGGTATAATGGCGGTACTCTTAGTTTTACTGCCAATCACCCAATCTATCGACAGATAACCCCAAATGTTGTGACTAACATGGATGGAAAGACTGCATTATTTGTTTTCAACACAGCTATTGTTCCACATGGAGTAACTGCGATATCAAATAATGCAATGAACCATTGTTCGACAGCTTATTTGCCTACGACACTGACATTCATAGGTAAGCAATCTACGCAAGCGACTCTCTACTTTACATCTGTACAGCCGCCATCAACGACCATGTCGAATTACAATGGAAAAAAATATGCACCAGAAGCATATTTGGCTAATTATAAAGAAGGGGTATTTAAGACCACCTTCCAATGGGACATACCCGCCGCTAACGAATATTACGCAGATAAAGTTATGACGGCATATTGGAACCCGCAGACAAAAAAAGCCATATTAAAAAAATATATAGTACAGCCAGAGGATGTTCGCGCAGATGGTTTTATAACGCTTCCTATAGAATTCAACTATACAGACAATGAGACCTGTCAAATAGAAACCTATGATTTGTACTTGGACAAATCCAGTAATGTTGATAATATCAACAAAATAGTTATTCCAGAAGGTATAAAGACGTTAAAAATCAAGCCAAATAGACAACAGGAAACGGAATATTTTATCAAGGAAATTTTATTACCGTCAACTCTTGAACAATGTTGTCAATTGTCATCGTTATCCGGGTTGTCTGTCATTCATGTCTCTGAATGCAATCCGAAATTTGACAGTCGTGACAACTGCAATGCTGTAATTGAGACGGCTACGAATACGTTGCTGACTGGATGCGGGAATAAAGCTATTCCCAATTCTGTAGAACATATAGCAGATAGTGCTTTTTACCACGCAGAAGGATTTCCTGAGTTATATACGATTCCTGCAAGTATCAAAAGCATTGGAAAGATGGCTTTTTCAGCAACGAGAAGAGTAGTTGGTGATAATCGGCAAACACAAACCTATCAAATAGACTTCGAGCCGACATCAACTATAACAACTATTGGAGAAATGGCTTTCAATAACGCGAATATCAGAAAGGTAATTATGCCCAATAGCGTGGTTACTATTGGAAGTGAGGCTTTTGAATACTGCTATTCTCTGGAGGAGGTGACTTTTGGGACTTCGCTGAAGTCAATTGGTTATCGTGCTTTTTCTAATACCAAACTCACTTCACTGACATTGCCAGATGCTCTTGAGACAATAGGTGACGGTTGTTTCAGCGACATTACGACTCTCAAAAATGTTACCTTTGGCTCATCTCTACAGTCTATAGGATATAATGCCTTTTACTCATGTGGGGTAACTTCTCTAAAATTCCCTGACAGTCTCGAATCTATTGGAAATGAGTGTTTCTATGGTGCCATCAATCTTAAAGAGGTATATTTTGGTAATTCTCTGAAGAATATAGGAAACAATGCTTTTGCCAATTGTATAGAATTGCAATCATTGACTTTGCCAATTAGTGTAACACATGTCGGTTATGAGGCTTTTGCAGGTTGTAATAATATACAAAGTTTTGTATTTCCCATGGAAAAAGTAGAATACATAGGTCGAGAGGCGTTCTATACTTGTCCTGCTCCTGAAGAGTTACATCTGCCAGAAACGCTAACAGAATGGTCAATTAAATCTTTTAATTTGTCGGAATTGAAAGTATTGTACACTGATAGTCCTGCTACTGTCTATTTAGACGACGATGATAAGTTGGAGAAGCTTGAAAAGGTTGTCATTGGAGACAAAAAGAAAAATACCAACGTTTTTTATTGTTCTCTTGGTAGGAGTTATGCTTATGGATTACCCAATATTCCTAATTTAAAAGAAGTCATTTTGGGAAAGTCTGTTGAGAAAATAAGTGACTATGCTTTTCTAAACTTGCCTATTACTTCCATCAGAATACCAAAATCACTAAAGTCCATCGGAAACAATGCTTTCCAAGGGTGCAAGCTATTAACAGAAACAGAAATCAGTGATCTATCAGCATGGTGCGCGGTAGATATTATGGCAAATGATTATTCAAACCCTCTTTCTGTTTCACAAAAACTGGTAGTAGATGGTGAGGAAGTTACAGATTTGGTAATTCCAGAGGGTGTTGCCGAAATCAATAAATGGGCGTTTTATGGTTGCAAAAGCCTGACATCCTTGACTGTACCCAAATCATTGAAAAAGATTGACTACAAATGTTTCCAAGGTTGTGACAAATTGACCAGATTAAACATATATGACATTGCGTCATGGTGTAAAATTTCCATAGGTGGTATTTATGTATTTTCTTCTCCAGAACGTCATCTTTTCAAAGACGGTGCAGAAATATTAGACTTGGTGGTGCCAGAGGGCGTGGACTCTATTCAACCCTATACTTTCTATAATTGCAACAGTTTGAAATCCGTAAAACTTGCAAATAGCGTGACGAGCATAGAAGACTACGTTTTCTATGGTTGCAGTGGTCTTACCTCCGTAACGATTCCTAGTAGTGTGACGGGAATAGGATCCAGGGCTTTCTCAAATTGTAGCGGCTTAACCTCCGTAACGATTGGCAATAGTCTGACGAGATTAGGTGACTATGTTTTCTATGGTTGCAAAGCCCTAACCAGTATTGTTGTAGAAACAGGCAACACGAAATACGACTCACGCGGCAACTGCAATGCTATCATTGAAACGTCAAGCAACACGTTGGTCACAGGTTGTAAGAATACTGTCATTCCTGACAATGTGCTAACCATAGGAACATGTGCTTTCGATGGATGTGCCAATTTGACAGAAATAAATTTTCCTGACAATGTTCGTAATATTGAAGAATATGCATTCCGTGACTGTTCAGGTCTAACATCTATCGCCATCGGCAACGGAGTAAACCAGATTGGAGCATGTGCCTTTACGGATTGCTCTGGCTTAAAATCAGTTTATATATCAAATAGCGTGAAGTACATTGGCAATTATGCCTTTGAACATTGCAATGCTTTAGAAGATGTGTATTGTTATGCGAGACAAGTACCTTCAACTGGATTTGAATTATTTTACGAATCAAATGTAGATAGTATAACACTTCATGTACCAACAGCTTCTATTGAGGCATACAGCACGGCAACTGAGTGGAATAAGTTTAAGAAGATTGTAGCAATGGCAATGCCCACATATCAACTGATATATATTGTAGATGGCGAAGTTTACAAGACCTTGGAATTAGAGTATGGAGAGACCATAACGCCCGAACCAAATCCTTCAGAGAAGGAGGGCTACACCTTCTCTGGATGGAGTGAGATTCCTGAAACGATGCCTGCCCACGATGTGACGGTATATGCTACCTACACGTCGGGCATAGCAGAGATTATCGTGGCGCAAGGTGTCCGTCATATTTACGGCCCTGACGGTAAGCCTCGCAAGGAGTTGCAGAAGGGCCTGAACATTGTCCTGATGTGCGACGGCATGACTAAGAAGGTTTTGGTGAAATAAGTGAAAGTCAACAGAACAGAAGATACATGGAAAAAGAGAAAAACAAATACGGGTAATGTAAGCTGAACTATGTCAGGGCTCGATAGTGTAAGCGGTAGTGTAAGCTATCGGCTTACACTACCGTACTTCGTTTCTATGTACAATTCATGTTTTTTAGTATTCAATAATAATATCCCCCTCTTTTCTCCATTTACCTCCTTTTTGTTTTTCTATAAGTCTGCCTGCTTTCCAAATACCTTCATCAAATGTGAAGTTTTTGTAATACATCTTACCTTTGCCCCATCTCAGTCCTCTATTAAATTCACCTTCATATTGTTCACCATTATTCCAATAGTACACACCCATTCCCAGAGGATGATCATGATAAACTTTGCCATTATAAATGTCACCATTTGTAAATACCAACACACCAGATCCATTAGGAATTCGATTATTATATTCTCCAATGTAGAACATGCCGTCGGCAAAAGTAAATTTACCTCCTGTTACGAATTCTCCATATGAGTTGATGTCACCTTCATATTTATCGCCATTCCGAAAATACCATGTTCCGCTTGCAGGCATGTCATTACCAAAATAACCTTCAAATCTTTCACCTGTAAAAGACTTCCATGTACCAACACCTTGTTTTTTCCCGTTCACAAATGGTCCGACATATTCCCTGCCATATTCGACAAGCCTACCATTTCCATGATAATCGCCAGCCTTCATGTCGCCTTCATAACTATCACCATTTGCGTATTTAATTATGGCTTTGCCCTCCGCCTTACCATTAACGAAGGTACTCTCTACAACTGTACCATTGACGTAATAAATCTTTCCTTTGCCGTGAATTTCACCTTTTTTGAAAAAACCAATATATTTGTCACCATTCTCATAAATAATAGTATGCTGCCCTTGTTGAGGCATTCTCACTCCAACAAGATTCTTGTTGGCATCCATGGTACATTTTATTTTCTTTCCGTCTATTATTATGTAATGTTCAACAGCAACAGAATTGTTTCCAGACTGTTTTTTTAAGCCACCGCTAATGGCATCTAACAAATCTCCATAGATGACGCCTGAGCCATTACAACTAGGGCATCTTCCTGAGCCTCCGCATCTATAACAGTTATCAGCGTCAACACCGCCAACACAAGAACATCTCCCAGATCCACCGCATGAGGAGCACGTTTTCTTATATTGTGCATAAAGTGGAACTGACAACATAATAAATAAAGCAAACATCAATTTCTTCTTCATAGTCTCTATAGTTAATTATTAAGTAAAATCTTCAATATTTAATCAGTGAAAACTAATTAGGGCTTCCCTATAGCTTTTTTAGCCACATCCTGAATACAGGGTCTTCCAGAAAGACGCCATCTTTGGTGATGTCGATGAGTTCCCTGTCTCTAAGGGCTGTTTTTATGCGAGATATATTCGATTTAGTCCCTAAATTGTATTCCTCCAGAATCGTCTTGCTTCCAAAATCAGTATGCACGCCATTACTGATGGCACGGATAAAATTCATCTGATAGGCTGTAAGGCCCTTTATGTGCTGCTCAAACAATCCGGAACATTGTGCCAATAATGCCTGAACGCCATTCTCGAAATCTTGTTCCGTTGTTTCCTTGTCTGTCTCGACCAAAACATTCCAAGCTAACTGCTGAACGTAAGACGAGTGGTTTTCTACTGTTTCACAGATTCTTTGGGCAAGTTCTTCTGAAATGTGTTTATCCTTGCTCTCAAATCGACTGCGAATAAATGTCACCCAATCTGCTGTGGGTATTTTGTCGAGATACATCATTTCTCCAAACTGATAGAATGGCATCTTACGGTTTTGGAAAAGTTTGGTCATCAGGTGCTTCTTGCTCCCAAAGAGACAATAGGACACATTGCGCTGGTGCTGCCATATTCCACGAAGGCGCTTCTGAACAATAATTGAGTCATCGAACTCGCCTATTTGTTGGAATTCATCTATACAGATAATAAGGTGTACACCTTGTTCTACAGCGATTAACTCTGGCAGTTGCAGTATTTCTTCAGGCAGATAGTTCTGGGGGGTAATGCCCAACGAAATCGACATTTCAGACATTGGTTCTGGTGAGAAAGCAATCTTAGGGGTAAGCCTAACCAGAAATCGTTTGATATTCTCAATAATCTGTTCCGTCTTTGTGGCTGTTTCCTTCACTAGTACAGAAGCAAAACGGTTATAGAAATCATATTCATTACGACAATCGTAGATGTCCATGAATATCACCTTGATATTTGGATTAGTGCTCACAGGGGGACTGTCCCCCTGTGAGCAGAATATGGATGACAACTTCTTCTCGTAGTATTGTGTTTCTAACACAAGCCCCGAGTCATTTCTGACCCGGGGCTTCTTCATGCTGATGTTACTTTCAAACCTTATTCTTTATTACCGCAGGCACGACGTGGTGGTCAGTGCCGTCAGGAACGCTGTGAGTGCGGCTACTATCATCTTCACTGCAACCTCAATAATCCGTTGTTTCTTCATACGCTCATTTCTTTTTTCATTATTAACTCCCCCTTACCCCCTCTAAATTAGAGGGGGAATTATAGGCCGGGGGCGATGAACTCCCCTCCTTCGGAGGGGTAGGGGGAGGCTTTTAATCACCCTCCTCAGGAGTACGGGGCGACGTGTAGTTGTTGTCCTCTTCCCAGTGGATCTCCGCACCGGCAGCACGCGTCACGCCGATTCGCTTACCCGTACCGTCACCGGTGGGGCGCACCTGCCACTTCGACGTGATGTCGGTGGCGGCGTTGAAGTCCTTGGGGTTCGCCACGCCCTTCGACTTGAGCGACACCTGGAAGATGCCGAGGTTGTCGATCTTCACCTGGTTGCCCTCGTAGGCCATCTCGCGGACGCATTCCACCATGTCGGTGAGCACACCCTTGATGATACCCTTGGAGTAGGGCGTGTTATGACCGGACATGTGACGTACGATGCCGTCCAGATCAACCAACTTACCGGCAGCCTTCTTGGCGTAATACTTGTTATAACCGGTGCTCTTCACATTCTTGTTCTTGTACAAACGATACTTTGCCATAATACTTGTTCCTTTCTTTTTTTAGTTAGACATGTTAATGATTTGTTGCATCCTCGATGTTTTTCAGCGCTGTTGTTTCTCAAATGCGATGCAAAGGTACGGCAACTATTTCGTATTCGCAAGGAAACAGTGGGGGCTGGTCAAAACCTAAATTGCAACCGTCTGACTGACAGCCCGTTGCAACGCTAAGTACAAAATCAGTCATTTCGCCGACTCGGCAGTTATAGCGAATAAATGACGTTTTTCCCCTTTTTTGTTTGTTGATTCAAAATAAAGTTGTATCTTTGCAGGGTAAATATGTTTGAACAACAAGGACAACTGAGTCATGAAGAAAATCTTATTATCAACACTGCTGTTATTGGTAACAGCATCTGTGATGGCTATTCCTGCCAAAAGAGGACTGTGGAGTACAATTACACTCAGCGATGGTACTGAGGTTCGTGTCGAACTGAGGGGCGACGAGTTTTCACGTTATTTACAGGCTGCCGACGGTACCTGCTACGTCAAAAGGAACGGCATCTACGAACAAGTAGATAAGTCGGTTCTGAAGGCTAATCGCGTCAAGCGGAACGCCAGGCGGAGGATTATCTCTGCCTCCACGTCCGATGGACTGGGACAGTATAATAAGATGAGCATGGGTGCTGCGCCCAGCATCGGTGAATATACCATTCCCGTCGTGATGGTTCAGTTCAAGGACTTGAAGTTCAAGTCTTCCACCACTGTCGCCAAGATGACGCGCTACTATAATGAGGAGGGCTATTCCGACGAGAGTGGCTGTAAAGGTTCCGTTCGCGACTACTTCAAGTCGCAAAGCCACGGCATGTTCGTTCCCACCTTCGACGTTGTTGGCATCGTCACCCTTGACAAATCGTACAAGGACTATGGCGAGAATGCTGTGGATGATGATGGCAATAGTTTAGGCGACAAAGGTGTCGATTATCTGCCGGGCGATGTCGTCAGTGCTGCTATCAGCCAGCTGGGTACCGACTTTTCCCAATATGTCATTCCTGCCGGTGATGAAAACCACTTAACCGGCGTTCCCCTGCTGGCCATGTTCTATGCAGGAATGGGTGAAGCCACTGAAGAGGAGACAACTGGTGGCGACTATATGTGGCCCTGCGAGTGGGATGACGTAGATGATCCCGTTGGGAAAGGCACCTATAATGAGATACACTTCAACTCCTTCTTTATCGGTAATGAGTTAAGTACTGGCGGTAGTTCATTGATGGGTCCTGGCGTGTTCTGCCATGAGTTCAGCCATGCGTTGGGTCTTCCTGACTTCTATTGTACTGACTATAGTTATTCTATTGACTCCGCCTTTGGTCATTGGTCAATCATGGACTGTGGATGCTACGTGAATAATGCATGGGCACCCGTCGGCTATACCGCCTACGAGAAAAGCGTCATGGGATGGCTTGATCTGAAGGAGGTCGGTGATGCTGAGGAGATTACGTTGCAGTCGCCGTTAGGCTCGTCGGAGAATTCAGCGTACATCATCCGTAACAGCGATACCGAGACTTTTATCTTTGAGAATCGCCAGCCAGATACGTGGTATCCTTCGGATTTTGGTTCCGGTGTGATGGTGACGCGCATTGCCTACAATTATAATGACTGGAGAACCAATGTTCTGAATAATACGCAGTCGAAGAAACGCGCCTGCATACTTACTGCCGATGGTGCCAAGCTATATTTCTCAGCCTCTCCTTCCAATCTTTACGGAAAAGAGAAGACCAGTATCCCAACACTGAAGACATATTCGGGTGCCACGCAGGCTGTTAACATCAAGTCTATTACTATGAATGACGATGGCACCATCACACTGGCCATTGGCGAGACCTCAGGTGGTGGCCCTGTGGTTCCTGTAGAAGGCAAGCTGTTCTACGAGTCGTTCGACCAGTGCTGTGGAACAGGTGCTAACGACGGAAACTGGGCCTCCACTGTCGCCAGTCAGGAGAAAAATTTCATACCCGACAACAGCGGGTGGGAGGCAGCAGTCTGTTATGGTGCCTACGAGTGTGCCCGTTTTGGTTCTGGCAGTAAGAATGGTGCAGCCACTACTCCCGCGTTTGCAGTCACTGACGGTGCCGAACTGACGTTCAATGCCGCTGCCTGGGGGGCTGACGGAACCAAGTTGACCCTTTCGACTGACGATCCCTCGGTCACCATTACGCCGAACGTGTTTGAGATGAAGGGCAGCGAATGGACTACCTTTAAGGCCACCGTCTCCGGTGCCGGGACCATCAGGCTGACCTTCACCCCCGCCAAGCGTTTCTTCCTTGACGAGGTGCTGGTGGTTGCGGGTGGCTCCAGTGCTCCTACGAACCTCAAGGGTGACGTGAACGGCGACGGCAAGGTAGATGTCGAGGATGTCGTTACCGTGGTGAACATCATACTTGAAAATTGATTTTTAATATGAATAACAAAGACCAACTTAGGCAAAAAAAAGTTGTCTAAGTTGTCTTTGTTTTCTTCTTTTTTTTGTACCTTTGTAGTCGTTTACAGTGATAACTAAAATTATTGTTTGACTAAAAAGGAATCATGAAAAATGCAACAAGAGGATTATCAGATTGTTGGGCTTAGGCACAATGCCTGGAAAGGAAACGGGCTGGCGCAGCGAATGCGTGAAGCCGAGGGAAAGCGCGTCGTGCTGATGCGCGAGGAGATGAACGATTGGGACCGTGAGGCCACGGCAGCCTACATTGATACCGAGATGGTGGGCTACGTGTCTGACGCGCAGTGCCGCAGGAGCAGTGCCTACTGCGACATGGCCGACGGTCAGCTGTTGGAGGGGCTTGTGACTGCCGTTGACAGTGAGCACCATCAGTTGATGGTCACGGTAGCGGTCAGTGGTGAGCTGCCCAACCTACAGGAAGACACAACCCCTTACGAACGCTGGGAGCGCAGCTATAACCAGTTGCCGCTGATGCGCAAGACACCCGACGAACAGCGCTTGCTGCTGTTGCGGCGCGACCTGTTGAGACTGTTGCGCCAGGGTACACCGCTCAACGACACGCTGCGCCGTAACCTGCAGGTGTATGAAGAGCTGATGCCGCGTGACATCAGCCGCGAGGCCACTGACGACCGTCACCAGATCGTCGTCCTGCTGCTGCAGAGCACCGACGGTGAACTGCGCCGGTGGGGCCGTAGCCTGGAAATTGCCAGTACCACGCTGGGCTCCCCGGAGGCCCGCCAGCGGCTGGCCGACTATATCTTCCACCAGCTGCCGCAGTCAGACGTGTTCCACCAGATGGCCGTGCGCCATGCCACCATCGACATGGCAACGCTGGAGTCGCAGCTGAAGGAGTTTCCCCACCACCTGTATGACGAGTACTGCCTGTCGGCTACCGACTTCGTGTCGAAGCTGTACTACCGTCGCATTCCGTCGCAGGCGCTGCGCTACTTTCTGAGCGGTGTGCTGTTGTTGGAGCACCTTCGTGGCCGTACACCGACTGCCGCCATCCTGTCTTCCCGCCAGCAGTTGGCCGTGGATGATGCCTTGCAGTATGTGGGGCGCATCGCCCATTGTGCCGCCCCGGTCTGGCAGGGACACCTCGACCGTCTGTGGCAACAGCTCACCGCCGACTATGCCGAGCGCATTGCCGACGTGCAGCGCATCAGGCAGGGCACGTTCAACCGCCGTTTTGTCTGCCGACTGGTGGGTACGCTGCTCGCCATGAATGTCTATTGTCAGGAGGTGCCACAGACGGAATATACGCGGCTGTTGGAGGGTAGCAACCGCAGCAATCTGCGTAAGGAGGTGAACCAGGGTGTGGATGACGAATCCACAAGGTTGTACCTCCGTCAACTGCTGAAATCGCTAAACGGCTGATAGCCAGTAGTGTCCTTATTTTGTTGAATCAACAGCAGGGGTGTTGCGCTTGGCAGCACCCTTTTTCTTGCCGTACCTTTGCCATCGCAATTGAGCCTCATTTGTGAATTAAGCATTAAGAATTAAGCATTAAAAAGTTATGGCAAGAAAAAATTTTATGATTACTGAGCATTTCAGTTACAACGAGATGACGCGGTCGGCATGGGCCGAGACGCGCCGAGTAGATAACACCCCCGACAGCCTGCAGCTGGCAGCCCTGGAGAACCTGTGCCGCAACGTGCTGGAACCCCTGCGCCGGAAGTTCGGCCCCATCCACATCAACAGTGGCTTCCGCTCACCACGGGTCAACGAGGGCGTGCATGGCGTTGGGAACTCGAAACACCTCTACGGCGAGGCTGCCGACATCCGCATCCCGGACCTGGAGACGGGCCGTGCCTACTACCGCTTCCTCACGACGCTGCCCTGCATCGACCAGCTGCTCTTTGAACACCGACGCGACGGGGCACAGTGGATCCACGTCAGCAGTTGTCTGAACCCGGCCGACAACCGCCACCAGTATTTCCCCAACTACCGCGTTAGATAAACAATACAACTTTCGTAAAATAAAACGACCACAGATTGCGCAGATGACACAGATTTTTTTAACCACTAATTTAACGAATGCAACGCCACACTCTGCTTGCAGAGAATTTCACGAATTGATTTGGGGAAACGACGCTGAATGAATAAAAATTAGTGTAATTCGTAAAATTAGTGGTAAGAAAATAAAGAAAACACAGCTTTCGTAAGTAAATATCTACTACACTGTGGTTAAAAATACTTGGATAAACAATATGATGACATGTAAGAATTGTGGACAGGAACTGTCCGAGGAATCGTTTGAGATGTACCCTACCGGCACACGGCGCCATGTCTGTCGCCACTGCCACTACGAACTGCACACCAAGAAGGGTTATAAACTGTGGAAAATGCGCCAGCTCGCGCGCACGTTTATTGACCAATAGAAAAAAGACGTGTCCTATGTGTCCTACGTGTCCTCCTTTTTAGGGACACATGGGACACGTAGGACACATAAAAACCAGTTAAGACAATATATATATGGAAATAATCATGAAAATATTGATGAAATGGTGGAAAATGTTGACTCAGGAATGGTCTTCTGACCACCGGAAACGCCCCCGTGAGGAGTATGGGGTGAACACCTTGGCGAAAAAGGAGATAGCGCGTGGCGTCCAAGCCTTTTTCGATAAAAACTACGATTTGCGGTATAATGTCATGAAGCAAATCGAAGAATTCCGCCCGAAAGCGGGTAATGTTCACCAGAAGGCCACTGATGAAAATTACTCATTGAGTAAATTTGCTCAGTGGGCCACTAACGAAAATTACTCAATGAGTAATCGGAAGAGAAAGCCCACTTTTTCCGATGAAATGGATAAAAACTGGAAACCGCTGACGGATCGTGACCTCAGGCGGATAGCCATCGAACAGATGCTGGAGGTGGGTGTTGCCTGGACGATAGACGTTGAGGCGTTCGTCCGTTCCTCGCTGGTTCACGACTACAGCCCCGTCGCTGACTTCCTGTCTCGCTGCCGACGGTGGGACGGTGTCGATCGCATCCGTCAGCTGGCCCGCCGCGTGCCGACCTCCTGCGAGCACTGGCCGGAGTGGTTTCACCGCTGGTTCCTGGCCATGGTGGCGCAGTGGCAGCAGCGCAGCCGTGACTACGGCAACAGCGTGGTGCCCATGCTCATCGGCAGTCAGGGTACGCATAAATCGACCTTTTGCAAACTGCTCCTGCCCCCGTATCTGCGCGAGTACTACATCGACGACATCAAGCTCGACAATGCCGAACAGGTGGAGCGCATGCTCAGCCGCATGCTGCTGGTGAACATTGACGAGTATAATGCCAAGACAGAACGTGAGCAGGCCAAGATCAAGCGTGTGCTCACCGAGCGCGACGTGCAGACGCGTAAGATGCGCTCCGACCAATATGTCATGCTGCCCCGCATGGCATCGTTCGTGGCTACCACCAACGACTTTCAGCCGCTCTTTGACCCGACGGGGTCGCGTCGCTATCTGTGTTGCGAGGTGACGGGCATCATCGATACCGACCAGCCCATCGACTATGGTCAGCTGTATGCGCAGGCCGTCCGCGAACTGGAGGATGGTGCACCATGGTATTTTACGAAAGAGGAGGAGACCGCCATCGAACAGCACAATCAGGAATACCGCTGCATGCCGCCCACCGAGACCGTCCTGCTGGCCTTTTACGAACCGGCGGAACGTCAGGCCGAGAACTTCGTCAAGGCCGTTGACATTCTCCAGACCCTGCGCCAGCATCTGCGCCCCGCCGATGTGCCCAACATCAAGAAACTGACACTGGCCCTGAAGGCCTGCCGCTTCCCGCATGGCAAGACCAACGGTCAGCGCGGCTGGTATGCGAGGCGGAGGACGGGCGTTTCCTAATGTCGTTATGACGTTATGACGTAATAGCGTCAGAACGTATAGGAGCACCCGACAATAAGGCAGCGGGTGTTGGGCTTCGTCACCGTCACCATGTCATAGTCCTTGTTGGTCAGGATCTGTTTCTTGTCGGGCTGCAAAATGTCCTGGACGAAGGCGTAGATGGCCCAGTTGTTGATTTGCTTCACAGCACGTAGCGACCAGTAAAGCGTTGACTGATTGTAGTAATAGCGGTGTGTCTCACGGCCCGTATAGAGCAGCACGGTGGCCAGCGTCCATCCCTTGGGTAGCTGGAGCTGCGGACGTGCCTTGAAACTGTATGACCAGGCATTGTCTGACGAGACGTTCTCGCCGTCATACTCCAGATATTGGGCGTGGAAGCCCATCGTCATGGAGAACACTCCATAGTTCAGCTCACCCTCGGCGGCATAGCGCAGATAGCTGTAGCGGGCATCGTTGATCCACGTCTTCACCGAACGCTGCGAAGCCTCGTCGTATGTGGAGACCTGGGAGATGTCGTCGCTGATGCGCTTATAGGCCAGGCTGTGGGTTTGCGAAAAATGCTTGGCGGAATGGGTGTAGCTGAGCTTCACCTGGTTGCTCTTGGACGGTGCCAGCGACGAGTTACCGACCACCATGACGCCGATGCTGCTGCCAATATGGACGAAGGGGTACAGCTGGGTATAGGTGGGACGTGAGATGTCACTGTTGTAGCTGAGCACGAACTTGTTCTGCTTGTTCACCTTCACCGTTGCCTTGGCCGAGAGCATCCAGTCGTTGTAGGTCCGGTCGTGGGAAACGGCTGACAGGTGGTCGTCAATGTCGTTGATGAAGTGTTCGTAGCGCAGGGTAGTGCTGAGGCCCAGCCATTTCCGGGAATAGTCCGCCGACAAGGAGGTCAGCGAGGAATAGGTGTTGAAGTTGAACTGCGTCTCTGTATCGTTGATGCGCATGTCTTCGATGGTGTATTTCTCCTCTACCCCGAACTTGAAGCCGCCGAATGACTTCGACTGGAAACGGATCATGGCGTAGGGGTCGAAGTTATAAAGCGTCTGGTGCTGTTCGCGTAACGATGACTCTGAGTGGGAGGCCCATGTGTCCGAAGCCACATCGGTAGGCTTGTAGTTGTACTTCAGGTTCAGACGCGTCGTCAGTCGTCCGGCAGGTTTGATGTCGCAGATGTACTGCAAGAGGGCACCCAGCTTCAGGTCGGTATTGGTACGGTGCTGTTCCTCGTACTGAGACTCCTGGCTGGTGCCATCGGCCTCACGACCGTTCTTGATGGTGCTTTCGTTAACCCGTTTGTGGTCGAGGCTCTCGATGATGCCGAAGGTCAGGATATGTCCCTTAGAGGGAGCAAAGTCGAGTCGCGCAGAGAAGTCTTGCTTCTCATACTTGGTCAGGATGTTTGAGTTGGTAAATTTCTGGGCACCGCTCAGGAAGTTCGAGGTGACATCCTTTTCGGTGTTCAACTCGCTGAAATCGACGGCCAACTGGCTCGTAATCAGTAGTTTGTTGTTCAGATAGGTGACATAGCCCGAGGGCATGGAGCGTCCGTTGCTGCCTGCACCCAGATAGGCACCACCATAGAAGTGGGCGGAGTCGGGGGCATGCTCTATCTCGTCGCCAATGTCGTAAGCATCCATGATGCGGCGGGCGATACGTTGAAACTCGTTGGTGTCCTGGGCATTCACCATCGTGGAAAATGCCATGCAGCCGAGTAGCATAAAGATTTTTTTCATGTGTCTGGTTTCTGGTGTTTATATTGTCTTCAAAAATAACGCTGCCATCGTTCACACGATTGGCAACGAGATGCCGTTGATCTTCTGATAGACGTCGAGGGCATAGACGTCGGTCATGCCGGCGATGTAGTCGATGACGGCCATGAGGCGTGTCTCCAGGTCCGGGGCGGTGATGTCGTACTGCGACGACACGCGGTCGATGAGCTGTTGGGAGTAGTAGCGGTCGGGGTGCATGACAGCCTCGATCATCTGTTCCATGAGGGTGGCCATGATTTTGTAACCCGACAGTTCCACGTCAAGCACCGGCCGGCTGCGGTAGATGCGCTGTACGGAGAGCTTGGCACACCGCTGGTAGGCGTCGTGCTGCAGGGGTGAGATGTGGTCGATGAGCGAGCCCTCGAAGGTGCCGGCGAGTATCTCGTCCTCATGGTTGACGAATGCCGTGACGCATTCGTTCTCCAATTTGCCGATGACGCAGGCGCGCATATATACCACTTTCTCGTTGGGGTCTTCCAGTTCCTCGTCATGGATGCGGCGCAGGATCTTCTGTTGCGTCTCGTCGTCAAAGAAGCCTAACAGGAGGTCCTGGGTCTCGGCATAGGAGAGAATCTTCAGTTTGTGGGCATCTTCCAAGTCCATGATTTCGTAGCAGATGTCGTCGGCAGCCTCGACGAGATAGACCAGCGGATGGCGGGCATAACGCAGGGGCTCTCCGGGTGCTGACTTGCAAATAATGCCCATTTCATCGGCAATTCGCTGGTAGTATGGCTGCTCTGTGCGGAAGAATCCGAACTTCTTCTTACGACCGCAGGCCGACGAGGAGTAGGGATACTTCACGATGCTGGCTAACGTCGAGTAGGTCATCACGAAACCTCCCGTGCGGCGACCCTTGAACTGGTGGGTTAGCAGGCGGAAGGCGTTGGCATTGCCCTCGAAATGGGTGATGTCGTCCCAGAAGGCTGGCGACACCTGACTGCTCAGCGTCTTACCGGGACCTTCGGTGAAGAAGGTCTGTATGGCCTTCTCACCGGAGTGGCCGAAGGGCGGGTTGCCCAAGTCGTGGGCCAGACAGGCCGTAGAGACAATCTGCCCAATCTCCTCGAACAGCGTGCCCTGCAGTTCGGGACGCTTCTCGCTGATGAGGCGCCGCGACACGTCATTGCCTAACGACATGCCGACGCTGGCCACCTCTAAGGAGTGCGTCAGTCGGTTATGTACAAACACGCTGCCCGGCAGCGGGAATACCTGTGTCTTGTTCTGCAGGCGCCGGAAAGGTGCCGAGAAGATTAGCCGGTCGTAGTCCCGTTTGAACTCCGTGCGGTCGTCGTGCCGTTCGGTATGGCGGTGCTCCTGTCCCAGCCGTTTGTTTGATATGAGTTGTTCCCAGTTCATGATGCAAAATTACGAATAAGCGAGAACAATACAAAACATTTTTTGTTTTTTTCATTCATTATCAGGAAAAAATGCGTATCTTTGCCCTCACTGAGTGCGGAGCGCGAAGATGTCCCGCCCCGAAGTAATAACAAAACGCCACTTATGCCCACCCCGAAGAACTGACAAACGCCACTTATGCCCACCCCAAAAGAAGAACTGCTGCGCAGGGGCTTGACGCCCCATGACATCCTGCACAACCAGCATCGTCGTGCTGACTGGCAGGACTATGGCGGCTGCGGCCTGTATATGGTCACCATCTGTGTCGATGGACGCCGCCCCCTGTTCGGACACCTTGAGGGCGACATACATGCAAAGAGAGGTACAGCGGCATATCCGCATATTGTGCTCAGCGCCCTTGGGCGAACCATCCTTGAGGAAGAGCTGCCCAAGATTCACCGTTTCACCCCCCAGGTAGAGCTGTGGCAGGCGGCAATCATGCCCGACCACCTCCACCTCCTGCTGTATGTCGCCGCCCCGTTGCCGGACGGCAAGCGGCTTGGGGACATTATCCGCCCTTTCAAGGGCGGCTGTAGCCGTGCCTGGTGGAAGCAGGCGGGGATGGGGACCGCGCCGAATGGCGCGGGAACCGCGGCAGGCGGAGGTGCGGCGGCAGGCGGAGGCGCGGCGGCAGGCTGCGGCCCGGTTGTTGGCGGAG
>JAEEGL016651520.1_pt1 | contig 18683 bp, 15 predicted proteins | sample 9134231 | NCBI WGS metagenome assembly JAEEGL01 (sample SAMN16246548, study PRJNA631951) | gut metagenome | biome: gut microbiome; feature: rumen; material: fiber-attached | host: Bos | place: Iran: Karaj | collected 2018-10 | reverse complement strand
TAATTGTGACTTAGAGCACGGAAAGATTAGGATTGAGCGTATGTGCGCCTTGATTCTTTGAGCAAGAGGTCCAATTCGGGGCAATTTGTCACATTTTTATCTCGACTGGCTTATAAATCCCAAATTTTTATCTAAATTTGTGTCTCTGTGTTGAAATTAAGTGAAATTTTGTGGTCAGAGATAAAGGATGCTCTCATTGCCCTCGTTCATCAGCAAGTCGAGGATACTCAGGTTGGGCAGGAAACCATGGCGCTGCGCAAACACCTGATAATAAGGCTTGGGAGTGAAGTCTGGGTCAGGCATAGGGTGTTTCGGACGTATCGCATCACGGAAATCATCCACCTCCATGCCGCCAGTATCACCATAATGCTCCGTGTGCCGCACAACGGGGTGGATGTCGAGCAACTCACACATCTTCCACATGATCGCCTCGTTGAAGTCAACGAGGAATTCCCACCGGCGCTCGAAGAAAGGAGCCAGGTCGTCGGCATAGAACTCAAAGAAGGGCGACTCGCCGTAAGCGCTGCGCAAAGCATGCCAATGGAGGTGACGCCAGTTGCCGTGGTCGCTGATGCGCATGTCGCGCGTGAGGGAAGACGACGGGTCGTGGACAACGGGCACGGAGAGCGTCTGGGTGCCATGCGTGGCGGCGATGACACAACGGTTGCGATAAGTCTGCTTGACGAAACTGTCGTACGCCTCCAAACACACTTCGCCATATCGGTGCAGTTTCTGATACCACTGCACCGGTCCGAAATACGTGGTGGAGAGCAATGCGGATTTATAATAGTTCATAGTTCATAATTCATAGTTCATAGTTCATAATTGGCGGACGCGATGCATCGCGTCCCTACCCTTGCACCGCCATTTTTGCAGTGAAATTCTTCACTCTTCACTCTTCACTCTTCACTTTCAAAAGCAGTGGTAATCATAATTCTTAATCCCTAATTCTTAATTCTAAAATCTTCATTCTTAATTCTACAAAGTTACCGATTCCTAGACGAATAAAAAATTTTTTAGCGAAAAAATTGCCTGTTTGAAAAAAATACTCTAATTTTGCACTCAATCATTGAAAAGCAAGCAAAAGGGCTGAATTCCGACAAGAGACATTTGTCGGGATTCATCATTTTTTGCGCCAGAAACGGAATCTGAAAGCCAGATCCTTCCAAAACAATCGATTAACAATCTAAAAGAATACAAGTATGACGTACATGTCGCAAGAAGGCTATGACAAGATGATAGCCGACCTCCAGAGACTGGAGTCTGTGGAGCGCCCCAAGGCTTCGGCAGCCATCGCCGAGGCAAGAGACAAGGGCGACCTCAGCGAGAACTCAGAGTATGAAGCCGCCAAGGAGGCTCAGGCCCACCTGGAGGATAAGATCAACCGCCTGAAAATGGCCATCGCAGAGGCCAAGATCGTCGACACCTCACGCCTCACCGGCGATGTGGTGCAGATCCTCTCCACCGTGGAGATGACCAACCTCACCACTCAGGCCCACATGAAATACACCATCGTGAGCGAGAACGAGGCCAACCTGAAGGAGGGGAAAATCTCCATCCAGACTCCCATCGCACAGGGTCTGCTCAACAAAAAAGTGGGCGACGAGGTGGAAATCCGCATCCCGCGTGGCACCATCCGCATGAGAATCGACAATATTTCAATTTAGATTGAAAATTGGAAATTGAAAATTCAAGATTGAAAATTCAAGATTCTTGACTTGTGACGGCCTGTAGGGACGCGATGTATCGCGTCCGCCACAAAAAACGTCCGCCACGACAAACATCCGCCACAAAAAACATCCGCCACGACAAACGTCCGCCAACGACAAGCAAATCATTTGTCTGAACTCCCAATCTCCTAAACTTCTAAACTCCTAAAAAATGACCATTTTCTCAAAAATCGCTGCTGGCGAAATACCCAGTTACAAATGCGCTGAGAACGACAAGTTCTACGCTTTCCTCGACATCAACCCGCTGGTGAAGGGGCACACCCTCGTCATCCCAAGAAGAGAGGTGGACTACATCTTCGACCTCGAAGATGACGAACTCGCTGAGATGCAGGTGTTTGCCAAGAGAGTGGCTGCTGCCATCAAGCGTGCCTTCCCCTGCATCAAGGTGGGACAGGCTGTGCTCGGACTGGAAGTGCCTCACGCTCACATCCACCTCATCCCCATGCAGAGTGAGAAGGACATGCTCTTCTCCAATCCGAAACTCAAACTCACCGACGAAGAGATGGCGGACATTGCTGCCCGCATCCGCGAGGAGTTCAAATAAAGGTCAGATGAATTTCTCGCCGAGTTTCACCTGAACCTCATTGAGAAACTTACGTATCTGTGCTGATGTGTCGCCTTTCTTGCAGACCATCAGCACATTTTCATTCTCCACCACGATGTAGCCCTCCAGACCGCTCATCACACCCAGATGGCCTTTCGGCAACTTAATGATGTTGTCGCGGCAGTTGTCCATCATCACCTCGCTGTCGAGCACCACATTGTCGCCCTCGTAGCGGCGCTCTGCCTCGTAGATGGAGTGCCACGTGCCCAAGTCGGCCCAACCGAAGTTGCAGAGCATCACAAAGGCGTCATCGGCATTCTCAAGCACGCCGTAGTCGATAGAGAGATTGGGGAAGAGCGAGAAATAGTCCCACACGAGACGGGCCTCTTCCTCCAGTGTCGCCGGCTTGCGCCCGTCGGTCTCAATCTGCCGGAACGGGGCTGGCATGATGCGCTTGCAGTGGGCCAGCAGGTGATGCGCGTTGGAGACAAAGATACCGGTGTTCCACAAAAACTCGCCGCTATTCATGAACAACTGGGCGAAGTCGCGCTCAGGCTTCTCGGTGAACGACTTCACGGCAAACATCCCGGGCTCGTCGATGCCGTCGCCCATCTGCACATAGCCATAGCCAGGCTCGGGACGCGTGGGACGGATGCCCATGGCGATGATGCCGTCGTGGGAGGCGACGAAGGAGAGCGCATTGGTGGCACATTCCACGAAAGCGTCCACATTGACCACCGCCTGGTCCGACGGGGTGATGATGACGTTGGCCTCGGGACAGCGGCTCAGGATGCGGTAGCAGCCCCACGTCACACTCGGCGCCGTGTTGCGGTTGATGGGCTCACCGATGAAATGGTCGGCGGGCAACATCGGCAGTTGCTCACGCGCGATGGGCTCGAAGTCATCGTTCGTGGTCACATAGATATTCTCTATGGGGATGAAGCGGGCAAACCGGTCGAAGGTCTGCTGAAGTTGGGTGCGGCCCGTCCCGAAAAGGTCGACGAACTGCTTGGGGTGCTCAGCGCGGCTGCACGGCCACAGACGGCGGCCACGCCCACCAGCCAGAATGATGCAGAAATTATTGCTTGCTGTAGGCATACTCGATATTCATATTAGACTATAGGTCTTCCCTGCTTAGAAAGCACGAAGATACAATTACCCAACGGAAAAAACAAGTTTTTAGTGTTTTTTCTGAAGAAAATTTGTCATTTCACAAAAAATATACTTACCTTTGCACCCTGAAAGGCCCAGATGGCGGAATCGGTAGACGCGCTGGTCTCAAACACCAGTGGGGCAACCCGTGCCGGTTCGACCCCGGCTCTGGGTACTTTTTAAAACCGCAGAAAATCGCTAAAGACTTGTAAAAAAGTTCTTTAGCGATTTTTTATTTGGGGGATTTTCCCCGGATCATGGGGACGGTTCCCCGTGATCCACTTCTTTTATTCGTTTTAGCATCATATCCTCATCAAATAATAATCTCCCAAAAACCACCTTTGTCGGGACCGACACGACGAAGATACTTACCACGCATGGCCTTTATATTGCTTCCTACAGCAGTATAACTGATTCCCACTATTTCCGCTATAGATGTTTTAGATATATATGGGTCTTCTACCATTAAACGTAGAATTGCTATCTTGTTTTCTGTCAACCGTTCACCTAAAGTTTTTGCTTTTTCAATCAACTTTTCTGTCAACTCCTCTAAGTTTTCTGGTAACTTTTCCGGCAACCCTGGATCATGGGGACGGTTCTACTGATCCACTTTTTGCTCTGTTGATAGTCCCATAACTGATGCCGGTGATCCTGGACAATTGCCGTAACTTCACTCCTGTGAGGCAGAGCCGCCGCAGGATGTCATCGCGTTGTTCTTTCTCGAGTTTCTGGATGTCAGTAGGATTGTCGATTCCGTAAAAATCCTTTATTTCCGCTATGACGTCGGCATCTGTCATATTGCGTTCATCCCTGCTATCGACATCAAGGATACAATTTTCGTTTACAGGCGTACAGACAAATTCATACAAGTTCTGCCATCCAAACCGCCTGATGACCGCCGCACAGTTGCAAATGCCATTTTCACTCCCTCTTCCTTCATATTCAGCCCAACTGCTCCAAGGATAGTCGCGAACCTCCTTTACCAAACCTGCCTTCACGGGATTCTGGTGGATATACTTCATAAGTGTCCCGAAATACGCAATGTCGTTCACGGGCTCGCTTTGGAACCGGTCTTGAAACAGATGTCCAATACGTGAGTTTTTCCTATTGAAGTATCTCGCGTAGGCCACACCGATTCTTTTGATGCTTTCGCCTATGTTTTCGCCTTCCTCTCTTATCAGCAAGTGGACATGGTTGTTCATCAAGCAATAGGCGTATACCGAACAGAGTGGAGGCAAGGGTAGATTATTGTCATCTTTCCGGTCGACGAGCAATCGAAGCATTTTGAGGAACTGCTTGTAGTCTTCGGCATCTTCAAAGATGTCTTGTCGGTTGATGCCTCGCAGCATGACATGGTAGATTCCTGTGGCGCTTTTTTCTCGATTTTTCCTAGGCATAGTTGAATTTGGGCAGGTTGCATGCAAAAATAAGACTTTAGATTGAGAATTGCAAATAAACAGACAAAAAGTGGATCACGAGAACCGTCCCCGTGATCCAGTCAGAAACTGCCAGGCACGAAGGTATTTACGCAGCCGCTCCACATCTTTGTCTGTTATTTCACGCAAACGTCTGATGTCCATATTGTCTTCCAAATCGGCAATCTTAACCTCCCTTCCGATGGCATTTGTTGCTGCCCTGCTCACAAAGTCGTCATAGGTCTCTCCTTCCCGCTTTGTAACAGACAAGATGCCATTGACAATCTCTTCAGGGAATCCCTCTCCGAGCAGATATTCTGCGGTAACCTCGGTATCCTCTATGGTGTCATGCAACAGTGCCACAATTTTAGCCCGTGGGTCTTTGCAGCGCTCTGCCACCCGAATCGGATGCATCACATATTCACGGCCCGCTTTGTCCTTCTGCCCCCTGTGGGCTCGAATGGCAATCTTGAGGGCGACATCATACAATTCATTATCATTCATATTACTAATTCAAGTTTTTTATTTGTTCAACTTCTTGGAGTTTAGGAGTTTAGGAGATTTGGAGTTTAGACAATAGAACTGATAATTCATCGTCAGTATAGGCTATGACTTGCAAGAGTAATATCTTCACTCCTCAACTACCACACTCCTACTCTCCTTTCAACTTGAGGAAGTTGAATTACTATTATTCAAGTTGCTCTCTCACAATCCACTTTTGCCCCGCTGCATGTCTCATTCTGATGACGGCATCACCATTTCCAGAACGGCCTTCACACGGGCGAGGCTTTCGCGCATCTTCATCTGGATGCGCCATCGGCGGCTGGAGGTGGTCTCTGCATTGAAAGCCACAGCGTCTATTCCTTTGTGCTTGGCAAGGAAGAGAGCACGCTCGTTATGGAACTCCTGGGAAATGATGAGGATAGAGTCTGCACCATACACATCCTTAGCCCGCACGATGGAATTGATTGTGCGGAATCCTTCCCCGTCAAGTTCCATGATGCTGTCCGGCACACCTTGCTTCACCAGCGCAGTTTTCATCTCCTCGGGCTCATTGAACTCCTCCGGGCGGTTGGCACCGCTGATGATCAACCTGCTGAATTTCTTTTCCTTATACAGTTTGACAGTAGCGTCGATGCGGCGGAGAAAGAACTGGTTGGGGTTGCCACTGCGTCCTATTGGAGACGTGCCCAGCAACAGTGCGACAGGCTTGGCCGGTATTTTGCTCGGATCAGTATACATTCTTCCTTTTGCAGCACTTGTCACGGCCAGGTTGCAGCCAATGATAACCATCAAGCATGCGAAAACCAAAAAAAGGAGTATCCATGCCATGTTTTTTAACTTTTTGTTTGATTGTTTGTTTGTTTCCATAAGTCAATTCCTCCTATAATCTCATACCGAAGAAGGCGCGTGCACGCCATTTGTTTTGATTGACAACTACTACATCATCGTCAAAAATGGAATTGTTCATCACGAGAGTGGCTCCGGCGAAGTAACGTGATGAGAAGTTGTGGACGATGGCGGCCCGTTCGTTGAAAATCATGTTGAAACGCATGCGCTTCGCTTTCTTAAGTTCATCATTCACGGTAAATTTGTTGCGGTTATAGACCACGAAAGTAGGCAGCATGGAGAAGTGGAGCAGCCATTTCTTGCCGAGAACCCAGTTGTAGCCATAACCGCCACCAATGCCTATATGTCCGACATCGATCCGTACGTCAGGCGCGTTGGGGTTTCTCTCTTTCAGTGCATCCCTTGTCTTGATGCTCCCTCCCTGATAACTGATGCCAGCCAGCCACGAACCCGCCGAACGGCGCTGGATATAACTCTGGGTGAAGGCGGCGGGATAGGAGAAGTGGCGATGGTTGAAGGTATAGTAGCCCGCCAAGTTGACCACCTTCAGCGAGATGTCGCCCGACTCCATCTGCTGTATCCGATCACCTCGGCGGATGTCGCCGGCCATCGATTCCGACCGCTGGTAACTGAAGTCAAGGCTGATTTTGCTGCTGTAGTAGTTGAGATTGAACTCATAGTCTTCATAGATGCCTTTCCATTTGGCGGGATTGATGGCCACTCCGATGCCTATACCACGGTAAATACCGGCCAAGGAGAGCGTGGTCTTGTGGCTGGTCTTCAGGTCTGCCTTCGAGTCAATGCCGTTCACCGTCCCTTTGGCATGAAAACTGTTGCCCGTTTGGTTCATCCTCACTTTCAGCGTCAGGCGTCCCTCGGGGCGGGTAACATAGTTGGTGTCGTAAGATATGCGATAATATCGCGCTGCCAGCGCACTGTCCATCCGCTCCCTCCGCTGTTGCTGGGTTAGTTTCTGGGCCTTGGCGTCCACCACAGAAACACCGGAAAGAACGACGGCGAGCAAGACCACAGTGAGTGTCATCCGTGCTTGCTCAAAGATGGTCTCAATGGTGCCTGCACCCTTATTGCTAACTTTGCGCATCATGCTTCTTTATTAACCTGAACTGATAAAGATAAATAACGCAGGCGAGACCGAGGTAGGCGGCAGCCTGTATCCAGAGAATACGGATTTCGGGGAGGACCTGGTCGATGGTGGCCCCCATGGAGTTGACACGGATAAAGGCGCGCACGCCGAAAGTGCTGGGGAAGAGCCACGACACGCCCTGCCAGGCACTGGGAATGTTAGACTGCGGCCACGACACACCGGTCAGGAACAGCAGGGGGATGGAGACGAAGACCACCAGCAGCATCACGTTCTCGCGATAGCGCACGAGGCAGGAGACGGTCATGCCGAAGAAGATGCAGGCGATGACATAGGGTATCATCATGAGCAACAGGTCCCAATGGTTGGCGAGATGCGGGAAGGAGAACATCCGTGGGATGGCCAAGGCCAGGTAGGCACAGGTGACGGCGGCAATCATGAGGTAGCACAGGGCCTTGCCGCAGACGATGCGGTAGGCACCGTTGTAATGCGGGTCATCATCAGGGATGAGATGACCGTTGCGGTTGCGCTCCCGGGCGGTACCGGCCGACATGCCGATGCCAAGGGCAAGTGTCTGCTGCAGGATGAGCATCAGCACGGCAGGCAGGACACAGGAACCATAGCCTCCGGAAGGGTTGAACATCGTCACTTCATCTACCGCCAGGGGCTGTGCCGTGATGGCATCCTCATGTTTGGTGTGGTTTCCTGCCTTCTTGATGTTCAGACCCGCACCGATGCGCCCAGCCTCCACCATGGCGGTCTGATAGACACTCTTGTAGGCGAGCATGAGCGACATGTCGCAATATACACTGACGGTGCCTTGCTCGCCCCGGTAGATGCGCTTGGAGAAATCGGAAGGGATGAAATAGATGCCCTTCACGAGTTGTCGGCTGATGAGCGACTTTGCCTCGTCAAGATCCTCGGCATGGAAAAGCACACGGACATCAGGCGAGGCGTCGCAGTCGCGGATGAACTGCCGGGAGAGCATCGAGTGCGATTGGTCGACCACCACCACCGGCACCTCCCGCAATGACTCGTTGTTGTAAATCCACGAATAGAGCAGCGGGTAGCCCAGCGGCACAATGACGAGGAAGATCAGCACACCCTCATCGCGGAAGACCAACCGCATCTCCTCCCGCCAGATATAGAGCACGTCTATCAGTCGTTCTTTAATATTACGGAATATAGACATAGTTGAGCATTGCATTTTTGACTTTGTGGAGAACGAACCAGGGCAGCAAGGTGAAACCGACCAGTGCCACGAGGTGGAACCATGCATCGATGAGGGGGAAGCCGTTGAACACCGTTACCTGGTAGAGCATGAAATAATGGCGTAGCGGAAAAAGCCATGAGAGTGCCTGCAACGGCGCATCCATGCCCATGACGGGGAAGGCCGAGCCACACATCGAGATGCTGAGGACCGACCAAAGCGAACTGATACTCATCGACATTCGCATGGAGGGCATCAGTCCGAAGGAAAAGATGCCGAATCCAAGTGACGCGGCGACCTCCAGGACGGTAAGCCGCACGATGCTCCTCACATTACCGAGACACGGGAAGTCGAGCACATTGAAGATATAATAATGGAAAATGAATATCACGAGCAGGAAAACGAGCGCATGCACGAGGAATTTGCCGATGATAGCCACGACGATGTTGCCGTCGGCTCGGGCAAGCCACTCCTTGCCGGTGTCAAACTTCAGTTCCATACCGAGAGAGTAGGCTGAGAGCAATGCCATGAAAAGCATCAGAATGCCTGGTACAAAGACGGTGGTCAGACTGTAATTGTAGTTGCCCTCCGGGTTGGCTATCATGTGCGCGTCGATGGTCACGGGTTGCAGCGCAGCCTTGATCTGCCCGGGCGTGGCACCTTTGGCAGACAAGGTGGCCTGCCCCACGGCTGCCGAACCCAGCGTGCTGATGGTCTTCAGGTCCTTCATGGCCATCGAACCAGCCGTCAGGCACGTCATCGTGTAGTAGTACGAGATCTTCGGCTGGCGGCCCGCAAGGAGTTTTGACATCGTGCCCTTCGGGATGTAGAGGTAGGCGTAGATTTTGTTCTCCTGCATGGCGCTGCGGGCCTCTGTGACGGATGCGAAACGGTAAGCCACACGTGAATTCTGCATGGCATCCAGATTGCGCACGAGGCCGCGCGACATGGAACTGTCATCTTGGTCCACCACTCCTATCGGCAGATCTTTGGGCAGCCCCTCATCCAGCATCGTGGTGAAGAAGAACACCGTAGCCAACGGGAACACCACCATGCAGAAGGCGTAGATGGGATTCCTCTTCAGGATACGGAGTTCGCGCATCGAAATGTCGAGAATTTGAGAAATACACTTCATTAACTTCTCAATTTTCAGATTTCAATTCTCAATTCTCATTTTTTCAGTATCACGGACATGCCTGGGCGCACACCCTCGAGTTTCGCCAGGGGGCGGGCCTTCACCTCAAAGGTCTTCTGGTCGTACTGACCGCTGGCCTTGGTGGCTTTCCACACAGCAAACGATCCCTTGTCCTTCATATAGAACACCTTCATCTTCAATTCCTTCTCCAGAGCCGGAACGAAAACCGTTATTTCCGAACCCACAGCCAGGCCTTTCAACTGGTCCTCGCGGATGTTGAACGTGGCCCATTGGTCGTCCATCATCGAAATGGTCATGATGGGTGTTCCGGTGCCGACAAGTTCACCCACTTTCGGGTAGACCTCGCTCACTTCTCCGTCCATCTGCGCCACCTGAACGGTCTCGTTGAGATAACTGTTCACTTCCATGATGGCTCCGCTGGCTTGGCTCACCTGTGCCGAGGAAGCCTTGCGCTCCTCTATGCGGGCTCCGTTTCGGGCCATGTCATACTGGCTCTGTGCGGCTTTCACCTGGGCGTTGGTGGCCTCCACTGCAGCCTGGGCCTCATCGCGCCGCTGGGCCGTCACCACACCCTCATTGAAGAGGTTGTTGATGCGCTCGTAGGTCTTGCGGGCGATATCGTTGGCTGCTTTGGCCTGCTGAAGAAGTTCGAAAGCACCGCGGATGGTCTCTTCACGAGCCCCGTTGTCTGCCATCTCATGGAGGGCCGAGGCTGCATTGCGCGCACTCTCTGCCTGCACCTTCTTGGCTTTCACCTCGGGGGCATCGATGATGGCGAGTACATCGCCTTTGTGTATCACATCACCCTCCTTCGCACGGAGTTCGAGGATACGGCCAGGCACCTTGCTCGACACTCGGTACTCCTCCACTTCCATCTGACCCTGGATGATGTCGGGATCACGGTCCAGGGCAAGGAAACCGATGAGTGCCACGATCACTACTACTGCTAAAAATCCTGCGATGGCAAGCAGGATGTTGTTGTGTTGTTTTTTTGCCTTGTCTGACATTTTGCTTGATTATAATTGTCCCAAGGCTTTGCGCAAGCCTAAAAGGGAGAGTTGAACTTCTATTTCTGCATCTATCTTCTGGGTGTGGGCGGACTCCCACGCTGTCTGGGCGGTCATCACCTCGGAGAGGTTCATCACACCCTCACGGAAGCCAAGGGAGGCACAGCGGAGATTCTCCTCGGCGCTGGCCACATGCTTGGCCGACAGTTCCAGGCGGCGGTAGGCCTCGCGCACCTTGAAGCGCTCCTGTTCCACCTGGAGGCTGATTTTCTCCTCCACATCACTGCGCTCCAACTTGGCTATCGTCGTGGCGGCACGTGAGGCGGCAAGTTTGTACTTTCCGTCGTGCCAATCCCACAACGGCATACGGGCGACGATGCCCACATTCCATACTCCGGAGAACCTGCGCTCAAAACCATTGAAGGTATTCGGGTTGGACAAAAGATATCCGCCTGTCAGGGCCACCTGCGGACGGAAATGGGTGGCTGTGACGACGCGCTGTGCCTGCTCTGTGAGGTCGATGGTCTTCTGCAGCAAGCGCAGTTCAGGACGGTCGGTTGCTATTGTGCCACCGGTGGGCATCGGCTCTGTTGCGGTGCTGAGTTCTTTCCCCTCGTCTGCAAGGGTGAACTCCGTATCCATCGGAAGACCGCAGAGTTGGCAGAGCAGCATCTTGACCAATGCCAGGTTGTCATCGACACGCATCTTGGCCATCTCGGCCTCATTCACGCGCACATCCACGTTCAGTCCGTCTGCACGGATGGCGACACCCTCGTTGATCATCTTGTATACATCGTCATGAAGTTGTTTCACCAGGTCGAGATAACTCCCGGCCAGTTTCTGCTTCTGCCGGAGAGACACCGCCAACCAATAGGTGGCGTCGATCTCGTATAGGACATTCTGCAGCAGCAGGTCGTAGTTGTCGTCGGCCATGTCGGATTTCAACTCGGCCACGCGGTTCAGGGCCTTGATGCTGCCACCCATGTACAGGGGCTGGGTCAGCATCACTGCTCCGGCATACATGCTGTGGGTGTTGGTGCGGAAGGCCTTGCGGATGGTGGAGCCCAGGTCATCGCCCATGCTGGCCAACGACGAGGAGAGTACGCCCATCTGCTGCCCAAGTTGCTGGGCCATCTGTGGGGTGATGGTGCCATCCTGCACCATCCCGGTCATGATGTCCGTCACCTTTGCTCCCATTCCCGACACGGCATTGGTGCCAAGATGGTTCAGCGCATCCTTCTGCGAGTTGTTCAGAATCGATATCTCCTTGCTCATCAACTCAGCACCTGCCATGGCATCCACACGAGGAAGATATTTGGTACGCGCAGACTTCATATCGTATGAAGCCATTTCTTTTTTTGTACGGGCCACACCTAACTGCTTGTTGTTGGTGATGGCCAACTGTCGGCAGGAGTCGAGGGTGAGCACCCGTTGTGCCTTTCCCGCCATCGGCAACAACACCAGCATGACGAGCATCAGCACCCGTGTCATCGCTGTCTTTTTCTTTTTCTTCATCACTGTCTATACCTTATTTTGCTGTATATTAGAATTCAAATCCGAGATTGATGAAAACATGTGGTTTCTTGGTGTGGTTGCTGTAACCCAGAGAAGCACCGAGAGGACCGAACATCGTCTTGATATAATAGGCGACCTGAACACCCAATAGAGTCTTTTTGTCAAACAATTCTTTCAGTAGGTCAGCATGTTGTGCACCTACTACACGCAAAAGCACATAATGGTTGGTGCCCATGCGTTGCTGAGCCTGCAACTGTGCGGCCATGAAGTGGTGGTCCACATATTCCATGTTTCCGATACCGGCGAAGGGCATCTGCTGTTCCACATAGTGACCGTACCAATCTCCTCCGATGGTGTTTCCGAACACTGGGGGAATGGAAGATCCGAACAGCATCCGCCCATAGATCATGGGCTGGAGGGTGAAACGGCTTCCCATGCTGAATGACATGCGCCAATGACCGTTGACCTCACTCATGCCAGGTTTGTCGTCGAGTTTGACAAAGTTGTCAGTCAGGTAGGCATATTCGGCTTTGAAGCGAGCGCCGCGTGTGGGGAAATACCAATCGTTCTCGCCGTTGTATTCCACCCGGGCACAGTAACTGTAGAAGTGCTCGTTTTTGAGTGTGACATCTTTTGAGTGGGATGCCTCCAACTTGTTGCGGTAATGCATGTAGTCCCAACGCAGTCCCATCTTGAAGTTGAAGTGCCTCAGGTTGAAGTTGATGGGTGTCACCTCTGTCTGGAACTGATTGTATCGGACATTATAGTCGAGGTCACCTTTGACATATATGTCCACATCATTCCGTCGGAAACTATAACTCAACATGGGACAGGTGAAAAACTGAGGGTGAATGGTGAGTTCACCCTTTGCCATCATGCGCTTGCCCAATCTGAGCGTGAAATCAGCATCCATCGGTATGGATGCCCTGATGGGAAAGTCGGCACCCAACTGCACGGCGGCATGTTCCTCGGAGTCGTAGCGCAATCCCACATACGCTTGGTTGGTTTTGCGGTTGCCGGCAGTAAGGATAACCCGCACACCATTTCCGTCTGGTTCCAGCCTGCACTCAGCGGTCTGATAAAACAAGTCCATGCGGATGGTGGTGGTGAGTTGCTGCTGGAGGTTGGCATCAATGCTGTCGCTTTTAAGCGGAGAAGACAAATCAATCATGTGACGTGGCAGGTTGCCGTCTGTCCCACTTGTCCCGACAGCCCCGACTTTTTTGCGTATGCGGAACTTCTGGCGAAGGAATCGCTCGTCCTGAGGTGTCATGTTCTCGAAAACATAATCCGTGACATATTTTTTCTCCGTCATCACCGTTGGGTTCTTGGGATGGAGGAGGGGCGGTTTGAACGATACATCGACGCCGATGCGTTTCTTCAGGGCCATCAGTTCATCCCAATGTTTCATGGCTTCCTCTGTACCACGGCGGATGAGTGTGTCGATGGCATTCGGGGAGAAACTGGCGGCATTGTAGCCTTTCGTGTCAACCTGCACGTGAAGGTCGGTGATGGCGAGGTTCTCGTCATACTTGTTCTTACAGTTCACATCGATGATCTGGCTTAGGATGCTCATGGTGCGTCCCATGTCATTGGCCATCTTCGGCTCACCTTGCACGGTAACGCCAATGATGATGTCGGCTCCCATCTCACGGGCTAAATCGGCAGGATAATTATTTTTCAGGCCACCATCGACGAGCACCATGTCGCCGATTCTTACGGGCGAGAAGGCTGCCGGAATGGCCATGGAGGCACGCATGGCGACAGGAAGGCGTCCGCTGTGGAAGTCATGCTCTGAGTTGTCGATGACATTGGTGGCCACACAGGCGAAAGGTATAGGCAGGTCGCTTGAGAAATTAAGTGAGTCGTTGTAGCCATAACACAATTGTTGGAACAATTCTGCCAGGTTCTTGCCTTGAATGATGCCACCGTCATTATAGTTGCGCTTCCCGATGGTGATGCCTCGGGTAAAGGCATAGGTATTCTGCTTCTTGCGGTCTGCGAGGCTCTGCTTGGTCAAATCCTCCTTGTCGGTGATGACGTAACTCCAGTCCTGCACCCGCACCATCGAGTCGAGCGAGTTGGCGTTGTAACCGATGGCATAGAGTCCGCCGATGATGCTGCCCATCGACGTGCCGGTGATGTAGTCGATGGGGATGCCGGCTTTCTCGATAACTTTCAGCGCACCGATATGGGCCATACCCTTGGCACCGCCACCACTCAGAACCACGGCAACTTTTTTCCTACCGTCTGTTTTGGGTGATGTTATGCTGTCTTGCTGTGCGCTTACCATACCGCACATCAGTGCTGCCAATATGGTTGTCAATATACTCTTCTTCATTTTTTTCCTAACGATGTCATTTAACTCCGCAAGTGGGTATCATCTCATCCGGCTGTATTTTTCAAACCTTCCATTTCATCAATGTTGGCCTCCTCACCTACAACCCAGATGATGTCGCCGACGTGCAGTTGCTGCATGGGGTCGGGTGTGAGCAGACCTTCCACACCTTCTGGCTCCACTCCTACAACGAGGCATTGGAAATGGTCGCGGATGCCACTCTCCTTGATGATCTTTCCGACGAATGGGGAGTTGGCGGAAACCACCAGACGGCGCAGGGCCATTTCCTCAGGAACTTCCTGAAGGGCAGCCTCTTTGCTCATGGTTTCCAACGTATGTCCGAATTCTGCCAACTGCTTGTCTGATCCTATGACTTGGAGACGGTCACCGGGAAGGATGAGGGTTTGGGCCGACGGGATGTTGATACGCTGCTGTCCTCGCAGGATACCGGCTACTTGTACGCCGTAGCGCTTGCCAAAAGCCAGTTGTGCGAGGGTTTTTCCGCCCCATTCTATGCCCACGGGCACGATGAAGGTCGAAAGATGTATGTCGCGCTCCACCAACCCTCTCATGAACTGAGGCTGAGCACCCTGTTGGCTATCACGTTGCTCGCGTTGCGTAAGGTTGGCTGTGAAGGTCTGTTCCAACATATCGCTTTCCCTCCGCAATCTTCTTGAAAAGATAATCATGAAGATGACGGCAATGACGACGAAGATGGCCAGCGTGCTGCTCCAATGGACGGTATGCCCGAGGATGTAACTCACGAAGGCTGCTCCCAGGACAAAGCGCAACAACTGCACCGCCAACAACGGGGCACGGTTAAAATGGTTGTCTTCCCAAAGTGTCCGGAATTCCGTACCTTGATTTTTCAGCATCATGGATCGCAAGAAAGGGGATGTCAGCAGGATAGCCAGCGCTGCTGCAATGATGTCATCCCAAGGATTTGGCAACAAACGGGTGAGAAGCGGTTCACCGAAATAAAGCATCAAAGCGATAATGGCCATGGAGAGCACACTGAAAATCACGATGATGAGGGCCACCTTCTTGAGATAGGTCCGCCAAAGGCTTTTTTGTCCGACGACATCCGGCTCTCCCGAGGCGTTGCTTTCCAACCTTGCCAATAACGATGCTGGCATGATGCGTTTCAAAAAGCCATAGGCTGGTTCTGCAAGGCGGATCATATAGGGAGTGGTGAATGTCGTGAATACCGACACGGCCACCACGATGGGATAGAGGAAATCACTCGTGACCCCCAGTGATGTGCCCAATGTTGCGAGGATGAATGCGAACTCACCAATTTGTGTCAGTGAGAAGGAGCACTGCATGGCTGTTTTCAAGGGCTGTCCTGCAAGCAGAAATCCACCGGTGCTCAATATCGTCTGCCCCAGTATAATGGCAGCGATGATGCAGAGGATGGGCACGATATACTGACCAATAAGCGCCACGTCCACCATCATACCTACGGAAACGAAGAAAATGGCTCCGAACAGGTCTTTGACTGGGTTCACGAGGTGCTCTATCTTCTCCGCCTCCACGGTCTCGGCCATGATGCTGCCCATAATGAAGGCTCCGAAAGCGGCAGAGAACCCCACTGCTGATGCAATGACCACCATGCCGAAGCAGAGAGCCAGGGCTGTGATGAGCAGCGTCTCGTCACTCATCAGTGCCTTCGTCTTCTTCAGCAACAACGGGATGAGATAGATGCCCACAACAAACCAGAGGATGAGGAAAAACACGAGTTTCAGAATGCTCATCAGCATCTGCATACCTTCAAACTGCTTGCTGACAGCCAGCGTGGAGAGCATCACCATGAGCACGATGGCCAGAATATCCTCGATGATGAGCACACTGAGCACCAACCCTGCAAAACGCTGCTGGCGCAAGCCCATGTCATCGAATGCCTTGAAGATGATGGTGGTGGATGACATGGCCAACATTCCGCCCAAATAGATGCAGTCCATCTTACTCCATCCAAAGGCATGGCCCGTGAAAGCACCCACGACCATCATGACGAAAATGATAGAACAGGCCGCAATAATGGGCGCGGTTCCCATCTTCAGGATTTTCTTGAATGAAAATTCCAGACCAAGTGCAAAGAGCAGGAAGATGACACCGATATCGCTCCATAGATGAATGCCCTCCAAATCTGTAACGCTGGGCATGTAGGGCATGTTGGGCGATGCGATGAAACCGGCTACAATGTATCCCAATACCACTGGCTGCTTCAGTCGTTTGAAGAGCAGCGTCATGGCACCAGCACAAATCAGGATAAGAGCAAGGTCAGCAATCAGAGGTTCAAGTTCTGCCATGGTTTTCTCCTCTTATTCAAGTATTGCATCCGCTTCACTTTTTTACTTTGTGCCGCCACCAAGGGCAATGTAGAGGGCGATGACGGCCTGGGCACCTTTATACATGTTCGAAGCCTCACTGAGTTGGGCGTTGAGCAGGCTCTCCTGGGCGGTGAGCACCTCAAGGTAATTGGCCTTGCCGTTGTCCATCAACTCGTGAGTGCCAGCGTATGCGTCATAGAGCACCTGCACCTGACGTTGGTAGTAGGCATGCTTGTCACGGGCTACCTGACAGTCAGCCATGGCTTCGTTCACCTGATTGCCGGCATCGATGACCGTCTGCACGTATTTGCGCTGCAGGTCTTCCTGGGTCAGTTGGTTGATTTTCAGGTTGGCTTTCAACTTGCCACGGGCGAAGATGGGCTGCGTGAGTTGAGCGACAGCACTGAGGAGCAGTTTGCCGGGATCTACAGTCTGCCCTCCCGCACTGTTGGTCCATCCTCCGTTTCCGGTGAGGGTGATGCTGGGGAAGAAGGCTGCGCGGGCGGCCTGTGTGTTGTAGAAGGCCTCCTCCATGGCATGGTTGGCCAAGCGGAGGTCGGGGCGCAGTTCGAGCAGAGTGGCGGGCACGCCGAGTTTCAGGAACTTCGTGTCAAACATGCGCTGAGCGGTGGCCTCGGGCCTCTTTTCCAATGCCGAGGAGCCCCACATGCTGCGCTCAATGTGATGCGGTGTTTCCGCAAGCAAACGGCAGATGGCATTCTCGGTCGCACGGATGTTGCGGCGTATATCAAGAATCTGCGTCTTCACATTCAGATAGGATGACTCCATCTGGTTGACGGCGGTAGAGTACGACTTGCCATTCTCCCACAGCGTCTTCTGCGTTTCCAACGAGGCGTTCCACAGACTGTCGGTCTTGGTCAGGATGTCCAACTGTCGGTCGAGCAACTCCAGCATGTAATACTGATGGGCTGTGGTGGAGATGAGGTTGGCACGTACGGCCTCCTCGCGTATCCGGGACTGCATGAGCACAGCCTCCGAGGCTCGCTTCTTACTGGTGATGGAGCCGAACACATCGACATCCAACTGCAACTGCAACGGCAGGTTGTAAGACTTCGACAATGGGTAATCGTCAAACTTGGACAACGTGCCCTGAGGGGAGAAATAGAGTGATGGCAGATAGGCCATCTTGGCGGCTTTCAGCGATGCCTCACTCTTCTCCACAGCAATGCGGGCGGAGTTCAGGTCGGTGTTGTTGGCAAGCACCCGCTCGATGAGTTGCTGCAGCACAGGGTCGGTGAAAAACTCGCGCCAGGACAACTCTGCCAAGGAACCGTCGGTTGGAGCCTCTCTTATATCTTGGCTGGTGCCGAAGGCATCTGCAGGAACCTCTGCTTGTGACTCATATTTCTGATGCAGTTCTTTAAACATACTGCAGCCCGTGAGCGTGATGCTCACGGCTGCAATTACCATCAATTTCGATACATTCTTCATCATTGGCTATGATCTAAGAATTATTAATTGTCATTTTTCATTTTTGAACTCACGCTATCCTATCCCATCTGAAAAGAGGGCGGCTCAATCTTCAATTTTCAATCTTCAATTGAATCTCATTCTTCCCAAAGGTGTCTACCGCGTTTCTTCCAGTTTTATTTCTTCTGCTGTTTCCACAGCGACCTCTTTTCCCTGATACTTCTCATGCAGTTTCTGGAACACGATAAAGAAGGCGGGGACTACGAAGAGCAGGGCAATGGTACCCACGGACATACCGCCCACAACGCCAAGGGCGAGGGCACGGTTACCGTTGGCACCGGCACCACCCTCGATGATGAGCGGAATCATACCGGCAATCATGGTGAACACCGTCATCAGGATG
>JAEEGL013033255.1_pt1 | contig 18683 bp, 8 predicted proteins | sample 9134231 | NCBI WGS metagenome assembly JAEEGL01 (sample SAMN16246548, study PRJNA631951) | gut metagenome | biome: gut microbiome; feature: rumen; material: fiber-attached | host: Bos | place: Iran: Karaj | collected 2018-10 | reverse complement strand
GATGGCTACATCATTGGTGCCGGCGTTGATGACGACGGCAGCGGGCTTCAGGTTGATGACATCCTCGTAGAAGCGGAGCAGCATCTGATAGCTGGTCTGTCCGCCGATGCCACGGCCGATGTAACCATTGTCTGTGAAGAAATTGGGATGCATACTGTACCAGTTCTGGGTAATGGAGTTGCCCATGAAGACTACGCGTTTGCCATTGTTGGCCTCGGCTGCGAGGCGTTCGTTATCTGCCTGATAACGGCCAAAGTTAGCAAAATCGTCCTGCCCACACACCGTTGTTGATAAACCGGCGAAAGCGAGCAGCATCATTGTAAATAGCTTTTTCATTGTAGTGAGGTGTTTAAAGTTTTAAGTTGTAATAATAGGTTTTTGTGAGTGATTGCTCTGTACTTTAGACGTAGTTTAGGTCTTTGTGGTTGCAAAGTTAGACAATAAATATGAGAAAAAAGGAAATTTTCTTGCCATTTTTGCATAACTGCTTCCATATTTCGAAAAAAAAAACGAACTTTGCACCCGAATTAACAAAAATGCCCTAATTATGGAATACAATTTCAGAGAAATCGAGCAGAAATGGCGCCAGCGTTGGGTGGCGCAACAAACGTATAAAGTTACTGAGGACGCAAGTCGCAAGAAATTCTATGTTCTCAACATGTTTCCCTACCCCAGTGGGGCGGGATTGCATGTGGGGCACCCCCTCGGATACATCGCCAGCGACATCTACGCCCGCTACAAGCGTCTGCAGGGGTTCAATGTGCTGAATCCTATGGGGTATGATGCCTATGGATTGCCTGCCGAGCAGTATGCCATCCAGACTGGTCAGCACCCCGCCATCACCACGGAAGCTAATATCAATCGCTATCGCGAGCAGCTGGATAAGATAGGCTTCTGCTTCGACTGGAGCCGCGAGGTGCGCACCTGTGAGCCCGGTTATTATCATTGGACGCAGTGGGCTTTTCAGAAGATGTTCGGCTCGTTCTATTGCAACGCTTGCCAGAAGGCTCAGCCGATAGAAGAGCTTGTTGAGCATTTCGCAAAGGAAGGTACTGCCAACTTGGATGTGGCCCAGAGTGAGGAACTTAGCTTCACCGCCGACGAGTGGAACTCCTGGGACGAAGTGAAGCAGCAGCAGGTGCTGATGAACTACCGCATCGCCTACTTGGGTGAGACGATGGTGAACTGGTGTCCGCAGCTGGGAACGGTGCTGGCCAACGACGAGGTCATCGACGGTGTTTCAGCTCGCGGCGGTTTCCCTGTCGTTCAGAAGCGGATGAAGCAGTGGTGCCTGCGTGTCTCGGCTTATGCACAGCGTCTGCTCGATGGCTTGGAGACCATCGACTGGACAGAGTCGCTGAAGGAGACGCAGCGCAACTGGATTGGTCGCTCTGAGGGTGCAGAAGTAGAGTTCAAGGTGAAAGACTCTGACAAGAGCTTCACCATTTTCACCACCCGCGCAGACACCATGTTTGGTGTCACCTTCATGGTGCTGGCTCCCGAAAGCGAGCTGGTGCAGGAGCTGACGACTCCCGAGCAGAAAGCCGCTGTGGACGAGTATCTTGCCTATGTGAAGAAGCGCACGGAGCGCGACCGCATCAGCGACCGCAAGGTGACGGGTGTCTTCTCCGGCTCGTATGCCATCAATCCCTTCACAGGCGAAGCCAACCCCATCTGGATTTCGGAATATGTGCTGGCAGGCTATGGAACAGGAGCCATCATGGCCGTTCCTGCCCACGACAGCCGCGACTACGCCTTCGCCAAGCATTTCAACCTGCCCATCGTGCCGCTGGTCGAAGGCTGTGATGTCAGCGAAGAGAGTTTTGATGCCAAGGAAGGTATCGTCTGCAACTCACCGAAGGCCGGCGCCACACCTTATATTGATTTCTCGCTCAACGGACTGACCATCAAGGAAGCCATTGCCGCCACGAAGAAATATGTGAAGGAACAAGGACTGGGCCGCGTGAAGGTGAACTACCGCCTGCGCGATGCCATCTTCTCGCGCCAGCGCTACTGGGGCGAGCCCTTCCCCGTATATTATAAACAAGGTATGCCGCAGATGATTCCCGAGGAGTGTCTGCCGCTGGAGTTGCCAGAGGTGGATAAGTTCCTGCCGACGGAGACTGGTGAACCTCCCTTGGGCAACGCGAAGAAGTGGGCGTGGGACACGAAGACGAACAGCGTGGTTGATTGTTCTGCTATCGACAACGAGACCGTATTCCCCCTCGAACTGAATACCATGCCAGGATTCGCAGGTAGCTCGGCCTATTATCTCCGTTATATGGATCCGCACAACGACCAGGCACTCGTCAGCCCCGAAGCCGATGAATATTGGCAGAACGTGGATCTCTATGTGGGTGGTTCGGAGCACGCCACAGGGCATCTCATCTACTCCCGCTTCTGGAACAAGTTCCTCTTCGACCTGGGCGTCAGCCGCAAGGAAGAACCCTTCCAGAAACTTGTCAACCAGGGAATGATCCAAGGCCGTTCGAACTTCGTTTATCGTATCAAGGACACCAACACCTTCGTCAGTCTCGGCCTGAAAGACCAGTATGATGTCACTCCGCTACACGTGGATGTGAACATCGTCAGCGGCGACGTACTGGACGTTGAAGCCTTCAAGGCCTGGCGGCCGGAATACGCTACGGCAGAGTTCATCCTCGAAGACGGAAAGTATGTATGTGGATGGGCGGTTGAGAAAATGTCGAAGTCGATGTTCAACGTGGTAAATCCCGATATGATTGTCGAGAAGTTCGGCGCCGACACGTTGCGCCTGTACGAGATGTTCCTGGGTCCTGTGGAGCAGGCCAAGCCCTGGGATACCAATGGCATCGACGGTTCCCACCGTTTTCTGAAGAAGTTCTGGAACCTGGCACAAAACATTCTTGCTCAGAATACGCAGGCTGATCCCACCGCCGCAGAGCTGAAATCCCTCCACAAGCTCATAAAGAAGGTGACGGAGGACATCGAGAACTTCAGCTACAATACCGCCATTCCCGCCTTCATGATAGCAACGAATGAACTTACACAGCAGAAGTGTACGAATCCCGTCGTCCTCGAAGCCATGGTGGTGCTCATCGCTCCCTTCGCTCCCCATATCGCTGAGGAGCTGTGGGAGAGCCTCGGTCATAGTACCAGCGTCTGCGATGCCCAGTGGCCGCAGTTCGATGAGAAGTACCTGGTGGAGGATACCGTGAAGATGATGGTAGCCTTCAATGGCAAGACCCGCTTCGGCATCGATTTCCCCGCCGATGCCGACAATGCCACGATCGAAGCTGCCGCCCGCAACCATGAGCTCACTTCCAAGTACCTGGAAGGCAAGCAGATCATGAAAGTCATCATTGTGCCCAAACGAATGATAAATATTGTCTGCAAGTAATGCCACATATCAATCCTATCCACATTTGGGATGAAGTCAAGGACTACTTCTTCATCTTTCTTGGATGCCTGATGTACAGCATCGGCTTCTGCCTCTTCCTGCTGCCCTATAAGTTCATTCCCGGCGGCTGCACAGGTATCTCTGCCCTCATCTACTACGGCACCGGCATTCCCACCCAGTACAGTTACTTCATCATCAACGCCATCCTGTTGTTAATAGGTCTGAAGGTGCTTGGATTCAAATATTTTACAAAGACTATCTATGCCGTTGTCCTTATTACCATCCTGCTCGAAATCATTCAGGGAATCCTCATCCAGCCCGACGGCACTTTGCCCCGTGTAGCAAACGACGAGGAGTTCATGGCTGCTGTCCTGGGAGGCACCATCGAGGGTACGGGGCTCGCACTCGTGTTCCTCAACAACGGTTCCACGGGTGGCACCGATATTATCGCGAGCATCGTAAATAAGTACAAGAATTTCTCCATGGGACGCATCCTGATGTGGTTGGACTTCGCCATCGTCACCAGCGGTTTCCTCGTGCTCCAGGACTGGCATAAGGTGGTTATCGGTTATTGCATTCTGCTGATTTCCATGGTGATGCTTGACTATACGATGACCTCAGCCACGCAAAGCGTGCAGTTCACCATCATCTCTGAAAAGTACGAGCAGATTGCGGAGGCTATTAATAAAGAGGTGCGACGCGGAGTGACGGAACTGCACGGCGAAGGCTGGTATTCCAAGCAGGAGCGCCGCGTGCTGATTGTGATGGCTCGACGGCGCGAGAGTACCCGGATATTCCGGCTTATAAAGCACATCGACAACCAAGCTTTTGTCACCATGACGAAAGTCGTGGGAGTCTATGGCGAGGGATTCGATCGCATCAAGACGTGAGTGTGGCGATGGGTTCATGGATAAAGATTCAAGTAGCATGAAGATAGTTTTTGCAACCAACAATGCCCACAAACTGCAGGAAGTAAGGCAGATCCTGGGTGACCGCTTCGAAGTGGTGGGACTCGCAGATATTGGCTGCCATGAGGATATTCCTGAGACGGCAGAGACGCTGGAGGGCAACGCCCTGCAGAAGGCCCGCTACGTGAAAGAGCACTACGGGCTGGATTGTTTTGCCGATGATACGGGGCTGGAAGTGCGGGCGCTGGACGGCGCTCCTGGAGTCCATACCGCTCGCTATGCCGAGCTCTTCGGTGCCGGCGACACCCACGACAGTAATGCGAATATGAACCTCCTTTTGCGGAATTTGGAAAATAAATCCGACCGCCACGCAAGATTTCGCACCGTTATTGCGTTAATATATCAAGGAGAGGAACATCTCTTCGAGGGCATCGTGGAAGGAGAGATCCTGCATGAGCGCCACGGACACGAAGGTTTTGGCTACGACCCCGTCTTTGAACCAGAGGGCCGTGGAGTCAGCTTCGCAGAGATGCTTGCCGCCGACAAGAATGCCATCAGCCACCGCGGCCGCGCTTCGCAGAAACTGGTGGAGTTCCTGAAAAACGCAAAATGTGACTGAACGAATGACAAGTGAAAAATAATAAGTTGTATATGAAACGATTTCATGACGGTTCTTCCTTGAACGTAGGGCACCTGCTTGGGCGCCTGTCTGCTCTGTGCATACTTTTATTTTTCAATTTTTTATTTTTCGATTTTCAATTTTCACTTTCTGCTCAGCAAATCGGCTCATGGCAGGTTTATCCCGCCTACACCGTCTGCACCCGGAACATTCCGGCTGGGAACAAAGTGTATGCACTGATGGAGAGCAAGCTGATGGCCTACGACACGGAGGACGAGAGCATCACCACCTTCGACTGGCAGCGGCAGCTCAACGATATTTCCATCTCTTTCATCCACTACTGCGCCGAGGCCAAACGGCTGGTGATTATCTATGACAATGGGAATATCGACCTTTTGTCCACGGAGGACGACACCGATGTCATCAACCTTTCGCAACTGAAGAACAACACGCTTCAGAACAAGACCGTCAACAACCTGCAGGTAAGGGGCACGAAGGCTTACGTCTGCACTGGCTTTGGAGTGCTGGTCATTGATGTCAAGGAGGGAATCATCAACAACACCTATAACCTCGGCCTCGCTGTCAACTCTTGCGCTGCCACCGACGATGCCCTGTATCTTGGCACTGCCAATGGCATTCTGAAAGGAGCGTTCTCCGAGAACCTGCAGGACAAAAAGAACTGGCAGCAAGTGGATGCCCAGCTGCAGCCCACCCGCATGGAATATTTCGATGGCCGCATTTGGGCGCAGCAGGGAAACCAGCTCTACCTCTCCGACGCCGCCGTGACCCAGTTCACCAGTACCCTGCAGTTCACGCCCACGTTCATGAACGTCTCGGACAACTGCCTCCTCCTCGGTAACGCGTCCAACCTTATTATCTACTCGAGCGCCACCGACCGCAAGCAGTACCCTGGCACCTATTCATGGAGCGAGCTCCGCAAGCAGGGTAACACCTTCTGGGCCAGCGACAATACCGAAGGTCTGCAAGGCTACGTCCTCGATGATGCCGGCACCTTCCAGCTGAAGACCTCCCAACTGCACCCCAACAGTCCCCTGCACGATTACAGCTATCATCTGCGCTTTGTCAACAACCGGTTGCTTGTGTCCGGCGGTAACCGCAATTACTCCAGCAGTAGCCGTCCCGGCACCGCCATGATTCTGGATGCCGACGGCAAATGGATAAACTTCGACGCTAAGTCCGTTGTCGAGCTGCTGCCCAAGGAACGCTTTTTGGATGTTACCGACATCGCTCAGGATCCGCAGGATGCAGATCATCACTATGTGGGCACGGCACGCAGCGGCATCTTCGAATTCCAGAACGCACGTTGTAAGGGACACTACGGCTATGACAACAGCCCCCTGCAATCCATACTTCCCACGGATCCGTCCCCGCAGAACTTCGTCGTTGGCAACGGAGTGCAGTACGACAGCGAAGGAAATCTCTGGGTGTTGAATAGCCGCGTGGACACCATCATCCATATTTTGAAGCCCGACGGCAAGTGGAAGAGCCTCTATTTCGAAGATATTGCTGGCATTAGCGCCATTGACAACTTCCTCTTCGACAGCTACGGCTACGTTTGGATGAACAGCCGACGCGTGGAAGGCAGAGGCATCATCCAGCTGGATTACAACGGCACCATCGACAACACCCGCGATGATAAAATCAAACTCCGCTCGTCGATAACTAACCAGGATGGCACCGTCTACACCCCAGATGAGTTCTACTGTATGACAGAAGACTTCGACGGAAGGATATGGATAGGCACCAACTTGGGAACCTTCATCATCAATGAACCCGGCAACTTCCGCCAGGAGAACTTCACCTACGAACAGCTGAAGGTGTCGCGACAGGACGGTAGTGGACTGGCCGACTACCTCCTGAATGGCATCCCTGTGCTGTGTATCACCGTTGATGGCGGTGGACGACTCTGGTTTGGGTCCCAGAACAGCGGAGTGTACCTCATTAGCCGCGATGGGCAGGAAGAGATCCATCATTTCACCACCGACAATTCCCCCCTGATCTCCAACAGCGTCTATGATATTGCTATCGACCACCAGACGGGCCGCGTCTATTTCGCTACCGAACAAGGCCTCTGCAGCTACGTCTCCGATGCCACCCAGCCCGTCCAGGAACTCCAGGCCGACAATGTCATCGCCTATCCTAATCCCGTTGCTCCCGACTACAACGGCCCCATCGTCATCAAGGGACTGGTCCAGGACTCCGAGGTCAAGATCCTCACAAGTTCAGGAGCACTCGTATGGCGGGGGAAATCCAACGGCGGCATGTGCAGCTGGGACGGATGCAACAAGAGCGGCCGCCGTGTAGCCTCTGGCGTCTATCATGTCGTGGCCAACGACCCTGACGGCAACTCCGCTGTCGTCACGCGCATTGCCATCATCCACTAAAACAACCCTTTCTGCTATGTATCCGTACGTTCACAGTCATACACTACGAACGTGGGTGCTGTCTTTGGCAATAGCACTCCTCTTCACCGCGGACACCTGGGCTCAGAGCGGGGTACAGGTCGACCGCCGGCAGCTGCTAAGCACGTCTTTGCCGCTGGTGGAAATAGAGAGTGTGGATGGCGAGATGCCCACCTGTGATTATGTCACCCACCCCGAGGGAGCCATGGGCGAGAGCATCACCAACACCACCAAAGTACCCGGTCGCGTCACCATCAGCGTCCGTGATGCTCTGCTCTATGACAGCGGCCCCTATGTCCAGAAAGAAAGCGGTATGACCTTTAGGATACGCGGAAACACTAGCGCCTATCTCGAACGTAAGCCTTATAAAATAAAGCTCCAAAAAAAAGCCGACCTGCTGTCGAGGGACGACCCCCAGCGCTATGCTGACAAGAACTGGCTGCTGATACCCACAGGCCCCTGGATGGATTTGATGGTGGCTTTCCGTCTCAGCCAGCTGATGGGATTCGAGTGGACCCCAGCCATGAAGTATGTCAATGTCATCATCAATGGCAACTTCCAGGGCGTTTATGCCTTGGTCGAACAAGTACGGCGCAACGAGCGATGCCGCATCAACGTAGATAAGACTACTGGCTACATCATCGAGCGGGATCCCTATTGGTGGAACGAGGACGTCTATTTCACCACCTCGGAATACAGGAAGGAATACACCTTCAAATACCCCGAGGAAGAAGACATCACACAAGAGCAGATTGACTACGTCAGCGGACTCGTCCGTCAGATGGAACAATCCATCACCGCCGGCACCTACGACGAATATATCGACGTGCCAAGCTGGGCCACGTGGCTTCTGGCACATGACATACTGGGCACTTGGGACAGCGGAGGCTCCAATATCTTTCTTGCCAAGTACGATGACAACCCCGCCTCGTTGTTCAAGATGGTGTGCCTTTGGGACTTGGATTCTATGACAAAGATGAAGGACGCCTGGGCCCACATCCACACCGATTTCTTCTTCTATTTCCCTCAGCTACTCTCCAGCAGCAACCCCGCCTTCCTCCAGGCATATCTCGATAAGTGGAGTGCCGTCTCACCTATGCTCTTTGAGGACATGGAATCCTATCTCGACTCCATCAGCCAATCTGATTTAGGAGCCTCTATTAGCGCCATGAAAGCCATTGAGGAACAAGCCTTCCACTATCAAGGGTCGACCTTCGAACAGGATATCGCCGACCTCCGCAACTGGTTCACCACACGCCAGCGCTGGCTCTCCCAGCAAATGTCAATCCTTCAGACCCCCGTTGCCCCGCTGGAGGCCAGTCCCTCCTTCCCCTCCTCCTCTACGACATTCTACGACCTCTCCGGCCGCCGCGTCTTCCTCCACTCCCGTGACGCTAGCTCTCACTATGGCCTAGTCTCTCCCTCCCGTGCCCTCCTCCTTCAGCCCAACGGCAAGAAGATCATCCAAGGGCGATAGTGCTATCTTTCACCACCCCTTCTGATAGATAGTGATAGTTACTTGGTTGTTATAATGGGATGTTCTGATAGTTAAGGATTAAGTCAGTGGAAGCTGGTTCTCGAAAATCTAGTCTAGGACAAACGTGTAGAAAGCACAGGGTGTCCCTGTTTGGACGAGGGCTCTTTACTCACGCACTCTTCTTCGCCTTAGGTAAACTTATCTCGCATTCTATGAGCGCTGAGAAGTCTGCTTTGATGACAACACCAAATTGTCATCAAAGCAGCTACCCTCCAGTCCACTTCATGTCGTTGAGGAAAACCCTATGTTCTTTATGTTCTTTACTCTCTCACGCTTCCGTTCGCGGCAGTATGCGGAACTGCATGGGTGTCACCTTGTACTGCTTTTTGAAGAGGTTCGAGAAGTAGGACGTGTCGTCGAATCCGCATTCGTATGCGATGGTGCTCACGGGCTTTTCGGTGTCTTTGAGCAGTCGGCATGCTTTCTCCAGACGTATGCGGTTGAGGAAGTTGTTGGCGGGCATTCCAGCAGTGGCTGCCAGTCGGCGTGTGAACTGCGAGCGGCTCATGCACAGTTCCGATGCCAGGTCGTCGATGCTCAGCTTACCGTTTTTAAGGTTTTGCTCATATAACTCTGCCACCTTTGCCAGGAATTCCATGTTCTCCTTCTTCAGGCGGGGATTCTCCTGCGACATCGTTGTCTGTGCATTTCCGTTCTCTGCGTTGTCTGCCAACTCTGTAGCTTTGTCTGTAGGTGCGGAGAGGTCTGCTGCCTCATTGAGCATATCTTGTTCCGGGGCTATAGTTTGGCGTTTTCTAGTCAATAGCCATCCGCCAGCCATCCCTATCAAGCCGGCAACCACGGCCAACAGTGCATAGTACAGCCACGAGCTCCCCTCCGTAACATCATCTGCCGGTTCGCGCAGGAGTTCGCGCTGGCTGCGTCCCAGTTCTGCCGTGAGTTTGTCGGCACGTTCACTGTGGATACTGTCGGTCAGCACCAAAGCTTCATTCAGATAGGCCAATGCCTTGGGCGCGTTGGTGTCGGCGTAGGCTTCAGCCATCAGTCGGCATACCTGCTGGAGGGTGTAGCGGAATCCCATCTGACGGCACCGCTGCTCGCATTCTTCTAGAACTTTCAGGGCATTTGCCTTATCGCCACGGCGGAGGTACAGTTGTCCCATCTGCTTGAGGTTGATGGTTAGCGACTGCTGCTCTCCGGCAGTCCTCAGCAAATCCGCTGCACGGATGTAGAAGGATTCTGCACGCATGTCATCGCCCGCGGCAGCATAGATGTCAGCCATCTGCGAGAGTCGTCTGGCGGCCTTCACCTCGTTGCCGGCCGTGCGTTCCAGTTCATAAGCTCGCTGGGCATAATGCAGTGCACGGGGCGTGTCTCCCGCCTTGGCATATATTTCCGCAGCGAGACCGTAGCGCACACCTAGGTGCGAGCTGTCGGGCAGCGTGCGTTCGAGATCTATCGCGCGCAGGACATATCTTTCCGCATCGTCCAATGCACCCGCCTGCAGGCACAGACCCGCGAGCGTGTTGTAGGCACGGGCGAGGTTGGGAATGTTCCTCGAGATGCTGTCCAGTCGTAGTTCTTCCCTTGTCGCTTCCAGTGCTGCGTCCATTTGTCCCATGCGGCTTGCTGCTACCGCCTGATAGGCTAGAGCCTCCGTGGCCGTTACCGTATCATTACAGAGCAGGGCTGCAGCTGTGGCTTGACGGCTGGCAACCAGCGTTGCGGGCATGTCTGTACGATTAGCGTAGTAGTATGCCGCCAGATTCAGGTGGATGGTCTTCATCCGCTCGTCGTGCCCAGTCTGGTGTGTAAAACGTATGAGGCTGTCGGTGATTCCTTCGGCATCCAAGAGGAGCATCAACTCGTTGGAAGCTGCTATAGCCGACGCATTGTCGGACTTGGTTGCCAACTGGTAGAGGCTGTCGACGGAATCGCCGATTGCAGCAGATTGAAAGAAAAAGAGTGCAGCGGCTGCCACAGGGATTTTGAGGACTATTCTCATGCTTTTTCCTAATTTGATGCGGCAAATTTACGACAAAAATCATTCCCTACCAAGAAAAAAGCAAAAAAATGGTCTTTATTGAACCTTAGGACAAATTGTAAATATAAAATGCAATTTTTCAATTATCTAAGTATTGCTTCTTATTTGAAAATTACAATTTATTACAAGAAAATCGCCCGAATATTACAAAATATTGGCCTAAAAACTCAACGGAGGTTTCGCCCCTAGCCGTTATCTTTGCACCCAGATAATGGCAAATTTTATCATTTAACCATAATTTTACCTGCTTATGAAACGTTCTACTTTACTCCTTTCATTGCTGCTATCCAGCTTCCTGTCACTGTCAGCAGCAGGCATTTGGACGCCTATGGCTACAGGTTCTGCCGAGACTCCACTCTACGTGCGCGTTACTGTAAATGGTATTCCAACTACTTCCGGGTTGGAGGTTGCCGCATTCATTGATGGTGTCTGCCGTGCCGATGCCACCAGTGCCAATTACCTCGGGAACAGCGCTTATCAACTGCGTGTAAACGGTACCCCTGAGGATATGAACAAGACCATCACCCTCAAGGCCTTCTACAACAATCTGGTCTATGTCTTCACAACGACCGAGATCTTCGACAACGAAACCTCCACGCACTCCGTGCCTATCGACCTTTATCTCGATGCTGTTGTGGGCGTTACCCTTGCCAATCCCATCAACATCGTCGCAGCGCTCCCTGCCGTTCGGAATCTTATGGCTGATGTCACGATTAACTACGACGAAGCTTCGCGGCAGAACAAATCCACACTCGAAAGCGAACTTGAATATATCTGGGCTCCCGCATCTGGAACAATGACAGTCGTTGGTAACTCGCTGACAGCCACTGCTGTGACGCCACCTGATGGCTGTGCCTTGAACCTTACGGTCCAAGGACCGAACTACGGATCCAATGTGGCTAAAAAGCAGTTCTCTACCTCGACTTCCACGCAGGTCATCGTCACGGAGCCTGTCGTCGATGTGACTTCCATCACCCTCAGCCCTACGAGCATTACCGCAACAGTCGGCGACAACTACCTCACGAAAATATCGGAACTGGTGACGGTCACTGTCCTTCCCGGCAATGCCACCGACCCAAGCTGGACAACTTCGATCGACCCCTCCAGCACAGCTGCACTGGAGGGTTATGTCATCTCGGCTCCTGGAATACTGAAGGTCATCATCGCCTCCGCATCAAACCCAGAGATAACCGCAATGCTCACGATAAATATTCCTACGCCCGTCAGTTTCAACTATCCCGCAGATTTGGTATTGTCTAAGCTCCACGCCACACCTGTCACCTTCACGAACCTTGTGGGCGACGACTTTGACAAGAGCTTGATAACCATTGTCTTCAGCGATGCCACATCGGGTCAGCCCTGTGCCACGGCAGTCATGTCCGATGCCTCTGGTATGAATTGGAACTTCACCGGTCAGTATGTGGGTACCTATAATTATCGCGTGTACTACAACGGCAATCCCATGCGTAGCACTACGGATGCCACGGCCGGTGTGGTCCACATCCCCGCTGAGGTAGCCCTGAACAATACCGGTTGGGACTGGATTTCGCTCTATGCCTTCGGTGCAGGCCAAACAACTTATCCCCTACAAGGTGGTGGCGGGGCTTACCTTCCCTGGATGAATCTCGATGCCAACAACAAAATCATCGAAATCCGCTCCCAGTCCGCTCTGCTCTACAATGATGCCACATGGGGCTTCATAGGCGACATCACAGAGCTCACACCCGCAGGTGGTATGTATAAGGTGAAAGCCGCATACGCTGATGCAGGTTCCTGCGTTATAGATCTCGGCGTGGACTGCGTGCCCATCACTTCCACCACCGCTGTCTATAACACCATCCAGACGGGCTACACCTGGATCAGCTATCCTCTGGAGACAGCCACGACAATCGCTCAGACCCAGCTGGCCACCAACGCTCAGGCCGGCGACATGATTATCGGTAAGACGACCTCCGCTACTTTCAACGGCACAGCCTGGCTGCCTGCAGATTTCGCCTTCCAACCTGGTAAGGGTTATATTTACTACACCGCAGGAGGTGGCGGTTTCCGTCCGAACTTCAACGCTCCTGCCGGCGGTGGTGTCAAGGGTGCTTCGCCTGCTGTCCGCCTCGATGAACAACCCGCAGAACCCAGCCCGTGGAAGTACGATGCCAGCCCCTTCGCCGACAACATGCCCGTCATTGCTGCCCTCGAAGGTCTCGAGACTGGCGAACGTTTCAGCATCGGTGCCTATGTCGGTGACGAGTGCCGTGGTGAGGGCGCTGCCATCGATGGCAACCTCTTCATTATCAACGTGGCAGGCAAGGCCGGCGAATTGGTGCACTTCCGCCTCTATAACAAAGCTACCGCCGAGTTCTTCGAACTGGATCAGTCCATCGTCTACACTTCCATGCAGGGTTCCCTGCGAGCTCCGGTCAAGCTGAGCGGCAGCGGTGTGGTGGATGGCATCCAGAGCACTACCGGCACACCGACTTCAGGCGATGCCTATAATCTCGCCGGACAAAAGGTCGGTCGTGGCTACCGCGGAATCGTAGTCACCAACGGACGTAAGGTGGTGAAGTGAACCTTGATAAGTGAATAATGAAGTGTGAAGAGTGAAGAATGAGAAGCCAGAGACTCCATAGAATTTTCAGCAAAGGCAGACTTGCAGGTTTGCTGCTACGGGGCGTCTTTTTATTGTTCACTCTTCACTCTTTCATTTCTCCTTATTCTCTCTCTGCCCAGAATATCTCAGAGATTGCCAAATCCGACCCGCTCATCATTTCCGGAGCCATCGGCACACGTAACACTTACCGCTATACCTCGGGAAGCACCAGCTATTCCTCGCCGTTGAGCAATGCGCTGTTTCTGGATCTGAACATCTCGCTCTACGGCTTCAACATGCCCTTCTCGCTATACTACAGCAACTCCAACCTGGAGTTCTCCTATCCGCAACTCTCACTGAGTATGACGCCGCAGTACAAGAACTGGACGGGTTATTTGGGGCAGAACAGCATGCCGTTCTCCAGCTACATTATGAATATGTCGTTCATGGGAGCTGGCGTGGAGTACAACAGCAAACGCTGGCACGCTGGAATCTTCTATGGTCGCTTGCACAAAGCCGTGAACGACGACCCCAATGACCCATTGGCTCGCAGCCCGCAGTACAAACGCATGGCGTGGGGCTTCAAAGCGGGCTACGGCAATCGCAAGAACTACATAGACCTGTTCTTCCTGAAAGCCTATGATGTCGATGGTTCTCTCAATGACTACTGGCGAACGAAGATCAATGCCAAGGATAACATAGTCATTGGCCTGAAGGGCGCATTGGCGCCGCTGAAATGGATGTCCTTCACCGCCAATGCCGCGCTGTCCGTCTTCAGCACCGACATCACCGCTGACCCCGTAAAGGCTGGTGAAGCCACCAAGTGGGATAAGGTCTTCGATGTCCGCTATTCCTCCCTGATGCGTTTCGCGGGCGATGTGAGCATGAACCTTCGCTTCGCTGGCATCGCTGCGCACCTCTCGTATAAGATGGTGCAGCCGGACTACACTTCGCTGGGGCTCAACTATATGGCCAACAACTACCATAGCTTGGGTGTCAACCTGAGCACCAGCCTCTTCAAGATAATCTCTCTTTCTGCCACCTTCTCTGGACAGGCAGACAACCTGACCAATCGTCAGATGTATACTACGCGCGGGTTTATATATGGTATACACGCGAATGCGCGCCTGAACAATAATATTAATATAGGAGCCAACTACAACGGCTACACGCAGGTGCAAGGCAACGGCACCGCGATTGTCCCCGACAGCACCCGCATCCATCGTCAGATGTCCAGCTACAGCCTGACGCCCTCCTATTCCCTTGATAGGGAAACTCTGACGCATACAGCATCTCTTTCGCTGAACCTCACCCAGAACCTCGACCGTAATCCCCATGCTACGGGCGAGAGCGACGTGACGACACTTGCCCTGGGTGCTTCCTACTGCATGGGGGTTAAGGACTGGGGTGTGGACTTCACCCTCAGCCTAAGTGACCAGCAGACCCGTGGCTACAATACTCGCTACCGCAGCGACATCGCATCGCTTTCGGCCGGTCGCTCCTTCCTCGAAGAAAACAACCTGCACGTCTCCCTGACGGGCAATATCGTATATAATGAGGTGTGGCATCAGTCCAAGAGCCTCTCCCTCGGCGGCAGTGCCTCTGCAAGCTATGTCCTCAAGAAGAATCATGCCTTCTCCGCTGCCATGAGTTTCAATAAGTATGGCGACGTCAACCTCTCGCGGCTGCGTAGCGACCTCGGCAATATTGACTTTTCTGCCAGTCTGAACTACACCTACACCTTCGAGTGGAAGGCGATAACGCGAAAAGGAAACAATTAGTCAAAGACCCTATGATATATCCAATGAATATAGTCCGACGTCTTCTTCACAAGTATATATTCCCCTCCACGACAGGTGGTCTGGAGAGGGAACTATTACGTGTTCCTTCTGGAAGAGCTGGCAGGGGAGTGGGGCTGTTCCTTTTCCTCCTCATTCAAATTTTCCCTTTCAGTACCCCTCTTTCCACATGTATGGCTCAGGAAGTGATGGTCACGGTGACGCCTGTCCAGCAGGTACTGCCGCCCCAGGTCTTCCTCTATGTCTTCAACACCGGAGCCTACTTCAATATCACCCTGACGAACCTGACCGACGAAGTTCAGGATGTCTATCTTGGCTTCCAGATTGACCAGACGATGCCGGACAACGGTCTCTCTGTCTCTACTCCTCCCAAGCGCCAGCCAGCCCGCCCGTATTCCATCCCTGCCAAGGGCGTCTATCAGCTCTCGCTGGTCGAGATGAACGAGATGTTCAAACACATACCCTTGAGCGAGGTGAATGCTCCGCAGGACCTCTTCACGAATTACACCAACGGTTCCTTCGGTCTGTTGCCCGAAGGACTGTACCAAGTGCATCTGACGGCATATAAGTGGCACCAGCCCGCCTACGCCACGCCGCAGGCTGCAAGTAGCCCCGAGGATGGCATCGGTTTCTTCAATATCTGCTACAATGCTCAGGCACCGAAATTTCTTACGCCCGTGAATCTGGACTTCGGCAAGGACGACAGCGACATCGCGGACGTAGATCCTCTGTCGCCCATCTTCACGTGGGCTCCTCCCGTGGTAGTCTGTAACCCCACGGCCACCACATTCGAGTACAACTTCACCGTGGTCGAGATGCTTCCTATGCAGGATGCCGATGATGCAGTGCGCAAAGGTGCTACGTTCTATAAAGCTTCCGAGCTCACACAGCCGCAGTGCGTTATCCCGCAGGATTACATTCGCAACATGAATCCGAATAGTACCTATGTCGCTTGGGTGCAGGCTGTGAACAAGAACAAGTCCGGCGGTGAGATTACCTATTTGCAGATTGAGAACAACGGCCGCAGCGACCTGAAACTCTTCCGCATCAAGACCTCGGATCAGGTGGATGACAATAAAAAGCAAGATGAGGACGATGAAGAGGATGACAAAGAAAAGGAACAGGATGAGGAAGATGACATTGAAGGTATTTTCAGCTTCAGTGACATCGAGGCTGCCATCGACCCGACGAAGGAATACACCTACCGCGTGCCCCAGATTACGACTCCCTACTTCTCGGATCCAAGGATTGTCCGAAAGCTGTTCGTGAACGAGGACATCAACGTGGAGTGGGACGGTGTCTATCACCTCGGCGGTCCTGGTCAGGAACCGGACACGCTGGAGTTCGCCTATACGGTTCAGCTCTTCAACGGCGGACAGGTGGCGGACAAGACTGCTGCGCTGGCTATGGAGCCCGTCTTCAGCAAGGAGGTAAAAGAAGATGAGGACTATAGCGTGACCATTCCGTGGGAAGACATCGAGCAGGTTGTGAATCTCGGTGACTATGTCGTTCTGCGTGTGGAACCCAAGTGCGTCAACGGCGACCAAGTGGCGTTCTCCACCGACACCATCAACGTGATGGATCTGGCGATGGCGGAGCATCTGGCGAAGAAGTACTTCCAGTGCTCCAGCCAGATCACCATCGATAACCTCAAGCCGACCTACGATGCTGCAAGTGGACTGAGGGACAAAGTAGTCGATATAGGGCAGTACAAGCTGACCATCGACGAGATCAAGGGCACCGCAGCAGAGGGTTTCGAGGGCAAGGGACGTGTGGAATGGAGTCCCCTGGGCTTCCCCATCATGGTGTGCGTTCAGTTCAAGGGGCTGAAGATCAATACTGATAACCGCGTCTATGAAGGCGTGTGCGAGAGCTATTCCAACGATGCGGGTAGCGACATCGGTTGTGTGGAAAAGCTGTTCAGCGACTGGGGAATCGATAACCTGATTGGCGACGGTAAGATTGCGAATGCGCAGTACCTGCAGGGAGCCAACGTGGATGCAGCCCGTGACCTGGCGAAGAAGATCGACCTGAAGAAATACTACGGCTACGTCAAGGTGGGCAAGAACTTGCTCGATCTGGCCCGCAAGGGCAGCGTGGATCGTCTGTATATGCCTCTGGCACTGCCGAAGGACATCAACTCCTCTCCTGTGGATATCCAGATTGCAGGCATGAAGTTTGCTCCGGACCACGCGACGATGAACATCATCGGCGAGTTCGTGCTGCCGGAGAGCGACTATCTGGAGAACGACATCCTCGTACTAGGCTGTCCGCGCGTGTGTATCTCTCCGAACAGCCTGCTGCCGGAAGCCGGCACGCTGGCGCTGCTCTCTGACTTCACCATCAAGGATCCGAACACAACGTACAAGATGACTTTCAAGGCTCCGCAGAACCTGCTTCAGCCGACCGACGGCTGCTATGTAGCCTGGAAGGACAACAAGCTGGAAATCTTTGGCGTGGATATGGAAATGACCATTCCGGGCTTGGTGAAGGACGTGAACGGCATGCCCACGGACGAGGCGGCAAAGATGCGCATAGCAGCCAGCGTGGAGAGCTGGGACGAGTTCATGGTGGATCGCGTGACGATGGATCCCTTCCAGGTGGAGGATTTGCCCGGATGGACTTTCACGGCACAGGACATCGTAGTGGACTTGGCATCGCAGCGTAATTCTCCGGCCATGGGAGCCTTCCCTAAAGACTATGACAAGAAGAAGGCCGGCATTGTCGGGAACGAAGTGGCCTGGGAGGGCTGCTATATTAAGAATATTTCCGTGCAGTTCCCGACGAGTATGGAGTTCAGTAGCGGTCCCTCGGTGGACGACAAAGGTACGGGGGCTGGTGTTGAGGGCCGTCGCCTGAAGATTTCAGCCACGGATATGTTCTTCGATAAGAGCGGTGCCACACTGACGCTGACAGCGGACCAGATCCTCTCAGCCTCGGCCGAGGGTAAGCTGGGTGGTTGGTCGTTCTCGCTGGACCAGGTGGGTCTGAGCATTCTCCAGAATGACTTCAAGGACTGCCATTTCAGCGGCAGCTTTGGTGTGCCTGTGGTGGAGGGCGACATAGGCTTTTCATGCCAGGTGATGAAGTTGGCCAAGGTCGACGAGAAGTCGAAGGAGGCGGGTAAGGAATATGCCTATATCTTCAAAGTGCAGCAGGTGGACAACCTGAATTTCGACTTCTTCCTGGCGAAGGCGGACATCAACAAGAAACAGACGTACCTGCTGGTGGAGGCCGTGCCAGAGAAGGGTGAGCTGAAGACACGTGTGGAGCTGATGATGGGCGGCGTGCTGGATATCGGCAGCGGTGGTATGCTCAAGGATAAGAAACTGGACTTCCGGCTTCCCGGCATCGTGTTCAGTCAGTTCCGCATAGCGAACTGCAAGGCGTGGACTTCGCAGTTTGAGGATGTGGCGAAGATGCAGAAGG
>JAEEGL015754203.1_pt1 | contig 18684 bp, 21 predicted proteins | sample 9134231 | NCBI WGS metagenome assembly JAEEGL01 (sample SAMN16246548, study PRJNA631951) | gut metagenome | biome: gut microbiome; feature: rumen; material: fiber-attached | host: Bos | place: Iran: Karaj | collected 2018-10 | reverse complement strand
GGAGTAACAATCCTGAATACGTTATATGATACTACTGTAGAAGGTCGTAAGATTAACTACAGGTACTATATCAGTGAAGCAAAAAAGATAGTTGCCGACTTCACTGAGCAGCAACTAGAATTATTTTAGTAACCGACTTAGAACCTAGAGTCAACAGTATGATTATTGAAGTAAATACAAGACTCCTGGATGCATTCCCGGAGTTAAATTCAAGTCAACTATTGTTCCTAAGTATAATATTGGATAAGAATCAACCCAAGTATCAAGACGTCCGCAAAATTGTCAGTCTGATTAGCGACGATGATATATCATACTTAGTTTCTCAACAGCTAGTAACCACGATCGAGAGTGGTGAGTCAATTACATATCAGTCTACGGATAAGCTTACGCAAGCTGTATCTACAGATAAGAGTTATTTCGATATATTCTACGATATGTACCCAGTTTATGTGATGCGCTCCGATGGTAGCAAATCATATTTAAGAGCAAATGTTAACAAGTGCCGTCAGTTCTTTAACACTAAATGCGGAAAAAGTAGCGCGATGGCAGAACATATTATCAAGTGTTTGGACTATGAAATCTCAAAGCGTATGCGAGAGGGTAGTCTAAGCTACATGATGACTATGTGGAACTGGTTAACACGTAGCCAATGGGAAGCGGTTGAGGAAGAAATGCAGGATACAGAACAACAATCTGTAAACACTTATGGAACAGAACTTATCTAACGTTGTAAGACCAATACGAGTCGTAGCCCAAGAGGCTATCAATTATATTGAAGGTCGTAGAAGTCATAATGTTACATCGCTAAAAACTAGATGGAAGAAGTTCAATAAGCAGTGTATGGGAGGTATTGAACCCAATACCATTATTACCATAGCTGGTATTTCTGGAACTGGTAAGTCATCGCTGGTAAACACGATGATGACCGATTTAGTTGATTTGAATCCTTCTGACGATATAATTATTCTTAACTTCTCATTCGAGATGGTTGGATTTAGGCAAGTAGGAAGAACGTTATCCAATAAGCTGAGGAAAACAACTTCCACCTTGTATAGTTCGGAAACGGACCTTGACGATGAAACCTTCAGAAAAGTCGTCAATGTTTCTAACCAGCTAAAGGAGTACCCTATCTACTTTGTGGATAATCCTTGTACTCCAACGCAATTAGGAGAAATTATACAATCTTTCTATGACCAGTACGTAAAAGGTACTGGTAAACATTTTGTTATCATTCTGGACCATACGCTGTTGGCCAAACCTATTGGTTCACAGTTGGAGACTATAAGCGAGCTTGAGCGAGTACTAATACAAACGAAAAAGCTTCCGCTTACCTCCGTGATTCAGATTGCACAGATGAATAGAAATATTGAACAGCCAGAAAGAATTAACAACCCATTGGGTCATTTCCCAATGAGAAGTGATTTATCCTCATCTGATGCAGTTTTTCAGGCCAGTGACTATGTCATGGTCCTGCAACGCCCAGAGATTTTGAACATTCAGGAATACGGTCCGAATCATCTACCTACACAAAATAAAGTATACATGCACATCTTGAAGAATCGAGATGCTGGTAAACCATGTATCCTCGAATTTGAGAACGACCTGATGTACAATAATCTAATTGAGAGTTAATGCTTCAGATGAAAGTATTAACATTAAACAGACTGAATATTATGACAAAGACTTTCACTTTTGGAACTAAGAAGTTTAACACTAGCAGTACCATCTTTTCTCCCAGTAATACCCGCACGATTCATATCGAGCCAGACTATTCTGCGATTCTTGATGATATTATATGCAGTGATATAAAGAAGAAGAACAGTTATTTGTTCGACACTATTTATACAACTTCTACTCCCAAATACTATAGCTATCTGAAGGATGATGAGAGCGATCTCATCAAGGCTATGAAGTTCCTTGCTAACTATAAGAAGATCTATAAGACTAAGAGCTATAAGCTGCCTTATATTCTTGGCAAGATGTATACGCTTTCTGATGGTACCCCTATCGTATTCTACGATGACGAGATCCAGATTGGTTTCGATACTTACAATTATTCGGACTTCTCTAACTTCTCGTTCCTGAAGGGTATTTCTGATAACACAAAGAAGACTATTATTAATATCTACACCAACGGTGCAGCTAATATTAACATTAACCTTCTTTAATAAAAACTAAAAGAACCTATGAGTCTAACATTACCTACATCTAAAGTTCCAGCAGTTTCTACCAATCCACAATATATGGTTTTATATGGCCTGCCAAAAGCAGGTAAGACAAGTTGTCTTGCACAGCTTGACGGAAACCTTATTATAGACCTTGAAGGCGGATCACAGTTCATTGATGCTATGGCTATACAAGCACGTACCATTAATGACCTCGGAGAAATTGCTCAAGCCATTAGAGCTAAGAATACTGAAGTAGGGCATAATTTCTATAAGCGAATCACAATTGATAATGCTACTCGTCTAGAGGACATCTGTATGTCTTACGCTTGTACACTCTATCGAAAGACGGAGTTAGGCAAAAACTGGAAAGGAGACGATGTAACCACACTCGCAAGAGGAGCAGGTTATAAGTATCTCCGAGATGCCGTAAAAAAGGTAATCGATATGTTTAAAGATTTAACGGATGAATTCATTCTTGTTGGTCATGTCAAAGATAGTATCACAGATAAAGACGGGCAAGAGGTCAACGCAAAAGAAATTGATCTTGTCGGAAAGCTCGGCAAAATCGTTTGCGGAATGGCCGACGCAGTTGGCTACGTCTATCGAAAAGACAATGAGACACATATTAGTTTCAAGTCTGGAGGCGACGGAACGATCATGGAAGCCCGCGCAAGACACATTGCGGGGAAGGACATTGTGATTGCCACTGGTAATGACGATGGTAGCATTACTACATATTGGGATAAGATTTATTTGCCCGCTTAATTCAGAATCACGAATCAGTAATTAAAAGGAAGAAATTATGTATAGTACAAAAACAGCAACAACAAGTAACCAGGAGTTTACTAGCTCCTATATGCCAGTAGGTATTAACGAGAACATTACTCTTAAAGAGGTAAACGTTAATAAGACACCAAACGGTCGTGACTTTTTGGAGATTATTTTCCAGAATACTGATGGCCAGACTGCAACTATGACTGAGTGGAAGAACGAGAAGAATCAGTGGATTATCACAGATGCAGATTTGCAGAAGCGTGATGACCAGCAATTTGGTCGTATTCTGCAGGTTATTGATGCAATTAAAGGTGGTCATAACGATTTTGAGGGTTCCTCATTTGTCGAGATGATTAGCTGGGCCAAGCAGACATTAAACGATGGTGAGAGTGCTCCAGTACGTCTTAAGGTAACTTATGACAAGAATGGATATACTCAGGTGTCGAAGAACGGTATCTTCGTTGAACCTATGACTGTTGCAGAGTCTCAGATTAAGCTTTGGAAGAACGATCTTACAGAGCGTCCCGTAAAGGCTGATGAAGAGAAGCCTAGCGATCCGTTTGCTCCTGCTACCACAGAGAGTACTTCGGTAACTGAGACTAATGATACAGTAACCGAATCTGTATCAACAGGTGCTGACGACCTGCCATTTTAATGGAATAGTCTGGAAACCTATGAAACACTTCCCAGGAATGTATTATAGGTTTGACTTTTAATGGTCAGTGGTGAGAATCCAATGGTGGAACGAGAGCTATATATGTATATATAGTGGCACCAAGTCTAACGACTGTCTCCTGTGCGAATCAGGTTGGATTCACAATATGAAACAGAAAGATTATCACAAACCCGGGTACTGGAAAGACTGGTACTGGAATAAAGGAGGTAGAGAAAAGGTTAATCTTTCTAAAAAGGTTAACCAAGTGTTAAACCGAATTGAAAAAGAAAAAAGAGTCCTGGCTTAGGAGCTCCCATTGCGAGGGAGTTAAGTACGATAAGACACTTGAGACGTACACAGGATAGTCTACTATTAGTGGTAATTGGTATACCACTGCCACGAGATAATTTCAGATGGAAGGCGAGGAAGGGGTTCGCCATAAAGATAGAACGGCCATACACGGCGCAGTTAATGTCGGTTCGAGTCCGGCTAGTAGAACAATACAAAAGAGCTTATAAGCCATGTATAGTACAAAAACAGCTATTACAATGAGTCTTAGGGACTTATTGGACAAGTTGGATGATTATAGTATTTACTCTTATTATCTAGGTCCATTTAAACCTAGAACGCTTATGAATAGTCCTTTGAGACCTGATGATAAAATTCCTAGTTTTGCTATTTTCCCTAGTAAATCTGGAGATTTGTTGTTTAAAGACCATGGGACTGGAGAAGCAGGCAATGCTCTCAAATTCATAAAGCTATATAAAGGGATACAAACAAGAGATGAACTTGAAAGAGAGCTGCTGAGAATCGTTAAGCGATTCAATCCAACCAGCAGGGCGGCAACTGTGACGCGAACGTATACTCCTAGTGAGGATACTGAAATCGGGATAGTTCGTCAACCGTTTACAGAAGTAGACAAAAAGTATTGGAAGCAATTCCATATATCTATTGATACATTAAGACGATTTAATGTGTTCAGCATTAAATACTTTCTTTGTAATAGAGTCGTCAGAGGAACCTACAAAGAAGACAACCCTATGTATGCATATAAGGTTTATGATAAGTTTAAGATTTATAGACCTTTAGCCTCCAAGTATACTAAATGGCGTACCAATCTGACAAATCGGCACGTTCAGGGATTGGCCGAGTTACCTCAGGAGGGAGGTGATCTCCTCATCATAACAAAGTCCTTAAAGGATGTGATGTGTTTATATGAGATGGGTTTTAATGCTGTGGCTGCTTCAAGTGAGACTACATTTATACCTGATGATATAATGAAATCTCTACGTAGTAAATGGAAGAATATTGTTATTATCTACGATAGAGACGCTGCAGGAATGCAGAATGCTCGAAAATATAGTAAGCGATTTAAGTTAGATGCTATATTTGTTCATAAGAAGTTTAAGGCAAAGGATGTATCCGATGCTGTAAAGGCTAACGGATTCTCCATTGTCAAGGATTGGTTAACTAAAACAGTAGAAAGATATGTGTGAGCTAATTGATTTCATATCGGCGTTTGCACTTGGTTTTATAGTAGGTGCATGTGGTTTATACTATAAGCTGTATGAAGATATAAAGGACTTCGAAAAGAAGTATGGAACGCTTGTCTTTGCAATGACACGTAAAGATGAAAAACACTGGAAGGGTTAAGAATGCGACTAAGGTCGATGCGTATGGACTGCATTTCCGCAGCAAACTCGAACTGTATACGTATGAAGCTTTTATGAAAGCAGGTATTCCTGTTAAATATGAGCCAAAGCATTTTACTCTTCTACCAAAGTTCGAATTTTTAGGCGAAAAAATAAGACCTATTACATATCTACCAGACTTCATTGGACGAGGTTTTATAGTAGAATGTAAAGGCCTTATGGGAGATTCCTTTCCCTTACGCTGGAAGTTATTCAAGTATTATTTACATAAACATCACGCTAAGACAAAGCTATATCTGGTACGTAACCAGAAGCAAGTTAACGAGATGATTGAAGAACTGAAAGAACGAAATGGAAAATAAATATTCTTTTATAAAGAATGGCGATAACATTATGCCCATCCCTTCAGGTAGTAATTATACCTTAGCGGCTGGCAAAGTCTATGAACTGCATAATACTCAGATGGACATGCCTTGTTTGTCTGAAATAAACCCGTTTATCTTCCCTGAGGATTACTACCTTAGTGAGGCGGATAATAAGTTTATGGATAAAATCGTCAATACTTACAATAAGACCGATAAGCTTACTACAGGTGTACTGTTTAGTGGTCTTAAGGGTAGTGGTAAGACTTTGATGGCTAAAAAGACAGCTGTGAAGTCTGGTCTGCCCATTATTGTCATTAATGGTGATGTACGAACCGCTGATATTGAGCAGTTCTTCTCACAGGTTAGTGATGATGTCTGCATCATTATGGATGAGCTTGATAAGAACTGGTATTTGTCAGGTCTATTGGGCTTCTTTGATGGTGTAAAGCCTACCTGTAAAAAACTCATTCTGTGTACTGCAAACGACGAAAAGGAGATTGATAAGTACCTGAATGACCGATGCTCTCGTATACGTTATAAGCGTACATTTAAGAGTATCGATAAGAACATCGCTAAAACTGTATTGATGAAATACTTCGATACAGAAGAGGCTGCTGACGGAGCTGCTGAGTTCTGTTGTGCTGCTATGAGCGTTGTTTCGTACGATAATGTTGTTATCTTCGGAGAGGAACATCAGAATAATCCTGATGAGTCTTTCGATGAGATTTTGGATGACCTTAACATCGCACGTAAATAATGGATATTTCCACACCTTATTACGAGGATTTAACCCGAATAAGTAACTCAAATATAGGCTGGTTCTTGAATAAAGGGCCAGCCTTTTTACATAAGATGCTGACTGATCCTCCTCCAGAAGAGAAGAATCCAGTATTGGAAAGGGGTACTATGATACACGAGTATCTACTCCAGCCAGAAGAGTTCCAAAAAGACTATGTGATCTGGGACAAAAGTAGACCTTCCTCTGCACAGCAGGAGAAGTTCTGTCAGGCATTAGCATCTTCTTTAGAAATAGAGCCAAATAGAGCCATTCTAAGCGCCTATAAAGAGGCATACAGTACAAAAGGAAAGTCTGAGGACGTTATGCTCTCAGAAGGCCTTAAAATAGCTTCTACACTCAAAGATTATATCGAGTTCTTGAAGTCACGAGACGAGAGAATTATGATAAGTCATTGGGATTACCAAATGTTGCGTAAGATAGGTGACAACATTGCTTCTCATAAGTTAGCAAGCAAGTTGTTATATACACCAGGTGATATGTACGACGATGATTCGAATAAAACCTGGATGTGTCGTCATGAATTCCACATTAACTGGGAATTTTATGGTGAAATGCCAATAGCTTGTAAATCACTATTAGATGGTCTAATCTTAGACTTCGTAAACAAGAAGGCTACTATATTTGACTTAAAGACTACAGCTAAACTGTGGCACTTTGAGGAAAGTATAGAGATGTATGACTATCTGCGACAGCTTGAATATTATACGATGGCTGTTAAGTGGTACTTAAGCCATGAATTAGGAGAAGACACAAAAGGGTGGACTTTCGACTATTACATTATTGGCATAGATACAACAGGTACATACGAAATTCGTGTGTTCAAGTTTCATTATTGGCAACCTATGGGTAGGTATAATGATATTGTACGCGCCCTTAGAGAGATTGCTTGGCACCAAGCCAACAACAAATGGGAACATAGTAGAGCTTATTATGAAGGCGACGGCTCCGAGTCATTGAACCTATGAGCGAAACTGAAAAGTTATTAATACCTTTGATTGACGATAGGATAACATTTGAAGACATAAATACCGAAGACTTTATAGGGGTGTTTACAGAAGATATAAATGCCCCTGGTCTTGATTATATATACTTAGTATTTAAGTATGATATGAAAGATTTAAGACTTCCAGTGTCTATGTACGGCTACGATGTAGTTCGACGAATAGGAGATACATTATGGCACATAATAAAATTCCCCAGAGTATCCGTTGATTTAAAACGAGTACTCCGGGGAGATTATCAAATGTTATCCAATAAAGGTATTAGTAAAGTATACACATTCTGGAAAGATCACGATGATGCAGCAGCTTGCACACCGTTTAACCAAACGATAAACAAGGAGCCGTATCATTGTGAGATACCAGAAGAGACATATGTCCCCCTCGTCAGGGGACACATATTGCGCAAAGACGAAGAAATCCAGGGTCTTACTATTGAAAAGTAGTAAGATACCTGGATTCTTTTTTTATCATATCGTGAATATTATTTATAGAACCTTTCGTGAAAGTTACAGATAGATTATTTCTTATCAGCTGTTCCCCACAATTGGTCAAAAGCACCACCGATTGAACTCCATACAAGTACGTCCTGTTGTAAGTACCAGTTTGCTCTGTACTTTAGGGCATATGGAGCCAAGTCTTCATAGGCATTTCCAAGAGGATGCATTCTAAGAAGGTTTCTAACAATTCTTGTCTGTCCCTTATACGAACCAGTCTTAATTTCTTCGAATGGACTATGACCGCTTAAGCCTATTATATCCATTAATGTCTGCACGAGCCTAATTAAGTCGTTGATAGGCGATATCAGAGTCGAAATATTCTTGATAACTTCAAGCAACGACGTTGGGTCTAAGTATGACAACAGAGAGTTCACCATACGTACTGATATAAGATAACCGAATCTATAGAACCAGTCGTCATCATCAGAGCCTTTAGCAGCAGCTTTTAATAGTGTAGAAAGAGCTACAAATACTGTGATAGCAAGTACCTCGAATCCTACTTTTTTAGCCATGTAGTTGTACAATTCTTGTGTCTCCTCATTAGGATTCTTTATTTCTTCTTCTTTTGCCATTCCTACGAGAGCCTTGAATTGTTCAAATCTCCATTTAATCCACTGAAGCATGCCTTGGTGCATTGATATATCTGTCTGTCCAGCATCAATATCAACAAATCCATCAAGCACGTCGTCTACTTTTATAACTTTTCCGTTTACATCAATTGTTCTAGACTAGAAATCATGTGCGAAGTTCCAGTTTCTAGCAATCATAGTAAACATATAGTTACGCAGTACACCAAGAGGTCTCATTAATACTTGCAATCCATAGCCTGGATTATCTTCCTTAGGAGTCATACCAAGAGCTTCTGCAAGTCTTTGATAACACTTACCAGTTATACGGTTTTCTATACGTGTAGTAACATATTGTGCATACTCTGGTTTCTTCTGTAATATGCCATCCTTCAGTTCATATGCATCGTGTAAGTTCTTCTTACTCTATTTATACAGAACACCAGCTTTAGCTTTAGCTTCTTTATAACCCATATCGTGAGCTCTTTGTATAGCTTTTGTAAGGGTTTGTTTTGTATAGAAACCATTAGGAACTAATTCTGAATTTTCTATGAAACGCATATTAGACATAGCCATAGAAAGCTGGAATGAAGAGTTCGCGTAGTCACCAAGAGTATACCCAAACATACCGTTCAGATGCTCATGTAACAGACGTATTTTAGGATTACGTTCTGTGCTATGATATGATTCTTTTAATGTCTTAGATACACCGAAATATTGCATTTCCGCGAACACTCTGTTGTTTACAAATGTACTACCTGTTTGAGCAGACATTGCTCGCATATTTTTACGTAGACTACCCCAAGCCTCATAGAAGTCGCGCATAGTATAACTCTTACCTAGCATAGACTCTATAAAACCTCTCGTAGCAGACTCTAAGAAACCTACTGTCATTGATGTGAAGTTCCAAGACAGAAGAAGTCTACGACCTAATCTCTGGAACAGCTGCATAAACTTAATAAGACGTTGTTGGTTCTTACTGAAGTGTACAGTAGTATCTCCAAGCTTAGTGTTGTTGTTATACAACTGGTCGTCCATCATGTTGCTAAGTTGCTTTACTATATTAGCAGTTGTTTCTTTACCTTGTTTCTTAGCAAATCCAGGATTAGAACGGTCTGACAACTGTTCTTTAAGCAGCTCTAATTCAGAAGACAATTGGGTCTTAACTGAGAAGTTATTAGCCATTTCAACAAACGCAATAACAGAACCAACTACGTCACTTGTTATTTTGTCTGGGTCGTCCAAAGTACTTACGTATCTAACAGGTACTGTATTGATATAAGAACCATCAACACGATAGCGAATCTCTTCTGCGTAGTTAACATCGTCATCATCGCGTTCATTTAAGCGCCACTCATTCTCCCAGTTATACTTAGCTGCATCATAAAGTTCTTTAAGACCAGTAGTTCTACGTAGGATTGTCATCCTTCTAGCTGTAATTTGAGGCAGTTTATAGTTAAAATCAGCCTCGCTAGGCAGCTTTCTATTAGCATTGCTTAACAATTCTACTATGCCGTCATATAAGTCCTTTATAGCCTGATTATTGTTTATTATATCCCATTGTTTTTTATTAGAATATACATCTTCTCTAGGCTGTACAAACTGTGAAGAGTTTTTATCAAACTTATCGTTGTAGAACTCAGAGCTTTCGTCTATGTCTGAGAACTCTGGACTATATCTTATAGTAAGCGCATTTTTAAATGTAACAGTTCTCTTCTTAATTGTAATCTTAGCATCAACTTTATTCTCGTTTACGCTAGCACCTTTAGGAACTCTACGTCTAAATACACTTACAAGACGCATTTCGTGGTGTTCATTACCCTTCTTATCTTTATAAGAGTAATCGTATTGATATTTAGTAAGGAGTTGCTTCTTTATATCCTTTTCAGAACGAGTATCGGTAGGATTCTATATTTTATATTCCTTATAGTCTTGGTCAATCATATGCTCAAGAAGGGTAGTAGTAGCATCATACATCACCATCTCGTCATCGAAGTAAGTAGACCACAACTCTTCTGGGTCGAGGCCCTCTTGTTTTGGCAGGTCTGCTAAGAAGCGTGCTATTTCTGCATCTATCTCTTTTATAGATTGCCAATATTCATCCTGCAAACGTTTCTTCTCAATGTCTATACCCTTCTTATCAAACTCGTCGATAAGTTCTTTTAAGTCGTTACGCTTTCTTCTAAGTTCATCAAGCTCAGGATATTCTGCAAGTGTTACCTTAGACAATACCCAATCATAATAGTCTTGATTTACTACAGTAGTAGTGTTAAGCTTTCTAAATCTGGCCTCTTGAGAAGAATTATTACCATACTTGGCTCTTATATTCTGAATAGCAGCATTAAAGCGTTCCTCATTCTGCTTATAAGACGTACGCTTACTCTTCCACTCGTTGAACTTTTGAATTTCTTGAGCTATTCTAAGAGGGTCACCAGGCTGTTCACCAGACTTATGTGTACCATCCATATAGTACTCATTAGAAAGCTGTTGATACTCCATACGAAGCTGCATGAGGTTATTCTAGTCCTCTGGAGACAGCTCCCAAGTAGCTCGCATTTTAGTACCATTTACGTTCACTTCTGGAGCTTTAGATGTAATAGTATTTATTCGGCTTTGAATATTAGACATTATCTGACGTGTCTGTGGAGATAACATCTTTCTACGCATCTTATAGTATTCAGCAGTAAACATTCGCTCAGAGTTGTTACAATGCCAATCGTCGAGAGAATCTGCATACTCTGTAAGAATTCCTCTTACTGTATCATCATCGCTAGGTGGAAGTATAGGATTGTTGTAAGTGTCATATGTAATCTGAGGAGCGTTTTCTCCGAGAGCATCTTTAAGCTTTTGGTTAGCCTATTCTATAAGACTGTCTCTATATTTATCTAAATCGTCATAAAATTGACCATAATTAAGTCTTCTTACAAGATACCCAGTGCGTTTGCCATTCTTATCCATCTCTTGAAATATAGATTGCTTTTCTTTATTGTTAAGCTTCTATAATTCTGGAAGAGCTTTGGCATATAGAACCATTATCTTAGAAATGTCTTTAAGAGTAGCATGACGTATCTCAGCCGACGCTGCGAGAAGCATGTTTCTAGCACATCTGATAATCATAGACTTAGACCTAGATGCCAGACCTATATATGGTTGAAGCATGTTGACATCCTCAAACAGCTTACCTACTATAAGTTGGTCATCAAAGTTCTCAATAAGTCTATTAAGCTGTTCTTCTGTATACAAGTCACTAACCATTCCGTGCTCATTATCGAACAGATAATCGTGAGTATTATTTTTAACGTTTACAGAAATAGCTTGTGGAAGATGGTAGTCACCTATCACACTACAGTTATGCTTAATATCTCTAAGCATTTGCCCAAGTTGATACAGTACACCGTCTTTCATGAATACGCCTTCCTTACCGAGAGTTCTATATATTATCTCAAGAGTAGGCTCGTAGAAACCTTTAATCATATTACGTATTCCGTATATCTACTGACTAGTAAGATTTCTATAACCGTGTCTCTCAGCCTCTACCATAGTAAAATACATAGAACGTAATTCAAGACGAGCCTCTGCTAAGAATGTTTCAAACTAATCCTTACCATCTTGCATCATCTGAATTTTATCTACAAGCTGTTGTACACTGTTGGCAGCTCTGGCCTCCTTAGGTACAGTATGAAGATACTCAAATATTCTAGTACGTAAACCAGCAATGATAGTATGCATAAGCTTTGCGTAGTCTACATCCTGCTGAGCTTCTTGACCTGTTTGAGGAGTAGCATTGGCACGCTTAATCTCGTCACGTAGTACAGATACTTCATCGAGAATACCGTAGATACAATCCAAACCTTGCTTTATAGATGTCCAAGTCTTCTTGCTTTCGTATTTATGTAAGTCTACGTAAATTTTGTTAAACTCCTCGTCACTTACACTAAGAGTAGACAATTGACTTTTAACGACGTTTACATATTCATCAAAGTCACGTCTTCTTTTACTGTTAGGTTTAACCATTTCTAGCTCGAAGTGCTTCATTACATCCTCAAAGAACTCTCTAACAGCAGCATTTATACCGTATACTCTTACGTTGTCAGTAAACTTTAATACATTCTGATTAGGAATAGCATTAAATACACGATGTACAGTTGGGTCTATGAAATGTAAAAGATTCTGCTCAGCTCTGATAGCATCTGCATGTTCATTTATTCTAAACGCAAGAGATGCTTTTCTAAGTAGATTCTGTTTTACTGGGTTAGTAAGCCATATAAATGCAGACTTGAGCATATCAGCAAAGCTCTCCCAGAAAGAAGAATAATCTTTGTTTCTATCTGTTATCTCCTCTACTAACTTTTCCTCAAGTTTTACTTGCCAACCTTCAGACCTATCACCAGTATCGAGCTTTTCAGCAGCTTTCTGTATTACTTCTGTATTCCAGAACATTCTGACGTAATGGTGAGCCAACTCGTGTACTACAGTAGATGGGTCAGCATTCGTCAAACTTATCTGTATTACATTAGCCGCTGCGTCTATAACACCACTCTGGTCATATGCACCACGTTTACCAGGCTCAATATATTCACAGAACTGAATAATAAGCTGAGGGTTACCAAACGCGTCCTTATGCTTAGACACATATTTTATATTGCCGTCCTTATCTACTTGCTTCTCAAGACCGAATGCTTTTAATAAGCTCTTATTTATAGATGCTACAAGTTTCTTCTGCTTCTCAGCCAACCAATTTATCTTAGTGTTGTGTAAAGATGTTGTATCTGTAGGTTTGTTTTTCTCGATATAAGAACGCTTATCCATATTAAGAAGACTTTCTTCTATCTCTGGAAGTCTCATAGTATCAAGTTCAGTTAACTCTACAGGCTGGTCTATTATGTCAGAGAAGTCTATCTTTTCTGGCTTATATTTAATCTTTGGTTCTCCGTTCTAATCAACAACAGAACTACTCAACGAAATCATTGTCCAGTCTCCACCGATTTTGTTATAGTATTCGGGGTAATACATTTCTGCCTTTTCCAGTACTGCATCTTCGTACGAAAAGTTATTCTTTGCCAGCAGCTATCTGAATAGGTCAGAGCGCTGTCCCCACGGAGAAAACTCCAGTGGATAACCGTTATTCATACACAACACATAATAGGCAGCATCTTCGCTGCCCATTATGTTTGCATATGTATCTAATAACGCTTTATTCTATTTTCTTAATACACACGTCATTATGCACAATTAATTTTAGTTTGTTCGTTCTGTCTTACTTTATCACGAATCTCCTTAAGAGCGTCTTGGAATCTAGTTGACTTTTCTATAGGACTACCATTCTCAAAGTTATGAGTGAATTCAGCGTTGCCTGTTCTAAGAAGCTCAGCTCTAGCGCTACTATTTGCATTAGCTAAGAACGACTTCTCCATCATAGTCTTAAGAACTTGGTCGGAAACTTTATCCCACTCAGCTCTTATTTGACTAGACATAGGAAGACTCTTACTGCTACCAAGAGCTTTCAATGTAGCACCCTTGGCTGTCATCATCTACTTTAATAAGTTCATCATAGAAGCCCTATCAATACCGCCGTGCAAATGTACAAACATTACTTTAGCCATCTAAAATGCCTATTCTACACTATCTACATCTATTATCTGTCCACCATTGTGAAGCTTAGTCTTAAATGGACGGTCAGCAAAGTTGCTCAAGTTAGTATATGGCATAGATGTAGAGTATTTATACTCACCTACTGGATGCTTAACGTTGATAGTATCAGAAGCAGGATATATGTATAATCCATACTTTCCAGAATACTTACTATTAGGTGCCACTACAGTAAACAGTCCATATCTGCTATACAACTCTTGAGCAAGCCACTCAGCAAATCTCTTTGGAAGAGCAGCCTTACCAAGTGCAGCAGATTGTGGGAATACTATAGTATCGCAATCATAAGCATCAAGTCTATCAAACATTTGGATATTGTACTTCTTAAACGATTCAAACATACTGTCTGTATCCTGGAAGTTAGCATCGTCTCCATAAGCCCACTTACCGTTGTTGTCCTGTTGATAAAGCTTAACAATCAAACCGAAAGCATTTTGATTATAATTGTTAGCATCGCTCATTCTAACAACAGCTTGGTTAGTACCAGTAGTACCAGCAGATACATTTGTAGTAAGAGTTCTACTGCTAGGAGTATTCTTCTGTCTAGCTATATCTGCTTGCAAGTTCTCTGTAAATACTACAGCTGTTCTAGGATTAGAAACAGACTCACTAGTATAAAGCTCTGTAGAAACAGTTACTTGTTTAGTGTTAGTAGACTGAGTTACATCAAGTTTATGAGGAGCTACTGTTACTTTTACTCTAACTTGTCTAGCAGTATGCCATTGTTTGTTATCGTAGAATATAATTTCGTCTCCAACTTGAACATCCTTCCAGTAGTCAATATTTCCATCACTCTCATATCTTGTAGTAGCAGTACGTTCACCTCCAAGTATGGCATCGAATGTAGTATTAGATATGACATCTGGACGATTATTTCCGTTGTAAGCATAATACATTCCAAATTGATGTACCTTAGGAAGTCTTCGCTCAGCAGGAGTGCCTTCTACCTTAGTATGTTTAGAAAGAACTGTAGCGGTTGTAGTCGCTCTAGACACAGCAGTATAATACATACGCTGTTTTGTTTGAGAATCCCAACCAGGAACAGTTTCAATGTTGTTCTGGTCTATTACTACGTTCTCATAAGTACTACCTTGAGACTTATAAGCTGTTATAGCATAACCAAAATCAACACCCTTCTTAACTATAGCACGTCCTTCATCGTCTGTAATATCGCGAGTACATATAAATGAGTTCTTAAGCTCACCTATTTGTCCGAATACTCTAGCACGAGCTCTCATATCTCCATTACGCATAAGTTCCTCAGCCTTTACGTACATCTGTTGTATATATTGACCGATAGCTTTAAGGCTAGCTTCATTTTTGTCATATGGAGTATATGGAAGTGTAACTGTCTTACCAGTAGTACTCTTAACTGTTATATCTCTATACTTAACATTAAGAAGTTTACCATCAAGGAATACTTGCTTTATCTGCTCCTCTCCTACTTCAGTTATAATATACTCTTCAGAGTTAATAAACTTATATGTAGTCTTTCTTGTAACACTGTTATACTGACGACCCCAGTTATCATATCCCATGAGGATTTCTCCAACCTGAGGTGTATCAGAATCATAACCTAAACATTCACGTACAAAATCATTATAATCTTCTACTGATTTGTTTGTTCCAGTTACAATCTTAATAGCGTTTACATCGTTTTTCAATCCCTCTGCGAAGTTTTTAATGACAGCCTTTATCTTCTCAATACTAGTAGTAAATCCAACGCCTTCGCCATTAGAGTTAAACTCAGACTCATATGAGAATGTACCGTTTGGCTTACGTAATCTAGTAGCTTCCTTTAAGATAGCGTTGTCACCAGTACGTTTAACTTCTGTAAGCTGTACTAAGTTCTCTGGCTTAGTGAATACTGGACCAGTTTGTTCTCCTACAGGAGGAAGCTGAGCAATATCTCCAAGATATATAATCTTACAGCCGTTCATAGCAGCGGCTTTGTTTATAAGGTCATATTTCTCCTTGTTAATCATAGAAGCTTCGTCTATGATAACAATAGAACCTGGAACTATCTTAGATTCTCCAGCTACGTAAGTTTGAGTATCTCTAGCATTGTAACGCTTAGCTCCTTGCTTCTAGTCTTGTACAAATCCAAAGAATGAATCGAGAGTAGAAGATTCAAATCCCTTGCTCTTTACCTTCTGTCCAAGAACACTAGCTGCTTTATTTGTACTTGCTGTAAATACAACATGAGCGTCAGTCTTGTGTTTCTCAGCAACTATCTGCATAACAGAAGTCTTACCAGTACCAGCATATCCACTTACAGTGAGTACTGTAGCATTCGGGTCTTCAATAAACTATTCTATTCTTTCAAGAGCGCCCTTTTGTTCGTCTGTCAAAGCAAATGGAGTTCTTACTGTAGTACCATCATTATAAGTATAATAGTTCTACTTACCAGAATTTTCTCTACCAGTAGCATGAGATATTAACTCATACTCAACTTGCCAAGCTTCATGTAGACGCGGAGCAACTTTCTTATAGAAGTATTCTTCAGACCATCCTTCCTTCTTAGACCAAGACTCGACATCAAATCCTTTTACATCAGGTTTAGGCTGTTCTTGCTTCTCAGACGTTCTAGTAAATTCATTATCTTTCAACGTACCATCTTCGTTGTAATACTTCATAGCAACCTTTGAGCCGTGTCTAGCATAACAATACGCACATTGGCTGTTACATGTATCATCGTAAGCAAGTACATCAGACTTACAGTTAAGACAATTACATTTACCAGGTCTCTGATTACCAACTTCAGTAGCAGCTTCTACATCTTCTTTCTTTACTCCAAGTACAGAAGCAACACCAGTAGCATTCAAACAACCTTGAGCAAAAGATAGTTTCTTGAACTGATAGCTTGTGTTTGGCTTTTCACCACAAGTAGTACAGAATACGCCATACTTTTGAGCAAGTTCATCCACCTTCTGATACAACTCAGACATCACCTCAGGCTTAGCATCTTGACTATAATACCATTCACCAGCTTTTCTTTCTACATTTCTATACTTATCGTAAGTAGTTTCCTTAGCTTGATATTTTGAATAGTATTCGTCAAAGTTGTACCCAAGTCTACTCATATTATCTGTCACACCTCTCTTCTTGGCTGACTCATTGTAGCCATAAGAATCCATGATAGATATTTTAATAGACCTGATTCCCATCTTAGATACTCTATCCATAATGTGAGCAACATCTTCCATGTTAGTAACACCAGGAATAATTGGGTCGATTCTAACAGTAGTAGTCTGAGGCTTAAGCTTTCCATCCTTAATGAACTTTTCTATTCTGTCCATCAAGTCGTCCATCTTCATTACTCCAGGCTCATACTTAGTACCACCGAGAGAAGATATTGAGAAGTGTACAGACTTTGGAATATTTAACTCCAACATTCTGAGCAGAGGTAGACCATCATGCTTTGTCATTATTTGAAGCATATGATACTTTCTTTCTGACTTTGGTTTCTTTAAGTCTTCATTAATAGCATCACATACTTTCTTTGAATGGAATGCTGGGTCTGTGTGCTCACTCGCCATTACAACCTTAAGAGGATTGCCTCCCAATTCGTCTTTGAGCGTTCTATCACCCTAAGTAAATTCAGGGTTGTTATTACTACTCATAGATTGTACAGTACCGTTTGCAGTAGCTTCTCCCATCTCTGGGTTGTTACGCAGTATGGTATCAGTAGCAGGGTTGGTATTACTCTAAGTAGGTTGAGGTTTAGGAGTACCGAATGTCTTACGGAATACGTTGTCAATAGCCTTAAGAGCAGCTGCACGCTTCTCGTCGCCTACATATTTAACAGGTTTCTTGTAATTCTTAGTCTTTTCCTCAATATCTGGATCGATAGACCTAGTACCAATACCTGCGAAGTTCTTTGTAAGTTTAGGAGTCTCTTCCTTAACAAACAAACGTTGCTCAGCATCATAAGTATACCAAGTTTCATCTGACAAGTTGAAGATATGTACAGGCTTTCTAGAATCAATAGCCATCTGAACGGCCCATCCAGTACCTCCGCTTACACGTCCATAGTCAAGTTGGCCCACAGCAAATACAGCATCTGAGTTCTTAACCTGTAACCAGTTACGTGCGAACAGTGGAAGTGAAGCCTTTTGACGCTCTTCAGTCATATTGTCTAAGCGATGAAGTGTTTGGTCTGCTATTTCAACTCTGTCGACACCTTCGTTGAATTCCTTCTGAGAAATAGGCTTATTACCACCAGGAGTCTTCTTGCCCCAATAGTAATGAGATATATGGTCTGCATCATCTAACATTCCATACTTTGCAGCAGCTTCTGCCCAGTCTGTATCAGCACCCCAAGCACCACCAGAATGCATATGGAACTCCTTAGGGTCATTCGCACTCTTTGGAGCTACACCAGAGCTAGAGTTTCTTTCTATATCCTGTTGTACCTTCTTAAGAGTATTCAACATATCCTTAATCTTGTTCTTATCTTCTGCAGAGAACTTGTTGCTGGTCATAGATGTTTGCAGAGTCTACAATATAATAGGTCTGCTTGATGTATTTACAGCCTTGTAGTATTCTACATATTTAT
>JAEEGL014720203.1_pt1 | contig 18684 bp, 12 predicted proteins | sample 9134231 | NCBI WGS metagenome assembly JAEEGL01 (sample SAMN16246548, study PRJNA631951) | gut metagenome | biome: gut microbiome; feature: rumen; material: fiber-attached | host: Bos | place: Iran: Karaj | collected 2018-10 | reverse complement strand
GTTTCATCGATGGTTCTCTTCATACTCTCAGTGATAGTGTCGGCATACATGATGACCTTGCCGTTGACATTGCGGGCAGCACGACCAGCAGTTTGTGTCAGTGAACGGTGACTGCGCAGGAAGCCCTCTTTATCGGCATCGATAATGGCAACGAGCGACACCTCTGGCAGGTCGAGTCCCTCTCGCAGGAGGTTCACACCCACCAGCACGTCAAACAGTCCCGCCCTGAAATCACTCATTATCTGCACACGGTCGAGGGTGGCCACATCACTATGGATATAATTGGTACGTATCTCGTTGTTGAGCAAGTATTCTGTCAATTCTTCCGCCATACGCTTGGTCAGCGTGGTCACGAGAACACGTTCATCACGCTCCACCCGCTGACGGATTTCCTCCATCAAGTCATCAATTTGATTTTCGCTCGGACGCACCACAATCTCTGGGTCAAGCAGGCCAGTAGGACGTATCAGCTGCTCTACCACGACGCCCTCAGCCTCGGCAAGTTCGAAGTCGGCGGGTGTAGCCGAAACATAAATCACTTGGTGTACCATCTGCTGAAATTCATCAAAACGCAGCGGACGGTTGTCGAATGCCGCAGGCAGACGGAAGCCATATTCCACCAAATTGGTTTTTCGAGCTCGGTCACCACCATACATGGCATTGATTTGCGGTACACTCACATGGCTCTCGTCGATCACCATAAGAAAGTTCTCAGGGAAGAAGTCGAGCAGGCAGTAAGGTTTCTGCCCAGCCTCGCGCCCATCGAAATAACGCGAATAATTCTCTATGCCAGAGCAATGCCCTAATTCCTTTATCATCTCGATGTCGTACTCCACGCGTTCTTTGATACGCTGAGCCTTGATGGTGTCACCCAACTCGTTGAAAAAATCGACTTGTTTCACCAAGTCATCCTGGATATGCCGGATGGCCACTTGCTGCTGTTCCTTGGAAGAGACGAACAGGTTGGCAGGGTAGATCTGATATGTCTCAAAATTGCACAACCGTTGGTAGGTAAGGGCATCCACCTCCTCTATCTCCTCGATGTCGTCATCCCAGAAAGTCACACGGAGTACATGTTCGCTATAAGCCATAAAAACATCCACCGTGTCGCCTTTCACACGGAAATTGCCTCGCTGTAAGTCGAGGTCGTTGCGCACATAGAGCGCATCTACCAGTCGTCTGAGAAACACATTGCGGTCGAGCTTCTGCCCACGGCTGATGCTAATCACGCTTTCCGAAATCGCCGTAGGACCTCCCATACCATAAATACATGACACCGACGACACCACCACCACATCGCGACGACCACTGAGTAACGAAGACACTGCTGATAGACGCAATCGGTCGATTTCCTCATTGATAGCCAGGTCTTTCTCTATGTAGGTGTCGGTATGGGGAATGTAAGCCTCTGGCTGATAGTAGTCATAGTAAGATACGTAATACTCCACAGCATTCTCTGGGAAGAATCCCTTCATCTCCTCATAGAGTTGTGCTGCCAAGGTCTTGTTATGACTTAGAATGAGTGTCGGTCGGTTGATATTGGCAATGACATTGGCCACTGTGAAGGTCTTGCCAGACCCCGTGACACCAAGCAACACCTGGGCACGGTCGCCGCGCTCAATTCCCTCTGTCAACTGGCGGATGGCATCAGGCTGATCACCAGTTGGTTGGTATTTAGAACAAAGTTTGAAATCCATAGATTTGCAAAAATAGCAAAAAATCTCTTTTCAAAAAGCCTTTAAAAGCAATTTTTTGCTAAAAATGATGTTTTATCTTTGATAATAGTAGAATAATGTGTAATTTTGCAGGTCAAAGCGCTTAATATGAAGAAAAGTCTTATCATGATCTTGTGCGGGGCATTATTGTTTGTCAGCTGTGCCAAAGAGTTTAATGCTGTCTATAAAAGCACAAGTTACGACTATAAATACGAGTATGCCAAAGAGTGTTTCGCTATGGGCAAATACGAGCGGTCGATACTCTTGCTACAGGACTTGGTGACCATGATGAAAGGGTCGGAGAACGGGCAGGAATGTCTCTATATGCTGGCCATGGCTTGTTACTGTGCCAAGGACTATGAGACAGCAGCACAGTATTTCCAGAAATACCATCAGTCATATCCTCGGGGAAGCTATGCTGAAATGGCCTCGTTTTATCAGGGGCAGAGTCTCTATATGAGCACTCCTGAGCCTCGTCTCGACCAGACACCCACAATGTCGGCAATTTCGGCTTTCCAGGAATATCTCGACCTCTATCCCAATGCCACTTTGAAGGATGTGGCTCACTCACGTCTCTATGAGCTGCAAGACAAGTTGGTGGAGAAGGAGTTACATTCAGCCAAACTATACTACGACCTTGGCTCGTATTTTGGAAACTGCACCAATGGTGGTAGCAACTATGAGGCTTGCATCATCACTGCTCAGAATGCCATCCGCGACTATCCCTATAGCCAGCGACGTGAGGATTTTGCCGTCTTGGTGATGAAGAGCAAATTTGAACTGGCAGAGCGAAGCATCGAGTCAAGAAGTTTGGAGAGATATCGTGATGCAGAGGACGAGTGCTACGGTTTCCTCAACGAGTTTCCTGACAGCAAGTACAAGAAAACCGCAGAGAAATATATAGAGGTATGCAAAAAGCACACTGGTGAGGCTACCGACGAAATTTAGAAACAATCATTATAAAAACAATAGAATCAATGGATTACAAAAAATCAAAAGCACCTGTTGACACCGTCACACGCAATATCATGGACCTTTGCCAAGATACCGGTAACATCTATGAGACTGTGGCTATCATCTCAAAACGCGCCAACCAGATCTCCATGGAGATTAAGCAAGACCTCAGCAAGAAATTGCAGGAGTTTGCCTCATACAACGACACATTAGAAGAAGTGTTTGAGAATCGGGAACAGATAGAGATTTCTCGCTATTATGAGAAGTTGCCCAAAGCCACTTTGTTGGCAACTCAGGAATATATCGAGGGTAATGTGTTTTGGCGCGACCCTTCAAAGGATAAGGAACTATTATGATACAGCGCATACAATCAGTCTATCTGGCCCTTGCATTCATCATCACGGCAGTGTGTCTGTGTCTGCCTATTGGTGTGCTTACTTCAGAGAAGACGATGGGCACCGACATCCTGATGTTTAACCTCTGGGAATTGCAGGACAACATCATGACATTTGGTGTATGGCCGATGTTTGCACTGCTTTTCCTGTCGTGCATCATCGCATTGTATGCCATCTTCTCATATAAAAATCGCAAGCGCCAGATAAAACTTTGCAACACCTGTATTTTCCTCGTGTTGGCATGGGTGGTAGCGTATGTGCTCTTCGGCTTTGTCTTACCCGACAAGGGGATGGCATTCTCGCCTAAGTTTGCTGCTTGTATCCCTGTTGTGGCATTGATTCTCTACATCCTTGCACGCCGGGGCGTCATTCATGACGATAAGCTTGTCAAAGCAGCCGACCGCATCAGATAACTTTAGGAAATGCTCAATTATAAAAGGCGACGTTAAACGTCGCCTTTTTTCTGATTATTCGGAATAATCTGATTACTCCGAGTATTCTGATTACTCCGAGTATTCTGATTACTCCGAGTATTCTGATTACTCCGAGTATTCTGATTACTCCGAGTATTCCGATTTTCCGATTTTCCGATTACTTTACTGCTTTATTGCCAGACGCCTGAGCCGTTGCCATTGGCATCAGGGTCATCCCAGAGCTGTGTGCGAGTATAGTCACCTCGTTCTACGAGTACTGTTTCCTTTTCGCTAAAAGATGGCAGAAGACCATCACCACCACTCGGTCCACTGCCTCGGCTGTTGACCAAGAGTTGGAATGATTCTAATGGGCTCTGTTCTGTAATAGGTCTAACGTATATCCTTTTCATATCTTTTACCTTTTATTGTTATTTCTTGATTACTTTTTTTCCGTTGACGATATAGATTCTCGGTGCTTGGTCAGTATTGCCGATACGCATACCTTCCAAATTATAAATAGGTGTATTCGTTTCCTGGGAACCAGCACCGACAATCTCTTTCACTGGCGTGGCATCACGATTGTCGAACGAGAACGTCACAGGATTGGAATTATTGTCCTCAAAATTCACAAAATAGGCATTGAATGCGGCAATCGGGCTGATCTCGGTGACATAGTCAAAGCCGGCACCTAACTCATCGAGTGTATAGACATGTGAGCGCATGGCTTGACGTGTCTGTCCGATAAAGCCATAGTATCCATCGTGGTCGGCAATGGCTTTGATATCACCCCCCTTGATATGGGCATTGCTGCCAGAGAATACGAAGGTCTTGTTGCGAAGATCGTAATATGACCCCCAGGCATTGTCGGGCACAGCGATGATGTATGGCTTATATGCTTCTAATCCAAGTGTATAACTGAAGGTGATGGTCTGGGTGTTGTCACCAATATACTCATAAAGCCAAAACTTTCTGCCAGAATCTTCACTCGACTTAAACCATGTGGTCTCCTGACCATTTACTGTCACATCGGCACTTTCAACAGAGAAAGGCAGGGCGATGGTGCCCCATCCACCACGATTCTTGTTGCTATGACCTACGGTAAACACGCGGGAATAACTGATGGTGGCTGCCGTAAAGTCGATGGGAGAATAGAAATCATACGTATGGTCGAGCGTAATTTGCTCAGCATGATTACCTACAACGACGTTGCTATTTTGCAAAGCCGCCGGTATCTCAGCCCCCTCTGGAAGTAAGAAAAGTGTGTTGGGGTTTCCACCTGCATAGAGAGACTCAAGGTCATCGCTATAACGGGCATCCACATAGAGGGCGTCATCGGGGATGACAAGTGCATCGCGCATCCCATTATCATGGAAAACGACACCATTAGCAGTAGCCACAAATACCCCATGGGTAAGTGTGATACCTTCGCTGATAATGCTTTCCGTCACTTTGTTGCCATCGAGGTCTTGATGCGGGAACAACAGGGTGATATCGTAGGCAGTATCATAGTTAAGACCGTCGAAGTCGAACGCTATTGTCTGACTTTCATGAGGTTGCAATTCTACCTCCTGACTAAGAGTGATAGCTAAATCCTCGTTGTTTGTCGGTTGAAGTTTAGCAGCGACAGTATGACGATACGTCTGGCAGCCTTTATTACAAAGGTACAAGCGAGCCTGACAGACATTATCTAAAATTTTTCCAGAATTGTCAGCGGAATTTTCCACATAGATGTCATAACTTACTTCGTCGTAATCACTTTCTGGGACATTTGTGTAGAAATGCGTGTAGCCATAATTGTCAATCGACAACTGCTGGGTATCGGTATCTTTAATCTCACCTTGGTAATCCAAGACAATACTTTCTGTGGCACCGGGGGCGACATGAGGCTCAAAAGTGGCAACATCTGTTCCCGATACATTCAGTGTAAACACGCCCAGTGTCTCTTCACAGCCTGTATTGGTAATTGTAATGGTATTATTGTATAGGCCACTGTCGTCGATTTCGCTACTCAACGCATTCACGGTGACATCCACAGAAGGTGTCAGCGTGATTTTGTCATTTTCCACTTCAGCCTTCACATAATTGTCATAACTGTTGTGCATTTGTTTCCACAAAGATGAATTGTCTTCACGATAAACAGGCGAAAGCTCGTATGTGCCGTATGGCAACTCACTGCCAAAAGAAAACCTAAACATCTTGTGCTTGCCATTGACCACACTGTATTGGGTGGCGTGCTGTACGTTAGCGATGGCACCCTGTGCATCAACCACTTTTACCAGTTCGCCAGAGGTATTAAACACACCTATGCCATATTGCCACGTTGCATCATTGGGGTTGAGGTAGGTAAACACACTCTCAAGTTCAACTTCTGTATCGCAATCCTCGGTACGCGAAGAGCGTGTCAGCACACGGGGACTATGCAGATAGAGGTAGGATAAAGATGGTTCGTCGAAATGCATGTTTTCCTCTGTGGGCGGCTGGATGCCGATGACAGCAGAATGATCGTAACGGAAATCATACCTCGATGAGATTCTCAATGCTGAAAGCGAATACCAACCGTTAAATACTCCTTCCCATCCCCAATTGAAGTAATACAATCCTGTTCCCACATGATAGCCTGAACAGATGAAAGCATGACCACTGCTGCCGCTACTGTTCCTGCCTTCCATAATCACCGGACGACCAGAGGCTAATTCATTGTAGAGAATCTCATCCCATGCCTCTGCAGTGTATTTATCTTTGCGGATGTAACGCACATCCTTGTCATAGCCGAAAGAATTGATCAAGGCACGTGCCACACTCGAGGTGTAGGCTCCTGAACCGCCATTGGCGTATGTGTCGTAATCCATCTTGACTGACTGTCCACAGTAGCGCATCAGCTTAGCAATAGCATAGATGCTCTCAGCTGTATTTGGGCTCGTGGGAGTCATGGCCTCCCAGTTGAAACTTTCGAGGGAGTCAAGTGCACTTACAGTGAATCTTCTTGTGGTTGTCCTATACGAGGGAAGAGATTTACATCCATGTTTATATGTCTCACCATTACAACCTTGAACACCCCAATAGAACATAATCTCTGCCATGGCCGTAGCAACACACCCCGTGGCACATTCATAGTTCTTAAACACACAATAGATATTATAAGGGTAGGTCTGATGCCAATTTGCTGCCACAAGGTTAGGTACGTTTCTCCTGCTATTGTCAGAAGCAAGCATCGACTGTGGCTTGCCGTTATTACGATTCGCTTGCACCCACGCTATTTCGTCGGCATATCCCTCCAACCAAGAACGCATATTGTCGGGTAGTTCGTCATAGCTGACAGCCCCTTCGTCAGCAAAACCGAGAATGGGTTCTGCCTCATCGTCACCAGAGACAATCACGTAGCCGTCGCCATCGCCAATATTGAAGGCATAGAGCATCGGCTGAATACCACGAGTAGCGGTGTTACGATTGACGGTGAAAGACATGGACATAGGAACTGCTCCGCTCACACGTTTCATCTTGTCGTTGTGGATGAACTGTAGGGCGTTCTGTCTGGCTGTTTCCTCGTCGATAGGATTCGCCATAGTAGTGGTGGCGCAAACAACTGCCAATACCAATGGCAGCAGCATATCATGAAAACGAATCATGTAAATAAATTTAGGTTGCTTAGATACTTCTACTTCAATACTTCATATAAGGCAATCATCAAAAAAACAAATCGTTTCACTGACAACAATCCGGGTAAATTCTGATGATGCGCGCGTTATCCTCTCGACAACATTCAATAGGGGGCTTTCAGCCCATACTTCATTAATTTCGCCCCAAAAGTAAGTTATTTTTTCCTTCTATACAAATTTTTAGTCTTTTTTTTGTCATTTTTACACTAAATCAAACCATTATGATAATTTTTTAATGACATTTTTGACAGAAATCTCACAAATCGGTACAAATCAAACAAATAGGTTGACACAAAAATCATAGGGGGTACACCACAGATGGCATACCCCCAAACGAATAAATAGATATCTAAGAAACAAAATTATTAATAAAGCCTACAGTTTATCCCATTTGTCATCATCCCAACAGCCAAAACCGTTGGATGAGGGGCCAAGGTTTCCTTCATCGTCCACACCACCATAGCCAATCTCCAAGGCATCATCCATCACTCCTGTCACACCACTACCACTGACTTTTTGAAGTAATGTGAGTCCGGTTATTATCTCAATCTCTATTTTTGGGGGAAAATATGTCTTTTTCATCTTTTTGTCCTCCATATTATTTGATAACCATTTTCTTACCATCAACTATATAGATGCCTCTCTTTAGAGAACCAACCACCTTGCGTCCCTGCAAGTCGTAGGTACCTTCTGTTGGAAGATCTCCAACCTTAACGCTCAAGATACCATCAGCATCGTTGAAAGTCAGCGAAACATTGCTATTAGCGCCATTTTTGTAGGCATCGCCAAGGACGTTGTAGGAATAGAAATAACCTCGGAACGCTTTCATCTTCGTTGCCCCAGTGCTGTACCAGAACTTATTTCCATTAAGGAACAAGCAATTCTCCGGCACCTCTGTCTGTGCTTCGTAGGTGCCGATAAATGAATTGTAATCGTAGTACCACTTGCCACCTTGCCTCCATTTTATTTCATCCAGATCAATACTCAACTCATCCGAAGGTGTGAGGGTCACGCCATCAACTTCGAACGACTCTACCTTCTTGTCAACCTTGATGAGGTAGGGATGATTAGGCTCAATCTCCGCCACGTTTGTGGAGAATTTAAACGAGAAGCTCATCACCTCATCTTCATCGTCAAGTTCTGGCTCGCTACATCCGATGAAGTCGGCCAGCTGTACGTTGGTCTCTGGGAATGCATCCTCTATTTGCTCAGCAGTCATGCCAAACGGCAGACAGATAGTGCTCCACTCGTTGGCGTTGATGGTGCGTGTCACTGTAACGTCGGCCTTCTCTCCAAATGTAAAAGAAGGCAGTGAGGTGTCTGTTTCACTGAAATGTATCCGGCCGTCACCAGCCTCGACAGTAAGCATTGAGATGATGTCGGTCTCCAGATCAATCTCTCCAGCGTTTATATCTGCAAGGAAACCATTAAGTACGTGAATGGCGTACTCGCCTCCTTCGTAGTCATTGGGAATGTCGATGGTGATGCGTGCCACCTCTCCGTCATTACCTTCAAAGGTATAGAGCATGCCCGTGTCTGGGTTCTTCGCCGATGTGCCGCATAGCACTTTCAGCGTGCCGTCATTTTGCATCTTATAATCGAAATAGTTAGTCTTCCTTGCCGTGGTCCTCTCGGTACTCAATTCGACGAGGTCAAAACCATCCTCCTGGGCGATTGAAATACCTTCGGGCAGTTGCAGGTTGAACTCGAAGCCAGCCACTTCAGTGGCATTCTTCATCTTCACCGAAAGCACTTGTTGAGTACCTGGAACTACGGTGATGGGATCGATATAGATGGCGTTGTCCAATTCATCGATGTCTGTAGTTGTGACATTGCCAGTTCTTTTTGGTGCCAGCATCATACTGCCATTGTTCGCGCTGGTGGTCCCGCTGAGAATCATATTGGCAATTCCAATGAAGTCGGCCACGTTGATCTTGGTGTCTAGGTTCACGTCGGCAGCCTTATAGACAAAGACCGGTGGTGTGTTGCCGAGGATGTGGTTGGCGACCGCTATGAAGTCGGCCACGTTGATCTTGGTGTCAGCGTTGACGTCACCAAGTTTATAGGTGAAGACTTCCAGCGTCGATTTCAGATAATCAGTGTCGTACGAGGTAGCGCTGGGATCTGTCAGAGCTACGTTTCTCATAATGATGGCGTACTCACCTTCCTCCATGTTGTCAGCCAAGTCCAGTGTGACAAGTGCCACCTCACCGTCGTTACCCTCGAAGGTGTAGCCCTTGGTAGAGCCGCACATCACAATCAGATGTCCGTCGGGCGTGATGGATGAGTCGAAGTAGTCGGTTTTCCTTGCTGTAGTACGTTCTGTACTCAATTCTACCATTGGGAAGCCTTCAACATCGGTGGCCACAGTCACACCCTCTGGTAGATAGAGGTCGAACTGATAGCCTTGAATATCTACGGTGTTCTTCATCTTGATGGAAAGTTGAACCTGACTACCAGCGGAAGCCTCTGTGCGCTCAATATAGAGCGTGTTGTCTATCTGGCTGTAGTCGGTGTCTTCTCCTGGACTTACTTGCTGGCTCTTGAACAGTGTGATGGCATCGTTTAATTGAGTCATACACTCGCTGATGGTTTCTATGTCCATCATGTCGGATATTTGAGCTCTCACGCTGTTGATGACCTCCAATAAGGCTGCACGTGAGCCAGAAGCATATTGGCCAATGTCCTCTCCCTCAGTACTGTTGTCATAGAGCGCCTGAGCCTGATCGACCAAAGCTTGAAGTTGTGCGATGGCTTCGTCATTATTGGCCACTACTGTCACCTGGCAAGAAGCAGTAATATTACTTCCGTCTGCCGATTTGGCCGTGATGGTAGCTGTGCCTTCTCCCATGGCTGTTACCACTCCGTCGACTACAGTAGCGACGGCCTCGTTGTTGGATGTCCAGGTGAGTCGTTTGTTTGTGGCATCCTGAGGCTGAATGTTGGCAGTGATGGTAGCGGTATTTCCCACAGCAATAATAATTGACGTATTGTCAAGTGTAATGCCTACGACAGGATTGAGGTTTGCTTCCCAAAGCAGATAGGGATAGGTCTCACCCTCGTCGATATTCCACACAGAATTCATATCCCATCCAAGCCCCTCATAAGTGTTGGTAGTCATGAGTATATCTTGTGTCTTGGCAATACCCTCAAGAGCATCGTCAGTCTTGGTCTGTGGCACGCCATTGAGGGACACCTGCATAGTGCTCAGAGCATAGTTGCTGTTGTTCGGTTCAGAGGCTCCATTTTTAAAGCCACCGATGACACGGCAACCCCATGAAGACTGCGCAGTAAGTGAGAGTATATTGTTCACTGCCACACAATTGGTAATACGGGCAGATGAGCCATCAAGTTCTCCCACTACACCTGCACCGTACATTACGCCATTGATATCGCCCTTGGCGTAACATTTGTTGATGGTACTGGTAGTATATCCCACCAATCCTGCTGTAAATTGTGTACCTGTGACATTAGCCGTAGCGTAACTGTTGCTTACTGATTTTCTTGAATAGCCTACAAGTCCTCCGGTGTAACTGTTGTCGCCTGTTGCCGTGACAGTTCCAGTAGCAAAACATTCTTCGATTGCCGAAATGCTTTCACCCACAAGTCCTCCTATATAAGTGCCTGTGGCATTAAGGGTGACATCTGTGTAATTCTTTGTGAGCGTTCCTCCGGTGCTATAACCGAAAAGGCCACCAACACGTGATGTAGAACCAGTTGAAGAAATAGTGGCTGTTGCAGAGCATCTTGTTACCGTAGTTCCGGAATGATATCCAGCCAAGCCACCTATATAGGCATTTGAAGTGGAGGAAGATATGCTGCCAAAATATTTATCGTTTGTGAGTGTGACATTCGACAACTCACCAGCCAAACCACCTACATTTATTGTACCTTGTATGTCACCTTTTACAAAGCAATTGATGATTTGGCCGCCAGACATGTGCCCGATAAGGATGCCAGTATAATCTCCACCTTTCACTTTTTTGCCACTTGCCACCTCTACAGTAAGATTCTTGATGTAGCCATTAGAAAAATTGGAGAACAGGCCATTATAACTATCAGTGGTATTAATCCAAAGACCGGTTACCTTATGTCCATCGCCATCGATATAAGTGGCACCACTGCTGTTGTGACCGATAGCAGGCCATCCTTTACTAGAACTATTTGCACTAATCCATGAAGTGAGGTCTATGTCGTTCATCAACTTATAGTAGCCCGCTTTAGTTGCTCCTTGTAAATCCGCCGCAGTGAAAATCTGATATGGGTCTTCTTCCGTACCACTACCAGGATAGCCCACAGTAGCACTGGTGAAATATGATGGCCTGAGATTGCTGGTCTCAGCATATAGTTGCACCAGCGCACCACTTTCCAGAGGCTCTGTTGTGAATGACCAAGCATTACCGCTACACTCTGTGCTGACAGGTGTATTGTTCTTATAATAAAGATACACGGTTCCACCATCCAAACTTGAACCGCTGATGCTGGTGGCCTGTGAAACAAGGTTTGATTCTATCTTTGGAGGAGCAGCCTGGAATAGTTTGTATGGGTAACATTCTGTTTCTAAGATTTTCCAATTATTATTAAAATCCCATCCCCATGACACATAATTCGCCTTCAGTTTCAACATATCAGGGCCTATACTCGTTCCATTTTGCAAATCATCCACCAAATGTTGAGCAACACCATTGAGGGTTACAACAGTCTGTGTCAATGCGCGGTTGCCTTGTGATGAGCCAAGGGCACCGATTTCAACATTTGTGGTAGAGCCGCCATAGATACGGCCGACATTGTTAGTGGCACTAATGCTGGGATTGATGGCGACATTGGATTTAACGGTAAGCTTAAGATATTCTGATTTTCCGTCTGCATAGCCTATCAATCCTCCAACATTCTCCTTGCCAGAAATAGTCGCATGGCTATAGCAATTTGTAATTCTGCTTGATGTTTTAGAACCAGCCAATCCACCTACGTAGTTGTTGCCTGATATTGTACCGCTATAATAACTATTGATGATGTCCAAATAAGCATAAGAATAATTATCTAGAGGTTTATATACTTTGGAGGATGTATTCTCTATAAGTATCCCATTTCTATAAAGATAATAATAAGTACTTGAATTGACAATAGTCACAGATCCACCATCTCGACTCACATAACTATACACTTTCCGAGGATACTCTTGTCCAATAATACCACCCACATAGTCATTACCAGAAATATTTCCTACGGCAGTACAATTATTTATTTTTGAAGTAAAAGGAACACTTTGTTTTGTGGTGCTTGTATATTTTGTGGTATTAGTAATGGAGGTACTACTTGTACTTAGTTGATAATATGGTGTTTGTTCATCAACATTATCATTTCCACCAATGACACCTCCAACAAAATCCGCGCCATTAATATCTCCGAAATGGTAGCAATTTGACATTTCACCAATTATCCCTGAATAATAACCAATTATTCCTCCCGTATAATTACCTCTATTTGTAATTTTACCTTGAGAATAGGCAGAAGTGATAGTTGTTGATGAGTTAGAAGACTCAAGCGTTCCCACTATGCCTCCGATCTTTTCAGTTTCATCATTTATAAAGGCGACACGATATAAATCGTAGACATCACCAAAATATGTGACAGATTCAAGTTTAAAGTATTTTGAACTTTTAGCATAACCAACAATGCCACCCCCTGAGATTCCACAATCAATTTTACCTTTCATTGTCGAACTACTTATAGGTACATCATCTGCATAACCGACGATACCTCCTGTAATACGGCCACAATTAATTTTTGTTGATGTGACATTACAATTTGAGATATTATAAGATGAAGAGCCTGTTTTAGCGTAACCTACAATACCACCTACATTTGAATTACCAGCAATACCACTTGTTGAAGTAATGACAACTGTGCAATTAGAAATTTTACTATTTTCACTATATCCAGCAATAGACCCAACATTATCATGGCCTTTGATATAAGTAGCGTTTATGTTGAGATTGTTAATGGTTGCGAATTTTAAATAACCAAAAAAGCCAACATAATCTGTACTACTCCGATTAATAAAAAGTCCACTAATGGTATGCCCATTACCATCAAGCCGTCCCATAAATGGTGACGACTGAACACCTATTGGCTGCCATCCTTCACTTGGGGAATTCTGTGAGATATAGTTGCTCACATCTAAGTCCTTCATCAACTTAAACACCTTACTTTGACCAAGGAAATTGGCCATTTGAGCCAATTGGCTCTCGTTGTAAATAAGATATGGATCACTTGTTGTACCTGACCCCGAGCCACTGAACTGGGCAAAAATCGGGATGGTAGCAAACAAGAAAGCCAATGAAAATAATAGTTTTCTCATAAAACTTGAATGATTTAATAGATTTAACATTTGTATTTTTATTACATATTTTTTAGAAAGAATTGTATGGGCATCATTGCTCATTATTATTTATGTGTACTCCCAACTTGTCCTACAATTGAAAATATTTCTTTATTTCATTTTCCGACAAACAATGCTCAACTCCATTTTTGTCTATACGGACAATATTGTTTAATGTGAGATACCCTCCTTGAGCATATCTTAGCCAATAGAGATTTGGATAGTCTTTTAAATTCTTTATTCTGTCAAGCCACCCTTTCTTTTCCCTCATAATGATAATTAGTTTTTCTTCTTCCATTGCCTGTTCAATCAGCGCATTTGAAAAATCGTATGAAGGCAAATCTTTGGGGAAAGTAAATCCCTTAGTGGAGTGATATGGAAAATATTCAATGAAAAAGATTTCAGGGTGCCTGCCGAGTATCGTTTTAAGTTCTTTTGTTCGTCTGAGAAGCCAATCCACACCACCATGCTGTTTTCCACATCTATTCTTGATGTTTTCAGCCCAAAAGCAACTATCTGACTTCAACTGTAAATTGAGAATGGTAGCATTAATAAAAGCCTCTTCTTCATTAAAGCATGGATCTGGTTTACCAGGATTCTTGTTTAGGCAATATACTTTACTGTCAGGATTACCACTAAATGGTTCAGGCAACCATTCGAAAGTCAGTTCGGCATCTGGGTATTTTGAATTTACAATACTTTCATATCGGTTCAATGACCCATATTTGGAAACGAAGTAATCAAGGTCACATTTTGCGATGTTTTCACCTTTGACAATATCTTTCCAGGGATTTGCAGGCAAAAGATTAATTTGACTCATAATTCATAGATTAAATAGTGATACTCAATTCGAATAGGCACAAAGAGTGTGAGCCTCCTCAACATTCTTTGCTGGAAGGTTCTGCAATACCCGTTATAAAAGAATGAAATCAGCCCACACCTGTAGGTATATGTGAACTGGCCACGCAAAAGCATAGCAACATAATATATACACTACAGGAGAAGCAACTTCCAGTCTTTTCCCCTTATAACAGTGAATTTTGCAGATTCTCCAGCGGGTCAAAGCTTTTAGCTCTCCTCGATGTCTATCATCCTTTTCTCTGGATGACGGCACAAAGATAAGTATTAATTTTGAAAGTTGTGTCATTGTGAGCTGTTTTTTTTGATTAGAGCGCAAAAATATCACAATGAAAACAAAACCACAAGTCCTTTTTTGTCCTTTCCAATAATATACTTGCAAATAAGAAAAAATTGTACTTATTTTGCACCATGAAACAAATAGAACTAAAACGGGAAGTAGAACGTGTTGTGGGCCATGAACTACGAGAGGCGCGCGATTTTGAGATATTAAGCCAACTGTTATTAAGAAAAACACGCGAACGACTGTCACCCACGACACTAAAACGGCTGTGGGGTTATCTCAAAAATGAAGATGTACAGACACGACGCCATACACTTGACGTACTGGCTCGGTTTTCAGGGTATAGAAACTATGAAGACTTTTGTGCCCATGACACCAATAATAAAGATGATGTACAAAGTGGCATCTGTGTGGAAGAAAGAATAAAAACAGAGTCGTTGCGATTAGGGCAACAATTAACTATCACATGGCTACCCAATAGACGCATCGTAGTAAGGCACATGGGAGGAAGCAGGTTTGAGATTTTAGAAGCAGACAATTCAAAGTTGTGTATTGGCGACACGTTTCGTTGCCACTTGTTGATACAACACGAACCGCTCTATTTGGATGATCTTAGACATCAGGGCTTACCACCAACGGCATACATTGCAGGGCAACGCGACGGTGTGGTTGTGGAAATGTGTGATTAATTGAAAGGCAATGAATAAAAACGTTTAAAACAAGGCTCCCGATAACGTTTATCAATATACTCTTTCAACTCAGGTTCCTCCGTCTCATCCATCATTTTCATTAGAATTGTCAAAATAGGAATGGGAACTTTAATTTGGCAACTGAGTGTGTCCATTATCTGTTCAATTCCTAATTCTTTTATTTGATTATCTATCTGCCGTTTTGCTTCACTGATATGACGTTGATGCTGTTGAATGACCTCTTGCTGTTCTTGGTATTCTGCCAACAATTTTGATTGGAGCTCAGTCAATTGCTTTGATTGGAGCTCCTGATTTAACTCATATACCTGTTGATGAAGAGATTCATTCTTAGACTTTTGGGCATTAATCATGATATTGCTTTCTTCTCTGACTATTTTTAGAGAGTCGCTGACAGATTGCAATTTCTGTTTGGTATATTTAGTGTAAGAAAAACCGAATAGACAGAGAGCAGCTATAAACATACCAACTAAAATAACATATAATAAGCGTCGAGGCCAACACCAAGTTCGTTGCAAGTTTTTCTGAATAGTAGAGAAGTCGTGATAACGACTCCGAAGGGGGGCACAACATTTCCTGATCACCCACGAGGACATCCACCCTAATCGCAGTTCACGGAGGATGACACCCAACGAGTAAATGTCAGACGGACCTTCTGGAGCCATATAACCCACTGTTCCAGCGGGTGCTTTCAGCACGGCATGGCTGTCGGTATCGGACAAGCCAAAGTCAATTAACTTCAAGTACTGTCCGTGATGAGTGAGCATGATGTTCGAAGGTTTCAAGTCACGATGCTGTGTCTGTCGGCTATGAACGTAGATGAGAACTTCCAATAGCATGTTGGCAACATGCCTGCGTTGCTTTCGTGTATGTCCGCCTTCATCCAACCATTCCCTCATGGTTGTGCCTTCTATCCACTCCATGACAATACACAACCCCAACCCATTTATTTCTTCCAATGAATAGACCGTCACCACCATAGGGTGTTGCAACTGACTGGCAATCTCGAATTCTTTTTCCAAGAAGGCACGGTAGATACTGTCTCGCTGGTATTCTTTATGCAACCCCTTCAGCATCCACCAACGCCCATGGCGCTTAGCACGAGTCAGTTGGAAAACCCCTCCGCTGGGAATACTTGTAAACTCAGTAAAGTCATCACTTTTTATGATTTTTTCTGGTTTGATAAACCCAGACGTAGGCTCTGATTCGTTGTTTTTGCGCATGAGACTACTGTGAATTAGCAACTCTATACAATAATGTGTGATAAAGGAAAATCAGACAAACAGGCGATTCTTAATCCTTCTTTTATTCGCAAAGCCATCTTTCTATCTGACATTCATGGGTTTTCTTCTCTTTGCCGTAGTTGATTCCCATTCCTGATATATCACAGGTGGTGAAATTAGTGATGTCGGACATACACGGGGTAGTCCCTACGGTGCCAATCACTTCTAACTCCTAACTCCTAACTCCTAACTCCTAACTTCTAGCCTCTAACTCATCACTCGTCAGCTTGGAAGAGGGGGTCTTCGGGCATCACCATGGTGGGTTTCTGTTGAGACATCTCAAGGATATTCTGCGGCACATACTTCTTATCTACCACAAGGCGGAACATATACTCGCGGAACCATCTGTCGGTCATAATCAGGCAACCGTTCTGTCCGTAGGAGGGTCCCCAACTGTTTTCCACCTTCCATTTTATTGCCTTACCTTCGGCATCGAGGTCAACAGCTGTAAGTGTCATGGCATGTGTCGAACCACTATCGAAGGTCATGATACGCTGAGCCTTGTCCATAGGGAATGTGGTGCCGAAAAGCGACTCATAATCGTAGTTGTCGATATCGAGGTAGCCACGTTTGCGGTCAAACTGTTTACCCACATCGTAGGAAGAATAGAGTTTGTGTCCATCCTTGATAGAAGCGATAGCCAGTTGCTCAATCTCATCCATAGGAAGATTGAGATATTTCCAGTTGGTACCATCGTAGGTATGGCGGTCGTATTCCACCTCGTAGGTTTTATAATAAGGACGTCTGGGGTCGTTCATTACCATAATAAAGGAGCCGTTCAGCTTCTGCCCCACAGTAGCCTCGTAGAATTCCTTTGGTGTGTATTTTCTTGGCTCTGTGAGCGCCTTTCCATTCTTGTCCTTGAAAGCATACGTAAACTCCTTGACCGGTTCGCCAAGAGTGATGCAAAGGATGTGGTAGATAGTTCCGAGCATCTCTGTCTTACGAGCCTTGATAGCAGCAGGTTTCTTGCCATCTGCCACCATCTGCCGCAGTTCCAGTCCATATTCACGCAATTTCGACGCAACAATCTTTGCCATGCGGTTGGTATTGTTGGCTGAATAAGTCTCTGGCTGCACACCCATAGGCACGAGTCCGTATTTGTCGGCCAAGTCAGCCACACCGCAGAACGTACCACCGTCGTTGATAGGGTTTTTAAAGAAAAACTGCACGCGAATGTCATCAATGGGTTTCTTCGCATTGTCAATCACCCCCTGCAACATGAGATTGGCTTTCTCCAACTGGTCGTAGAAGAAGAGATAATCTTGTGAGAACTCCACGGAGAGTGAGTCGCTCTGAATGGCAAAATTAGAGCGTAGCACATTGAGTCCGCTAAAAAGCCAACACCTGCCACTACTTTTCTGATCGTGAATGGTCTGCTTTTTTGTCTCATGGCTGAAATAGGTGTCGATGTCTTTCTGGTTGGCAAAGTTTTTCGCCAGGTCATCGATGGAATTGACGGCTATAGCATTGAAGAGCGCCTTGTCACTTGTTCCATTGAAACCTGCTTTCTCAATCTGCTGCAACATATCTGCTGAGATGCCACCATCTGAACGCTGCGCTTGTGCACCCATCGTCAGTATGGTGACGAAGATTAAAAGGAATAATTTTTTCATTTTGAGATTAAATTTGGTTTTCTGCTGCAAACTTACAGAAAAAAAATGAAATAATAAAAATTGAAGATTGAAAATTGAAGATCGAAAATTGAAGATCGATATTTGCCCTTATGAATGGTCGGGTTCTTTAGTGAAAGAACTACGGAGTTGAGGAGTATGAGGAAGCGACCTCGGTCGTGGAAAAAAACAAATAAGTACATATTTTGTCGTTTATTAATCCTCCTTTTACTCCTTTCCTCCGTAGACATTTACATAGTGGGGCTGCCGAAAAGTTCCCAAAATCCTAAAAGTCCGTAGAATAAATGAAGATGCCCTGAGTGGGGAAGTTGTGAAAACTTCTTAGGTAACTCAACTTTCGCAAGCTCCAGTTTGGTTTGGTTTTGAGGTTTTGAGGTCGCTACGCTTATAGGTTTTAAGGTGAT
>JAEEGL011889529.1_pt1 | contig 18684 bp, 15 predicted proteins | sample 9134231 | NCBI WGS metagenome assembly JAEEGL01 (sample SAMN16246548, study PRJNA631951) | gut metagenome | biome: gut microbiome; feature: rumen; material: fiber-attached | host: Bos | place: Iran: Karaj | collected 2018-10 | reverse complement strand
TTGTCGGCATGCCCGACGCCTGCCAGGTCTATGACGTCGACGTCAAGAACTGTCGCTTCGACGGCGTGGCACAGGGCAACAGCTTCACTGGCCAATATCGCGACATCCGTTTCGACAACCTCTTCATCAACGGCTCGCTGTGCCTGCAGCAGAAGCCCTACAAGCACTACTCCGAGTGGATGACCTACTCCGAGATGCAGCGCATTCCACAGCCCTGGATGCTCGACTTCGCAAAAGGTCCCAAGTGGGGCTATGTCGTGGGCATCGAACTCGAGGCCATGCTCGACACCTATCTTAAATATGGCGGCGAGAAGATTCGCCAATACTGCCAGGCCTACACCGACAAGATGATTGACCAGCAGGGCAACATCACGGGTTATGATATCCTGGACTACAATCTTGACAACATCCGCACCGGCCATTTCGTCAGCCGCATGTACAACCAGTGGCCCGAGGCCAAGAACCTGCTGGCCATCAAGACCATGATGAAGCAGCTGCAAGACCAGCCGCGCACCGTGGCCGACAAGGTGTTCTGGCACAAGGCCATCTATTCTTATCAGGTGTGGCTCGACGGCATCTTCATGGGCTTGCCCTTCCGTTGTCTCACCGCTGCCTCGCAGTATAAGAAGAAGGATGCCGAGAAGATTTACGACGATGCCGTCAATCAGCTGAAGATTACCTATCAGCGCACCCTTGACCCTGCCACAGGCCTCAACCGCCATGCCTATGACGAGACGCGCAAGACCTTCTGGGCCGACAAGGAGACTGGTCTCTCCCGCCATTGCTGGGGCCGCGCCCAGGGCTGGTACACCATGGCACTCATCGAGATTCTCGATGCCATGCCTGCCGACTATGCCCGCCGTGGCGAGCTGATAGACCTGCTGCAGAAAGACTTCGACGCCATCCTCAAGTGGCAGGACAAGAAGACCGGCCTGTGGTATCAGGTTATGGACAGTCCTAATCGTGAAGGAAACTACTTGGAGTCCACCTGCTCGGCCATGTTCACCTACGCCATGCTCAAGGCCAGCCGCCTGGGCTATGTCGGTGAGAAATACCAGAAGGCCGCCATCCGTGCCTATCAGGGCATGATCGACCACTTCATCCGCGTCAATGCCGACAAGACCATCTCGCTCACCAACTGCTGCGCCGTGGCAGGCCTTGGCCCGGCAGCCATCCCCGAAGTTGTCGAGGCGCTGAAGCGCATCAATCCCAAGGGCACCGTCAAGGAGAATCGCCGCCGCGACGGCTCCTTCGCCTACTACCTCTCCGAGCCCGTCCGCGACGATGACGGCAAGGGCATTGGCCCGTTCATCTGGGCCTCGCTGGAGATGGAAGCCCTGGGCTACACCACAGAATAAATTGAAAAATAAATTGTCAAATAGTAAATTGTAAAATTGTAAATTATTCAATGTCACAAGCCATTCAAAAAACACTCCGCGATTCAGCGGCCATGCGCTGGACAGCGCTGCTGCTCCTGGCTCTCGCCATGTTCTGCAGCTACATCTTCATGGACATCCTCTCACCCATCAAGGACCTCATGCAGGAAACCCGCGGATGGGACTCCACAGCCTTCGGCACCATGCAGGGCTCAGAGGTGTTCCTCAATGTCTTCGTCTTTTTCCTCATCTTCGCAGGCATTATCCTCGATAAGATGGGCGTGCGTTTCACCGCCGTCCTCTCGGCAGCCGTCATGCTCGTCGGTGCCGTCATCAAGTGGTATGCCGTCAGCGAGAGCTTTGCAGGCAGCGGTCTGGAGACCTGGTTTACCAACAATCTCAACTACATCCCCGTGTTCGACGAGCTCGGTGTGTCGCCCTTCTATGCCGGCATGCCCGCATCTGCCAAGTTTGCCGCCTGCGGCTTCATGATTTTCGGTTGCGGCTGCGAGATGGCAGGCATCACCGTCTCCCGTGGTATCGTCAAGTGGTTCAAGGGCCGCGAGATGGCGCTGGCCATGGGTTCCGAGATGGCCTTGGCACGCCTCGGCGTCACCACGTGCATGATATTCTCGCCCTTCTTTGCCCATCTGGGCGGTCATGTCAGCGTCACCCGTTCGGTGGCCTTTGGCGTCGTGCTCATGTGCATCGCCCTCATCATGACCATTGTCTATTTCTTCATGGACCGCAAGCTCGACGCACAGACCGGCGAGGCTGAAGAGAAGGACGATCCCTTCAAGGTCAGCGACATCGGCAAGATACTCACCGATAGTGGCTTCTGGATTGTCGCCCTGCTCTGCGTGCTCTATTATTCCGCCATCTTCCCCTTCCAGAAGTATGCCGTCAACATGCTGCAGTGCAACCTCACGCTCACCGAGCCCGCCGGCGATTCCTTCTGGGCCACTCCTGAGGTGACCTTCATCCAGTATGCCATCACGCTCGTCGTGGCCGTCACGGGCTTTGCCTCCAATTTCCAGAAGCAGAGCGCCCGCAAGTATGGCTTACTGGCCGTCAGCGTCGCCGCCCTCGTGGTCTATTGCTACATGGGCTATATGCGCCAGTCGGCAGGCAGCATCTTTGCCGTCTTCCCCCTGTTGGCCGTACTCATCACGCCCATTCTCGGCAGCTATCTCGACCACCACGGCAAGGCAGCCTCCATGCTCGTCTTGGGCTCGCTGCTACTCATCGCCTGCCACCTCACCTTCGCCTTCGTGCTGCCCATGTTCAAGGGCAATGACGTCGGTGGAGTCATCGTGGCCTATGCCACCATCCTTGTCCTCGGCTCCAGCTTCTCGCTCGTGCCCGCCTCCCTGTGGCCCAGCGTTCCCAAGCTCGTCGACGCCAAGGTCATCGGCTCGGCCTACGCCCTCATCTTCTGGATTCAGAACATCGGCCTGTGGCTCTTTCCCCTGCTCATCGGCAAGGTGCTCGACGCCACCAATCCCGGAGTCACCGATCCCACCCAGTTCGACTACACCGCGCCGCTCGTCATGCTGGCGTGCCTCGGTGTTGCCGCCCTGTTGCTCGGCCTCTTGCTGAAGGTCGTCGACAAGAAGAAAGGCATCGGCCTCGAACTTCCCAACATCAAGGAATAATCTCCTTGCCACATCAGAAAGAATTGCTCCTCACATCGGGGAGCAATTTCTTTTTCAGTAGTTCTTCAGCACTTGCTGCAGGTGTTCGCGCTGGCGCTCTTTCTTCGATTTGCGGTTGGCGAGTTCAGGAAAGAGCTTGCTGACAACCACGCTGATGAGGCACAGGGGGTTGACGCCAACCATCATGCCACCGCCCTGCTGCTCCTTGCGCTTTTCCTCCAGCCAGTGACTCTGGTAGGCCAGCTGCATATCGGTCTTCAGTTTCGGCGTCATGATGACCACGGAGACAGGGGGATGTTCTTTCTGGGCCAGCAGCCGAGGGTCAATGATGCCCGTCGTGGGTGGCAGCAGACGGGTGCGAGCGACATCGCCCAGGTCGGATGCCAAGGGTTTGTTGGCCTCTTTCTGCAACGGCTCGTTCTCTGACCTGAAAGGTGCAGAGTGTGGCGGTGCATTGCGCAGCCATTCCTCGAAATCGGTCTTGATGGAATCGTTCTTAATGCTCTTTGGCTGCTCCTGAAAGTGCTGCGCCCTGACCGTCACGGCCAGGGCAAACAGCGAGAGTGTTATGATGTAAAAACGATGTATCATTTGCGGCGTCCATTCGTTTAGACGCCGCAAAGATAATACATTCATACGATAAGCGACGAATTATTTTCCTTACAAATTCTTACCGATATATAATTTAAGGGTTTGTTAAGTCATTTTTTATAATAATTGTTTGATAACCAAAAATTGTTTAAGAAAGCCTTATTTTAATTATATGTAAGATTATGTAAGGAAATATATACGGAAAATATTCCGAAGATGTCTTACCTTTGCAGCCGTAATCCGAACAACGATTGAAAAAACTACGCTTATGACCGATTTGTACATAGGACAATTTGAACTGAATACGCAGAAGCAGGAATTGGCATACCATACCCCTGACGGCACTATCGTCAGGCGCAAGCTATCTTTCCGTGAAGCCTCCATCCTGGGGTTGCTCATCGAGGCACAAGGAGAAATCGTGGAGAATCAAATCTTGCTGCAAGAATTCTGGGAGGGTGACAGCATCTATAATCTCAACTCGCTTTACGTCTTCATGTCCAGACTGAAGCGCATCCTCGCTGCAGACCCGTCGCTCTGCATCATCAATGCCCGAGGCATCGGCTATCGTTTGGTACAACGATAATACAATGTGCAAAATTTCTGCTTTTCTTTCTTTGCTTTCCAAAAAACTTTGTATCTTTGCCCTCAAAATAGCGAAAAAGATACAAGTATAATAAGGTATAAGACTTGAAGACTATGAAGAAGACCTACTTGTTTATTGTTGTGGCGCTGCTGACGGGATGTGGGCAGACGTCAGGGACTGGAACGGCAAAGGCCGACACAGAAGTAGCTGCTGTCGACACAAAAGCGGCGGAGGCCGACTCCGTGAGTTATGATTTCAGCAACGAGAAGCTGGAGTGTAAGGTCACGGCACCAGTGCCCGAAGAGGGCTTGCGCCAGGCCGTGGGCGAATGGATGGACGAACTGCTGGGTGGCACTTATCCCGGCGATGCCAGCGACATCAAGGCGCTGACGGAATTCTATGGCGTGGCACACCGCGACTCGCTGAGCAAGGAGATAGAGGAAGACAGCGACCGACCGCTGTTCGACAAGCTGGCCTATGAGGCCCGTGTGGAGAAGACCTTCGAGTCGCCGCTGGTAGCATCCTTCAACCTGTCCATCTACATCAATTTGGGCGGCGCACACCCCTCATCGCAGGAGTATGCCGTCACCTTCCGCAAGAGCGACGGACGACGCCTGTCGTGGGACATCATCCGCCACTACACCGACTATCAGTTCAAGCAGCTGCTGAAGGAATATGTCAAGGAATACATGAACGTGGAGACCGACGAGGAGATGGCCCGAATGCTCTTCGACGGCAACGACGTCAACAATATGCCTTGGCCGCTGACGCCACCCCAGCTGACTGCCGAGGGCATCGCCTTCGTCTATCAGCAATACGAGATAGCCCCCTATGCCCTGGGCATGCCCTCGGCTATTATTCCCTATAGCCGCGTCAAGCCGCTGCTGACCGAACAGGCCAAGATGCTGATACCGTAAGCCATCTTGCTGCATGCACGGCATAAAGTTCATAGCGATGGTGCTTTTCGGTGGCGTGGCGCTGATGGCGCAGGCGCAGACCGAGGGCGGTGGCGGTTTCAAACCGAATGGTGGTGGACTGCAGCCTGTTGGCGTGCCGTTCTCCTACTCCATCGATATGAAGCCACAGCTGCAGACCGACTCGCTGCGCTGGCGACAAGACCTCCTCAAACCCGATATCCCCATCCCTCAGCATCCCACCGTCCAGAGCTTCACCCAGCTCACCCGTCAAGGTGCCACCGGCTTCCATCTCTGGCGTGGGGCGTCGCTAGGCTTCTATGGCACTACTAGCCTCATGCCCGGACTGATGACCACCGAGGCTGGCGGCATGGTGCTCAGGCAGGACATGGGTCGCTGGCACTTCACCGCTACGGGCACTGTCAACAAATACTGGATGCCGTGGCAACGCTCGCTGGCCACGCAGTATGGCTTTGGCGGCACTGTGGGCTACGACCTCAGCGAGCATGTCACCCTCCACGCCTTTGGCTACTACTATGCCAACCAGATGCTTGTGGGCCCTGCCATGAGTCCCTTTATCAACACCACCACCTTCGGCGGCTTTGCCGACATCCGCGTCAGCAAGAATTTCGGCACCAATCTCGGTGTTCGCCGCTACCTCAATCCCATGACCGGCCAGTGGGAGACTGCCCCTATTGTCAGTCCTTATATCAAGTTCAACAACGGCGCCAAGTTTGAGTTCCCCCTCGGCGACTTGCTCAAGGAAATCATTCTCCGCCGCCAGGACCACCAACGTGAGTTCCGTCCCCACCCCTTAACCCATCCGCAGTAAAGAAATGTTTTTTTAACGATTCATTTTGCCTACAGCCGTTCGGTCTTGCGGCTGGAGCCGTAAAGTTGTGCGGCTGGAGGCGTAAGGAAAACCGTAGTGTGCTATTTTATCAGCAAAACTGATAAGGATATTGGGGGAAAAGCATTATCTTTGCAACAGATTTCAAAAACAATTAGCAATATGAAAACAATTTATGAATGTTCGCAAAGTAAAAAGGTCAAGTGGTTTACAGTCATTTTCATCTTGATTATGATTTTCGCCGTCTTACAGGAAATGTACTGTGTCTCCAAAGGAATGGACGTGACAGGTGCCATTATCGTATCAGCCATTCTGCTGCTCGTCACTTTCTCATGTTTCCTTGTCTTCCCGTTGTATATCATTGCAAGCGATGACGGCATAGGTATTCACACGCTGCTGCGGACCAAACGAATCTCTTACGAGAACATTGACCACATTGAACGAATAGACGAGCAAACGCCACTGTTTGGCGTCACAAAAACCATTCGCCTTTGTGGAATAGGTGGCGTGTTCGGTTTTATTGGCTGGTTTCGCACGAAGGGTATCGGCACATTCCTCTCGTATGTCACCGATTCCAAAAAGGTTTTCCTGATTTATCGCACCAAAGGACTGCCTATTGCCATCAGTGTCAACGATCCTGATGAGTTTATGCCTTATTATCTGAAAGGAGGTACGAAATGAATTTGCTCTTTGACTTCTCCTCTGCCCTCCTTCAGGCACGTCAGCACAAGGGTGTTACGCAAGAACAGATAGCCTTTGCCTTAGACATCTCGCAAGCGACTTACAATGCCTGGGAGTGTGGCCATCGCCTTTGTCCCTATAAGCATATCGTTGCCCTTATCAGTTATTTCAACGACGAGCAGTTCACCCGCCGAATGCTTCGCATCCTACTCACCCTGCAACACAACATGGCAGGGCTGAACAAGAAATCGACGGCCGAGCTGAACACATACTACATGAAACTCATCGCCCTGCTCGCCGATGAATGCGCCGAATGGCTAAGGACATTAGAATAGCGTTACCTTATACTACAAAATAAGCAACGAAGTAGCTTCTAACTATTCTGCGACTAAAGTGACAGATATTCGCGACTTAAGTGACAAATATCTGCGACTGGAGTGACAGATATTTGTGACTCCAGTCGTAAATAGTTCAGAAGGTAGTTTAAGTGCAGTATGAAGGGGATTTGAGGGCTTTAAGATTTATGCTGAAGTAATTGTCAGACAAATGTCAGGATGATAATATAGTGATTTGCATTGAATTGTGTACCTTTGCACGAAAAAACAAATGGGCATTCGTTGGTTTACTGTCATAGTCATTCTAATTGCAGCGGTCATCACTGTCATTGTGGTATTGCGTGGAAACGAAGACAAACGAGAGTTTACAGAGAAACTGGAGGAGGACATCAGATGTTGTCGCATGTTGACATATAGGGATAGTTTCTATGATTACACTGTCAACTATCCTTCCTTCTTTGAGCAAGTGCCCGACTCTCTTCTTGACGAGCCAGGTAGCAGTCTGTTTCGTTATTGGGACAACTGGGTACAAATAGAAATGTCGGCACGTGTTCTTCCTCTCTCTGCAGTCCAACAGCATGCTGACACCTTTATTGACAGCGGTCAACTACGCATCAATGGGAGTCCAATTCCTGATTATCTTTTCCACGCGAAATACATCAGGAAACACAAATTATGGATGGTGCTCATGTTGACTTATCCGGAGAGTTGTAGTCAAGCTGTAAGTCGTTTAATCAATGAAGTTGAATCATGGAAGGGCGTGGAATGACTTTCATTACCTTATATTAGGTTAAATCATGTAAATACTATCATGTAGTAAAAAGAATTGTTGTAATTTTGCAGAAAAATTAATGACCATGACGCAAAGATATCCAGTAATAGTGCTATTCGTCCTTGTGATAGCATCGGGGCTTGTCAGTTTTACCAGTTATAAATCTACAGAGCGCGAAATAACTGATGATATGAGACGGGCCTTAGCACAGACTTTGAAAGAACAGAGAAGTGACGTCATCAGCGCAGACACCATACAGATATTTAATCAACACCTGCAGATGGCTTCGTTAAGAGGCAAAGCCATTTTGACTGTTGACACCCGTCAGGGCTTTCAGCCACAACCTCAATGTTCGATGGCGACCATCTTTTTACTCTCTGAGCAGCGCCCGGCCTTCATTCTGTGGTCACTGGCACTGCTATGGGGGCTGTTCTGTTTATGGCAAAAACGTCATACTGTCCTATTAACAGGCAATTATGGCGGATTGATTTTCTCTGAATCAGACAACTACTTCTATAATATAAAAGGTACGCGAGTTAAGCTGACCCCAATGCAGCAACAACTGATGGAGATGTTCTTTCGTTCTTCATCGCACACGCTGACCAAGAAGGAAATATGCGATGCCCTGTGGCCCAAAAAGGATGATGCCAACGAGACACTTTATACCCTCATCCGTAGACTTAAACCTATCTTAGAGCAGCATTCTCGTTTATACATCGAGTGTAACCGAGGGCGTGCCTATGAATTAAAAACCATATAGAAATGACGAAGATCTCATTAACGATATTATGCTGCCTCGTCGCGTTGCAGATGAGGGCGCAAGTGGACTCGACGACAGTCGGCAAAATGGATTCGACGGCTGTCAGCAAAGCGGACAGCACAACAGTGCAGCGCGATTCCATCACGTGGGACAAGGAGTTGGGTGAAGTGACGGTGGTGGCACAGCGACAGCTCATCAAGCAGGAGATAGACCGCATAGGATATGACGTGCAGGCGGACAAGGAGTCGAAGACGAAGACGGTGATGGACATGCTGCGAAAAGTGCCAATGGTGAGCGTGGACGGACAGGACAACATCACGGTGAAGGGTAACTCGAGCTTCCGCGTATACAAGAACGGACACTACGACCCGAGCCTGACGAAGAATGCCAAGCAAATCTTCAAGGCCATGCCTGCCTCGATGGTGAAGCGCATTGAGGTCATCACCGACCCCGGAGCCCGTGAGGATGCCGAAGGTGTGAACGCCATTCTGAACATCGTCATGGTAGAGGGCAACAAGATGAAAGGAATGACGGGTGTGGTGAATGCCTTCTATAACACGCTGCGACACCCCAACCTGTATGCCTCGCTGACAGGACAGGTGGGCAAGCTGCTCGTCTCTGCCGACGGAGGCTATGGCGGCATGTCAAGGAAGGAGACGTCGAACAGGAATGAGACTGACCGCTACTTCAAGACGACGGGTAACAGGCTGCACTCAGACTATGACGGCTCGAACCCAGGACATGTGCTCTTTGCCGACATCAACGCCAGCTATGACATCGACACGCTGAACCTGCTGTCGGCATCGTTTGGAGGCTACTTCTACAAGCTGAACATTGAGGGCGACGGAGGCACGCAGTTGTATGGGCCGCAAGGAAACGTCCTCTACAGCTACACCAACCACAACTGGATGCCGGGATACAGTCACCACTCGTGGAACGGACGATTGGACTATCAACATAAGACGCGTCGGAAGGGCGAGCAAATCATACTCTCTTACATGCTCGCCCTGACGCGTCAGCACACCGACGACGAAACCAACTATAGCAATATGGTCAACACACCTTTCACTTACAACGGCTATCTACACACTGCCCGTGAACGCTTTACTGAGCACACCTTTCAGGCAGACTGGCTACGACCGCTGGGCAAGGGGCATCAGATTGAAATAGGTGCCAAATACATTGACCGTAACAACAATAGCCACAACACACAGCAGTTTTATGGCGTGTCGCAGACTACTGACGACCGCTTTGAACATACCACCCGGGTGTTGGCAGGTTATGCTGACTATATCTATCGCCACGACAAATGGTCGGCACGAGCAGGACTACGCTATGAGTACAGCTACATGAAGGGCAATTATCCTGACGGCAAGGGGGAAGCCTTTTCGCACAGACTGAACGACTGGGTGCCTCAGGCCAGCGTGAAGTGGCAGATGACAGAGTCGCAGTCGCTAAAGCTGAACTATACCACCAGCATCAATCGTCCTGGCATCTCATATCTGAATCCTGCCGTTGTGGTCACGCCGACGCTGGTGCAGCAGGGCAATGCTTTTCTGAAAAGCTCGCATTCGCAGAGCATCAGCCTCATATATATGTATATCGGACAGCAGCTAACGTTGCAGCTGGCGCCCACGTATCAGTGGTGCAACGGAGGCATCGCCTCCATAGAAACGGCAGAGGGTGACGTGCGCTATCTGACTTACGACAACATACAGCGCTATCGTCGAATGGGCTTTGAACAATATGTGCAGTGGCGTCCCTTCATGACCACGACACTGGTGGTGAATAACAACGTGCGCTATGAGCACCACGAGAATCCTAACCTGGGCTATCGCAACTACGGATGGTCGGACAACTACTATTTCGATATCTCGCAACAGTTGCCCTGGAAGCTGAGTTTCTCTTTGGGCGGCTACGGACAGATAGGTCATCGCCCCACGAATGTCTATTCCATGCAACATTCATGGTATGGCTGGTATGTTAATCTGCAACGCTCGTTCCTCAAGGAGAACCGCCTGACCATACGCATTGGAGCTAACGACCTCTTCAAGAAGGAGAGGTGCTTCGAGACATCTGTCGTGAATGGTGATTATCTCGAGCGCTATATGTCGAATTCGCCTGCTCGTCAGTTCAATATCTCCGTCACATGGCGATTCGGTTCACTGAAAGCTCAAGTTAAGAAAGTAGACCACAGCATCGAGAACGACGACTTGGTGGGTGGTATCACTAAGGGAAAGTAAAACGGACCACTAGGGGGAGATGGTCGCTGAAGCCGCGTTGGTAGCGGAGGCCGTTATAGGTACGGAGGGGCTTGAAACCTCCGTACTTCTTGTCTTCTTCCAACAGGAAGGGGGCATCGTTGATAAAGGTCTGTTCGACGGAAGGGAGCAGAGTGCTACTAACCAACACGTGATCAATGCTCTGCCACTGGCCTTGATAGCGGTAAGTAGCTTTTGCATGGCCGTTCTTGCCTTTCGCTGACGCTGTGACATTGTGTAATCCCTGGGCAGCAAGGAATTGCAACACAGGGTCGTCGGCAGCATCGTTGAAATCGCCACAGACAATAATCTTGGCATCCTCGGGCAACAGGTGTATGGCAGCCATGAGGCAGTCGGCAACGCGTTGGCGATAGGGACGCGTCTTGCGCTCGCCGCCAAAACGGCTGGGAGCATGAACCACATAGACATGCAACGTATCACCGTATAAGGTTTCGCCTTGAACATAGAGAATGTCACGCGTGGGGCGGAAATCTTTAAAAGAGGTGGGGGGAGTAACTTCCAGACAGTCGTAGCAGATGGGACGGAAGGTGAGTGGCTGATACAGCAGGGCGACATCAATACCGCGAACATCCGGCGACTGCGTCATCAGGTATTCATAGCTCGCACGACGCAGCAAGGAACGACGGGTAAGGTCGAAAAGGCAGGTGTCATTCTCCACCTCCACCAAGGCGACAAGGTCAGGAATATGATTCTCCTGACAAGAAAGTATCTCCTGTCCGATTTGATTGACCTTGCGCCAATAGCGGACTGGCGACCAACGACGCTGTCCGTCAGGCAGCCACTCCGTATCTTGCTTGAGAGAGTCGTGACGACAGTCGAACAGATTCTCGCAGTTCAGCTCGACCAGCGTCAGCGACTGCGAAAAGGAGACAGAGGGAGATAGAAGGAGACAGAGGAAGATAAAAGACCATAGTCCTCTATCTCCCCCTATCTTCATTTTTCTTCTTTTATCTACTTTCACATTACTTCGTGACGCGCTCGAGCCATTTCACCATGCCGAACATGACACCCATGGAGATGAGGCAGACAATGAGGAATACCGTCCAGCAAACCCAGATGGGGAACTCGCTATAGATCAGCGGACCAATCCACAACAGTCCATTGCCTACGGCAGTAGCACCGAGCCACAAACCCTGACAGAGTCCCTGCAGGTTCTTCGGGGCGACCTTCGACACGAACGACAGGCCCAGCGGCGAGATAAACAACTCAGCGACTGTCAGGAAGAAGTACGTAACGATGAGCACCCAAGGACCAGCCTTCAAATCTACCTTGGCAGAGTCGGCCAGTGCCGTAAACGCATCAGCAGAGGGATAACCCTGCAAAGAGGAATAGACAGCCAGGAAGAGGTAGGCAATACCAGCAATACCCATACCATAAGCAATCTTGCGAGGTGTGCTGATGGGGTTGCCACGCTTGGTAAAGATGCTGAAAATCCACATGATGACAGGTGTCAGCACGATGACAAAGAAGGGATTGACAGCCTGCCAAATCTCAGGAGCAATGGCATCAGTCTGCACGAAGTCGCGGGCAAAGAACGACAGCGACTGTCCGTTCTGGTGGAACGAGAACCAGAAGAATACAGCAATACCCAACACAGCAAACAGGGCATACATGCGCTGTTTGATTTCAGTAGCCATAGCACGCTTCTCTTCCTCGGTATAACCCTCAGAAACCACAGCCTCCTTCTTACCCGGTGTGGGGAAGAGGTGCTTTGACAGCAGGAAGATAGCCAGCGAGATAAGCATCGTCAGCACGGAGGCGATAAACGAATAGTGGATACCCGTATTGAAGATGTCCAGATACTGCGTGCAGAAAGCGCTGAGGTCGGTGGCAACAGCCTCACCACCCACAGAGACCTTCGATACCAGCTCCGTCAGGTTCTGCATATCATTCTCGTTGATATTGCCCGACAGGTAGGCATGACACAACTTAGGCAGGTCGGCATTGTACACCAATCCGTGAACACTCAGCCACCAGCCGCGCAGCAACGGGGCAATAAACGGAGCGACAAGGGCACCAACATTGATGAATACATAGAAAATCTGGAAGCCAGCATCACGCTGACCCTGCGCCCACTTCAGGCGTTCAGGACTCTCCTTGGCAGCTTCAGTCTCGAAGTTGTCGTACATTTGTCCGACAATAGCCTGCAGGTTGCCCTTGAAAAGGCCATTGCCACAGGCGATAAGTGCCAAGGCAAAGACGGTGAAGGCCAACAGCCACGAAGTGTTATCGGGCGTTGCCAGCACAGGAATGGACAACAGCACATAGCCGGTAGCCATGATGACCAGACCCCACGCAATGGTGGCTTTGTAATTCTGGGTGCGGTCGGCAATAATACCACCAACGAGACTCAACACATAGATAGCCGTCAGGAACATGGCAGCGACGAAGCCGCTCTGTCCATCAGACAATCCGAACTTAGAACACAGGAACAGCGCCAGCACGGCATTCATGATGTAGTAGCCGAAGCGCTCGCCCATGTTGCTCAATGCTGCAAGCAGCAATCCTTTGGGATGATTTTTGAACATTGTTATTTAGATTTAAGTTTATAAGTTATTCGATGGAGTTTATTTGATTCTGTCGTTCTTGGTACGGATGAGGTCAAAGAGCCATGTGGCTTTCACGACAATCTGTCCGAAGTTCGAACGTCCGAAGTAGTCGCTCTTGGAGTTGTCGAAGATGTCACCCAAACCATAATAGTAGCGGCCCTCTATCAGGAAATGACCCACTTTAGGGAAAGACACCTCAAAACCTCCGCCTACCACAATGCCGTAGTCGAACTTACGCTGTACGGACATGGAGTCTTGGGCTACGACTGCCGACGAACGGGCTGTCTGCGTGTCAGCACCCTTTACGTAGTTTGTATTCGTCGATTCGCCCAGACAGATGCCCATCTGTGGTCCTAACTGGATGAAGCCCTGCAAGCCGCGGCGCTCTCTTCCCCACCCCAGACGTGCCAGGAACGGAACCTGCAGGTAGGTCAACTTACGCTCGTAGTACAGGGGATGGCTCTTCTGCGTGTCATTGACGTAGTAAACGGGTTCGTTGTTAACATCAAAGATATCCTCTTTCCATCCTGTCTGGGCAATATTGATTTCAGCCACCACGGCACAGACGCTCTTAAAATATTTCTCACAGGTATAGCGCAGGGTGACACCAGCTATCATTCCACCCAGTCGCTTCTGCGGCACCTCAGGCACGAAGGCCACATTACTCGACATATATCCGGCACTGAAGCCTACCGCAAAGTCTGTGCGGTATTCACCCACCTGAGCACGTAGAGATAAAGGTAAAAGGATAAGGAGGTAAAAAGGCAAAAACACCCTTACCAGCCATAATACCTTATTATAAATAGATACCTGATGATTCACTTTTTTTACTTTTTTACCTTTTAACCTTTTTACTTTTAAAAGTTAATGGTTTCTATGCGGTTGGCACGTGTATAGTGAACAAAGAGGATGGCCTTGTTCTGCAAACCGCCGTTGCCTACGCGCTCAAAATGCAGGGGCGACTGCAAGGGTGTATAGCCTATCATGCCAGAGGCTCCCGAAAAGCGCTGGCCGTAGGTATGCAATCCCTTCACCATAAAGTAGGCATGGTCGAAACCTGTTGCGGCAAAGCGCTGCGGATAGTTCTGCATATCCTGATGGAAATTCCAGCGATATTTCTTCTTGAAACGCTCCACGCGCGGTGCCGTAGGACTCATATAATAGGTCGAGGGAATATAGGTGTCGAACTTATACATGTTCTCCAGAATGGCAGGACGCGTATGCTGCAGCCACTCACGATAGCCAAAGAGCGTAAGCTGGATGCCTGGCGTCGATGTCAGAAGACCGTTGAGCTTAGCAAAAGCCACCGTCAGCTCCTGCGTACGACTGGTATTGAGCACGATGACATTGCGCTGGGTCGTGGAAAAGCACTTCTTGAACAGATCCTCGCCAGACTTCAGATTGGTGATGGAGTACTTGATGCCCTCCTGCTCCAGCTGGCGACGCAATGCAGCGGTAAAGCCGCCCTTGTTACTGGTGGTATCGTTGCAGTCGATGATGATGGTATGGCTGTCCTTGAAACGCTGGACATAACGGCTGGCGTAGGCCTCATTGATGACGTTGCCGTTCTGATACACCTGGAAGATGTTAGGATTGTCGTTAACCTCCGTAGAAGTGATGCTGAAGGGGATCATGACGCGGATGTCGTTCTTCTTGGCAAAGTCGCCCAATGCCTTTACCTGCTTGGTGTATAGCGGACCAATGATGAGGTCACAGCTGGCAGCATTCGGGTCGCTGAGCACCTGCTGGATGTCGCTTTCCTCGCTGACATTCCATGCACGGACGTCAGTAGAGATGCCGTTCACCTTCAGACTGTCGCAGGCCATGAGGATGCCACGATAGTATTCCGTCATGCGCTTGCCGTCACCATTGTTAGCATGCAGCGGCAGCATGACGCCGATACGCACTTCGCGCTGACGGACGTCAGACTTCGCCACAGCCTGTTGCGGGGCGGACGACTGTTGGGAACCTGCTGCCGGCTGACTGGTGGAATAGGGAATCTTGATATAGTCACCCTTCTTCAACTCATAGCCGGAAACATTCATCTCGGGATTGGCCTGAAGGAGTTCCTGCACGGTAATGCCGTTGTCACGGGCTATACCGAATATGGTTTCCTTGCGCTTCACCTTGTGCAACTCCTTGTAATTGGCAGCTTGTGACCATGCTTCTTCTGCGACGAAGCAAAGCACCGTCAGCATGAAAAAATATCTTAATATTCGTCTCATAATCGTCAAAAATTCTATTTTGCGCTACAAAATTACAAAAAAAGATGCGGAAGTTCTACTTTTTTCGTTAATTTTGCACAAATATTCGCATATCAACATGAAAATAGGAAGATTTTTTGCCCTTTTGGCGACCATTTTGCTGACAACAGGTGCTTCTGCCACCATTAAGTTGCAAGCAGTATATTACGACAAGAGCGGTACGGAGATTACCGCCGAGGAGGACTTCCAGGAGGATGCCCCGCTGCACGTCCGTCTGTTGTCCAACCCTTCCGGTTTGGCTGCAGGCTCACAGATAGAGTGGCACATCCGCAATACGACGACGGGCAGCAGCATTACCCGCTATGACGAGAATGTAGAGTTAGACCTCGTCGATGCCGGCGTTACCGTTATCAACCTGCAGGTGCGTGTCAACGACATCATCGAGGAGGAGAAGACACTGAAAATCACTATCAGCGAGAGCCATCTGGAAATGCCTAATGCCTTCTCGCCCAATGGCGACGGTATCAACGACAAGTACCAGGCGAAGTCAAACTCCAAGAGCATCGTCGAGTTCCACGCGTACATCTTTAATAGATATGGGCAGAAAATCTACGAGTGGACCGACTGGAACAACCGCGATGGCGGCTGGGACGGCACATCCCACGGCCATCCGGTAAAGGACGGCGTTTACTACGTGTATGTCAAGGCCCGTGGTGCCGACGGCATAGAGTATAACATCCGCCGCGATGTCAACCTGCTGCGCAACTTCAACACTTTAGAGAACACCAACCCGTAATCCCCCACTCCCTTCATGGAAAAAATCCAAGTTCTCGGTGCCCGCGTCCATAATCTCAAGAACATTGACGTAGAGATTCCACGCTACTCGCTGACAGTCATCACCGGACTCAGCGGTTCGGGCAAGTCGTCACTGGCCTTCGACACCATCTATGCCGAGGGACAGCGCCGCTACATCGAGACGTTCTCTGCCTATGCCCGCAACTTTCTGGGAGGTCTGGAGCGGCCAGACGTAGACAAGATAACGGGACTCTCGCCAGTTATCAGCATCGAGCAAAAGACCACCAACAAGAATCCGCGCTCCACCGTAGGCACCACGACCGAGATTTACGACTACCTGCGACTACTCTTTGCCCGTGCAGGCAAGGCCTACAGCTACGAGACAGGCGAGCCCATGGTGAAATATACCGAGGAGAAGGTGGTAGAGATGATTCAGCACGACTATGCCGGACGCAAAATCCTGATTCTCGCACCACTGGTACGCAGTCGTAAGGGCCACTATCGCGAGCTCTTCGAAAGCATGCGTCGCAAGGGGTATCTGCACATCCGCATTGATGGCGAGGTGCAGGAGATTACCGCAGGCATGAAGGTGGACCGCTACAAGGCGCACGACATCGAAGTGGTCATCGACAGAATGGCGATTAAATCACAATCAAAAGAATCAGAACTGTTTGACAATCAACAAAAAACTGACGAAAGATTAAAGAAAAGCGTCAATATCGCCATGAAGCAGGGAGAAGGGCTCATCATGGTGATGGACCACGAGACGGGAAGCGTCAAATTCTTCTCTCGCCGCCTCATGTGTCCCACCACTGGCATCTCCTACAGCGACCCTGCTCCCAACACCTTTTCGTTCAATTCTCCCCAAGGAGCCTGTCCCCGTTGTAAGGGTCTGGGCTACGTCAACGAGATAGACCTCGAAAAGGTCATCCCCAATCGCAAGCAGAGCATCCACGAAGGTGCCATTGCCCCCTTGGGAAAATACAAGAGCCAACTGATTTTCTGGCAGATTGATGCCATTCTTCACAAATACGACTGCGACCTGAAGACACCCGTCAGCGACATTCCCGACGAGGCCATGAGCGAGATTCTCTATGGTTCCCTGGAGAGTGTCCGTATCGACAAGGAACTGGTGCATACCTCCAGCGACTACTATGCCGACTACGATGGCGTGGTGAAATACCTCAAGTCCGTGATGGACAACGACGACAGTACGGGCGGACAGAAATGGGCCGACCAGTTTCTGGCAGAGTGCGAGTGTCCTGAGTGCCATGGCCAGCGGCTCCATCGTGAGGCACTGTCCTACAAGATATGGGATAAGAACATCAGCGAGCTGGCCAACATGGACCTGGGCGAACTCCGCCAATGGCTCGACGACCTAGAAAAGCCCACCGTGGTCAGCGGTTCAGCCGCTGTCGGCCCCACTGTGGTCAGCAGTTCAGCCGCTGACACCACCCCCCACCTCGACCACCAGCAGCAACAAATCGCCGCCGAGATACTGAAGGAGATTCGCACCCGACTGGACTTCCTGCTGGGCGTCGGCCTCGACTATCTGTCCTTGAACCGCCCCTCGGCATCGCTCAGCGGTGGTGAGAGCCAGCGCATCCGTCTGGCTACCCAGATAGGTTCACAGCTGGTCAACGTGCTCTACATCCTCGACGAGCCGTCAATAGGCCTCCATCAGCGCGACAACGACCGACTCATTAAGAGCCTGAAGGAGTTGCGCGACCTGGGCAATACCGTCATTGTGGTGGAACACGACCGCGACATGATGCTCAATGCCGACTATATCATCGACATCGGCCCACGTGCCGGACGCAAGGGCGGCGAGGTAGTCTTCCAAGGCACCCCCGCCGAATTACTGAAGACCAACACCCTCACAGCACAATACCTGAAAGGCAGTGTGTGTTGCGATTCAGTCGCAACAAACAAGGCCCCCACCAACCAAGCGCTGGTGCTTCGCGGCTGTCGCGGCAACAACCTCAAGAACATCACCGTAGAGTTTCCTTTGGGTAAACTCATCCTCGTCACGGGCGTCAGCGGCTCCGGCAAGTCCACGCTGGTCAACGAGACCCTCTACCCCATCCTCTCCAAGCATTTCTATCACTCTTTTCAGGCGCCACTGCCCTACGACAGCATTGAGGGACTGGAGTATATCGACAAGGTTGTCAACGTCGACCAGACACCCATCGGGCGCACCCCGCGCTCCAATCCAGCCACCTATACAGGTGTCTTCAGCGACATCCGCTCGCTGTTCGTCCACCTGCCCGAGGCCCAGATTCGCGGCTACAAGCCCGGACGCTTCTCGTTCAATGTCAAGGGAGGACGCTGTGAGAC
>JAEEGL011867275.1_pt1 | contig 18684 bp, 15 predicted proteins | sample 9134231 | NCBI WGS metagenome assembly JAEEGL01 (sample SAMN16246548, study PRJNA631951) | gut metagenome | biome: gut microbiome; feature: rumen; material: fiber-attached | host: Bos | place: Iran: Karaj | collected 2018-10 | reverse complement strand
CAACGGCCACGTTAACGATCACCGCCGGTCAGGAATCACACCATGCCCCGAAGAAATTTGATGTTGTTTTTTTATATCACTTTTTGGTCTTCTCGACCTTTAAGATCTTATACTCAACGCTTCCGCCGTTAGGTGTCTCGACGGTCACCGTATCACCCTTCTTGTGTCCCATAATGGCACGTCCGAGAGGTGACTCGTTTGAGATGAGGTTATTGAGCACGTTGGCCTCTGTAGAACCTACGATGTTGTAGACAACCTCTTCCTTAAACTCAACGTCTAAGATCGTTACCTGGCTTCCGACGTTGATCTGGCCCTTCTTTGTGTCGTCCTCGTCAACAACTTCAGCATCTTTGAGAATAGCCTGGAGCTCTTCGATACGACCTTCGATGATGCGCTGTTCTTCCTTAGCGGCATCGTACTCCGCGTTCTCGGAAAGGTCGCCCTGTTCTCTTGCTTCCTTTATCTTCTGAGAAATCTCCTTACGCTTGACAACGGTCAGTTCTTCAAGCTCTGCCTCCAAAGCCTTAAGGCCTTCATAGGTAAGAATATTTGCCATGATGATCTCCGTTTCTATTTTTTATATCAGCCTTACATTTATAGTCCATAAAGCTTGTTTTGTCAAGTAAAACAGATCATCCGTTTATCAATAATTCTCGGCATTGACTTCAAAATAGCTCTGAGGGTGATTGCATACGGGGCAAACATCGGGTGCTGCGGTACCGACTACGATATGTCCGCAGTTACGGCACTCCCAAACCTTGACCTCGCTCTTCTTGAACACTTCCTGCATCTCAACGTTCTTAAGGAGCGCACGGTATCTTTCCTCATGATGCTTCTCGATGGCACCTACTGCGCGGAATTTCTTTGCAAGCTCCGGGAAGCCTTCTGCTTCGGCGGTCTTTGCGAAATCCTCATACATATCGGTCCACTCGTAGTTCTCGCCGTCAGCCGCTGCCGCAAGGTTTTCTGCGGTTGATCCTATGCCGTTAAGCTCCTTGAACCACATCTTTGCATGTTCTTTCTCGTTATCGGCTGTCTTAAGGAACAATGCAGCGATCTGCTCAAATCCGTCCTTCTTAGCCTTTGAAGCAAAGTAGGTGTATTTGTTTCTTGCCTGTGACTCGCCCGCAAAAGCTGCCTTTAAGTTCTCTTCGGTCTTTGTTCCGGCATAGGGATTGCTGTTTCCGTCCTCTATCTTCTCAAACTTTGAAGCGGGCTGTTTGCACTTGGGGCAGGTGAAGTCGTCCGTGATGGGACCTTCATGAACATAACCGCATACAGTACATTTCCATTTTTCCATGACAAAAATCTCCTTTCTCGTAAGTAAACCCATTTGATCGTTTTTATATCCAGGGCGGTATTCCCGCCGGGATAACTATATGATTATAGCACGTTCAAGTCCGTATATATAATTATATTACTATAAAATCTTCTCGATCTCGTCCATCATATCGGAGAAGATGTCGAGTGCCTGCTGGATAGGCTCGGGCTTTGTCATATCAACGCCTGCGAGCTTTAAGAGATCCGTAGGGCTCTTTGTGCATCCGCCGGAAAGGAACTTCATGTAATCGTCAACGGCAGGCTGGCCTTCGGTAAGGATGCGGTTTGAAAGAGCAAGTGCAGCGGAATAGCCTGTAGCGTACTGGTATACGTAGAAGTTGTAGAAGAAATGAGGGATCCTTGACCACTCGTATGCGATCTCGGGATCGCTCACTACGTTGTCTCCGTAATACTTCACGTTAAGGTCGTAGTAGAGCTTTGAAAGGGAATCGGCGGTAAGGCTCTTTCCTTCCTCTGCCATCTTGTGCGTCTCATACTCGAACTCAGCGAACATTGTCTGGCGGTAGAGGGTCGTGCGGAAATCATCAAGCATGTGGTTGATAATGAACGCTCTCTCCTTCTTGTCGGTAGTCTTTGCGAGAAGGCTCTTTGTAAGGAGTGCTTCGTTGCATGTTGATGCGACTTCCGCAACGAATATCTTGTAATCGCTGTCAACGCAGCTGTTTGCTTCGCTTGAGAAGTAGGAGTGCATGGAGTGGCCGAGCTCGTGGATAAGAGTGAACACGGAATCAAGCTTTCCGTCATAGTTTAAGAGCACATAAGGATGAACTCCGTATACGCCTGCGGAATATGCGCCGCTTCTCTTTCCTTCGTTCTCGTATCTGTCGATCCAGCGCTCGTTAAGTGCTCTCTTAATGAGTGAGCAATACTTCTCGCCCATGGGCTTTAATGCCTCGAGCACCATCTCGCCTGCTTCTTCGAAGGATATCTCCTTGTCGACATCGTCAACGAGCGGAATGAAGAGATCGTACATATGCTGCTCTTCGAATCCGAGAGCCTTCTTTCTGATGCCCATGTAGCGATGAAGCTTATCCATGTTCTTGTTTACGACATCAAGAAGGTTCTTGTATACCTCAATGGGTACGTTATTTGCAAATACTGCTCTTTCAAGGCTTGAGGAATACTTTCTTGCCTTTGCGTAGAAGATGTGTGATTTAACGTGATTCTGGTAGTTTGCGGCAAGAGTGTTCTTGTAGGTCATGTACATCTTGTAATACTCTTTGAACATCTCGGATCTTACTCTTACATCGGGATTTTCAAGGAGCATTCTGTAACGGCCGTGAGTAATGCGGATCTTCTCGCCCTTGTCATCCGTGATCTCCGGGAATACAAGGTCAGCATTGTCAAACATGGAGAATACGCTTCCGGAGCCGTTAAGCGCTTCGCTTGCGGTGGCAAGAAGCTTCTCCTCCTCGGGAGAAAGTGTGTGATCCTTAAATCTTAAGATCTCTTTGATGGAAACATCAAACTTGTGAAGTTCGGGCTCTTCCTCGTAAAGCTTGTCAGCCTTCTCGGAAAGGCCTTTAAGAAGCTCGGGATCAACAAATGCAACCTTTGCGGAAAGCTCTGCAAACTTAGCGCTGAGCTTCATCCTTCTGTCCTGATTCTCTGTGTTCTTTGTGTCCTGATCCGCAAGACGTGCGGCATATGAGAATATCTTCTCAAATAACCTGTTCAGTTCCTCATTGATATCAAAATATGCCTTTAATGATTTTCCGCTGTCGCAGAGGTGTCCCTGCATTGAAGCGATCTTCACAAACAGTTCCTCTGCCTTTTTCAGATCGCTTTCGTAAGCAGCCTCATCCTTGTATAGATCCTCGAGGTTCCATGTGTCCTCAAGTCTCTGCTCGCTTCTTTTCTTAAGTTCCTTAGCCATTTCTTTTCCTCTCTTTCATAAAAAATTATATGTCATAACCCCTTAACTCACGTAATTAAATTGTTCAGGACGCCTCCTGCTCCTTGCTGAGCTCGTAGAGCTTTTTGTAGATGCCGTCCTCTATCTGAAGGAGCTCCTCATGAGTTCCCTGCTCCTTTAACATTCCGTCATCCATGACCATTATGCGGTCCGCATGCTGGATGGTGGAAAGTCTGTGTGCCACCATTATGGATGTCCTACCCTTCATAAGGACCTTCAGGGCATCCTGTATGAGCTGCTCCGTCTCGGTGTCTATGTTTGCGGTTGCTTCGTCAAGTACAAGTATCTTCGGATCGTGGGCCAGCGTTCTCGCAAAGGATATGAGCTGCCTTTCTCCCGCAGAGAATGTGCTGCCTCTCTCCGTCACGTGTTCGTCGTAACCGTGTTCGAGGCGTTCTATGAAACGGTCGGCGTTTACGAGATGAGCTGCTTTCTTTATGTCTTCTACGCTTATGTCGCTCTTTAATCCGATGTTGCCTTTGATGTCTCCCGTGAACAGGAACACATCCTGCTGAACCTGTCCGATGGCGCTCCTGAGCTCCGAAAGCTCAAGCTCTTTGATGTCAACGCCGTCGATGGTGATCTTTCCCTTCTGGATGTCATAGTAACGTCCGATGAGGTTTAATATTGATGATTTACCTGCGCCCGTCGCGCCTACAAATGCTGCGCTTGAACCGGGTTCGATAACAAAGGACACGTCCTTTAATATCCAGTCTTCACCGGAATATGCAAACCATACATTCTTAAACTCGATGCGTCCCTTAAGGTCTTTAATGTGCCTCGGGTCTTCACACTCAACTATCTTCGTGTCGTCGTCAAGTATGGTGAACACCTTTTCCGCGGAAGCCACAGACTGCTGCAGTGTTCCGAACTGCTCGGCAAGCTCCTGGATGGGCTCAAAGAATGACTGGATGTAGCTCGTGAATATGTACAGCGTTCCAACGGTTATCGTACCGCCGAGAACGTTTATCCCGCCTGCGGAAAGGATGGAGATGAGAGCGAGTATGGACAGGATGTAAATAAGCGGTCTGAATATTGCAAACACCATCATCTCTCTGAAGGATGCATGGAACAGGTCAAGGGCGCGCTCGTTGAATTCGGCGTTCTTGGTCTCTTCCTTGGCAAACACCTGAATGACTCTCATTCCCGACAGATGCTCGGAAAGGTAAGTGTTTAATGCGGTGAGCTTTGTCCTAACTATCTTGTAGGTGGTACGGGCGATACGCCTGAATATCCATGTGATGAGTGCCACCACGGGAAGCAGGATAAAACCTATGAGTGCGAGCTTCACATTTAAGACCATCATCACTATGGCGAGTCCGACGATCTTAATGATGTTCGTGATGAGGTTTATTATGACTGTGGTGAACATCTCGTTCAGTGCTTCAACGTCGTTGGTGACACGTGTTACCAGCTTACCCACCGGGGTGATGTCAAAAAATCTCAGTGACCTTGACTGAATGTGATCGTATACTTCACGTCTTAAGTTATAGATGATCGTCTGCCCGGTGTAACCGATTATCCACGAAGAAGCCGAGTTCATGATGAATATGGCGACTATGCAGAGCAGATATTTTACGGTTATGCCCGTGAGCTCCGAAACGTCTCCGTTTTCCGTGAATATGTCAACGGCAGAGCCTACAAGGATGGGCCTGTAAAGATCGAGAGCCGTAACGAGCAGCACAAGGAAAAGCCCCGCAAACAGCTGCCAGAAATATGGCACTGCGTACTTAAGGAGCCTTAAAAACGTGCTTTTTCCACTATTCTTTTTTTCCTCCGTGTCTTTCACGTTATTCTCCCCGATCTATGCAGTTTCTTCATGACTCAACTGCTTTTCGCAAAGCGCGGCATAGAAACCGCCTGCGTTCATGAGTTCTTTATGGGTGCCGTATTCAATGGGCTTTCCGTCATCAAGTACAAGCACGTTATCGCAGTTTTCCACTGTGGATATTCTGTGGGCGATGATGATGGTCGTCTTTCCGGCCCTGAGCTTCTTTAAGTTGTTTAGGATGTTCTCTTCGGTGTCGGTGTCAACAGCGGAAAGGGCATCGTCCAAAATGAGTATCGGAGCGTCCTTCATAAGAGCGCGGGCAATGGATGTTCTCTGCTTCTGTCCGCCGGATACGGTGACTCCGCGTTCTCCCACCATTGTTGCGTAGCCCTTGGGGAATTCCATGATGTTATCATGTATCTCCGCTGCCTTTGCGGCTTCCATTACTGCCGGAAGGTCGTCATGAAGCTTGTCCTGAACGCTCTCCCGTCTCTCAAGTTCAGCCTCGAGATATGCTTCTATTCCTTCTTCCTTCGTAAGGACGATCTTATTGTCTATGCGGTGGTTTCTCGGGATCTCCTTGTATTCACGGCTGCCGAAAGCGATGTTTGTCTGCAGCGTGTCGGAGAACAGGAAATTATCCTGCTGGACGTATGCGATGTTCTGCCTCAGCACATGAAGGGGTATTGTATTTATATCGTGTCCGTCAATAAATATCATTCCGTCGGGAACGTTGTAAAGATGGACAAGAAGATTTGCGAGGGTTGTCTTTCCGCAGCCCGTACGACCCATTACCGCAAGGCTCTTTCCCTTTTCGATGTCAACCGAAACATGGCTTAAGACTTCGGGAAGCTCTTCTTTGTACTTGAAAGAAAGGTCCTTTATGCTGATGCCGCCGCTCAGTTTTTCTATGGAGCCATCGGTCTTTTCGGTGTCTTTGACGTTGGTCTTTATGTCAAATATCTTTCCGATGCGCTTCATTGAAGCAACACCCTGTGAGAATGACGTTATGGCATTTCCCATGGCCAGCATAGGCCAGATCAGCATGTTTAAGTATGAGTTGAAGGCAACGAACTTACCGGGTGTAAGCTCTCCCTTAAGGACGAGAGATCCTCCGTAAAACAGCGTGATAACGCTGGATGTGCCGATGAGGAGCCCCAGTAAGGGCATAACGACCGCGAGAAGCGTCACAACGCTCATGTTCTTCTTTTTGTTGAATGCGTTTATCTCGGCGAAAGACTCGGATTCTTTTTTCTCTTGAACGAAGGCCTTGATAACTCTGATGCCGGAGATGGCTTCCTGAACCTTGTCGGACATGTCGGAGAATGCCTGCTGCTTTTCTTTGAAGCGCTTTTCAACTATCTTTCCGTAGTAGACACCGCCCCCAAGTATCACAACCATGGGGAGTATGGCAAGAGCCGTGAGGGAAGGACTTACGTAAACGGTCATCTTGATGAGCACCATGACCGCCATGACTGTTCCGTCAAATGCGGAGATTATGGAGGACCCAACAGCCTGTCTTATAGCTCCGAGGTCGTTGGTGAAATGGCTCATAAGGTCGCCGGTCTTATTGTAGTTATAGAAGGTCGCGTCCTCTGTGGAAAGATGCTCGTAAAGATCGGTACGGATCTCATATTCTATCTTCCTGCAGGAACCGAAAAGGGTATATCTCCACAGGAATCTGCATGTCATTATGATGATGCCGCAGATAAGTATCCCGAGGATATATTTGAACAGGCCGTTTCTGTCCATTGTACCGGAGGTCAGGCCGTCCGTGATCTCTCCCATGAACTGCGGTACATAAAGGTTTGTAAAATCGACAACAAAAAGCGTCACCAGACCGATGATGTATGCGATCCGGTGCCGCCATATATACCGCCAAATAAAGCGTGCGCTTCCGCTATTCTGTTTTTTCTGTAGTTTTGCCATCTGTAAGGACCATCACACGATCGCAAACCCGGTCAATGACATCCGGATCATGCGATATGAATAGGTATGAAAGACCGAATCTGTCTTTCAGATCCTTAAGAAGCATGAGTACCTGGTCACATAAGTCTGCGTCAATTGCCGAAACCGGCTCGTCAAGTATAACAATTTTCGGCTCGGAAATCAAGGCACAACCTATAGCAATTCTTTGTCTTTGTCCGCCCGAAAGTTCGTTGGTCTTTCTGAATGCGATCTCCGAAGTTAAGCCCACGTTCCCCAGCATATCCATGACACGTGTAGATATCTCACTGCGGGAAGGCATTCTTTTTCCGTTTCGCTTAAGGCCGAGGAGGTATGATTCCTTAAGCATGGAGCCCACCGTTCTTGCGGGGTTGAGACTTGAATAGGGATCCTGGAACACCATCTGGGGATCTTCATACCCGCTTGCAAATCTCACAAGGCCGTCATAGGGCTTGCACAGACCGGTGAGGACTTTTACGAGAGTCGTTTTCCCGGAACCGCTGCGCCCGATTATACCGAGGGTCTCGCCTTTGTAAAGAGTGAGGTCAACGCCTTTAAGTACAGGGACGGGCTCCTTTTTCTCGAACATGTTCCTGTCGTTGTATGCAAAATGAAGGTCTTTCACCTCAAGCACCGGAACAGGCTTTGAGCCGTCTTTATCAGAGTTTTCGTCTTTCAGCCTGCCGGCGGCCTTGATTTCTTTCGTATCCGCAGTGTCGATCAGTCTGCCGTTCTTTATGGTGAGTATCCTGTCAGCGAGACGGTTTACCAGCTTTCTGTCGTGAGAAATGAATATGATGGCGGTGCCGTAGTTTTCGCGATAGTTAAGGAGCATGTCCAGAACAACGTTCTGGGTGTCGGTGTCAAGGGCCGTTGTTATCTCGTCCGCGATGAGTAATTTAGGTCTGGTGACCATGGCCATTGCGATCATTATCCTCTGGCGCTGTCCTCCGGAAAGCCTGTGAGGGAATACCTTAAGTTTCTTTTCCGGTTCGTCAAGTCCCGCATCGATCAGTGCCCGGATCACATGTTCTCTGCGTTCTTCACGACTCATATCCCTTCTGTGAAGGATAAGGGGCTCTTCCATCTGTTCGCCGATGGTGAGCACGGGATTTAAGCTTGTCATGGGTTCCTGAAAAACATAAGCCATCTCAAGGCCTCTGATGGTATTCAGTTCCTTTTCGTCCATAAGATCGAGGCGTTTTCCGAGGAACTCGTCTCTTTCAAAGGTCACATGATAATCAGGGTTCAGTATGCGGCCCACAGCCATGGAAGTCAGGCTCTTTCCCGAACCGGACTCGCCCACGAGCCCCAGTATCTCACCCTTTTCCACCGAAAATGAAACATTATCCACAAGCTTCTTCGGAAGTCCCCCGGCGTTCACGGATATATTCAGATCCTTTATCTCAAGAAGAGCCATACTATTTCTCCTTCCTGTGGGAAATGAAACCGAGTCCCAGTGTAAGCATAAGGATCATAAGTCCCGGAGCCATGGAATACCACGGTGCCGAGATGAGGTAACTCTGTGCTTCCGAAAGCATGCGGCCGAGACTGGGGTCCGGCGGTGTCACGCCCAGGCCCAGGTAACTTAAGCCCGCTTCGGAAAGGACAGCGTTCTGAAAGCCTATGAGAAGGGATGCTTTCAGCACCGTCTTCATGTTCGGGAGTATATCGATAAAGATGATGCGGAGCGGCTTTGCTTTCATGAGCTTTAAGTTCATGACATAGTCAAGTTCTTTCTGAACAAGCATCTCGGAACGGATGACCCTGACGTAGCTGGGGATAAATGCGATGCCGAGGGCAAGTATCAGATGGATCCTTCCGTTTCCCATCACTGCCACGATAACAAGGGCGATAAGGACACCCGGAAATGCAGAGAGTGCGTCGTTTATGCGCATGAGAACGGCATCGACAACACCTCCGAAATAGCCGGTGAGGGCACCTATAAATATACCTGCCACAGCCCCGATGCCTACGGTGCAGATCGCTATAAAGAAGCTGGTGGAAGCTCCCTGCATAACTCGGCTCAATATGTCTCGTCCGAAGTTATCGGTGCCGAAAGGGTGTGCAAGAGACGGAGCTTTGTTCTTAAGGGCATAATCCATCACATTTACGTCGTAGGGCGTCCAGAAAATGCCGATCACCGCCAGCACGACAACAATACCCACCATGACAAGTCCTACTATCTCTGCGGCGGGCATGCGTTTCATGATATTCGGTTTTTTACCGGTCTTTTTCACGCTTTATCTTACTCTCGGATCGGCGACGCGGTAAAGCACGTCGGCAAATGTATTTGTTATGACAACAAGTGCGGATACATAAAGAACTATGGCTGAAACAACGGGATAATCCCTGTTTGATATGGATGCGATGAGAAGGCGTCCGACTCCCGGTATGCTGAATACCTGTTCGCAGACTATTGATCCCGCGAACACGTCGGCGACTATCATTGCAAAGAAGGTTATGTTGGGTATAAGGGCATTGCGAAGGATGTGGTGTCTCGTGATCCTTGCGGAGCTGTTGCCCTTAGCCTTTGCGGTTCGCACGTAGTCTTTTCGTTTTTCCGCAACTATACAGTCACGAAGATATTTCGTCATCATGGAAAGCTTGGGGATGGCAACGGTTATGGCGGGAAGTATGAGGAAAGAGAAGTAGCCCACCGGATCGTCCCCGGGGCTCACATATCCTCCCATTTTGAATATCCTGAGGACCACTCCGAACACATACGTGAGCATGATACCAAAGAAAAACTGGGGCACAGCCATACCGAACTGGGTAAGGACTGTGATGGTGTTGTCCACCGCTCCGTTGGGGCGCATGGAACTGATGAGTCCAAGAGGTACTGAAAGCACAAGGATCATCACAAGCGCTTCGACAGCAAGTCCCGCAGTTGCGGCAAGCCTACCTCCGATGAGGGATGTGACGCTGATGCTGTACTGCAGGGATGTTCCGAAATCGAATGTGACGGCGCCTTTCAGCCATCTTAAATATCTTATTGGCAAAGGATCCGAAAGGCCCAGGGAGGCTCTTAACGCCTCCACCTCTTCTTCAGTGGCGTCCATGCCAATAAGATTAACGGCTGCGTCTCCGGGAATGATCGTGAAACATAAAAACGTCACGAAGGAGATCGCAGCCATCGTTATAATAAGCGCTATTAGTTTTTTGATAAAGAATCTCATTCAGCGATATAGAATATCTTTGCCATATCAAGCACGTATACAGGGTAATCGGTGTAGCCCGCAAGCCCCTTCTTTACTGCGGTGATCTGTGCGGGATCCTGAATGAATACCGAAGCGGCGTCCTCAGTAAGGAGCTTCTGGCATTCTTTATAATACTTAGCCTTTTCCTCGATTGTCTGAGCATTTACGGCATTGTCATAAGCCACGTCGTAGGCTTCGTTATAGTAATTGATGAAGTTGTTCTTTGCAGTGGTCTTATAACGCTTAAGAACGTCTCCGGGTGCGAGGTTTGCATCAAGTCCGATGACGGTCGCCTCATATTCGCGTCCCTTATATACATCGGTGAGCCATGCGCTCCACTCGATGGGATTGATCTTTGCGGTAACGCCGATCTTCTTAAGGTTCTCAACGATAACTTCACCGGATGCGATATGTGCATCGTAGGATGAAGGGATTGTGATCGTGAACTCAAAGCCGTTGGGATATCCCTCTTCAGCAAGGAGCTTCTTAGCGGCATCGGGATCGTAATTGTAATAATTTGCAAGGCTATCATCATAGATCGTTGCAAGGCCCGGGAACACACCGCTTCCGATGACGGTTCCGTGGCCGTCGGAGATCATGTTGTTGATCTCGTCACGATTTACAGCCATGCAGAGTGCTTTTCTTACTTTCTCGTTTTTGAAAGGCTCAAAGCTGTTGTTTAAGAACATTGCCTGAACGAGATTGTAATGTGAGTATTCGATATTGTAGTTTTCTGTAAGCTGGGCGCCCTGGTCGCTGGTGAGGGCGGTCATGATGTCGATCTTTCCCGCAAGAAGTTCAAGGAATGCGGCATCGGTGCTTGCATAGATATTGAACACTACCTTATCGAGATAAGGCTTTTCACCGTAATACTTATCGAACTTCTCGATAACAAAGCTCTGCAAAGGAGCATAGGACACAAACTTGAAGGGACCGGTGCCTATGGGCGCGGTCGCCTGGTTTGTGTATCCCTTGGGGATGATCGCGCATGTAAGATAGTAGATAAGCTCGGTGTTGGGGCTTGAAAGCTCAATGACTACGGTCTTATCGTCGGTCGCGTAAATGTCCGTAATAATAGAAAGAGCCGATTGAACAGAAACACTGGGGTCATAAGCGTCCTGAAAACCGGCACATCTCTTAAGAGAATATACTACATCTTCTGTTGTTACAACGTCTCCGTTATGGAAATATACGTTATCTCTAAGGGTAAAGGTATATTTCTTGGAGTCCTCTGAAAGAACGTAGCTCTCAGCTACGGCGGGATTTACATTGCCGTACTGATCGGGCTTTACAAGTCCTTCAAAGACGTTAAACAGAACTTCGTCGGTTCCTGCCGCCATTGCAACATGGGGGTCAAGACTGTCCAGATCCTGTGTTATTCCTACCGTGACCGTTCCTCCGGTCTGAGCCTTGTAAGCGGTCTCGGTATTGTTCGAATCGGTTCCCCCTTTTGCTGTAGCGCTTGCGCATCCGCACAATGTGCTCAGTACCAGTAAAGTAACAAGAAACAAGTTTCTTTTCATGGGTTTACCTCTTCTGAATATGAAATTTTTTATTGAGAGCTGAAAATTCAGCAGATCAATCTTTGATGGTTCCTTCGGGCTTATCTTTTTTCTTGCCGAAAAGTCCCTTTTCCTTAGCTTCGGGATTTGTTGATGCATTCTCGGATGCCTTCTCGGCTTCCTTCTTTGCGGAAAGAGGCTTCTCAACTTCAACAATGGCCGTCTTCTTCATGGGGATACGGCAGTTCTTATTGTTTCCGAATTCAACGATTACAACATTCTCGTCTACCATGCTGATGACAACGCCGTAAAAGCCGCTTGTTGTAAGAACGTTATCGCCTACGGCAAGTGAGCTCATGAGTTCGTCCTGCTGCTTCTGCTGCTTCTTCTGAGGACGGAAAACCATGAAATACATTGCTGCACCGATAACGATGAGGTAGATCACGATGGTGCCCCATCCGCCGAGCATGCCTGTGGTAGTTGTTGCTTCTGCGATTGCTAAAAATCCTGACATTTGTAAATTCCTTTCTTTCGGCAAAACTATTCTTCGCCGTTTCTCATAGCCTCAATTTTGTTTTTCTTATATTCCTGATATCTGCCTTCTTCGATGGCAAGCCTTATCTCTTCCATGAGATGATTGTAGAAGTACAGATTATGAAGGACGAGTAATCTCATGCCGAGCATCTCACCGGCCTTAAGCAAGTGCCTTATGTATGCTCTTGTGTAGTTTTTGCATGCGGGGCATCCACAGTTACTGTCTATCGGACGGTCATCAAGCTCGAACTTTGCGTTGGTGAGAGTCATCTTTCCGTGGTTCGTGTATGCGTTTCCGTGTCTTCCGTTTCTGGAAGGATATACACAATCGAAGAAATCCACGCCCCTGTCAACAGCTTCAAGTATGTTCTCGGGGGTTCCCACACCCATGAGGTAAGTGGGCTTTTCCACCGGGAGAGAAGGCATCACTTTTTCGATGATGTCATACATCTCTTCGTGAGTCTCGCCTACTGCAAGTCCGCCGATGGCATAGCCGTCAAGCTCCAGCTCTGTGATCTGCTTTGCGTGCTCTATCCTTATGTCAGGGAACACGCCGCCCTGGTTGATGCCGAAAAGCATCTGGTTTTTGTTTATTGTATCTTCGAGGGAATTGAGCCTTGCCATTTCCGTCTTGCAGCGCTTAAGCCACCTTGTGGTACGCTCAACGGAATTTTTGATGTAGTCTCTTTCGGCGCGGCTGGAAGGACATTCGTCAAATGCCATTGCGATGGTGCTTGCAAGGTTTGACTGTATCTGCATGCTCTCTTCGGGCCCCATGAATATCTTTCGTCCGTCCACGTGGGAATTGAAGGAGACTCCTTCTTCCTTGATCTTACGAAGGGATGCCAGGGAGAAAACCTGAAATCCGCCGGAATCCGTAAGGATCGGTCTGTCCCAGTTCATGAACTTATGAAGTCCGCCCAGCTGCTTAACGACCTTGTCTCCGGGACGCACATGGAGATGGTATGTGTTTGAGAGCTCCACCTGTGTGCCTATCTCTTTAAGATCGGTGGTGGACACGCCGCCCTTTATGGCTGCCGCAGTACCCACGTTCATAAACACCGGGGTTTGGATGACTCCGTGAACCGTATGAAATTCTCCACGTTTTGCGTTTCCGCACTTACAGATCAGTTTGTAATTTCCCATTTTTAAACACTTTTCGTTATCGTGATTGCCAGACTTCCGTATCCGATATGGCACGAAACCGAAAGTGAAAGGGGTTCCATGACTATATCATCAAATTCGGGGAAGGCTTCCTTTATTTCCTTAAGCCACTCCTCCGCCTCTTCGGGATTGCCCGAATATGCGGCATCGATGTGCATCTTTCCGGGGTACTTCGCAAACCTTGTTTCAAGGTCTTTCCGGATGGCTTCTATCATCTTCTTTTTGCCTGCGTCCTTGCCTCTGACTTTGGCATAGGCATCAAGTTTGTCACCCTGTATCTGAAGAACGGGCTTGATGTTTAATACGGTACCGATGGCAGCTGCCGCTGCGGTGATCCTTCCGCCCTTCTTTAAATATTTGAGTGTTTCAAGAGTAATGTAAATGCTTGATTCAAGCTTCTCAGCCTCAAGTATCTCCTTTATCTCGGCGCCTGTCTTTCCCACAGCCACAAGATTAAGGGCATCTATCACCGAACGTCTCATTGTGACGGATATCCTCTGGTTATCCACAACAAACACTTTGCCCTCGTAATCGTCCTGGGCGAGCATGTTTGCGGTCTCACAGGATTTGCTGAGTCCGGAAGACATGGGAATGTAAACAAGCTCGTCATATTCTTCGAGCACTTTGTCCCACATGTCGAGAACTTCTCCGGGAGAAGGCTGGGATGTCTTAATGTCGGCATCTTCCTTCATTTTCTCGTAAAACTGTTCCTGGGTGAGATTTATGTCTTCGTAAAACGTTTCTTCATTGATGAAAAACGGCATGGGGAGCACAAAAACCCCGAGCTCTCCTGCTTCGGCCTGAGTGATGCCGCTGTTGCTGTCGGTAACGACCGCTGTTTTCATAACGCCTCCGTAACCCTTGCTTTTTGCATTTCCGACAAATGATAACACGAATCTTTAGTATAGTAAAGGATTATCTTTACAAGTCTCTAATCTTCTGAGATACACGCAGTCTGTTTATGAGTGCAACATACTCGATCTCGGAAAGATTTTCTATGTAGTTTTCGCGATAAGCGATATCCACGCCTTTTTTCTTAAGTATCATGGCTGCCTTGTTGTAGGCGGCCGCTGCTTCGGTCTCTGTTGGATAACGCCCGATTATTATGTCGCCGTTAACATGGATCTTTGCGGTGTATCTGTCACGTCCTTTGTGGATGTCGTGGGTGACGCCGTAATATCTGTTAATGATCTCGATGTTTCCGTACCGGAGATCGGTCTCATCACCGTTCACGAAGCGGTAATCCCTGTCCTTCACCGCATGAGGCTTTATGCCGTAGCGGGAAAGTATTCCGACCTGCATGCCGTAATCGGCAACGAACAGATGGGATCCTCTTTTCATGATCTTGTGATTTGAATAATAGAACAGGTCGTCGACATCGAAGGTATAGCGTATCTCCGGACTGTAATAGTAGGAGAAACTGCGTTTTCTGAGATAGATCGGCGTTTTAATGTAAACTCCGTTATCTCTGACGTTGACAATTACTATGACTTTTTCAAAGGGAAGAATCCCTTTATTCTTCTTATCCCTGAATGCTTCGGCATATTCATCCGGGGATATTTCGGAAGCAAGTACTTTCTTTGCCTCAAGATAAGCCTTATGGGCTTTCTGAGCCGTCGAAAAGCTTCCGAGACTTATATGCTTCTTTCCGACGGTTACCGAAGCTCTGTAAAGTGTTGAGCCGTCTTTTTTTTGGATCGTATATACTCCCCGGGGGAGTTTTTGTTCGACGTTGTTCAACACTTCCTCCTTTAAAAGAAAGGGCCAACTAATAAGCCGGGTTCTGTATCAGATGATCATCTATCTTGATTGAACGTTACCGTTCAACTCCCATGCAAGGTTTCCCTGTGCATGACGCGACCAACCCGAAAGCACGACGGGCCGCCGTATAGCTTTCTGTTAGGTCTTGCTTCGAATGGGGTTTACACTGCCTCTCATGTTACCATGAAAGCGGTGGTCTCTTACACCGCCGTTTCAGCCTTACCGGATCGCTCCGGCGGTTTGTTTTCTGTTGCACTGTCCTTCGGGTTACCCCGACCGGCCGTTAACCGGCATCCTGCCCTGTGAAGCCCGGACTTTCCTCAGCATCTAAGCCGCGATCATCTAGAAGGCCCTATGTCCTCTTAAACATTGAAATACGATCCTCCTATAAATTCCCTCAGGATGCTGTTCTTCGGAACATCATCCGTGGGAGCGGGAAGAAAATAGTCAAGGAACTTAAGAAGTCTCTTGGCTTCCGAATACTCATCACTGTCTTCCGGAACGGCGAAGAGAAGCGGTTCCGCAAATGCCTTAAGCTCAGGGAGCTCGTAAATGAGTGCTGAGTTAAAGAATACGTCCGCATGCTCCTGGAACGGGAATATGTTCTCTTCTTCACCGCGTCTTACGGAAGGCCACATGGAAATGGTCTTCTGTGCGCTTGCGCCTCTTGTTCTCGCATCTCTGACGATCCTTCGGATGAGACGTCCGTCGGTGGTGGGGATGCGGTTATGCTCATCAACGTTAAGCTGTGTGAGGGCGGAGATGAAGATCTTGAACTTACTCTCAACAGGAAGCGCATATGAAAGTGCATCGTTTAAGCAGTGTATGCCTTCAATGACAAGTATGTCATCGGGACCGAGCTGCTTGTAGTTTCCTTTGTACTCTCTGCAGCCAAGCTTAAAGTTGAATGTGGGAAGCTCAACTCTCTTTCCCGAAAGAAGAGCCGTCATATCGTCGTTGAACTGCTTTACATCGATGGCTTCAAGGCACTCGAAGTTGTAAGATCCGTCCGGAGCCTTGGGCGTATCTTCCCTGTTCTTGAAGTAATCGTCAACTCCGATGGGATGAGGTGTAAAGCCGAGAGTCCTGAGCTGTATCGACAGTCTGTGTGAGAAAGTCGTCTTTCCGGAGGATGAAGGACCTGCGATCATTACGAACTTGACGCCGTCTCTCTCCTTGATCATCTGGGCGATATCACCGATCTTCTTTTCCATGAAAGCTTCCTGAACAAGGATGGTATCACCGATGTTGCCGTCACGGATGCAGTCGTTCATGGTTGCAACGGTGTTGATGCCCATGATGTGACCCCATTCATCGGCTTCGCGTAAGGATGCGAAGAATTTCTTCTTCTCCTCAAAAGGAGCGACCACTGTAGGTGCCTCGTGAGAAGGAAGCAGAAGTATGAATCCGTCCTCATAGGCGAACAGATCGTAATACTTGAGCATGCCTGTTGAAGGCGGCATGTAACCGTAGAAATAGTCCTCGTAATTCTCTATGGAATAGATGTTCGTACGTGAAACACGTCTGTAGCCAAGGAGTTTCTCCTTGTCATACATCTTTCTTTCGTGGAACATCCTTCTTGCTTCTCTCGTATTCTCTGAGCGCTTGTTAATGACTATGTCCGCTTCGACGATCCTGTCCATCTCGGCGCGAACGGCCTTTATCTCCTCATCGGGAATACCCTTTATGCCGCCGACTTCGCCGTATAAGCCGTTTCCGATCTTATGCATGATGTGAAGATCTCTTCCGTGCTGCTTACCGTATACGTTGTAGAGCGCCTTGAGAAGAACAAACGTAAGACCTCTTGTGTATGTCTTATGACCCGCAGTGCTTGATATATCAAGGAACTCAACTTCACAGTTGTGCTCGGGTTTCTTTGAAAGCTCTCTTAAGTTTCCCGCAACTTTTGCAAGCATGATGGGATACTTAAAATCCTTCTGAAAATCCTTTGCGATCTCACCGTAGGTGATGCCGTAGGGATATTCGTATTCATTTCCGAAAATTGTTAATTTCATCCTGTAACCTCCCTATTTCTTTGTCCAGTTCGGCGAGCCTGTCTTCCGGCATCGCCGCTCCGGACATTTTTACCTTCTCCGTTATTTCTTTTCTTTTTTGGATCTCTTTATTCAGATAGGAATAATAGACATCGCTCTGTTTGTCTTTAAGATATTCCGAAAGATAAAGGTCATCCGACTCGTCATAGGTCATGCCGTCCGTGTTCCCCGGCACCGATTTTATCACGAGATAATATTTTCCCTGATCGATGCACATGTCTTCCGAAACCGATACGAAGTTGTTCTTTATCATCCATCTTCTTACCGTTCCCGGTTCCGACTGGGGTGACAGCACAAGTTCTTTTGCCGCCCGGGTTTTTTCGGGATATCTTGAAAGGATGTCACATATGAGGGGGCCTCCCATTCCGGTTATTAAGACCGTATCGGTCTCACCGGGAGAAAGTTTTTCAAGTCCGTCGGAAAGTCTTGTTTCGATGACACTCTTAAGTCCGGCGTTCTCTATGTTCTTTTCGGCCCTTTCAAGCGGTCCTTTCCTTACATCCATTGCGATGCACTTATTTGAAATGCCGCTCTGAATGAGATATATGCTCACGTACGCATGGTCGCAGCCCACGTCCGAAACGGAATTTCCCTTTGTGACAAGGGCCGCTGCCATACATAGTCTTTTACTAAGTATTATTTCACTCATTATCAGTCAAGATAATCCTTAAGCTTCTTTGCCCTGGTAGGATGACGGAGCTTTCTGAGCGCCTTAGCCTCGATCTGACGGATACGCTCACGGGTAACGTTGAACTCCTTACCTACTTCCTCAAGAGTTCTCTGTCTTCCGTCATCAAGACCGAAACGGAGAGAAAGCACCTTCTGCTCTCTGGGAGCAAGTGTTCCGAGAACTTCCTTGATCTGCTCCTTAAGAAGCGTAAATGCTGCGGAATCCTGAGGTGTGGGTGTATGATCGTCCTCAACGAAATCGCCGAGATGTGAATCTTCCTCTTCACCGATGGGAGTCTCAAGAGATACGGGCTCCTGTGAGATCTTCTGGATTTCGCGCACGCGCTCTGCGGGGATGCCCATTTCCTTAGCGATCTCCTCGGGGCTGGGCTCGCGTCCGAGTTCCTGTAAGAGCTGTCTCTGAACACGGATGAGCTTGTTTATGGTCTCAACCATATGAACGGGGATCCTTATGGTCCTTGCCTGGTCGGCAATGGCACGGGTAATGGCCTGTCTGATCCACCATGTTGCATATGTGGAGAATTTATAACCCTTGCGGTAATCGAACTTCTCAACCGCCTTGATGAGTCCGAGGTTACCTTCCTGGATCAGGTCAAGGAAGAGCATTCCTCTTCCGACATATCTCTTTGCAATGGAAACAACGAGTCTGAGGTTTGCCTCTGCAAGTGCATTCTTGGCTTCCTCGTCTCCCTTTTCCATTCTCTTTGCAAGCTTGATCTCTTCCTCTGCGGTAAGAAGGGGAACCTTACCGATCTCCTTGAGATACATACGGACGGGATCCTCAATGCTTACGCCTTCGACAAGT